>Ga0194137_10000005_pt1 | contig 169198 bp, 146 predicted proteins | sample TARM_MetaG_T3_14_FD_134025 | JGI IMG/M metagenome (GOLD analysis project Ga0194137, IMG submission 134025) | Freshwater microbial communities from Pennsylvania, USA, analyzing microbe dynamics in response to fracking - TARM_MetaG_T3_14 (version 2) | ecosystem: Environmental > Aquatic >...
ACAGCACAAAACAAGGAGGAGCGTCCATGACATTCAAGAACCAACAAAGCAAGATCGCCTTGGCCTTTTGCCTGAGCGGCCTGCTCTTGCAGGCATACGCGGCAACACCGGCGACGTCGCCGGCCAAGGCCAATCAAAGCTGGCGCTGCACGGACGCCAGCGGCCACGTCACCTACAGCCAGCAACCTTGCGCCGCTGACGACGCCGAACTGATGAAGGTCGCGGATGCCCGAAGCGCTGCGCAGTTCAGGCAATCGCGTGACAACAATCTGCGCGATCTCAAGCTGGCCAGGCAGATGCAACGCGAGCGCCAGCACGAGGAGCGCGTCGCCAGCCGCAAAGGTGCCGGGTCGCTGTCGGGCAGGCAACGACGTCCGCACATCATCGAGAGCAAGCCCAATGACCACAGGCCGGTGCCCGTCACGGATCGGACACGGCCCGTCAAGGTCAAGCCCAGCGCCCAGGGAGGAAAGGGGTCTGGCTCGCCGGGTACCCAAGGTACAACCATCAACCAGTAAGGCCGCAGTAAAGCCCGGCAAGAAGCCTCAGCCCCCAAGCAGCTCCATCAGGCCGCGCGCACCTGCAACTTCAGGTACTTGGCCATCAACTGCGCTGGCGTCTCGACGTGGTCCGGGTTGACCGGGATGCACTCCACCGGGCAGACCTGCACGCATTGAGGTTCGTCGAAGTGCCCGACACACTCGGTGCACTTGGCCGGGTCGATCACGTAGATGGTCTCGCCCATCGAGATCGCCTGGTTGGGGCATTCGGGCTCGCACACATCGCAGTTGATGCATTCGGATGTGATCGTCAGGGCCATGGCTGTACGGCTTGTAAAGGCGCTTAATCGGCCTTGCGCGCCACGCGCTCGTGCAGGCGCGCCAGCACGCTGGGCGCCACGAACTTGGACACATCGCCGCCCAGCATCGCGATCTCGCGCACGAAGGTGCCCGACACGAACTGGTACTGGTCAGAAGGCGTCAAGAACACCGTTTCCACATCGGGCATCAGCTGGCGGTTCATGCCCGCCATCTGGAACTCGTATTCAAAGTCGCTGACGGCGCGCAGGCCGCGCACCACCACCTTGCCACCATGGTCCACGACGAAATCGCGCAGCAGGCCTGAAAACGCGATGACCTCGACATTGCGGTAGTCACGCGCCAGCTCCTTGGCCATGTCCAGACGCTCCTCGATCGTGAACATCGTGCGCTTGTGGTGCCCGGCCGCCACGGCAAGGATCAGCCGGCCAAAGAGCTGACTGGCCCGACGCATCAGGTCGGCGTGCCCCAGTGTCATGGGGTCGAAGGTACCGGGGTAAACAGCTGTCAGTACTGAGGAAGTCAATGAGGGCTCCGATGAGGAAGGCGTCCGGGAGGACGGGTTCTTCGAGCGCGACAGGCGCAGTGTAAGGCTCAGGCAGCGGGAAGTGGCGGCGACTGGTCAGCAGCCACGCGCCGAAAAAGGTGAAAGTGCACTGCGCCGGCCTGGCCATGACGGTGCAAGGCCAATTGAGCGATCAGACCGGCAATCAGGTCGGCATGCTGTTCGGCTTGCGGCAAGGCCTGCAACGGCGCAGGGGACTCCAGGTAGATCCAGCCGTCCGCCGGCACACAGGACAAGGCACCTTCGAGCGCCGGCCAGAACAGCGCCTCGTCGAACGGCGGGTCCAGAAAGACCAGGTCGAAAGCCTGGGCCTGGCGTGGCTGGCGCATCCAGCTCACCGCATCGGCCTGGGCCACACGCACTTGCGCGGCATTCAGCCTGGTCTGCGTGGCCTGAAGGTGCCGCACCAAGCTGGTATCGCGCTCCAGCAGCACGACCTCGTCGGCCCCGCGCGAGGCGGCCTCGAAACCCAGCGCTCCGGTGCCGGCAAAGGCATCCAGCACGCGCCAGCCGCTGAGGTCCTGGCCCAGCCAGTTGAACAAGGTCTCCCGGACACGGCTGGGCGTGGGGCGCAGGCCTGCGGACACGGGCACAGGCAGCACGGAGCGCTTCCATTGCCCACCGATGATCCGAACCTCTTGGGCGGCGGTGCGGGCCACCGTCTTTGCGGCCTTGGCCTGCTGTCCCAGGGCTGACGATGGCTGCGGGTGCATCGTGGGTTTCGCAGTGAATTTTCGAGATCGTGGCGCGCTCATGGGTTCTTTGTCTGATGCTCACGCGTATTGTAAAAACCCGCGCCTCTTACAATACGCGGATGTTCAGTTTCATCAAGAAAAAGCTGGGATGGGGCGCCTCTCAAACGGACGCTGCCCCCGAGCCATCCGCCACCCCGGATGCCAGCGCGAAGGCCCCCGCTGCCGCCACCACCGCCGTGCCGCAGCCCGCGCCTTCGCCAACAGCAACTTCACCAGCCGCATCACAACAGGCGCCTCAGGCCGCCGAAGCCCCTGCCAAGCCGGAGCCTGCCCCTCCCCAGGAACAGCGCCGCTCCTGGCTGGACAAGCTGCGCAGCGGTCTGCGCAAGACCGGCTCCAGCATCGCCCAGGTCTTCACGGGCACCCAGATCGACGATGCCCTTTACGAAGAGCTGGAGTCGGCCCTGCTGATGGCCGATGCGGGTGTGGCTGCCACCGAGCACCTGCTCAAAGACCTCAAGCAACGCGTCAAGGACAACAAGGCCACCGACCCGCAACAGGTCAAGGCCCTGCTGATCGACGCCATCACCGAGCTGCTCACGCCGCTGGAGAAATCGCTGGTGGTGGGCCTGCACACGCCCACGGTCATCATGGTGGCGGGCGTCAATGGCGCAGGCAAGACCACGTCGATTGGCAAGCTCACACGGCATCTGTCTGATGCGGGGCAGAAGGTGTTGCTGGCCGCGGCCGACACCTTCCGTGCTGCGGCGCGCGAGCAGCTGCTGGTCTGGGCCGACCGCAACCACGTGGAGATCGTCAGCCAGGAAGGTGGCGACCCCGCTGCCGTGACCTTCGATGCTGTGCAAGCCGGCCGCTCACGCGGCTGTGACGTGGTGATCGCCGACACCGCCGGCCGTCTGGCCACGCAATTGCACCTGATGGAAGAGTTGCGCAAGGTCAAGCGCGTGATCGGCAAGGCCATGGACACGGCCCCGCACGAGGTGCTCTTGGTGGTCGATGGCAACACGGGGCAGAACGCCCTGTCGCAGGTCAAGGCATTTGATGAAACGCTGGGCCTGACGGGCCTGATCGTCACCAAGCTGGATGGCACGGCCAAGGGCGGCGTGCTGGCCGCGATTGCGCTGTGGTCACGCCAGCGCCACAGCGCCGTGCCGGTCTACTTCATCGGTGTGGGCGAGAAGCTCGAAGATCTGCAGACCTTCAACGCCCGTGAGTTTGCTCAGGCCTTGCTGGCCTAAGGCAATGCTGACCTGAAGTCAATGGCGCTTGCTGCCCATGCCCTTCGGCACGACGGGCTCGGGGTCCAGCGGCATGGCATTGGAGTCCAGGTCGTCAAACCAGGTTGAAGGCGGTGGCTCCTTGCGCTCGCCTTCAGGCGTGTCATCCACGTAAGACCAGTCGTCGAGCGACACGTCCACCGTCTCGTTGACGCTCATGCCGTTCATGGCGCCGGTGGGGCTTTGCATCGACGCCACCACGGCGGCGGCCTCGGCATCACGGCGGGCCACGCTGAGATCTTGATAGCCGGCGCGGCCCGATGTCGTGATGGCTGCACCCAGGATGGCTTCTCGCGCCACGGCTGGACCAGGCAAGGCGCCTTCGAGCCACACATGCACGGGGATGCGCGCAGCGGCCAGCACACGGTCCATGCGTGCATGGCGGCGCTGGCTACGTTCCTTCTCGCGCGAAATGGGCTGGCGCACTTCGACGACGGCCACCACCTGCGAAGCCATGTCGCACACGACCAGGTCGGCACACAGCGAACCGACGCGGCGCAACCATTCGCTGTAGGAATTCTTGGTGGGAACCTTGATGAAGCGGGCCACAGGTACCTGGGCGAGGATCATGTGATCCGGCAGCGCCTTGCGCAGAACGTGATAAGCGTCACGCTCACCGCTGGTCAGCACCCGCGTGGCCACGGGCTCCCAGTCGACCAGGGTGTCCAGGTTGTCCTGCTGGCTGTTGCTCTTTTTGCCCAGGCTGCGGCCCAAGCCACGCCCCAGACCAGCCTTGCCTTCCTGGCGGGATTTGGAGCGCGGCGAATCGCCTCGCCCACCCCGCTCCGGTGCCATCTGATGATGGCGGCTGTACCACCAGGCTCCGAGCACACCGGCCGAGCCCACAATGCCGGCCACCAGAACCGGCCAAGTCGCTACCACATCCATCATCATTGAGGCCTCTTCACACCCATCCACATCACGGGTTCATCCGAAGAGAACCCGACATCTTCGGGCTCATCGGCAGCAAATCGGCCGGACTGAAGCCCCGGGTTGCACACGCAACACAAGTCACACACGCTAACAGCGGCTCCCAGCGTGGGTCAATCGGTTTTACAGACAAGGTCGTGACAAGGCGTTTCAGCGGCCCATGCCAGGCAGGCCCTTCATGCCACCCATGCGTTTCATCATCTTGAACAGGCCGCCACCCTTCATCTTCTTCATCATGGTCTGCATCTGCTCGAACTGGTTGAGCAGGCGGTTGACGTCCTGGATCTGCACACCCGCCCCTTGCGCGATGCGGCGCTTGCGGCTGGCTTTGGTCTTGCCATCCATCAGCAGTGCGGGCTGGCGGCGCTCCTTGGACGTCATCGCGTTGATGATGCCTTCCATGCGGCGCATGTCGCGCTCGGCCTTGTCCATGTCGGCCTGCCCCGCCTTGGAGGCCAGCTCGGTGGGCAGCTTGTCGATCAGGCCGGACAGCCCGCCCATCTTCTTCATCTGGCTGATCTGGGCCAGGAAGTCGTCGAAATCGAAGCTGACGCCGGACTTGACCTTCTCGGCCAGCTTCTGCGCCGCAGCCAGGTCCACGCCCTTGGTGACTTCTTCCACCAGGGCCACGATGTCGCCCATGCCCAGCACGCGACCGGCATGGCGGTCGGCATCGAACACCTCCAGGCCATCGATCTTTTCGGAGACACCTGCAAACTTGATGGGCACGCCCGTGACCTGGCGCACGGACAGCGCCGCACCACCGCGCGAGTCGCCGTCCAGCTTGGTCAGCACCACGCCGGTCAGCGGCAAGGCGTCCTTGAAGGCCTTGGCCGTGTTGACCGCATCCTGGCCCTGCATCGCATCGACCACGAACAGGGTCTCGACCGGGTTGAGCAGGGCATGCAGGTCCTTGATCTCGGCCATCAGGACTTCGTCGATCGCCAGGCGGCCGGCGGTGTCGAACAGCAGCACATCGAAGTAGTGCTTGCGGGCGTAGTCGATCGCGGCGAGCGCGATGTCATGCGGCTTCTGGCTGGGATCGGAGGGGAACCATTCGGCACCGGCCTGGGCCGTCACGGTCTTGAGCTGCTCAATGGCGGCGGGGCGGTAGATGTCGGCCGAAACGGTCAGCACCTTCTTCTTGCGCTTTTCGATCAGGTGCTTGGCCAGCTTGGCCGTGGTCGTGGTCTTGCCGGCGCCTTGCAGACCGGCCATCAAGATGATCGCGGGGGGCTGCGTGGCCAGGTTGATGTCCGCGATCCCCTCGCCCATCGTGGCGGCCAGCTCTTTTTGAACGATGCTGACCAGCACCTGGCCCGGGGTCAGCGAGGAGACCACCTCCTGGCCCAAGGCCTTGTCCTTGACGCGGGCAATGAAGTCGCGCACCACGGGCAGGGCCACATCGGCCTCCAGCAGCGCCATGCGGACCTCACGCAACATGTCTTGCACGTTGGATTCGGTGATACGGGACTGGCCGCGCATGGTCTTGACCAGGCGACTCAGACGTTCAGTGAGGTTGGATGCCATGAAAGTAGCTGCTTGTGCTCTTAAACTCGTCGCATGATTTTATCGTCCACCTTGTTGTCGTCGCCCACAACCTGGCCCAGCGGTCTGGCGGTGCTGGCTTATGCGCTGGCCGGCGCCTGGCCAACGACCCCGGCTGCGCAGGACAAAAGCCATGAAAAGCCCCATGAGAAGCCTATCTGGGCCGCATTGTGTCTAGGCTGGCTGGCACAGGCCGTGGCCATCTGGCTGGACACCGTCTCTTTTGATGGCACCACCCTGCACGCCCGTTTTGGCTTCGCGCCGGCCTTGTCGGTGACCACCTGGCTGGTGCTGGCCGTGTACGCCATTGAAAACCGGCGACTGGGCCTGCCCAGCGTGCGCAGGGCGTTGGCCCTGCTGGCTGCGGTGACCGTGGCCTTGGCCTGGCGCTTTCCAGGTCAGGCGCATCCTGAAAGTGTGCCTCCTCTGGCGCCTCTGCATTGGCTGACCGGTTTCGCGTCCTACGGCCTGATTGGCGCGGCACTGCTGCACGCCGCCTTGCTCAGGCATGCGGAAAAGCAGTTGCGCGCCAAGCCAGCATCCGGCCAGATCCCCTCGCCCGGCCTGCCCGGGCAAGCCCTGGGCATGCCGCTTTTGCGACTGGAGTCATTGACCCTGCGCTTCGTGGCCGCCGGTTTCGTGATGCTGAGCCTGACCCTTGTCCTGGGTGCCCTGTTTGCCAAACCCTGGCACTGGGATCACAAGACCGTGTTCTCGGTGCTGTCGTGGCTGGTCTTCGCCGTGCTGCTGATCGGTCGGGCGCGCTTTGGCTGGCGAGGGCGTCAGGCTGTGGGCTGGCTCGTCGCGGGCTCCACCTTGCTGCTGCTGGCCTATGTCGGCTCGCGCTTCGTGCTGGAGGTGGTCTTGCATCGCCCGATCAATACCTGAGCTCACGCATGTTCAAGTACCTCCTGCTCGCCCTGCTGCTCATCTGGTTCTTCTACTCGCCTGCCTTGAAGGGCTGGCGCCAGTCATCCGGCAACACAGCAAAAAAGCCCGCTTCGCCACCGCCCGCACCACCACAAGCGGAAAACATGGTCCAGTGCGCCCATTGCGGCCTGCACCTGCCCGAGGGCGAATCCATCAAGGATGCGCAAGGGCACACCTATTGCGGCAAAGCCCATCTGCAGGCTGGCCCCGCCGGGCACTGAGGCCCGGGCCCTTCATGACCTCGACCTCCAACCGCGACTCCCAAGCCTCCTGGTTCGGCGCCCCTGCGCCTGCAGACACCGTCCCCTGGGTCGATCCGTCCGTGGCCGACAATGCCTTTGCCGACAGCACGCAACTGCCGCCGCGCCATCGCTCAACACAGGCCAGGACCGATGGCAGCGTTGCCAAAACGGACCTCAACCGCCCCTCGTTTCACCGCATCTACCGGGCCTTCCTGACAGCGCGTTTTGCACTGGCCGTGCTGCTGCTCAGCCTGGTCATCGGCTACTGGCTGTTGGGCACCCGCCCGCCACTGTGGGCCCTGCTGTCGGCAGGCGGCTACGTGCTGGTCACCCTGGCCTTGCTGCTGTGGCCCAGCCGGGCCCGTCCTGACCGCACCGAACTGCAATCGCTCTCGCCGCGCGAGGCCATCGTGAGCGTCGGCATCGACCTCGGCTTCTTCGCGGTCATGCATTTTTTCACCGGCAGCACACTGAACTCGCAGGCCCTGCTGGTGCTGCCCGTGCTCATGGCAGCGGTCTTGATGACGCGCATCATGGCGCTGGGCGTAGCGGCAGCGGCCACACTCAGCCTGCTCTCAGCAGCCTGGCTGCAAGGCAACGACAGCAACAACCTCACACAGCTGATGACCCAGGCCGGCTTGACGGGCTTCGGCCTCTTCGCCATTGCCGCACTGGCCAGCGAGCTGTCGGCCCGGTTGGTCAAGGAAGAGCGCAGCGCACGCGGCAGCCTGGAACTGGCGCGCCAGCAAGCCCAGCTCAACCGCCTGGTGATCGAGGAAATGAGCGAGGGCGTGATGGTGGTGGACCGCCAAGGCCGCGTGCGCACCGCCAACCCTGCCGCACGCCGCCTGCTGGCCCCGCAAGGTCTGGTGTCACCCGCCCCCTTCCAGTTGAGAGGTGTGCCCGCCTGGGCCAGCCTGATCGAGGCGGTGGAGCAGGCGCTGGGGCACCCCTCGTGGGCCGAAGAAGGCCAGGAGGTCAAGGTCCAGTTCGATGACCAGACCCAGCGCGACCTGCGCCTGCGCGTGCGCTTCACCAAAGGCAAAGGCGGGCGCACATCCGAAGACATGTGCGTGATGCTGCTGGAAGACCTGCGCGCCATCCGCAGCCGCCAGCGCCAGGACAAGCTCGCGGCCATGGGGCGCATGTCGGCAGGCATCGCGCACGAGATCCGCAATCCGCTGGCCGCCATCTCGCAAGCCAATGCCCTGCTGGCAGAAGACGCGGCCACACCCACGCAGAAGAAGCTGACGCAGTTGGTCACCGACAACGTCGCCCGCCTCAAGCACATCATCGACGACATCCTGGCCGTGGCACCAGGCGTGCGCCCTCCCGCCCCGGCCATTGACCCGATCGAGACCATCGTGGCCATCTGCAACGACTGGCGCAGCACCCAGGGCCTGCAGGCCGGCGAAGACAGCCTGCTCGACATCGACACCTCGGGTTGCCAGCGTGCCCCCAGCTACCCGCATCTCAAGATCCGCTTCGAGCCCGATCACCTTCAGCGCGTGCTGGTGAACCTGCTGGACAACGCCTTGCGCTACAACACGGGTGAGCCCGGCGCCATCGGCGTCGCCCTGCGCTGGATGCCGTCCGCGGACCCATCCGGCATGCTGATGATCTCGGTATCGAACGACGGCGAGCCCGTGTCGGGTGAGACAGAGCGCTCGCTGTTCGAGCCTTTCTTCTCCACGCGCAGCCGGGGCACGGGACTGGGCCTGTATATTTGCCGTGAACTGTGCGAGCGGCACGGCGCCCACATCGACTATCGCCTGCACCCGCCGCCTCTGCGCCACCGCAACGAATTCTTCTTGACCGTGCCCATCGAGCCTCCCGCCCAGAACAACCACTCCGCATGAGCGCCTCCACCCACCATCGCCTGCTCGTCGTCGACGACGAGCCCGATCTGCGCACGCTCTACGAGCTGACGCTGCTGCGCGAGGGCTATGACATCGAAACCGCCGGCAGCGTGGAAGACGCCCGCCAGCTGCTGGCCGAGCAGCGCTTCAGCGCCGTCATCACGGACATGCGCCTGCCCGACGGCACGGGTCTGGACATCCTCAAGCAGATCGAAGCTGAAGGCCGCTCCGAGAAGGCCATCGTCATCACGGCCTATGGCTCCGCCGAGAACGCGGTCAGCGCACTCAAGGCTGGTGCCTACGACTACCTGACCAAGCCGGTGGACCTCAAGCAGTTCCGATCCGTGGTGGCCTCGGCGCTGAGCAACGAGCCACCGCCCTCCAGTGCAGTCGAGCCTGCGTCCACAGCTGGCCCCGGGCCAACAAGCGGCACGGCGCACGTCAAAACGGACAAGGGCCCAGGCAAAGGGCGCTCTGCCCTCTCGCGTCTGGCCGGCAACAGCGCCAGCATGCAGCAGGTGCGCGTGATGATCGACAAGGTCGCGCGCAGCATGGCACCCGTGCTGTTGTGGGGCGAGTCCGGTACCGGCAAAGAGCTGGTGGCGCGCGCCATCCATGACGTCAGCAACCGCGGGGCACAGCCTTTCATCGCCGTCAACTGCGGCGCCATCCCTGAACAACTGCTCGAAGCCGAGTTCTTCGGCTACCGCAAAGGGGCCTTCACCGGCGCTACCGAGGAACGCGAAGGTTTTTTCCAGGCCGCCAACGGCGGCACGCTGTTTCTGGACGAGATCGGCGACCTGCCTCTGGCCATGCAGTCCAAGCTGCTGCGCGCCATCCAGGAGCGCGCGGTACGCGCAGTGGGTGCCACGCAGGAAGTCCTGGTTGATGTGCGCATCCTCAGCGCCACGCACAAGGACCTGCAGGCCGAAGTGGCCGGCGGCCGCTTCCGCCAGGACTTGTTCTACCGCCTCAACGTCATCCAGATCACCTTGCCAGCCTTGCGCGAAAGGCTGGAAGACCTGCCTTTACTGAGCCAGCGCATCCTGGAACGCATCGCGCAGGAGTCGGGCCTGCCCAACGTGCCGCAGTTGAGCATGGCCGCGCAATCGGCCCTGCTCAGCCACCGCTTCCCCGGCAATGTGCGCGAGTTGGAGAATCTGCTGCACCGCGCCGTGGCCCTGAGCACCCACCACATCCTGGAGCCGGAAGACCTGGGCCTGAGCACACCCGCGCCATCGCTGGACAACATCGAGATCGAACTACCCGCGCCCATCAACCTGGCCAGCAGCACGGCCGGCCAGCCCCTGCCGCTGCCCAGCGACCTCGCCGCCCACCTCGACCAGATCGAGCGCGACATCCTCGTACAGGCCCTCGAAAAGCACCGCCTTAACCGCACGGCTGCTGGCGCCAGCCTGGGCCTGTCATTGCGCCAGATGCGCTACCGCATGGCTCGCCTCGGCGTGCAGGTGACGGACCAGGGCATCGTGCTGGGCGAACGCTTCGACCCCGATGCCGACACCGACCAGAACTGACGTGCCCGACCTCACCGAGAACCACACCGATGATTGGCAAGACGGTTGGTATGCGCATGCCCGCCACGTGCCCTCACCCAACTTCGGCTCTCGCCCCGAAGGCGCTGCGATCACCCTGGCCGTGATCCACTCGATCAGCCTGCCACCCGGCATCTATGGCGGCGACGAGATCGAACGTTTGTTCACCAACCAGCTCGACTGGTCCGCTCACCCTTACTTCGAACAGATACGCGGCGCCGAGGTCTCGGCCCATTTCGTGGTCCGCCGTGATGGCGAACTGCTGCAGTTCGTCTCCGTCAACGACCGTGCATGGCATGCGGGTCGTTCGAGCTGGCAAGGCCGCGACAACTGCAATGACTACAGCGTAGGCATCGAGCTCGAAGGCCTGGAAGACACGTCCTTCGAGGCTGCGCAATACGAGACCTTGAAGACCCTGCTTGATGCGCTCGCGCAACGCTGGCCCATCGATCAGATTGCCGGACATGCGCACATCGCGCCAGGCCGCAAACGCGACCCTGGATCGGCCTTCGATTGGGCCCATCTGCAAGCGCTGACAGGGCGGCCCGCCACGCAATTCGCAGGCCTAGACAAGGCCCTCGATGCGATGCACTCAGACACCGATCAGCGCGCTTAACCGGCTTCGTCTCGGCTGTCATGCCGGCTTCCCCCATTGGCGATTTCCCTTGCTCCAACACTTATTTGAGGGGTGGGTGTAAAAAAGCGTTATAGTCACACCCAGACACTACAGGTAGTGCTCAACAGCACCCCAAAACACCAGATATAGTGTCTTCCGCAGTTGGCGCTCGGCCTCACCGAACGCCTGATTTCAATAGGCTCGATGCCGCTTTCACAGCCCGCTCCAGCCTGGCGATCCTGAAGGGAATTACATGCAAACGTCCACGCCCAGCACCTCGTCCATCCCCGCTTCTGTCCTGCCCGGCGCGTCTGCCGTGGCTGTCGAACCGCGTCAGTCCGCGTACTCGGCCTACCAGATCATCCGACGCAATGGTGCGGTCGTTTCGTTTGAACCCAGCAAAATCGCCGTGGCCCTGATGAAGGCCTTCCTGGCCGTGCATGGCACGCAAGGTGCGGCATCGGCTTCCGTGCGTGAAACCGTTGATGGCCTGACCGAAGCCGTGGTGCGTGGCCTGCTGCGTTCGCGTCCGGGCGGCGGCACCTTCCACATCGAAGACATTCAAGATCAGGTCGAACTGGCCTTGATGCGCGGTGGCCACCATGAGATCGCCCGCGCCTATGTGCTGTACCGCGAGCGTCGCTCTCAAGAGCGCGGCAAGCAAGCCGAAGCGCAACAAGCTGCGGCCCTGCCCACGCTCACCGTCATCGACCGTGGTCAGCGCGTCCCCCTGGACCTGCCTCGCCTGCAAGCTCTGATCGAATCCGCCTGCGCCGGCCTGGGCGAAGACGTCAAGCCCGGTCCCATCCTGGCCGAAACCCAGCGCAATCTGTATGACGGCGTTTCGATCGACGAGGTCTACAAGGCCGCCATACTGGCCTCGCGCACCCGCATCGAGCACGACCCGGCCTACACCCGCGCCACGGCCCGCCTGCTGATGCACACGATCCGCCGCGAGATCCTCGGCGAAGAAGTGATGCACGCCGACATGGCCTCGCGCTATGCCGACTACTTCCCCGGCTTCATCAAGAAGGGCATTGAAGCCGAACTGCTGGACGAGAAACTCGCCCAGTTTGACCTGGCCCGCCTGGGTGCCGCACTCAAGCACGAGCGCGACCTGAACTTCGACTACCTCGGCCTGCAGACTCTGTACGACCGCTACTTCCTGCACCACAACGGTACCCGCATCGAAATGCCTCAGGCCTTCTTCATGCGTGTCGCCATGGGCCTGGCGCTCAATGAAATCGACCGCGAAGCCCGCGCCATCGAGTTCTACGAACTGCTGTCGTCTTTCGACTTCATGTCGTCCACCCCGACGCTGTTCAACGCCGGCACCCGTCGCTCGCAGCTGTCGTCCTGCTACCTGACCACCGTCCCCGACGACCTCGACGGCATCTACGAAGCCATCAAGGAAAACGCCCTGCTGTCCAAGTTCGCTGGCGGCCTGGGCAATGACTGGACCCCGGTGCGCGCCCTGGGCTCGCACATCAAGGGCACCAACGGCAAGTCGCAAGGCGTGGTCCCCTTCCTGAAAGTGGTCAACGACACCGCCGTGGCCGTGAACCAGGGCGGCAAGCGCAAGGGCGCCGTGTGTGCCTATCTGGAATCGTGGCACCTGGACGTCGAGGAATTCCTGGAGCTGCGCAAGAACACGGGTGACGACCGACGTCGTACCCATGACATGAACACGGCCAACTGGATCCCTGACCTCTTCATGCGCCGCGTGATGGAAGGCGGCGAGTGGACCCTGTTCTCGCCCTCCAGCTGCCCAGACCTGCACGACAAGTTCGGCATCGCCTTCGAAGAGGCGTACACCAACTACGAAGCCAAGGCCGACCGCGGCGAGATCAAGCCCTTCAAGCGCGTGAAGGCCACCGACCAGTGGCGCCGCATGCTGTCGATGCTGTTCGAAACCGGCCACCCCTGGATCACCTTCAAGGACGCCTGCAACGTGCGCTCGCCGCAGCAGCACGTCGGTGTGGTGCACTCCTCGACCCTGTGCACCGAGATCACCCTGAACACCAACGGTGGCGAAATCGCCGTGTGCAACCTGGGTTCGGTCAACCTGGCCCAGCACATCAAGGATGGCGCAAACGGTAAGGAAATTGACCAGGAAAAGGTCAAGAAGACGGTGAAGACGGCGATGCGCATGCTCGACAACGTCATCGACATCAACTACTACGCCGTCAAGAAGGCCAGAGACTCCAACCTGCGCCACCGCCCCGTTGGTCTGGGCATCATGGGCTTCCAGGATGCGCTCTATCAATTGCGCACGCCTTACGCCAGCCAGGAAGCGATTGAATTCGCCGATCGCTCGATGGAAGCGCTGTGCTACTACGCCTACTGGGCCTCGACCGAGCTGGCCGAAGAACGTGGCCGCTACAGCAGCTACCGCGGCTCGCTGTGGGACCGCGGCATCTTGCCGCTGGACTCGCTCAAGCTGCTGGCCGAACAACGTGGTGGCTATGTCGAAGTTGACACGTCCACCTCGATGGACTGGGATGCCCTGCGTGCCCGCATCCGCGAGTTCGGCATGCGCAACTCCAACTGCGTGGCCATCGCCCCGACCGCGACCATCTCCAACATCATCGGTGTGGACGCCTCGATCGAGCCTTGCTTTGGCAACCTGTCGGTGAAGTCCAACCTGTCGGGCGAGTTCACCGTGGTCAACGAGTACCTGGTGCGCGACCTCAAGAAGCTCGGCCTGTGGGACGACGTGATGGTGATGGACCTCAAGCACTTCGATGGTTCGCTGCGCCGCATCGACCGCGTGCCCGAGGACCTCAAGAACCTCTACGCTACCGCCTTCGAAGTCGAACCCGTGTGGCTGGTCGAAGCCGCATCGCGTCGCCAGAAATGGATCGACCAGGCCCAGTCGCTCAATATCTATATGGCGGGCGCATCGGGCAAGAAGCTCGACGAGACCTACAAGCTCGCATGGTTGCGCGGCCTCAAGACCACCTACTACCTGCGCACTGTCGGCGCCACGCATGCAGAGAAGTCGACCGTGTCGCGCGGCCAGCTCAATGCCGTGTCCAACATGGCTGGCAGCGGCCTCAGTGCAGCATCCTCCGCTGCACCGCAGCAAGCCGCACCCGCTGTTGTTCAAGCACAAGCAGAGCCCGCCACCGACATCAAGTTCTGCTCGATCGACAACCCTGACTGCGAAGCCTGTCAGTGATCAACACAGCATGTCAGTGATCGAAGCCCGCTGACCTTCATGCTTGTTCACGCTCAACAACCATGAGCCACACACAAGGCCTCGACATCTCATCAAAGATGCGAGGCCTTGTTGTTCAACTGATGGTTTGAACTGAGGTGCAAAAGCAGTTCAATCGATGCCTTCTTGATGTTTTCGATGCAAGCCCGCAACAACCAAGGGGCTCATATGTCAAGAAGTGCTTGGTGTTTTTAACAACACCCTTTCATAATCCGACTCCATAGGATGTTCACCATGCTGGTCTGGGAAGACGACTCCTCCAAATCATCTTCAATGCCCATCGGTTCTGTGCCCTCTTCGCTTGGCGATGCACGGAACACGGCCTCGTCACCGCTGATGACGACGGGCATTGACAGCAACGCATCCATTGCGCCCGGCATCAACACCATGTCCACTGCCGCCAAACCAACGTCGCCCGCGACATCCTCCACCACCGGTGGATCGGCGCGCCGCGTGAACGTGGCGGACAAGCGCATCATCAACGGCCAGACCGACGTCAACCAGCTCGTCCCCTTCAAGTACAAGTGGGCCTGGGAAAAGTATCTGGCCACCTGCGCCAATCACTGGATGCCGCAGGAAGTGAACATGTCGCGCGACATCGCGCTCTGGAAAGACCCGAACGGTCTGAGCGAAGACGAGCGCCGCATCATCAAGCGCAACCTCGGCTTCTTCGTCACCGCCGACTCGCTGGCTGCCAACAACATCACGCTGGGCACCTACCGCCACATCACGGCGCCCGAGTGCCGCCAGTTCCTGTTGCGCCAGGCTTTCGAGGAAGCCATCCACACCCACGCCTATCAATACATTGTTGAATCGCTGGGTCTGGACGAGTCCGAGATCTTCAACGCCTACCACGAGGTCTCCTCCATCCGCGACAAGGACGAGTTCCTGATCCCCTTCATCGAGGCGATCATGGACCCGAACTTCAAGACCGGCACGATGGAAGCCGACCAGACGCTGCTGAAGTCGCTGATCGTGTTCGCCTGCCTGATGGAAGGCCTGTTCTTCTACGTGGGCTTCACCCAGATCCTGGCACTGGGCCGTCAGAACAAGATGACGGGTGCCGCCGAGCAGTATCAATACATCCTGCGCGATGAATCGATGCACTGCAATTTCGGCATCGACCTCATCAACCAGCTCAAGCTGGAGAACCCGCATCTGTGGACGGCGGAGTTCAAAGCCGAGATCAAATCACTTTTTCTTAAAGCTGTTGAACTCGAATACCGATATGCCGAGGACACCATGCCGCGCGGCGTGTTGGGCCTGAATGCGTCGATGTTCAAGGGCTACCTGCGTTACATCGCCAATCGCCGCGCGACCCAGATTGGCCTGGAAGAGTTGTTCCCCAACGAGGAGAACCCGTTTCCGTGGATGAGTGAAATGATTGACTTGAAGAAGGAGCGCAACTTCTTCGAAACCCGTGTTATCGAATACCAGTCGGGCGGTGCCCTGTCCTGGGATTGATCAAGTGGCCGCACAGAGCACACGAAGGATCAGCCCAGACATGTCGACCCGACGTACCCCATCTATCACACCGCGCTCAGATCCTAGGGGGCGATGGGTGATGGATCTCTGTATTGCACTCCGCAATGCAGTGCTCTTTGCAACTTGATCAAGGAGATCCGTATGGCAACTGCGAAGAAAGTGGCAGCTAAGAAAGCTGCTCCGGCCAAGAAGGCCGCTGTGAAGAAGGCTGCTCCCGCTAAGAAGGCAGCTGTGAAGAAGGCCGCTCCGGCCAAGAAGGCTGCAGCCAAGAAGGCTGCAGTGAAGAAGGCTGCACCGGCCAAGAAGGCCGCAGCGAAGAAGGCGCCTGCCAAGAAGGTTGCAGTCAAGAAGGCTGCTCCCAAAAAGGCAGCAGTGAAGAAGGCGCCGGCCAAAAAGGCCGCTGCCAAGAAGCCTGCTGCTAAGAAGCCGGCCGCCAAAAAGGCTGCTGCCAAGAAGCCTGCCCCCGCCAAGCCTGCCCCTGCCCCTAAAAAGGCAGCCGCTCCGGCCGCAAAGACCACGCTGAGCCCTCAAGCCGCGTGGCCTTTCCCGACGGGCAACAAGCCCTGATTCAGCTCACTGAATCTGTGTCGGCCTGAACCAGGGTCAGGCTGACGTTCCCCAACCCGGCTTCGGCCGGGTTTTTCTTTTGCGGCATCATCGGCTGCACCATGAGCGCCAGCACCACACCCTCCCCTTCGGCCCCCTGGCCTTGCATGCGCATTGAGGGCAGGGGCAGCAACCAACGTGTCGTGCTTGACGTCAGCGTCTCGCCGAACGCCAAGAAGACCGAACTGGTTGGCTGGCACGATGGTGCCTTGCGGGTGCGACTGGCCGCCCCGCCGGTCGACGGCGCCGCCAACGAGGCCTTGCGCAAGTGGTTGGCCAAGGAAATCGGTCTCAGCCAAGGGCAGGTCGAACTGATACGGGGTGCCTCCAGCCGAAGAAAGCAGTGGGCGCTGGCCGTGGACGCCCCTCAGGTGGAGGCCTGGCTGCGTCGCCAGCCCATATTGCAAAACTGAAAACCGCATGCTGGCAGCGCGCTGTCATCACCCCTTAATCAAGCGCTACCCCACCTCACAGCTCAGGACTACAGTGCGTACATGTCGGTTGCGCACTCGCCCCACGCCCGGCAGGTATGAAGTTACAAGGGGCCGGAGAGCAAGGTCATGTCCAACCACAACAACCCAACCGAGCCCAGCCAGACTCAGCTGCAAGAGGTTCAAGCCGCCCTGTTCAACCTTCGCGATGGCTTGATGAACCTGAAAATGTCCCTGCAGGAGCTGGCATTCATGACCGACGAAAATGCCCAGCGTGAAGCCATGCTGGAGGCAGAAAACCTGATCATGCGTCTGCGCGGGTGACGCCAGGCGATTAAGTAGCGCCAAAGCCCGAATCGGTGGGCCGAAAAAACGTAAAGGGCCGCAGCTTGCCTTAAGCTACGCGGTTTGATCCAAGTTACTCGCATAGCGAGCACGCCATGGCCCAGTACGTATACACCATGAACCGCGTCGGGAAGATCGTTCCCCCGAAGCGGCAGATTCTCAAAGACATCACCCTGAGTTTTTTCCCGGGCGCCAAGATCGGCGTGCTGGGCGTGAACGGCTCCGGCAAGTCCACCTTCCTCAAGATCATGGCCGGGGTGGACAAGGACATCGAGGGCGAAGCCGTCCCGATGCCCGGCATCAAGATCGGCTACCTGCCCCAGGAGCCTCAACTCAATCCCGAGCAGACTGTTCGCGAGGCCGTCGAAGAAGGCATCGGCGGCGTGCTCGCCGCCAAGAAGCGCCTGGATGAGGTCTACGCCGCATACGCCGAACCCGACGCCGACTTCGATGCCCTGGCCGCCGAGCAAGGCGAGCTCGAAGCCATCATCGCCGCTGGCGGCTCCGAGAATACCGACCTGCAACTGGAACTGGCTGCCGACGCCCTGCGCCTGTCGCCGTGGGAAGCCAAGATCGGCAACCTCTCCGGCGGTGAGAAGCGCCGCGTGGCCTTGTGCCGCCTGCTGCTCTCCAAGCCCGACATGCTGCTGCTGGACGAACCCACCAACCACTTGGACGCTGAATCCGTCGACTGGCTGGAGCAGTTCCTGCAGCGCTTCCCCGGCACCGTGGTGGCCATCACCCACGATCGCTACTTCCTGGACAACGCCGCCGAGTGGATCCTCGAACTAGACCGTGGCCTGGGTCACCCCTACAAAGGCAACTACTCCGACTGGCTCGATGCCAAGGAACGCCGCCTGGAACAGGAGCAAAAGACCGAAGACGCTCGCACCAAGGCCCTGAAGCAGGAACTGGAATGGGTGCGCAAGAACGCCAAGGGCCGCCAGGCCAAGAGCAAGGCGCGTCTGGCCCGCTTCGAAGAACTGAGCGACGTCGAATACCAGAAGCGCAACGAAACCAACGAAATCTTCATCCCCGTGGCCGAGCGTCTGGGCAATGAAGTCATCGAGTTCAAGAACGTCACCAAGTCCTTTGGCGACCGCTGCCTGATCGACAACCTGAGCTTCAAGGTGCCGGCCGGCGCCATCGTCGGCATCATCGGCCCGAACGGCGCCGGCAAATCAACGCTGTTTCGCATGATCCAGGGTGTCGAGACGCCCGACAGTGGCGAAGTCGTGGTCGGCAAGACCGCGCAATTGGCTTTCGTCGACCAGAGCCGCGAAGGCCTCGCCGGCGACAAGACCGTGTGGGAAGACGTCTCCGGCGGCCTGGACAACATCGTCGTGGGCAAGTTCGTGATGCCTTCGCGCGCCTACCTCGGCCGCTTCAACTTCAAGGGCAACGATCAGCAAAAGCTGGTGGGCAACCTGTCCGGCGGTGAACGTGGTCGCCTGCACCTGGCCAAGACCCTGGCCAAGGGCGGCAACGTGCTGATGCTTGACGAACCCTCCAACGACCTGGACGTCGAAACCCTGCGTGCACTGGAAGACGCCTTGCTCGAGTTTGCCGGCAGCGCCATGATCATCTCCCACGACCGCTGGTTCCTCGACCGCATCTGTACGCACATCCTCGCGTGCGAAGGCGACTCGCAGTGGTTCTTCTTCGATGGCAACTATCAGGAATATGAAGCCGACAAGAAGAAGCGCCTGGGCGAAGAAGGCGCCAGGCCCAAGCGCGTGCGCTTCAAGCCCATCCGCTGATGTGCGCTTGAACTGCTGTCGTGCATTGAATCGAAGCCCGTCCCCGACGGGCTTTTTTTATTCAATTTCACAGCCTATTCGGGGGCTATCCCTAGGGTTTACAACAGAAGGGGCACCACCTGCGGGGGCTAGAATTTCGTGGAATTTTTGGCATTGGCAGATGCGCCCGAGTACTCAGTGCAAACCGAGGACACGATGGATTCAGGGACCCTGGGCGAGGTATGCCAGATGACAAATCGACTTTCAAACAGACCTTCGCCCCACAGCCCTTGAAGGGATGTCGGCCACAACACACCGGCCCTGGCCCCGAAGCCGGTGAACACTGATGATTCTTGTTGGAGACTTCTTGATGACCCCTCGGATTAACCGCCTGATCACGTCGACCGCGCTGGCCATTTCGGCGATGACCATGGGCGGCTGCGCCCTGATCGAATCCAACGTGAGTGGCACGACGCTCAGCATCCTCGAGGATGGTTTCACTCCACCCACACTGCAGACCCGCGACGTTGAAATGGCCTGCAGCTTCGCCACGGTCAACGGACCGCTGGTCGGCGCTGCACGCAACTTCTATGGTGACCCCTCACTGATGGAGGCCGTGCTGATGTCCTCGGCTGGGGTGTGCTCCGAGAACCAGGCCATCGCCGAGGAAATGCGCTACATGCGTGCAGCGCGCGAGAAGCGTGCCGATGAAGCGCAAGACGCCCGCATCGCCCAAAAGCGCCTGCTGGCCGTCGCGGCCGAGCGCCAGTACACGGCCTTCTATCGCATGCGCAGCAAGATCGAGCAGAAGTACTTTATCAAGTACGGCTCCGAGTGCCCGCGCTTCAAGCGTGATTTCGACGAGTTGGTCTACCTGCTGGGTTCTGTGGCCGGCCTGCAAGCCATGCAGAACGACATCTCAGCGCAGCAAACCGTTGGCGTGCCAACCGACACTGCGCCGCTGGTCGAGAAGGCTTTGAAGTGCCTGGACAACGAGAAGTGGTGGGGTGCGCCTGAAGCCGCTCGTGCTGCTGTCTGGGCCATCCTGCCGGGTGGATCAGAAGGCCATGACGTCAAGGGTACGTTCGAGAACTCCATGAAAATCGGCGAGGCCAAAGGCGTGCGCCTGTCCCACGTGATGGCCGCCGTGGCCTACCAGTCGCTCGATGACAAGGCCGCTGTGCGCCAGACCATCAAGCGCTTCACCGCCAACAAGGACTTCAAGCCCAACCCCGACTATCGCCTGATCGACGCCATCTCCCAATCCCAGATGGTCAACGTCTCTGACCGACTGTGGACCCAGAACGCCGGCACCCGCACGCCGGTTGCCAGCCTGGGCAAGTTCTGGGACGACAAGGTCGGTGGCGACATCGATGCTGACAGCTTCCTCAAGTAATCAATGTCGATGAACGGTTGGTGTTGCCCTCGGGAATTCCCTTCCCCCGTGTGTGTGGGCTGGGGTTTACCTGAAGAAACCCTCGACCAGATATAGTTACAAAGCTAACGATCCAGGCCACCGACAGGTGGCCATTTTCAAGTGCCGAAAATCGGCGAAGTCCAAGGGGTTCCATAGCGGGGCCCCTGACTTTTTTGGTTCCGAGGAGACTTCATGAAGTTGGTCAATAAAGTGAGCATGGTCAGCCTGGCCGTGCTGGCAACCGTGGGCGCCACGACATCCGCTCAGGCTGCGCAGAAAGTGTGTGTGTACGACCTGCTGGGTACCGCTGGCGACCTCTTCAACATGGCCAAGGACTATGCCGTGGCCATGCAGAAGTTTGGTGCCAGCATCGAGCTCAAGGGCTATACCGACGAACGCGTCGCTTCTGAAGACTTCCGCACCGGCCAATGCGATGGCGTGATCGCCACCGCCTTCCGCACCCGCCAGTTCAACCCCGTGGCCGGCTCGATCGACACGCTTGGTGCCACCACCATCGTCAAGGACGGCAAGATCGACATCGCCGCCAGCTACGACGTGGTCCGCAAGATCATCCAGACCTATGCCTCGCCTGCCGCCTCCAAGCTGATGGTCGACGGCAACTATGAAATCGGTGGCATCACGCCGCTGGGCGCCGCCTATCCCGTGGTCAACGACCGCAAGATCAACACCGTTGAAGCCCTGGCCGGCAAGCGCATCGCTTCGTTCGATTACGACAAAGCCCAGGCCGTGATGATCCAGCGCATCGGCGCGCAGCCCGTGTCGGCCGACATCACCAACTTCTCGACCAAGTTCAACAACGGCTCGGTCGACATGATCGCCGCGCCCACCCTGGCCTACAAGCCCCTTGAGCTCTACAAGGGCATCGGCAAGAACGGCGCCATTGCCCGCTTCCCGATCATGATCCTGACCTACCAGGTCGTGCTCAACAAGACCAAGTTCCCCGATAGCTTCGGCGAGAAGTCGCGCGAATACTGGGCCAGCCAGTTCGACCGCTCCATGCAGCTGATCAAGCAGGCCGATGCCAGCATCCCGCCAGCCACCTGGATGGACCTCACTTCCGAGAACTCCTACAAGTACACGCTGATGCTGCGTGAGTCACGCATCGACATCGCCCAGAAGGGCCTGTACGACAAGCGCGGTCTGAAAGTGATCAAGAAGATCCGCTGCAACGTGAACCCGGCCGACCCCGAGTGCACGACGAAGTCTGAAGAAGACTGGAAATGATGATCGCGGCAGCGGTCAAACAGGCCGCTGTACCGCCTGATGACACCGCCGAGGGGCCCACAGGTCCCTCTCCTTATGACTGCTGACGCCTCACAGGAAGTCAGCCCGGTCTCGTGATTGCCAATGAATACCCCTGATTCCCGAAAGCTCCTGGGTCGAACCGTTCTCGAGTGGTTCTCCAGCCTTCCCGTTTTTGCCCTGCTTGTGCTCACCCTGGTGATCGGCACGGGCGAAATGGTTCACGGCCAGCTGCTCAAGCTGGGTGAATCGATGTTCGGCGACTCCAAGGCGCAAGTGCAGTACTTCATGCTGCGCGCCGAGCCCACCCAGCCCACTTGCGACGCCCATGTCGATGTGGATGCCGAACTGGCCAAGCAGTCCGCCGCCCCAACTGGTGGCAGCGCGGGTGGTGACGACATCGACAACCTCTTCGGGGATCAGAAAGCCGTCGACCCGGCCGTGCTGCGCAAGTCGATCGAGCAGGCGCTGGCCATCTGCAAGGCCAAGCACGAGCTATACAACAAGGTCGTCCAGCACCAGACACCTCAGGTCAAGGCCTACCGTGTGCTGGAGACAAGCTTCTTCGGCCTGTTCCAGATCGGCACAGACAACCGTCCGCTGATCCTGCTGGTGATGGTGGCGATCGCAGCCATCACCACGACGCTGGGCTTCCACCACATCGGAATCCGCCCCGGCCACTACACCAAGGACTACCTCCTGCAGTCGGTGTCGCAGACGATCGCGGCCGCCCTGCTGCTGTTCTCCTGCGTGCGCTACTACCAGATCCTGCAAGGTTCGGGTGTGCCCATTGAACACCCGCTGCTGCACTATGTCTGGATGGCCCTCTTCACCACGCTGCTACTGATCAATGCCAAGCGCGTGATCATGCCGGTGAAGTCGCCGCACGGTGAGGGCAACTGGACTGGTGCCTTCCTGTCCATACCGCTGTACGCGCAGATGGCCACCATTGCCGGCGCCTACTTCCTGATCAAGGGCCACCACGCCGGCTTGGCCATCTACATCAACCAGCTGATGGAGCTGCCCAGCATCTTCATGAACCTGGGCCTGTTCATCTGGTCGGGCATGCTGCTCAAACAAAGCCGCATCGTCGACCTGTTCATGGACACGCTGCGCCCCTGGAGCCTGTCGCCTCAGTTGCTGACCTATATCGTCCTGCTGTTCGCGGCCGTGGCCACGGCCTACACCGGCGCGTCCGGCGTGTTCGTGATCGCTGCCGGCGGCATCATTTACCACGAGGTTCGTGCCTCGGGTGGTTCACGCCAGTTCGCACTGGCCGCCACCGCCATGTCCGGCTCGCTGGGCGTGGTGCTGCGCCCCTGCCTGCTGGTCGTGATGATCGCCGCGCTGAACAAGCAAGTGACCACCAGCGGCCTCTACCACTGGGGCTTCTATGTGTTCCTGCTGACCTCGACGCTGTTCTTCCTGACCTCGCAGATGCTGCGCACCCAGCGCGCCAACATCGAGTCGCCCATGAAGGCCCTGCCGGCCATGCTGCGTCAGATCGTGCCCCTGCTGCCCTACTTCATCGTGGTGGCCGTGGTGGTCTGGCTGTATGAATACGCCCTGGACACCAAGCTCAACGAGATCACGGCGCCGACCATCATGCCGGTGATCCTGCTGATCATTTTGGTCTACGACAAGATCACCAACAAGGGCAAGGCCGAGTTGACGCCCGACTACGCCAGCCACCGTCAGGAAGGCGTCGAGAAGTCGATCCGCTACGCCACCAACGAGACCATTGGCCACATCGGCGCCCTGCTGAGCCTGATGACGCTGTCGCTGGCCATGGGTGGCGTGATCGAGCGCTCCGAAGTCATGGGCTACTTCCCCAAGGTCTTCGAGAACCACTGGACGGCCATGGCCTTCCTGGTCGTGACCAAGGTGCTGCTGGGCATGATCATGGACCCGTTCGGTGCCGTGGTGCTGGTCTCCGGCACGCTGGCCCCGATCGCCTATGCCAACAACATCGACCCGCTCCACTTTTGGATGATGGTGTTGGTGGCCTTCGAGCTGGGTTACCTGCTGCCCCCAGTGGCCATCAACCAGCTGCTGACCCGTCAGGTGATTGGCGAAGCGGAAGTGACCGAGGCCGACGCGGAAGTGAAGCACCTGGGCTTCTACCGCCGCTACGAGCGCTGGATCCTGCCGCTGGTGGTGATGAGCATCGGCCTGGTGATCGTGTCCTTCGGCCCGCTGGCCATCCACGACTACCCGCAACTGGCCTTCATCAAGGACTGGTTCTCGCCCACCACACCATGACATTGATGCGTTGAGCGCATAAGGTCATGCCAACCCGGTTGAATGCCACGCATCAACCGGGTTTTTCTTGGGTACTCCCAGCCAGGGCCGGGGCTGCGCGGTGGTATGGTCCCAACCCATGATTCGACCTGCATCCCCCTGCACGCGGCCCATCGCGTTGCCGCACCCTTTGTTCTCTGCCATCTTGATGACCTTGGCGCTCAGCGCCTGCAGCACCTTGGGTGGGTCGGGTTCGACGGCGAACAACACCGGTGCGGGGGCGGCACCTTCGGTCGCAGGCAGCGAATCCAGCGCGGTCCATGCCGCACCGCCTGGTCCTTCAGCGACCTCATCAACAACGAGCTCGGCTTCATCAAACGCTGCAACGTCCGGTGCCGCCTCGGCCGCGCCGCAGCAGCCGCTCTTCGATGCCGTGATCAAGGGCGCCGAGCGCCAGGATGGCCTGCTGCCCATCTGGAAGAAGCAGGACAAGGTCTGGCTCGAACTGCGCCCTGCCGACTTTGGCAAGCCCTTTTTCCTGTCGCCCAAACTGGCATCCGGCATCGGTGAGGCCGGCGTGTTCGGTGGTCTGATGCAAAGCCGCTGGGCCCAGGTTGGGCGCCCGCAATGGGTCGAGTTCCGCAAGGTGCAGCAGCAAGTTCAGTTGCTGGCCGTGAATGCGGCCTACACCGCAGAGACAGGCTCACCACAAGCCAAGGCCGTACAGGCCGCGTTTTCGCCCAGCCTGCTGGGCAGCGTGCCACTGGCCAGTGCCCCTCAAGCCAAGTCGGGCACCGTGCTCATTGAAGCCACGCCTTTGCTGCTCGGCGATCTGCTGGGCATCGCACAGCATCTGCAACGCACCTACCGTCAGAGTTATGGCCTCGACGCACGCAACTCGGCCCTTCTGGCTTCACGTGCACAAGCCAAGAGCGTGGTGTTCGAGGTGTCGCAGCACTTCGCCACGGCGGGCATTGCGGCAGGTGGTGGCCTGCCCGGCGCACCGGCTTCGACCGTGCCTTTGTCTGTGCCCGACCCCCGCAGCATGTTCGTGACCGTGCACTACAGCCTGTCGGCGCTGCCCGACAAGCCGATGCCCACGCGCGCGGCTGACACCCGTGTGGGCTTCTTCACCAGCACGGTGGCCGACTTCACGGACGACCTGGCGCGCACGCCCCGCAAGCGCTTCATCAACCGCTGGCGTCTGGAGAAGAAAGATCCGACGGCAGCCCTGTCCGAGCCCGTACAGCCCATCGTGTTCTGGCTGGACCCGAGCATCCCTGAGGCCTACCGCGCGACGGTCACCGAAGGCATCCTGGAGTGGAACAAGGCCTTCGAGGCCATCGGCTTCAAGAACGCGATTGAAGTCAAGACTCCGCCCAAGGACAAGCCCTTCGACACCCTTGAGATCGGCCACACCTCCATCCGCTGGATGACCAACAGCGTGCCGGCCTTCGGCGCCATCGGGCCCACGCACGTGGACCCACGCACCGGCGAGATCCTGGATGCCGACATCGCACTGGAAAGCCTCTCGTCAAGGGCGATCCGCACGGTGCGCAGCCAGTTCATCACGGGGGCGGCGACCTTGGCGGAGGCTTCAAGCGACATATCTGCTCAGGCATGTCAGCACGGCCTCTATGCGTCTGAGCAGCTTGGGCTGGCCCTCGATGTGCTGGAGGCCCAAGGCATCATCGACCCGGACAGCCCGCAGGTCCGAGAGTTCGTGCTCGCCTACATCAAGGACACGACCATGCACGAGGTCGGGCATACGCTGGGCCTGCGCCACAACTTCCGCGCCTCGCGCTGGCACACGGCCGAGGAGCTCACCGATCCTGAGCTGACCCGCAGCAAGGGCAACAGCGCCTCGGTGATGGACTACGCGCCCATCAACCTGCCCATGCCCGGGCAGCGTGCCGGCTCGCCCTTCCAGTCCACACTGGGCCCCTATGACTACTGGGCGATCGAGTACGGCTACAAGCCCTTGCCCGATGACAAGACGGCCGCACAGAAAGCATTGCAGACGATCGCCCAGCGCAGTGCCGACCCGGCCCAGGCTGATGCACTGGCCTTCGGCACGGATGAGGACAATGCGCTCGGGCTCGATCCCCAAGCCCTGGTCTTCGACCTGGGCCGTGACCCGGTGGCCTTTGCGCGCACGCGTCTGAGCATCGTGCAAGACCTGTTCGAACGCCAGGCCAGACGCCAGCTCACACCACAGGATGACGTGACACTGCTGCGCCGTAGCGTGAGCTATGGCCTGCGGGATCTCGCCCGCACTGGCCAGATCCTGCTCAGGCAAGTCGGCGGCGTGGTCACGCGACGCGATGCACCCGGCAGCGGCCGCGATCTGCTTGACCCGCTGCCTGCTTCTCAACAGCGCGCCGCGCTAGACCTGCTGGTGTCGGCCTACCTGTCGCCCCGGGCACTGCCCCTGCCGCCCAGCCTGCTGCGCCAACTCGCACCGGACTACATGGATCGTCAGGAGGGTGGCGATGGCCAGGCCGCGGTCCCCACTGATTTCTCGATCGCCGAACAACGCCTTGTCCTGCAACGAGAAGTGCTGGGCTACCTGATGAGCGAGCCGCTGGCCGAGCGCCTGATCGACAACATCGACAAGACCCGAGACCGTGAAAAGCAGCCGCTGACCGTGCGCGAGCTGCACCGCATCCTGATGGAGACGGTGTGGTCGGATGAAGCCGCCGTGCCTGGCACCGAAAGCGGCCACCGCGATCTGCAACGCGACTACGTCAACCGGCTGGCCGTGTCTGTCATCCGTGGCGCCACGGCGCGTGCAGACGTGCGAGCCATCATGCGCCAGCAAGCCACGAAGCTGCTCAAGCAGCTCAACAAGGCACAACGCCAGGGCGACCCCAACAGCACCGCTCATGCGCATGTGCAAGATTGCATCGACACGCTGACCTCCGCTTTGCAAGCCAGCGTGGTGCGCACCGCGCCCTGAGCCTCACTGATCCTCGCGCCATCCCTCCGCTGACGGCCCCAATCAGGGGGCCCGGCGCGAGCGGATGGTCTGGTCTCCAGCGACGACAATAGCCGGATACCAGCCAGAATCAAGACATGGACCTGCCCACGCTGTTTTCCGCATCAGGCCCGCTGGCGCGCGCCTTTGATGGCTACCGCGTGCGGGTTGAACAAATCGAGATGTCCCAGGCCATCCAGGAGGCCATCCGCACGGCCAGCACGGTTGTGCTGGAGGCCGGCACCGGCGTGGGCAAGACTGCGGCCTACCTGGTCCCGGCCCTGCTTGAAGGCGGCAAGGTCATCGTTTCCACCGGCACCAAGGCCCTGCAGGATCAGCTCTACCACCGCGACCTGCCCGCCGTGCGCGATGCTCTTGCCGTGCCCATCAAAACCGCCCTGCTCAAGGGCCGCAGCAACTACCTGTGCTGGCACCATCTCGATCGGGCCAACCAGGACGCCACGCTGCTGGCCAGCAAACAGGAGGTGCGCGATCTCGGCCTGATCAACCGCTTCATCCACCTCACGCCCACAGGTGACAAGGCCGAGTGCACTCAGGTGCCCGAGCATGCCTCGATCTGGGCGCGCGTCACCTCCACGCGCGAGAACTGCCTGGGCAGCGAGTGCAAGCACTACAACGACTGCTTCGTGATCAAGGCTCGGCGAGAAGCGCAGGATGCCGACGTGGTCGTGGTCAACCACCACCTCTTCTTTGCCGACCTGATGCTGCGCGAAGAAGGTGTACCCGAGCTGCTGCCCAACGCGCAGACCATCGTGTTCGACGAGGCCCATCAGCTGCCCGACACCGCCACGCTGTTCTTCGGCGATTCGATCTCGACCGCACAGTTGCTCGACCTGATGCGCGACACCCTGGCCACCGGCCAGTCGCAAGCCCGCGATGCCGCCAACTGGAACGATGTGCTCGCTCCGTTGGACCGTTGTACACGCGATCTGAGGCTGTGCTTTGGCCCGCAGATGCAGCGCCTGTCGCAAGCCCAGCTTGGCGAGGATCATCCCTTGCATGCGGCCCTGGGCAATCTGCGCGAAGCCCTGATGCATGTGCGCGAAGTGCTTGATGGCCAGGCTGATCGCAGCCCTGATCTGGCACAACTGCATCGCCGAGCGGACGCCCTCATGCAGCGCCTGTGCGCCTGGGGTGCCCCTGAGCGCGCGCAGGAGCCCGAGCTGTGCTGGGTCGATGTGGGCACGCACGGGGTGCAACTGCACCGCACACCGATCTCGGTGGCCGATGTGTTCAAGCGCCAGCGGCTGGGCCTGGGCCAGGCGGAGATCGCGCCGGATGAAGCGCCCGATGCAGACGACGCCGAAGGCGCGCTGGCCCGCAACGCCGAGCTGGAAGAGCTGCCCTGGCAGGACGATGAAAGCGTTAACAGTGGCGTGGTCGAAGACGATCTGCAGGCCTTGATGGGCGGTGCGCCAGACCGCTCTGATGTGGCACTGGCTGCCAAGCCTTCATCGGCCAACCGCACCAAGCCCACGCAGATTGACGACGAGCACGACGACCTCAGGCCACCGTCACCACGTCGCGCCTGGATCTTCACTTCGGCCACGCTGGCGGTGCGCCAGGACTTCAGTCATTTCACCCAGGCACTCGGCCTGGAGGACGCGTTCTGCCAGTCATGGTCCAGCCCTTACGACTATGGGCAACAGGCCATGCTGTACGTGCCGGTGAACCTGCCACCACCCTCCGACAGCGGCCACACCGATGCCGTGGTCGATGCCGCTCTGCCCCTGATCCGCGCCAACCGTGGGCGCGCCTTCGTGCTGTGCACCAGCCTGCGTGCGGTGTCTCGCGCGGCGGACCGCCTCAAGAAGCTGTTCCAGGAGGCCGGTGATCCCTTCCCGGTTCTGCAACAAGGCGACGCGCCCCGGCCCACGCTGCTGGAGGACTTCCGCCGCGCGGGCAATGCCGTGCTGGTGGGCAGCCACAGCTTCTGGGAGGGCATCGATGTCAAAGGCGATGCGCTCACGCTCGTGGTGATCGACAAGCTGCCTTTTGCTCCGCCAGACGACCCTGTGCTCGCCAAGCGCCTGGAGTTGCTGGCCCAGCAAGGCGGCAATCCTTTCATGTCGCACCAGGTGCCGCAGGCCATCATCGCGCTCAAGCAAGGTGCCGGCCGCCTGATCCGCAGCGAGACAGACCGCGGCGTGCTGATGATCTGCGACACCCGTCTGATCGATAAACCCTATGGCCGTCGAATCTGGCAGAGCCTGCCGCCCATGAAGCGCACTCGGGTGGAAAATGAGGTCATTCAATTTCTGGAGGCCCTATGACCCGCACTTGTCTGGCATTGCAGCACCTGTCCTTCGAAGACCTTGGCTCCCTGGCCCCCGTGTTGTTGTCGATGGGCTTTGACATCGTCTACCGTCACGCCGGTGTGGACGATCTGAGCAGCGAACACGCACAGGCCGAATGGCGCGAGGCGGATCTGGTCGTCGTCCTGGGCGGCCCCATAGGCGTCTACGAAGCCGGCCGCTACCCCTTCATCCCCGATGAACTCGCCCGCATCACGGAACGCCTGGAAAGCGGCAAGCCCCTGATCGGCATCTGCCTGGGGGCACAGCTCATGGCGGCCGCTAGCGGCCAGAAGGTCTACCCCGGCCCGGCCAAAGAGATTGGCTACAAGCCGCTCAAGCTGACCACGGCCGGCCACGATTCACCGCTGCAAGCCTTGCTGGACTGCGGCTACGAAGTGCTGCACTGGCACGGTGACACCTTCGACCTGCCAGAAGGCGCCAAGCTGCTGGCCTCGACCGATCTGGTCACCAACCAGGCCTTCAGCATGGGCCCTCGCGTGCTGGGCCTGCAATGCCACCTCGAGGTCGTGCCCGACAACATGGAGCGCTGGCTGATCGGCCACACGGCTGAACTCACGGCCGCCGGCATCGACGTGCACCAGCTCCGCTCGGACAACCTGCGTGTGGGCGAAGCGCTGCTGCATTGTGCGCAACGAACGTGGTTGAACTGGCTGAAGATGGCTTTCGCTCACTGACTTGCCCTCGGAACGCCACCATGAGCCAGACCTCACTGCATGAGGAGGATGTCGGCCTCATGCGCCAGGCACTTCGCCAGGTCTGGCCGCTCTCCGATGAAGACCTGGCCGCGCTGCTGGATCACACCACGCGCTTGGTGCTGGACAAAGGCCAGGTGCTGCTGCAGGCCGGCCAACATGCGCGTCTGACGGGTTTTGTGCTCCAAGGTGGTCTGCGCGAGTACTATGTGCTCGAAGACGGTACCGAGCGCACCAAGGGCTTCAACATGCCCGGCGAGTTCGCCGGCTCGCTGTCTGATCTGCTCAGCGGCCAGCCATCTCGGGTGTGGATCACAGCCGAAGCCCCGACGGTACTGGCGGTCACACCCTGGCCCGCGTACGAGGCACTGACGCACCAAAGCCCCGCCTGGATGCAGTTTGCACGCCGCATCGCCGAAGCGCTGTACCTGCTCAAGACCGAACGCGAGTTCGAGCTGCTCACTATGGATGCAGCCCAGCGACTGGCACGTGCCCTGGTCCGCTGGCCGGCGCTGGCGTCCACCTACTCGCAAAAGGACATCGCGTCTTACATCGGCGTGACGCCCGTGCACCTCAGCCGCCTGCGCTCAGGCAAGGCGTGAGAGCGGCCAAGGCTGGCGAGGCCGCATCACGGCTCTGCGCCACCTGATCCTTGAGGAAAGGCAGCACCTCGGCCACAAAGGCCTCGGGCATCTCGGCGAATGGCGCGTGTCCACAGGGCATGGTCACGCATCTGGCCTGCGGCATGCTTCGGGCCGCCTGCACACCATCCTTGTGAGCGGGAATGGCGGGGTCATGCTGGCCGAACACTATCAGCGTGGGCGCCTGGATGCGGTCGGCCACCGCACGCAAATCATGCGCGGGGTCCACGAAGCTGCGCCACACGGCGCGATTGAGCTGCAGGCGCGAAGGCTCGGATTGAACCGTGGCAGCGCGTGCCAGCATCTGCACGACCGTCTCGGTGCGGCGACGCAGGTACAGCCCGGCCCACATGCGCGGAGACATCGCCAGCCGACCGCCCTGTAGCTTGCAAAAGGCACGCGTCACCAGATTGTGTTTTGTGAAGCCGCCGGGCGAGACCAGCACGAGCGCCCTCACCTTCTCAGGCGACGTGATCGCCAGCCTGGCCGCGGCGTTGCCGCCCAGCGAGTTGCCGATCAGGCTGACTCGCGCGAGACCCAACGCCGAGATGAACTCGTGCAGCACCTGATGAAAGAACATGGCGTCCCGATCTTGGGGGCGCGTCGGCATGGCCGAGAGGCCGTAGCCCGGCCAATCTAGCGCCAACACCCGGAAGTGTCTGGCCAAGGCTGGCATGACGGCCTGGAAGTCCAGGCTGTCGCCAGGATTGGCATGCAGGAGGACGAGGGGCTCGCCCTGCCCAGCCTCGCGGTAGTGGACGTCCCCCGAAGAAAGCGTGATGGTCGGCATGGCGTGGGGCTCCTGATTGCAATCGAGCGACCAGTATGGGCAGCCTCGGCCCGGCGCGCATTAACCTAGGTTGATGCGCACGCCAGTCAACGCAGCGTACCCACGTAGCGCTTGCGCGCCCCGCCCTGGTCGAAGCCCGAGGCATTGAAGCCCGACGAGGGCGCGAACCCCGAGGTGTCCGAGCCCGTCTGGCTGGGCGCAAAGGCCGGCTGTACAGCTGCGGGCTTGGCGGTGGCGGGTGCAACCGTGCGGACGGGCACCGTGGCGGGCGGCAGCATGGCCAGCTCCAGCTTGTCAGCCAGCTTGTGCAGGTCGGCGTGTGTCTCGGTGCGCGCCACGCGGATGACCTCGCGGGCGTACTCGGGGCTCTTGATCATCCACTCCACGTCGGTGACGCGCCCATTCGTGCGGCGCAACAGCACGTGCAAATGAGCGGCGATGGCAAATTTTTCGCTCTCCAGCATCACGTCCTCCAGCAAGCAAGCCCTTGTTCATCACTCCACGCGTTCACCGTGCAGGCTGAGGTCCAGGCCCTCCACCTCCTGCTGCCGGGGCACGCGCAGCCCCAATGTGCGATCGACCACCCACAAGATCACGAGCGTGGCCACGCCGCTGTAGGCCAGGGTTGCCATCACCCCCATGGCCTGACTCTGCATGGAGCCGTTGACCCCACCTATGGCCGGCGAGGCCAAGGCGCCCGTCAACAGCGCACCGATGATGCCGCCGATGCCATGCACACCGAAGACATCGAGGGAGTCATCCGCACCCAGCAGGCGCTTGAGCCCCGTCGCACCCCAATAGCAACCGATGCCCGCTGCCACCCCGATGAGCACGGCCGACTTGGGATCAACGAAACCCGACGCCGGCGTGATGGCCACCAGCCCCGCCACCACACCGCTGCACAGGCCCAGCAGGGTGGGCGCGCCGCGCACCGCCCATTCCGCGGCCATCCAGGCCAGCGCCGCCGAAGCCGCCCCCAGTTGCGTCACCAGCATCGCCATGCCCGCACGTCCATCGGCTGCGCAAGCCGAGCCACCGTTGAAGCCCATCCAGCCCACCCACAACAAGGCCGCACCGATCATGGAGTAGCCCAGGTTGGAGGGCATCAGCGGTTCCTGGCCGAAGCCAATGCGCGGCCCCAGCATCCAGGCGCAGGCCAGGCCCGCGATACCAGCGTTGATGTGCACCACGGTGCCGCCCGCAAAGTCCAGCACACCTTGCTTGGCCAGCCAGCCCGTGGGCTCCCACACCCAATGCGCGACCGGGGCATAGACCAGCAAGGACCACAAGGCCATGAACAGCAACAAGGCCGAAAAGCGCATGCGCTCGGCAAACGCGCCAGTGATCAGGGCGGGCGTGATGATCGCAAAGGTCATCTGGAACATCACGAACACCGACTCCGGCACGGTCGTGGCCAGATGGTGCACGGAGACTTGGCCCACGTTCTTGTCGTAGAACACGTTCTCAAGCAGCACCGCGCCCAGGCCGCCCAGCCAATCGCTGCCGGGCATGAAGGCCAGGCTGTAGCCGCAAACGAACCAGAGCATGCTCACCAGTGCGCAGGTGGCCAGGCTTTGGGCCATCGTGGCCAGGATGTTCTTCTTGCGCACCATGCCGGCGTAGAACAAGGCCAGGCCGGGCACCGTCATCAGCAGGACCAGGGCCGAGGCCGCGATCATCCAGGCCGTGTCGCCCGCGTTGATCTGTGCCACGGGCACGCGTTGAGGACTGGTGGCCGCCGATGCTGGCTGGGCCGGCGAGCCCGATGCCACGAGCGACGCGGGTGCCGTCAAGCCCGATGAGCCCATGGGTGCCGAAGCCCCATCTGCTGGCGCCAGCCGATCTGATGCATCCGATGCAGCCGCCTCCACCCCAGAAGCAGGCGCTGCGACCACGGCAGCACCAGAATCTACAGCAGCGGTGTCGGTGGCCTGTGCCATCGCACCAAGGTGGGTCAAGGCGAAGGCCATACAGGCGATCACGCCGAGTCTTTGGATATGCAGGTTCATCAAGAGCAGCGCACTTCAGGGCAAACCCGAAGCGAGCTGCAAGAACCAGACCCGAAGCGGCTTGCCAGCCGCCCACCGAGGCGATCAGCTCACAGTTCGAGGTTGTCGATCAGGCGAGTCTTACCCAGGCGCGAGGCCGTCAGGCACACCAGGGGCTCGCCCTGGGCCAGCTCGGCGTCGGTGGCGGGCAGCAGGTCGCGCTGGCGCCGCACCATCACGTAGTCCGTCTTCCAGCCACATGCATCCAGCGTGCCTTGGGCCTCGGCCTCGATCGCAGCCACAGCAGACAGGTTCAAGCTGGACGACACACGCGCGGCCGACACCGCCACCTTCACCGCACGCAAGGCGCCGATGAGCTGCACCGCCTCGGCCCGCTCCGCCGCGCTGAGATAGCCATTGCGCGAGGACAGGGCCAGGCCGTCGTCTGCGCGCAGGGTCTCGCCTCCGCGGATGTCGATGGGCAGGCCCATCTGGATCACCATATTGCGGATGATCATGAGCTGCTGGTAGTCCTTCTTGCCAAACACGGCGATACGAGGCTGGACCAGGTTGAAGAGCTTGTGCACGACCGTGCAGACGCCCGTGAAGAAGCCTGGGCGAAACGCGCCTTCGAGGATGTCGGCCAGCTCGGTGGGCGGGACCACCTTGTAGCCCTGGGGCTGCGGATAGAGCTCGGCCTCGGAAGGTGCGAACAGCACATCGCAGCCGGCCTCGGCCAGCAACTGGGCATCGCGCTCCAGCGTGCGAGGGTAGGTGTCGAAGTCTTCGTTGGGACCGAACTGCAGTCGGTTGACGAAGATGCTGGCGACCACGGGGCTGGCGCTGCCGGCCACCAGCTCACGGGCCTGCTTGATGAGCGCCAGATGGCCATCGTGCAGATTGCCCATGGTGGGCACGAACGCCGGCGCAGCGCCTCGGGCAGCCAGTTCAGCGCGCAGCTCGGCAACGGTGTGGATGATCTTCATGGTCATGGAGACGGTGCCTGGATATCAATAGCCGTGGATGCTTTCGTCAGGGAAGGAGCCGTCCTTCACCGCATTCACGTAGCGGCGGATGGCATCTGCCACCGAGCCGCCTTCGGCCATGAAGTTGCGCACGAAGCGCGGCAGCTTGCCACGCGTGACATGCAGCATGTCGTGCAGCACCAGCACCTGCCCGGCCGTGCCCTGCCCGGCACCGATGCCGATGGTCATCACCCCGGGGTTGTCGGTCTGCACATCGCGCGCCACAGCCGAGGGCATGAGCTCCAGCACCATCATCGCGGCACCGGCATCGGCCAGCGACTTGGCATGGCTGCGCAAGGTCTGGGCACCGGCTTGGTCACGGCCCTGGATGCGGTAGCCGCCCAGCGCGTGCACGCTCTGCGGCGTCAGACCCAGGTGGGCGCACACAGGCACGCCGCGCTCGGTAAGGAAATGCACGGTCTCGGGCGTCCAGCCGCCGCCTTCGAGCTTGATCATGTGGGCGCCCGCCTGCATGAGCGCCACGCTGGAGCGCATGGCCTGCTCGCGGCTGTCCTGGTAGCTGCCAAAGGGCAGGTCACCCACCACCCAGGCCGTGCGGTTGCCACGCACCACGCAACGCACGTGGTAGACCATCTCGTCCAGGGTCACGGGCACCGTGCTCGTGTGGCCCTGCACCAGCATGCCCAGCGAATCGCCCACCAGGATGCAGTCCACGCCGGCCTCGTCCACCAGGCGCGCGAAGGTCGCGTCATAGGCAGTCAGCATGGTGATTTTTTCGCCCTTGGCGTGCATCTCGCGCAGACGATGCAGGGTCACGGGCTTGCGAATCGGCTCGACAGCGTTGTTCATCAGCGGGGCGCCCTTTGGCAGGACGTGTCAGTCAGTGAGGTGGCGCGATTCTAGGCCGGGAAATCCCGCTGTGCAGACACCATATGAGCGGCTTGGGCTTACGTCCTATTACCGCGATTTGGACTTGCGTCAGCCAGAATGTCGACGGCAATGCCGTAGTTCGTTTCACCCCGTGGAGCCCACCATGCCGAAACATGACCGCAAGAGCCCTCCCCGATGGCGGGCGAACAGCCATCACCATCGATGGCACTGGGTATGGGTGGTGTTGGTTCTGCTCGTTGGCATCTGCCTGCCGGCCTGTGGTGGCGGTGGCGACGCAGGCGCGACCTCGGTCTCCCCTTCTGCAACGCCGTCCACCACGGCTTCCGGCCTCAAGACCGTGCAGATCGCCAGCGGCCTGTCCTCGCCCTGGGGCATGGCCTTCATGCCAGACGGCCGCATCCTCATCACAGAAAAGGCCGGTCAGATGCGTCTGGTGAGCCTCACGGGCCAGGTCTCCGCGCCCATCACCGGCCTGCCCGCCGTGGTCAATGTTGGTCAAGGTGGCCTGCTGGATGTGCAATTGGACCCTGACTACGGCGTCACACGCTGGATCTACTGGAGCTATTCAGAGCCTGGCGTCAATGCGGAAGCCGGTCTGGCTGGCACGGCTGTGGCGCGAGGTCAGTTGAACGGCAACGTCATCGACCACATCCAGGTGATCTTCCGCCAAAGCCCCAAGGTGTCGGGCGGCAACCACTTCGGCTCACGCCTGGCTTTTGCCAAGGACAAGACCTTGTTCGTGACCCTGGGTGAGCGCATGCAGGACGACCCCGCGAACCCCGGCACCGCCAACGCACAGAACCTGGCCAAGACACTGGGCAAGGTCGTGCGCATCAACCGCGACGGCAGCATTCCCGGCGACAACCCGTTGTTCGGCAACCCGGCCGCACTGGCGGGCATCTACAGCCTGGGTCACCGCAATCCTCAAGGCGCGGCGATCAACCCGAGCACGGGGGATCTGTGGGTGTCCGAGCATGGCCCGCAAGGTGGCGACGAGATCAACCTGATCAAGCCGGGCCGCAACTATGGCTGGCCCTTGCGCAGCTACGGCTGCCCTTATGGTTCGCCCGTGGGTGACGCTTGTCGCGTCGGCGGTGGCACGCACGCGCCGGACTTCGAGGAGCCACTCACCTATTGGGTGCCCATCTCCACGGCCCCTTGCGGCATGGCCTTCAACACGGGCTCACGCTATCCGGGCTGGGAGGGGCATTTATTCGTCGGTGCGCTCGCCGGCCAGACGCTGTGGCACCTCACGGTCGTGGGCAATCAGATCACAGCCCGCGAGGCCTTGTTCACCAATGTGCTGGGCCGCATCCGACATGTGGTGCAAGGGCCCGATGGCTGGCTGTATGTGCTGACCGACGGCGCAAGCGCCAGCATCTACCGCATCGAGCGCTGATGCCGTCGGCCGCCAGCCTCAAGCAGGCTGATAGGCCAAGCGCACGTAGATGGGCGCGAAGGCCTCGGCCTGGGTGATCTCCAGCAGGCGCTCGCGTGCCAGCTCCAGCATGGCGATGAAAGTCACGACGATGACCGGCGAGCCTCGGCTCGTGTCGAAGAGGTCTTCAAACTCGACGAAGCGTTTGCCCTGCAAGGTGCGCAGAACCTGGCTCATGAACTCGCGCACCGACAGCTCTTCACGCGTGATGGTGTGGTGCGTGGTCAGGCGGGCGCGCCGCAAGATCTCCATCCATGCTTCGCGCAGATCGACCAGGCTGACATCGGGGTGACGCACGTGGGTCGTCGGGTCATTGTGGACCTGCACACGCAGGAAGTCGCGCCCCAGCAGCGGCAACTGGTCGAGCTTGGCGGCGGCCAGCTTCATCTGCTCGTACTCGATCAGGCGGCGGACTAGTTCGGCGCGCGGGTCTTCTGCCTCTTCGCCCTCGTCGGTCTTCTTGGGTGGCAGCAGCATCCGCGACTTGATCTCAATCAGCATGGCCGCCATCAGGAGGTAGTCGGAGGCCAGCTCGAGATTGGTCTTGCGGATCTGATCGACGTAGGTCAGGTACTGGCGTGTGACATCGGCCAGCGGGATGTCCAGGATATTGAAGTTCTGTTTGCGGATCAGGTAGAGCAGCAGGTCCAGCGGGCCTTCGAAGGTCTCCAGGAAGACTTCCAGGGCGTCGGGCGGGATGTAGAGGTCCGTCGGCAAGGCGAACAGGGGCTCGCCATACAGACGGGCCACCGCCACATGATCGACGACCTGAGGCATGCCTTGTTCGTCCAGCTCGGAGAGAGGAAGGCCTCCCTCATCGGGGGCCATGACGTGCTGCGTCACCGGTCCGGCCTGAACGCTCAGGCTTTGGTCGAGTAGACGTAGGGCTTTTGCTCGACGCGGGCCTCGCGATACTCCTGCTGGGCGGTGCGATCGATGTTCTTGTCCCACAACAGGGCGCGGCCCTGGCGCTGACGCTCCTCCAGTTGGGGATCACGTGCCTTGAGGCTGTCGATGAACTGCGTCACGTCGGACTTGTAGGGTTTCCAGAAAAGCGGCATGGCGGGACCAGTCAACTCAAAAGCTTGGGGAAACGTGATTTTATCGGCCTGGCGGCCCAATCCGGCCAAAGCGGCGCACGACAATGTCGCCCATGCAGGAAATTGAACTGAAATTCCAGATTCCGCAAGCGGCGCTGGCCGCCGTTCAGGCCGAACTGGCCCGGCTCAACCGGGGGCAAAACACCGATCTGCTGCTGCGTGCCGCCTATTTCGACACCCCGGACCGCAAGCTGGCCGCCGCCCGCATGGCCCTGCGCGTGCGCCAGGAAGGCGAAGAATGGGTGCAGACGCTCAAGGCCGGCGGTAGCAACACCATGATGCGGCTGGAGGACAACCAGCCGGCCCAGCCGCCACGCAAGGGGCAAGCCATCCAGGCCGATCTGGGCCGACATCTGGGCCAGCCGGCACAAGCAGCCCTGCAACAGGTGCTGGGCTGGTCGCCCGAGCGGGATCCGTCAGGCCCGCAAGTGGGCCTCATCGAGCTGTATGGCACGGACATGGGTCCGCACCCGTGCGCGGGTCACCGTAGCGGCTGGCACACCCTATGAAGGCGTGGTCGAGCTGGCGCTGGACCTGGGCCGCATCCACGCGGGTGCGCTCAGCGTACCGGTGCGTGAACTGGAAATCGAAGCCATCTCCGGTCACCCCATGGCCGTGATCCTGGCCGGACGAGACTGGGCGGCCAGGCACGGGCTGTGGCTCGATACGCAGACCAAGGCCCACCGGGGTGACCGGCTGGCGCGGGAAGCGGCTCAGCCTGACCCGGCACCCCATTCACACGCCACGAACGCACGCCCCGCCAAGATCAAGCCCGACGCCGACATGGACCAGGCCTGGCGCACCGGCCTGGAAAGCTGCCTCGAACACATCAGCGGCAACCTCAGTGAACTGGGCACGGCCCCGTCCCGCACGGTTGAAGCAGCTTACGAGTTGCGCCTGGGCCTGCGGCGCCTGCGCGCCTTCGAGCGGCTCTGGCGTGGCACCGCCTGGGCCCTGCCCAGCACCATCGCCGACAAGGCCGGCGTCTTGAGCACCCAACTGGGCTACTGGCGCGACCAACAAGCCCTGGCCTGGCTGCCCGGCAAACTGGCCCGCATGGGCTGGCTCGACCTGCCACTGCCCAGCCCCACGCCCCATGCCCATCAGCCGGCCGATGTCGTGGCATTGGCACGCGGCCATCTGGCCACCGACCTGTGTCTGGACCTGCTGGCCATGCTGCTTCAAGCCGAACCGCAATCGGCTTCACAAACTGCCAGCAACTGGATCAGCCAGCGCCTGCAACGATGGGCGCAACGCGTGGCCCGCCGAGGCCATGGCCTGAGCAAGCAGTCAGACGGCGATCTGCACCAACTGCGCAAACAGGCCAAGCGCCTGAGGCTGACTGCCGCCCTGTATGCGCCGCTGTGGCCCGAGAAAGCTGGCCGCCTTCAGGAACGGGCTCTCAAGGCCATGCTGGATGCCCTGGGCCACATTCAAGATGAAGTTGTGGCCCACCATTGGTATGCAACGCAAGCCGATGTGGCCCCTGTGTCTGACCCCATGTCGCGCGCAGCTTGCGACTGGCTCGAAGGCCGGCGCAAGGGCCTGCGCAAGAAGGCACAACGCGCGTTCGAGCGTTGGTTGAAAGTCAGCTCGCCCTGGTGATCACAGGGCGAGTCAGCAAGCTGCCTGCCTGGGCCATGGCCTCCGGCAGGCTGTGGACGATCTTGTCCGCACCCAGGGTGTCGTCCCGATGCGTGCGTTTCAGCAGGCTCAGCGGCTGATCGTTGAGTTCGCACAACACCAGATGGACATCCCGCCTGGCCAGCGTCCGCTGCAACTGCAGCAAGGCGTCCAGGCCCGAGGTGTCCACCGAGATCAGGCGCTGCGCCTCCAGCACCACCACCCTGACCTCATCGCCCAGTTGATCGGGCAAAGCCTCCAGCTTGCCGACCGCGCCAAAGAACAGCGAGCCATACAAGCGGTACACGCGCACCTGCTCAGGCACAGCGGGCCAGTGAGCAGGCCCATCCAGCACCGGCTCGATCCTGAACAAAGTGCTCATACGGTAGATGAAGAAGAGGCAGGCCATCACCAAGCCCACCTCGACCGCCACCGTCAAATCGAACACCACGGTCAGCACGAAGGTGCCAACCAGAATGGTGCGGTAGGTGTAGTTGTACTGCCGCAGCTTGAGGAACTCGTGCCACTCGCCCATGTTCCAGGCCGTGTACAGCAAGATGCCAGCAAGCACCGCCAGCGGCACGAGCGAGGCCAGCGGCGCGGCCACCAGCACGACCAGCAGCAGTGCCAGCGCATGCACGATGCCCGCCACCGGCGAGCTGGCCCCGGCCCGCACATTGGTGACGGTGCGCGCGATGGTGCCCGTGGCCGGAATGCCACCGAAAAAGGGCGTGACCATGTTGGCGATGCCCTGGGCCATCAGCTCCTGATTGGGATCGTGACGCCGCAACTCGCTCATGTTGTCGGCCACGCGGGCGCACAGCAGGGACTCGATGGCGCCCAGCATGGCGATCGTGAAGGTCGGCATGAACAGGTGCCGCACGCCCTCCCAGCTGAAATCCGGCCAGACCAGCGAAGGCAGGCTGCGCGGGATGCCGCCGAACTTGCTGCCGATGGTGGCCACGGGCAAGTCCAGCATCGTGGTCAAGGTGCCCATGGTGAGCAGCACCATCATCGGCCCGGGCATGCGCGAGACCAGGCCAAACACCCGGGTCCTGCGCAAAGCGGGCGGCAGCACGCCATTGGGCGAAAACAACCTGGGCCAGATGAACAGGCCGACCAGTGTGGCCAGCCCCAAGCCAAGCGCATAAGGGTTGAACTGATCCCGGTATTGCCAGAAGATGCGGATCTGCCCGACGAAGTCCGCCGGCATGCTGGGCGGATGCAGGCCCAGCAGTTCCTTGACCTGCGACAAGGCGATCAGCACCGCGATGCCATTGGTGAAGCCAATCACGATGCTGACCGGGATGTAGCGCACCAACACGCCCAGCTTGAACAGCCCCATGGCAAACAGGATGCCGCCCGCCAGCACCGTAGAGATCAGCAAATTGGCCAGCCCATAGCGCTGGACGATGCCGTAGACGATGACGATGAATGCGCCCGCCGGCCCGCCGATCTGCACCGACGAGCCGCCCAGGGCCGAGATCAGAAAGCCCGCGATGATGGCGGTGAACAGACCCGCTTCGGGCTTGACGCCAGACGCGATGGCAAAGGCCATGGCCAGCGGCAGGGCCACGATGCCGACCGTGAGCCCGGCACCGATGTCACGCCAGAGGCGTTCGCGGTCATAGCTTTGCAACGCCTCGACGAGGCGGGGCCGAAACGGTGCCAGGTCCAGGCCAGACAACCATGAGGGTGAGTACGCCATGGCTGTCCATTGCACCGCAAGGACAGGCTGTGGTCAATTGGCAGATGACCTTGGCTGATGCCTGCGCTGTGACTTATCGAAGCTCGATCAGCGCACGCGCATGCCGGGCTGGGCACCCGCCACCGGCTCCAGCACATAGATGCCGGGCGTGCCCTTCTCATCGGCATGCGAAGCCGCCAGCACCATGCCCTCGCTGACACCGAACTTCATCTTGCGTGGTGCCAGATTGGCCACCATCACGGTGTGCTTGCCGATCAGGTCCTCGGGCTTGTAGGCCTCCTTGATGCCACTGAAGACATTGCGCGTGCGGCCCTCGCCCACGTCCAGCGTCAGGCGCAGCAGCTTGGTGCTGCCTTCCACGTGCTCGGCGTTGACTATTCTTGCGATGCGCAGGTCCACCTTCACGAAGTCGTCGATGGTGATGGTTTCAGCAATGTCCTCGCCGCCGGGCCGCCCCAAGGCGAAGTCCCCCTCGGGAGGCATGGGGGCACCGACCTTCTCGCCGCCAGGTTTGGGCGCTTCAATGACAGGTGCAGGAGGCGGCTCGAACAGCGCGTCCAGCAACTTCACATCCACACGCTGCATCAGGTGCTGGTAGACACCAATGGTGTGCGCACCCAGCAGCTTGTCGGCATCGGCAAAGGCCATCGGCTCGACCTTCAGGAAGGCCTCCACATTGGCCGCGAGCGCCGGCAGCACCGGCTTCAGATACAGGCTCAGCAGGCGGAAGGCCTCGATGCAGACGGTGCAGACCTCCTGCAGACGGGCGTCCTGCCCTTCCTGCTTGGCCAGCTCCCAGGGCTTGTTGGCATCCACGTACTCGTTGACGCGGTCAGCCAGCAGCATGATCTCGCGCAGCACCTTGCCCAGTTCACGCTGCTCGTACAACTCGGCGATGCCGTTGCGACCGGCCTGCAATGTGCTCAGCAAATTCCGGCCGTCATCGCCCAGTGCCTCGGTCAGCTTGCCGTCGAAACGCTTGGCCAGAAAGCCCGCCGCGCGGCTGGCAATGTTGATGTACTTGCCCACCAGATCGCTGTTGACGCGGGCCATGAAGTCGTCCTTGTTGAAATCGACGTCTTCCACGCGCGCGTTGAGCTTGGCGGCGATGTAGTAGCGCAGCCACTCGGCGTTCATGCCCAGGCCCAGGTACTTGAGGGGGTCCAGGCCCGTGCCGCGGCTCTTGGACATCTTCTCGCCGTTGTTGACGGTCATGAAGCCGTGCACATTGATCTGGTTGGGCAGCTTGCGGCCGCTGAACTGCAGCATGGCCGGCCAGAACAGGGTGTGGAAATAGGTGATGTCCTTGCCGATGAAGTGGACCTGCTCCACTTGCGGGTCGGCGATGAACTGCTCGAAGCTGCGGGTTTCGCCATAACGGGCCTTGGGGCCACCGGCCTCGAAGTAGCTCTTGAGCGAGGCCAGATAGCCCACTGGCGCGTCCAGCCACACGTAGAAATACTTGCCCGGCGCATCCGGGATCTCGATGCCGAAATAAGGTGCGTCGCGGCTGATGTCCCAGTCGCCCAGGCCACCCTTGCCTTCTTCATCCTTGGTGAACCATTCCTTGATCTTGTTGGCCACCTCGGGCTGCAGTTTGCCGTCCTGCGTCCAGTTTTCGAGGAAGCCGAAACAGCGCGGGTCGGACAGCTTGAAGAAATAGTGGTCGCTGGTCTTGAGCACCGGCGTGGCACCAGACAGCGCCGAGTACGGGTTCTTCAACTCGGTGGGCGAGTAGACCGCACCGCACACCTCGCAGGAGTCGCCGTACTGGTCCTTGGCACCGCACTTGGGGCATTCACCCTTGATGAAGCGGTCCGGCAGGAACATGCTCTTTTCCGGGTCGAAGAACTGCTCGATGGCACGCACTTCGATCAGGCCCTGGTCACGCAAGGCGCGGTAGATGTCCTGCGCCAGGGCATGGTTTTCAGGGCTGTCGGTGGAAGACCAATGATCAAAACTGATGTGAAAGCCGTCCAGGTAGGGCTTGCGGCCGGCGGCGATATCGGCCACGAACTGCTGCGGCGTCTTGCCGGCCTTCTCGGCGGCGATCATGATGGGCGCGCCATGGGCGTCATCCGCCCCCACGAAATGCACCTGGTGCCCCTGCATGCGCTGAAACCGCACCCAGATGTCGGCCTGGATGTACTCCATGATGTGGCCGATGTGGAAATGGCCATTGGCGTAAGGCAGCGCGGTGGTGACGAAGAGCTGGCGTGGCATGGTGTGATTCGCGAAGGAGCAGACGTCGGCGGACAGACGCAGCCGGCTGCCAACGTTTCTGGGGGAAACGCTGATTTTAGGCTCCCTGCCGTGCCACACTGCCATAGACCGTTGCACTAGACTGCCCGGCTCATTGTTTTTCCCGCTTTTCCCTCGCTCATGACCCCCCTGTCCGCCCTCGAAACCACCGCCCAGACCGCCTTGGCCCCCGTGCTGGACCCGCTCACCGGCCAGGACTGGGTGTCGTCTCGTCATCTGAAATCACTGAAGGTGACGGATGGCCGCGCGGTGGTGGACATCGCCTTGGGCTACCCGGCCAGCTCGCAATGGCCGGCCTATACCGAGCTGGTCCGGCAGGCGCTGCTGGCGGTCAGCGGCATCACGGCGGTCGAGGTCAACTGGTCGACACAGATCCTCACCCATGCGGCCTCACGCGGCCAAGCGCTTTTGCCCGGCGTCAAGAACGTGGTGGCGGTGGCCTCGGGCAAGGGTGGGGTCGGCAAGAGCACCACTGCCGTCAACCTGGCATTGGCACTCGCCGCAGAAGGTGCCCGCGTGGGCATGCTGGATGCCGACATCTACGGCCCCAGCCAGCCCCTGATGCTGGGCCTGAGCGGCAAGCCCGACAGCCCCGATGGCAAGACGATTGACCCGCCCCAGAACTTCGGCATCCAGATGATGTCCATGGGCCTGCTGGTCGAGAACCAGGCCGCCACCATCTGGCGCGGCCCCATGGCCAGCCAGGCTTTCGACCAACTCCTGCGCCTGAGCAACTGGGGTACCCCCGGCGAGCCACTGGACTACCTGGTCGTCGACATGCCCCCCGGCACCGGCGACATCCACCTGAGCATCAGCCAGCGCTCGCCCCTGACCGCCGCCGTGATCGTGACCACCCCGCAGGACATCGCCCTGCTGGATGCGCGTAAGGGCCTGCAGATGTTCGAGAAGGTCAGCGTGCCGGTGCTGGGCATCGTCGAGAACATGGCCGTGTTCTGCTGCCCCAAGTGCGGCCACGAAGAACATATCTTCGGCGAGGACGGCGGCAAGCGCATGGCCGAAGATTTCAATGTGCCGCTGCTGGGCTCCATGCCGCTGGACCTGCAGATCCGCGTGCAGGCCGACGGCGGCCAGCCCACCCTGGTGGCCGACCCCGATAGCAAGAATGCCCAGCTCTATAAGGAGATGGCACGCAAGCTGGCCGCCGGCCTGTCCAAGCTGCCCAAGGATTACTCCGCCAAAATGCCGGGTGTGAGTGTCGTCCAACCCAAGGCCTGATCAGGCCCACCCGCCCTATGCCCACACCAACGCCCTTGCATGCTGAGGACGCCTGGTTCGATCTGGTGCCGCTGGCCCTGATCGAGTTCAACGAGCACGGCCGTGTGCTGCGGGCCAACTCGGCGCTGAGTGCGCTGCTGGGCTACGCGATCCCGCCAGGCAGTGCCTTGTCAGACATGCCCCAGGCCCTGCAAAGGCTGTGCGGGTGGGATTCGCCTTTGACCTTGCTGGCCCTGGGCCCCGAGGATGGCCCCTTGCAGAACCAGGTGCTGCAACCACGCCAGGCCGCCGCACCGGTCAGCCTGCGCAGCCAGATCTGGACCCAGGCCCAACCCAACCAGAATGCGCCGCGGCGCTTCCTGTGCGCCATCAGGGACTCGGTGCCCACCACAGATGCACCGGCTGCGCCCATGCCCATCAGCACCATCACCTCCGATGCCGACGCCGCCCCCCTGCCCGACCAGGCCTTGCTGCTGCACGAGCTGAGCACCATCCTGGAGAGCACGCCCGCCGGCATCGCTTACCTGCGCGACAACGTGCTGGTGCGCTGCAACCGCCGCTTCGAGCGCATGCTGGGCCTGTCGCCGGGCTCGATGGCCGGCCAGAGCCTGGACGTGCTGCTCAGCGCAGACCCGCGCATCGACCGCGTCGTCACCGAAACCGCCACCGAGCTGATGAAATCCGAGCAGTTCGAAAGCGAACTGGAGATCGTCATCCCTGGCAGCACCACGCGCTGGTACACTCTGTCGGTGCGGCGCATCGGGGTTTCCAACAACCCGCTGGAAGTGATCGCGGTGCTGTCGGACATCAGCCGCATCCGCTCGCAACAGGCGCAGCTCGAATCCCTGGGCCGCGACCGCGACCTCATGTTCACGCTCTCCGGCGTCGGCATCGCCTTCGTCAAGGACGGGCTGATCCAGAGCGCCAACCCGGCCCTGTCTCATCTGATGGGCGACGAGGTCGGCAGCCTCAACGGCCGGCCGCTGCTGAGCCTCTACGCCCTGGACGTCGACAGCAACACCGACCCCGACATCACCAGCATGCTGCGCAGCCTGGGCCACTGGCAAGGCGAGCGCGCATTGCGGACCAAGAAGGGCCGCGTCATCTGGGCCGAAGTGGCCCTGCGTCTGGTGGACCCGCATCGACCAGAGGAAGGCTACATCGCCTCCTTCGTCAATGTGGACGACCGCCACCGCGCCGAGCAGCGACTGACCCTGCAAGCCGACCGCACCCGCGCCATCCTCGACTCGGTGTTTGTAGGCATCGTCACGCTGGACGAGCATGGCATCGCCTGGATGAACCGCTCGGCCCGCCGCATGTTCGCCGGCGATCTGGCGGACTTCGTGGGCCAGCCGCTGAGCACCGTGGCCACGCCCGACCTGGACCACCCTTTCCGCCTGACCGACTACCTCGACGACCTGCTGGACGGCCAGTCCCACACCTTCGAATGCCAGGTTGTGGGCCGCGATGGCCGCGTCTTCTGGGTCGTGGGCAATGCCGTGGTCACGCTGGGCGAAGGCAACCGCCGCCACATCACCTATGCGCTGTTGGACATCGACCGCCGCCGCCTGGCCGAAGCCCAAACGGCCGAGGCCCAGGCCACCTTGCAGCGCATCATCGAGATGGCGCCCATGGCCATCCACCTGGTCGATGCCAAGAACCTGGCGCTGCTGCAAGCCAACCAGGCGGCCTCCGCTTACATGAGCGTGGAGCCCGCCAAGGCCATGGGCAAGGCGCCCGAGTCCCTGTACGACCCCGACCGCGCCCGGCTGCTGCGCGCCGACATGCAGCAGGCCCTGGACAGCGGCCAGGCCGTGCACCGCGAATACAGCCGCCCGTACAAGAACGGCAACCAGGTCTGGGACGTCAACTACCTGCCCCTCGCCCGCGAAGGCGAGTCCGCCGACCAGTTGCTGGTCGTGGCATCCGACATCACCGAGCAGCGCGCGGCGGAGCAGGCCAGGCTGGACGCCGCCATCGCCCAGCGCGAGATGCTGGTCAAGGAAGTGCACCACCGCATCAAGAACAACCTGCAAGGCGTGGCCGGCCTGCTGCAACAGATCGCCATGCGCAAGCCCGAGGTGGCCTCGGCCATCTCCGAGGTGGTGGGCCAGGTCCAGGCCATCGCCCAGGTCTACGGGCTGCAGGTTGGCGCGGGTGGCCCCCTGCGCCTCAAGGCCGTGGTCGAGGCCATCGCCTCGTCGGTGCAGCGCACGTTCGGGCGACCCATCGCGCTGGCCATGGAAGGCAGCCATGCCGGCGACTGGCAACTGCCCGAAGCCGAGTCCATCCCCATCGCCCTGTGTCTCAACGAATTGCTAACCAATGCCCACAAGCATGGGCCGGGCGGCACGGCACTGGGCTGCACCTTGCAATCCAGCGAGCAGGGTGTCTCCATCCAGATCCGCAGCCCGGGCCAGTTGCCGGCGGGCTTCAACGTAGACCGCGTGCCGGGTGGTGTTTCCGGACTCGGCCTGGTCCGTGCACTGTTGCCCAGGCGCAGCGCCAAGCTCGCCCTCAAGCAGGACGGCAGCGAGGTGCTCACCCAGGTGGACCTCACCCCTCCAAGTATCAATTTGATACCGCCCCCCCATGTATTGGGTGAGCCCACTGGTCAGCAGATCGCTCTTTGGCCACAATAGCCGCTCGCCGCTTTAGGCAGTTAGGCAGTTAGGCAGCCGACATTCAGGCAGGTGAGACATAGGACGTGGGTGTGACTCAAAAAGGCAAGATTCTGGTGGTGGACGACGACAGGCTGGTGCTGGCCACCCTGACCCATGGCCTGGCCCAGGCCGGCTACGAAGTCATCGATGCAGACAACGGCGACGACGCCATCCTGTTGGCCCGCCAACACAAGCCCGAGCTGGCCCTGTTGGACATCCGCATGGAAGGCAAGTCGGGCTTCGACGTGGCCGCCTACCTGCGCCAGTACTGCCAGATCCCCTTCATGTTCCTGTCGGCCTTCGCGGATGAAGCCACCATCAAGCAGGTGAAGGAACTGGGCGCCCTGACCTATCTGATCAAGCCGCTGGACATCCAGCAGATCGTGCCGGCGGTCGAGGCCGCGTTTGCGAGCCAGGCCAAGGCCCGTGCACAGGCCGAGCAGGCTGTTGTGGCGCCCTCGCCACTTGCTCCTGCTACACCGCCGGCCGATCAGGCGGCCCCAACTGCCAGCACAGCGGCGTCGCTGCCCCACACCAGCGCCATCGACCCGCTCGAACAGACCGTCGCCCTGGCCGTGGGCATCGTCATGCACCGCAACTCGCTGGACCGGCGCCAGGCCATGGACAAGCTGCAGCAGCAGGCGCAGAACGAAGGCCGCACGCTGCAAGCCCAGTGCGAAAGGCTGCTGAGCGCTCAGGAAGTGCTGGCCGGCCTGGGCGGCACGTGAGGCTCAGCGTCTCAAGCGCTCAATCCGCTGACTTCGCGGCGCGTTGCTGCGCCTCCACCGTGCCCATCAGGGTGAAGTAGAAGCAGGCGCCCTCGCCCGGACGCGCTTCGGCCCAGATGCGTCCGCCGTGGCGACGCACGATGTTCTGCACACCCGCCAGGCCCACGCCGGTGCCCGGGAACTCCTTGGCACTGTGCAGGCGCTGGAACATGCCAAAGAGCTTGTCGGCATGCTGCATGTCGAAGCCCGCGCCGTTGTCACGCACGAAAAAGACGGCCGGGTTGGTGGCCGGCATCGCGCCGACCTCCACCTTTGAAGCCTCTACCTTGGCGCTGTACTTCAGGGCGTTGCCGATCAGGTTCTCCAGTACGCGCCGCACGAGCAAGGGGTCGGCCTCGATGCGCAGACCATCGGCCACGCTCACTTGCGCAGCGGCGCCGCATGGCGAGGCCGCAAGCTGCTCCACGGCGATCTCGCGCGCCATGGCGGTCAGGTCGATGTCCACACGCTGCAAGGGCTCGGCCGCCAACTGGGCCTGCGCCAGGATGGCGTCGATCATGCCGTTCATGCGGGCGGCGGCCGTCAACACGCGGTCGAGGTGATCATTGCCCAGACGGTCCATCGCCCGGCCATAGTCTTCCTTGACGATGCGGGTGAAGCCTTCGACCACGCGCAAAGGCGCACGCAGGTCGTGCGACAAGGCGTAGCGCAGCACCTCCTGCTCGGCTTCGCTCATCTGCGCGTTTTGCACGGCTGCTTCGGCTGCGGCCTTGGACAAGGCGGCCTCGGCCTCCACCTGCGCCTCGTTCTTGGCGGGTGCCACCATCTGCATCACCCCCCGAAAGCCCAGGAACTGCCCTTGCCCATCCCAGCGAGGCTCGCACTGCACCAGGCAACGCCAACCCTCGCACGCCGCCACCGACAACCCTTGCAGTTTGTCAGGCCATGGCAGGTTCAGGGTCTCGCCGCTGGCCACCTTTTGAGCGAAGCAATATGACAGGCGCCCCAAATCGGACTCCAAAGCCAACCTTGCCGCTGAACCAGCCGACAAATCTGCCGACCCATCCTCCGACCAATTGGACAACCAGGCCGGGCCACTTTCTACATATTCGGACAAATGGGACCAATCAACGGAAACCTGGGGCAGCAGGTTCGTGCCGGGTTTGAAGACCTGCAATTGATGCTGCGCATTCGTCTCCCAATACCAGCCGGATATCCAGTTATGCCAATTCGGTGTCTCGGGTGGGGGGGGCTGGACCAGCGCTTCTGAATTGGCCCGCTCGGCATTCATTTGACGCGCCGCCGCCAGGGCGTCGCTTCGCAACCACATGAGCCCGGCCGCGCACCAGGCCATCAGCACAAGGGCAAAAGCCCACACGGGGGCCTCGGCAATCGCCAGCGCGATCACCGCAACGATGCCACCCAGCATCCAGCGCCAAAACCAGGGCCGCGAACGGCGAAAACCCTGGTCTGGCGGGGTGGAAAAATCTACGTCGCTGCGCATCCAAACCATTGTAAGGAGGGCTGCAAGGGGTTTCTTCTGCTGGTTGAAGATTTCACGTAGCCTGTAAAGTTCGTGAAATATCTGACGAAGGCCACAGTATGCCCGTGTATTTTTGCGGCGCAAGAGAGTGACTTTCCCAAGGAAATTAAGTTGGCGACGCCTGAGAACCCGTCCACGATGCGCAATCCATGGACCGCGATGATGCTCGTTCTGGCTCTGGCAGCGATTGCTGCCGCGACCTGGAATTGGGGCCTCAGCGGTCTCGGTTTGACATTGACGGTGCTCGCCTCGACCGGCATCGGCATCATGGCCCGCCGCCCGCTACAACCTTCGGGTGACCAGCCCAGCAGCACGCAGCCGCCGCAATCCACCCAGCTGCCCAACGACCTCACCCAGCCAACCGAGCCGATCTCGCGCCCGCCTCAGCTGCCACCTGAAGATCAAGGGCCGCGCGACAACGCCGGCGCCGAGGCCGCACGCCAGCTCAAGCTGAGCCACCACATCGCCGAGGCCGCCCACACCGCGCCCAACCTGGCTCAGGCCCTGCACCGGGTAGGCGAAGCGCTGCACCAGCACCTGGGCTCGCGCGCCTGGATCTGCCTGCGCGTTGAGGGCTGGAACGGCGAGTCCGCGCTGCTGCGCCCCTGGATGGACACGGGCGCCGACAACAACGACATGATCGACGTCTCGGCGATCGCCGCCACCCACCGCGATGAACGGCCCCTGGGCGAAGCGCTGAGCAAGCTGTCGCCACAGATGGCCGAGATCGCCAAGGACGCGGCCGCCAACAGCCCCTGGCGTCTCAAAGGCACCCGCCGCGTCGTGGCCCTGCCCATTTCCATCGAAGGCTGGCCCCTGGCCCTGCTGGAGTTCGACGACCCCAGTGCCGACCATGCCGACTGCGCCGCCGTGCTGGACATTGCCGCCATCCAGCTCGGTTTCGTCGCCCAGCGGGAAGCCAATCTGGCCCACATGGCCAGCAATGCCGAGCACCTCAGCCGCCTGACCCTGGTGGCCTCGCGCATCAGCAGCGGCGTGGCCATCACCGACCGCGACGGCACCGTCGAGTGGATCAACAGCGCCTTCGTGGCCCTGACCGGCTGGCCGGAAGAGCGCGTGATCGGCCGCAAACTCACCGAGCTGTTGGCCCAGGAGGTCGGCGACCCGGCCACCGTCACCGAGCTGGAAGAGCAGATCTCGCGCGGCGTGCCCTTTCGCCTGTCTTATGAGTCGGGCCGCCAGGGTGCGCAGACCATCACCCGCTACTGGGGCGAGATCGATGCCATCCAGATGCTGGACGAAACCGGTGGGCGCAGCCAGTATGTCTGCCTGTTCAACGACATCACCAAGCGCAAGTCGCAGGAGCACATCCGCGACCAGGAGCGCGAGTTCCTCGAGGCCCTGCTGGGCAACCTGCCCGTCAGCCTCTTCGTGCTGGACCCGGTCAACCTCAATGTGGTGGCCATCAACCGCTACACCGAGATCGAATTCAATCTGCAACGCGACCGCGTGGTCGGCCGCTCGATCGAGCATGCCCTGGGCAAGTCCGTGCTGAGTGTGGCCAATCCTTATATGCAGCAGGCCATCGAAACCGGCCTGACCGTCGAGCACGATTTCATCTGGCAAGGCGACGAAGGCTCAGGCATCGCGCGCGTGGTCAATGCCCGCCACTTCGCCCTGCGCCACAGCAATGGCCGCCCTCGCCTGCTGATCTCGCTGGTACGCGACATCACCGCGTCCAGACAGGCCCAGGCCGACCTGGAGGAGTCCGAGCGGCGCTTCCGCGAGCTGGTCGAGTCCATGGACGACTCGGTCTATGTGGCCACGCAGTCGCGCGAACAGTATCTGTACCTGAGCCCCCGCACGCAGGATCTGCTGGGCACGCCCGCCGATGAATTGCTGGCCCGCCCGCAGCAGGTGCGCGAGATGATCGTGCCCGAAGACCGCCACCTGCTGGCCGCACAGGAAGAGCACGAGCTGGCCAACGAGCCCACCGACGCGCTGCTGCGCCTGCAGGTGCCCGGCAAGGGCCTGCGCTGGATCCGCCACCGCACCCGCGCACGCCGCCTGCCCGACGGCCAGTCCCGCATCTACGGTCTGGTGTCCGACGTCACGGAAGACCACAACCAGGCGCTGGAACTCCAACGTGCGCGCGATCTGGCCGAAGCCGCCAGCCAGGCCAAGAGCCAGTTCATGGCCAATATGAGCCATGAGATCCGCACGCCCATGAACGGCATCCTGGGCATGACCGAGTTGCTGCTGGGCACGCCGCTCAACGACAAGCAGCGCCGCTTCGCGCAGGCTGTCTACCGCTCCGGCGAAAGCCTGCTGGAGATCATCAACGACATCCTGGACTTCGCCAAGATCGAGGCCGGCCGCCTGGAGCTGGCCACCTGCGACTTCGTGCTGCGCACCCTGGTGGAAGACACGCTGGAGTTGATGGCCCCGCGCGCCCACGAAAAGGGCCTGGAGTTGAGCTTCCGCGAACAGCCCGGCCTGCCCTCGGTCATCCATGGCGACCCGCTGCGCCTGCGCCAGATCCTCACCAACCTGGTGGCCAACGCCATCAAGTTCACCGAGCATGGCGAAGTCGTGGTCGACATCCGCCGCGGCATCGGTGGTGCAGCCAACCTCCAGTCTGGCGAGGTCACGGGCGGCATCGAGCTGGAGTTCATGGTGCGCGACACCGGCATTGGCATTCCGTCCGATGTCATCCCGCGCCTGTTCAGCGCCTTCGTGCAGGCCAACGTTGGCATGGCACGCCGTTACGGCGGCACCGGCCTGGGCCTGGCCATCTCCAAGCAACTGGTCGAGCTGATGGGCGGCCACATTGAGGCGCACAGCGCGCCGGGCGTGGGCTCCGAGTTCGTCTTCCGTGTGCCCGTGCGCATCGGCGACACCCAGGTCGACATGGCCATGCTGGAAGAGCCCGAGATGCCTTCCTTCAACGTGCTGGTGGTCGATGACAACGAAACCAACCGCACCGTGATCGAGAACATGCTGAGCGCCTGGGGCATGAACGTCACGCAGGCTGGCAATGGCCGTGAAGCTCTGAACATCCTGATGGCCAACCCCACGCAGGACGCCGAGTTCGAGCTGGCCCTGGTCGACATGAACATGCCCGAGCTGGATGGCTTGGGCATGGCCGAAGCCCTGCGCGGCAGCGGCCGCTACCCCCATCTGAAGATGATCCTGCTGTCGTCGGTGTCCTCGCCTGACGATGTGCGCCGCGCCCAGGAAGCCGGGTTCCAGCGCTTCGTGGCCAAGCCCCTGCGCAAGGCCGAACTGCGCCAGGCCATCCTGGGCATCTCAGCCGAGCTGGGTGGTGACGTGCCCCACGAGGCGCTGCGCATCAACAAGCGCGTGCTGGTGGTCGAAGACAACTCCGTCAACCAGGAAGTCTGCAGCCAGATGCTGCGCCGTCTGGGCTGTGAGGTGCAGGTCGCCAGTTCGGCCCTGGAGGGCTTGCGCAAGCTGGGCGAATACCGCTTCGATCTGATCTTGATGGACATCCAGATGCCTGGCATGGACGGCGTGGAAGCCCTGAGCTGGTTCCGCCGCGGCTCGACCTCGCGCTTCAAGTTCCTCACCTCGTCAGATACCCCGGTGATCGCGGTGACGGCCAACGCCCTGGAAGGCGACGAGCAGCGCTTCCTGGATCTGGGCTTTGACGACTACCTGTCCAAGCCCTTCCGCCAGAGCCAGTTGCAGAAGATCCTCGTGGAACACACCCATCCCGACGGCGCCGCTGGTGACACCGCCGGTCTGCTTCAACAGGACGACGAGCCCAGCACCATCCCGATGGCCTTGCGCGACGTTGCGCACGAGAATGCCGCTGCGACGGAAGAAGCCCCCGTCGTCACCATCCCGCCGAGCCTGGAGCCAGTGCAAGCGCCTGCACCAACCGCCCCAGCCCGGCCCAGCGAAGCCCCCACGACCACTCCAGCCCCCCTGGATGCAACAGCCAGCCACGACGACATCTTCGACGCCGAAGCCCTGCGCCGCCTGCGCGAGCTGGACCCCCGTGGCGACAATCGCCTGCTCGAGCGCGTGGCCAAGGCCTTCGAGACCTCGGTTGGCCGTCTGTTGCCTCAACTCGACGATGCAGTCAAGATGAACGACAGCGCGGCAATCATGCATGTTGCGCATACACTGAAGTCGTCCTCAGCCAGCATCGGCGCACTCAAGTTGTCACAAATGTGTGCCGAAATCGAAACCATGATCCGGCGCCAGACAGGAGACGATTTGACGTCACGTATCCGCGAGGTCCCCATCGAGGCGGACCGTGTTCTGCACGGCCTGCGTCAATTGCTGGAGCCCTGATCCATGAGCCTCGATGCCCTCATGGCGGATCAGCTTGCCGACGAACAACCCAAGGTGTTGCTGGTCGATGACGACGAGGTCAATCTCCTGCTCACCTCGATTGCCCTGCGCGAGCGCGGTTTCGCGATCACCGAGGCCAGCTCTGGAGAACACGCCCTGCAACTCATGGCCGACGTGCTGCCCGATGTGGTGGTGCTCGATGCCGTCATGCCCGGCCTGGATGGCTTTGCCACCTGCCAGGAACTGAGACATTTGCCCGGTTTCGAGTCCCTGCCCGTGCTGATGCTGACCGGTCTGGACGACGAGGCCTCCATCACCCGCGCCTATGAAGTCGGTGCCACCGACTTTTTCGTGAAATGCACGCAATGGAGCCTGCTGGCAGGCCGTTTGCGCTATCTGCTGCGCGCCTCCCGCACCCGTTACGAGCTGGAACGCTCCAAGGCCAAGCTCGCCCGCGCCCAGGATCTCGCCCGCATGGGCAGTTTCGACTGGCGCAAGGGTGTCGGTGACATCGCCTTCTCGTTCGAAGGCCTGCGCGTGTTTGGCCTGGGGCCCAACGACAAGCTTGGCCTGCGCCAGATCGTGCGCATGATGCCGCCTGAAGAGCGCAAAGCCTTCCAGCGCGTCCTGCACGAGGTGCTGGACCACGGCACCGTGCTGTGCAACGACGTGCAAGTCGGCCTGTCCGATGGCCGCCAGCGCATCCTGCACGTCGAAGCCGAACCGGAGTTCAACGAGCAGGCCAACCTGATCGGCTACACCGGCATCGTGCAGGACGTGACCGACCGCCGCGTGGCCGAAGACAAGATCAAGCACCTGGCCAACTTCGACACGCTCACCGGCCTGCCCAACCGCCGCCAGGTGTTCTGGCGCAGTGAACGCGCCATCGAGCATGCCAAGCGCCTGAATCACTGTGTGGCCTTGCTGCAAGTGGGCCTGGACCGCTTCAAGATCATCAACGAGAACCTGGGCCACCATGCCGGCGACGAACTGCTGATCGAGGTCTCGCGCCGCCTGCGCACCTGCGTGCGCCACTCCGAGCAGGTCATGGAAGGCAGCCTGGACGTGCCCGGCCAGCGCACACACCGCACGCTGGAAGCCGTGGGCCGCCTGGGTGCCGACGAGTTCGTCGTGCTGCTGCCCGAAATCGCCACGGAAGAAGAAGCCATGGAAACCGCCCGCCGCATCCTCGATGCGCTGCGCGAGCCCATGATCGCAGCAGGCCAGGAATGCTTCATCACCGCCTCGGTGGGCGTGGCCGTCTTCCCGGCGCATGGCTTGAACGTGGCCGACCTGCTGCGCAACGCCGACGTGGCCATGGACCTGGCCAAGAGCCAGGGCCGCAACACCGCCCAGCTCTATGACCCGCAACTGGCCAGCAAGGGCCGCGTGCGCCTGGACCTGGACACCGCCTTGCACAAGGCCATGGAGCGCAAGGAGCTGGTGCTGTACTACCAGCCCAAGATCGACGTGCGCACCAGCCGCATGGTCGGCGCCGAAGCGCTGATGCGCTGGCAGCGCGGCGGCCAGCTCGTGCCACCGGGCGACTTCATCCCGCTGGCCGAAGCCACCGGCCTGATCAACGAGATGAGTTTGTGGGCCATCGAGGAAGCCGCCAAGCAGGCCAAGGAGTGGGAAAAGCAGTTCGGCTTTGACGCGTCCATCGCGGTCAACCTGCCCAGCCGTTTGTTCGAGCAAGGCGATCTGGTCGAGAAAATCGAGGAAATCCTCACGCGACTGGGTGTCGAGCCCCGCTCCATCGAGCTGGAGATCACCGAAACTGGCCTGATGAAGGATTTACAAGGCGTGGTGCCCTCGCTGCACCGCCTCAACCAGCTTGGCACCGAAATCTCCATCGACGATTTCGGGACCGGCTATTCCTCATTGGCCTACCTCACCACCCTGCCCATCAGCGAGCTCAAGATCGACCGCTCCTTCGTGCGCGACCTGGGTGACACGCCTCAAAGCGGCGCCGTGGTCTCCGCCATCATCGCCCTGGCGCGTGCGCTGGGCCTGCGTGTGATCGCCGAGGGCGTCGAGAACGTGACGCAGATGGAAGTGCTCTACAACCTGGGCTGCCACATCTGCCAGGGCTTTCTGTTTGCGCGGCCCATGCCCGCATCGCAAGTGGCGCAGTGGCTGGCGGACACCCAATCTGGCCAGACCTTGCCGCGCATCGCGTCGGCGGCGGCCATGGGCGTCGAAGCCATCGCGCCCCGTATCAGCGGCTCCCGTTGAACCAGCATGCCGACGCCCGTGCCATCGGCCACCACCTCGCCTGCACAACTGGCCAAGGCCGCACTCAGGCGCCTGGCCGAGCAAAGGCTGGAGCCCACGCCGGACAACTACCGCAAGGCCTACGAAGCCGAGGCGGGCACTTCTTCCGCGCCCGACAAGCCAGGCAAGACAGATGAGGCCAAACCGGCCGATGATGATGGCGAGCGCTGGTCCAACCTGATCGCCCGCATCCTGCGCGGTGCCGAGCGCGGTGGCCGCCAATGGACGACCGCACGCAAGAAGGACAGCCTCCAGCGCGTGCTCGATGGCAGCAAGAGCTCGGCCAACCGCCTGCACCAAAGGCTCAGTCAACTAGTGGCCAGTTGGGACAGCGACACCCTGGACAACAGCCTGCTGGAAGGCGGGCCGCCCTCCGACACGCCTGGCGAGGCCGCGCCAGCAAGCGATGACCTCGCGCCAGCTACGCCCGGCACGCTATCGCAGCCCGCCGACACGACCGCCGAGGCGGCAAGTACCCGCTCGCCCTGGCCGCAACTGGCCCTGCATGCCCTTGATCAATTGGCCGACACGGTTCAGGCCGCCCTGCCCCCTCAGCAGCCGACCTCCGAAGAAGCCGCAGCAGCCTTGCAGCAGGCACTCGCCCAGGGCCGCGACACCGCCGCGCCAGAAAGCGATTACGCCCGCATCAAGACCGACATCAGCCAGGCCTGCGAGCAGACGCGGCGCATCATCGAGCATCGACACCACCTCATCGACCAGCTGACCGGCTTGTGCATCTCGCTGACCGACAGCCTGGCTGACCTGTCAGAAGACGACAGCTGGGTGCAAGGCCAGTGCGTGGCCATGCGCCATCAGCTCGACGAAGGGCTCAACAGCCGTGGCCTGCGCCATGTCCAGCAGTTGCTGGCCGACACGCGGGAAAAGCAATTGGCGCTCAAGGGCGAACGCGAGGCCGCACGCCAGGCGCTCAAGCAGCTCATCCACCAGATGCTGCATGAGATCGCCGAACTGGGCAGCACCACCGATCGCTTCCACACCAACCTGGGCCGCTATGCCGACACCATTGGCGCGGCCGACAGCCTGGAGAGCCTCACAGGCGTGGTGCGCGAGATGGTGGAAGAAAGCCGCGCCGTACAGGCCGTGGTCTCGCAGACCCAGACCCGCCTCAACGACGAGCACGCCCGCGCCAGCGAACTCAGCGAACGCGTGCGCCAGCTCGAAGACGAGATCCGCAAGCTGTCAGACGAGGTCTCGACCGACCCGCTCACGCAGATCGCCAACCGCCGCGGCATGATGCGCGCCTTCGAGCAGGAACAGGCCAAGATGCAGCGCGACGGCACCACGCTGGCCGTGGGCCTGCTGGACGTCGACAACTTCAAGAAGCTCAACGACACCCTGGGCCACCAGACGGGCGACGAGGCCCTGAAGTTCCTGGCACGCCGTGTCAGCGAGAGCCTGCGCCCGGTGGACGTGGTGGCGCGCTATGGCGGTGAAGAGTTCGTCGTGATGCTGCCTGCCACCGAGCTGGAAGAAGCCCAGCAGGTGCTGACCCGCTTGCAGCGCAACTTGAGCGCCGAGTTCTTCGAACACGAAGACAAGAAGGTGTTCATCACCTTCTCGGCGGGCGTCACGCTCTACCGCTCGGGCGAGGCCATCGAGGCCGCGCTCGACCGCGCCGACATGGGCCTGTACGAGGCCAAGCGCACGGGCAAGAACCGCACCTGCATGAACTGATTTCAGTGCTGCGTTGGCAGCGCGGCCAGGCGGCCGAGCGCACCCGGGATCAAGCCCGGCAAATCATCCGCGATCAAACCCGGCCCGAAAGCCTGCGCCGCATCGCCATGCAACCAGGCCGCTGCACAAGCCGCCTGCCAGGCCGGCATGCCTTGCGCCAACAGACCCAGGATCATCCCGGCCAGCACGTCTCCAGCCCCGGCCGTGGCCAGCGTGGGCGGCGCATGCCGGTTGATGGCCGCGCGGCCATCGGGCGCCGCAATCACCGTGTCTGCGCCCTTGAACAGCACCACCGCACCACTGAGCCTGGCCGCTGCACGGGCCTTGTCCAGCTTGCTGCCTGCCACCGCCACCTCAGGCACCGCAAACAAGCGCGCGAACTCGCCGCCATGCGGCGTGAGCACCACGGGCCGGCTGTGCCCCTTGATTGCCGCGAACAGCAGCGACGGGTCTTCATGAAACGCCGAGATGGCATCGGCATCGAGCACCACTGGCCGGCCACTGGCCAGCATGGTCAGCACCAGCCCCCGGATGCCAGCGGCATTCGTGCCACCCAAGGCACCCGGGCCGATCAGCAGGGCCGACAGGCGATCGTCATCCAGCAAGCCCTCCAGGCCCACCTGCCAGCTGGCTGCAGCTTCACCGTCCAGCGGGTGCACCATCACGCACTCCAGCGCCCCCGCATACACAGGCCATGCACGGTGCGGCGAGCACACCGTTGTCAGCCCCGCACCGATGCGCGCGCAAGCCCGTGCAGCCAGGCGGGCTGCACCGGTCATCTCGGGCCCGCCCCAGACCATGGCATGGCCGCGGTGGTATTTGTGACCGGCCTCGTCAACTCGGGGCCACATGTCGCGCCAGACGGCTGGTTGGTTGTCCCATGTCTGCACCGACAACCCCGACAACACGGCAGGCTGGATGCCGATGTCGGCCACCACGACCTCACCACACAAGGCCCGCCCCGGCATCAAGGCATGACCGGGCTTGAGCCTGAAGAAGGTCACGGTGAGCTGGGATGCCACCGCGCCCATGGCCTCACCCGTGTCGCCCCAGACGCCACTGGGCACGTCCACCGCGACGATGGGCAGGTTGCGCGTATGGGCTCGCGCCAGCACATCGGCAGCCACGCCTTCGAGGGCGCGTGTCAGGCCGGCACCGAACAGGGCGTCCACCACCAGTTGGGCGCCGTCCAGGCAGTTGAGATCAAGGGGCGCCACCACATCATCCACACAGGCTTGCTGCCAAGTCGCCGCAGCCAAAGCCGCGTCACCCTTCAACGCCGCCACCGGCACGAGACAGGCCACACGCACCGGCCAGCCCAGTGCCTTCAAGCGCACCGCCACCACAAAGCCATCGCCACCGTTGTTGCCCGGCCCGCACAGCACGATGGTCTCGCGCGGCGACCAGCGCTGCACGATCGCGCGCACCACAGCCTCGCCCGCCGACTGCATCAAGGTGAAGCCCGGTGTGCCCGCCTGGATGGTGGCGGCATCGGCCTGGGCCATCTGCCCAACCGTCAAGAGTTCACAAACCATGTTGAAGGCGCCCCTCGCTGGCGCATCGCAATCGCATCAGATGCACAGTGTGCCGCCAACTTTCGCACACCCTGCCATCTCGGCGCAAAGCAAGCGGATCTGAGCGTGCAAATTACCACCACCACCCATGCCAAACGCGAGATACTGAATCCGTCGACACGTTGAGATGTTCAATGCAAGACAGGGTAGCCGGGTATCGGCGCCATCGGGTGCTCAGCCTGACATTGGATCAGGCAGGCAAGGCGATCTTGCCGCACCACGCCACCGATTTGGTGGCTCCCCTCACGGGGACAGACTTGGGGATCGCCCCACCAGGTCAGGCTCTCCGGTTGGATGGCCGAACTCACAGCCCGTCGCACCTAGGCCGATGGGCTGTTTTCTTTGGGGCATCACTTCGCCGTCGGCATCACAAACTCGGGGCCTTTCCTTTCCGATTCAGGGATGGACGAAGCCCAGCGCTGCATGATGGATTTCTGTCGCGTATAAAAGCGCACACCCTCTTCGCCATAGGCGTGCATGTCGCCGAACAGGCTGCGCTTCCAGCCACCGAAGCCATGCCAGGCCATGGGCACCGGAATGGGCACATTGATGCCCACCATGCCCACCTCGATCTGCCGGCTGAACTCACGGGCCACCTGGCCGTCGCTGGTGAAACAGGCCACGCCATTGCCGAACTCGTGGCGGTTGACCAGCGTCACGGCCTGCACGAAATCGGGCACACGCACGCAGCACAGCACGGGGCCGAAGATCTCTTCCTTGTAGATGCGCATCTCGGGCGTCACATGGTCGAACAGACTGCCGCCCGTGAAAAAGCCCTTCTCGTGGCCGGGCACCTTCAAGCCTCGCCCATCCACCAGCAGGGACGCGCCCTCCTGCACGCCCAGGCCCACATAAGTCTCGATGCGCTCCAGCGCCTGCCGCGTGACGATGGGGCCCATCTCCGCATCAGCGGCCATGCCGTCCATGATCTTGAGCGCCTTCGTACGCGCCACCAACTTGGGCATGATGCGGTCGGCCACATCGCCCACCAGCACCGCCACCGAAATCGCCATGCAACGCTCGCCGGCCGAGCCATACGCCGAGCCAATAAGGGCATCCAGCGCCAGGTCCATGTCTGCGTCGGGCATGACCACCATGTGGTTCTTGGCGCCACCCAGAGCCTGCACGCGCTTGCCCATCTGCGCCCCGCGTTGATAGAGGCTGTGCGCAATCGGCGTGGAGCCCACGAAGCTCACCGCCTTCACATCCGGGTGAGACAGCAGCGCGTCCACAGCTTCGCGATCACCCTGGACCACATTGAAGACCCCATCGGGCAGCCCAGCTTCCTTGAACAACTCGGCCATGAAGATCGATGCCGACGGATCGCGCTCGCTGGGCTTGAGCACAAAAGTGTTGCCGCATGCGATGGCAACCGGGAACATCCAGCACGGCACCATGCAGGGGAAGTTGAACGGCGTGACACCGGCCACCACGCCCAGAGGTTGGCGCATCGTCCAGTTGTCGATACCCGTGGACACCTGGTCCGTGAAATCGCCTTTGAGCAATTGCGGCATGCCACAGGCGAACTCGACGATGTCGATGCCGCGCATGACCTCGCCCTGCGCATCGCTGAAGACCTTGCCATGCTCGCGCGTGATGATGGCCGCGAGCTCGTCCTTGTGATCGTTCAGCAAGGCCAGGAAGTGGTTGAGGATGCGCGCGCGGCGAATAGGCGGCATCTCGGCCCAGGCTGGCCAGGCGCGGCTGGCACTGGCCACGGCCGCATTCACGTCGTCCGGCGTCGCCAGCTGCACCCGGCGCGAGACCTCGCCGGTAGACGGATTGAACACATCCTGCAAAGCCGCATCAGCCCTGACATGGGCTTGACCGTCGAACCAGTGGGGGATGATGGTGGGGGCGTTCACGACAGGACCTTCTCTTGCTGCACAAGCGGTTGGAAGACGCCTTCATTGTCAGCTATTGTGGACAACACTGAGCCGTGCCGAAACGCACAGGCCCCAACATGGCGTTCCACCATGCGGATATTCGACTACATCGTCATCGGCGGCGGCACAGCGGGCTGCGTACTGGCCAATCGCCTGTCGGCGAACCCGGCCCACACCGTCTTGCTGCTTGAAGCGGGGCAGCCCGACAACTACGTCTGGATCCACGTCCCCGTCGGCTACCTGTTCTGCATCGACAACCCGCGCACTGACTGGCGCTACCGCACCGAAGCCGAGCCTGGCCTACATGGCCGCAGCCTGCTCTACCCACGCGGCAAGGTCATGGGCGGCAGCTCGTCCATCAACGGCATGATCTACATGCGTGGCCAGCAGGCCGATTACGACCAGTGGGCCGCGCAAGGCTGCACAGGCTGGGACTGGGCCTCGGTGCTGTCCTACTTCCTGCGCTCGGAAGACCACCATGGCGGCCCCACGCCGCTGCATGGCGCGGGCCACGAGCTGCGCGTCGAGAAGCAGCGCCTGTCATGGGACATCCTCGACGCCTTCCAGGCTGCGGCCGCACAGGCCGGCATCCCACCGGTCGATGACTTCAACACGGGCGACAACTTTGGCTGCGGCTACTTCGAGGTCAACCAGAAGCGCGGCGTACGCTGGAACGCCCGCAAGGCCTTCATCGAGCCCATCAAGCACCGGCGCAACCTGCATATCCTCACCTCGGCCCTGGTGGACACGCTGGACATCGACCACCGCATGGTCTGCCGAGGCGTGAACACCCTCATCGCCGGCGAGCGTCACAGCTTCATGGCCAACAAGGAAGTGATCCTGTGCGCGGGCGCCGTGAACTCACCGGCCATCCTGGAGCGATCGGGCATCGGCCGTGCCGAGGTGCTGCATGCCGCGGACGTGCCTTGCAAGCTGGATGCGCGCGGCGTGGGCGAGAACCTGCAAGACCATCTGCAACTGCGCCTGGCCTTCAAGGTGCAGGGCGTGACCACGCTCAACGAACAGGTGCAGACCTGGTGGGGCAAGGCGCGCATGGGCCTGCAATACGCCCTGCTGCGCCGTGGCCCGCTGACCATGTCGCCCAGCCAGTTGGGCTGCTTTGCCCGCACCGCTAGCAGCCCGCAGCGCACCAATGTCGAGTACCACGTGCAACCCCTGTCGCTCGACAAGTTCGGCGAGCCCCTGCACAACTTCCCCGCCTTCACGGCCTCGGTGTGCGACCTGCAACCTTCGTCGCGCGGGCACATCCATATCCGCGATGCCAACCCGCAAAGCGCCCCGCGCATCGTGCCCAACTACCTGAGCACCACGCGCGACCAGCACATCGCCGCCGAAGCCATTGAGCTGACACGGCGCATCGTGGCCCAACCCGCGCTGGCGCACTTGCAACCGCAGGAGTTCCTGCCCGGCCCCCAGGCACAAAGCACCGAGCAGCTGATCGAGGCCGCAGGGCACATCGGCACCACCATCTTTCACCCGGTGAGCACCTGCCGCATGGGTCCAGGCAGCGAAGCCGGGGCCGTGCTCGACCCACAACTGCGCGTGCGCGGCGTGCACCAGCTCCGCGTGGCAGATGCTTCGGCCATGCCCACCATCACCTCGGGCAACACCAATGCGCCCACCGTGATGATCGCGGAGAAGGCCGCTGACTTCATCATCCACGCTTAGTTCACATGGTTGTAGACCATCGCCCCCAGGATGAAGAGCATGAGGATCAGCTCTATCCACCCGTCCCCGAACAAGAGGTCGGACAACCGAGCCCACAAGTAACGCAGGCATGACCAAGTCTTCACGCTCATGATGGCGCGCTCCTGAAAATGTGTGTGTAAAGAGAAAGGCAAAGCCATGCCCGCACCGCACGCCCATGTCAGGCGGCGGTGAAGGCATCAAGAAAAAACAAGAACGAGTGCTGGCCGACGGCAGCTGGCGTCAGCAAAGCAGGTTCAAGGTCGCGTCAAGAGCCTTGCCTGGCCCAGCTTCTGACCTCGATTTCCGCCCATTCCTCGGGCGGCACATGGCCCCGCTCGTCCTGCCAGAGGCGCTCGGCCACACGGCGCGCGACAACCGGCTTCAGACTGGGCTGAAGCTCGGCCAAACGCTTGATGCAGCGGGCGATCCAGGCGGTTTTGAGGGGCGCTTCCATACTGTGATTTTATCCAGTACAAAGCGTTTTGTGAACCCTGATTAGGGTCTGCACGGAGGGTCTTTTGAAGCGGGCTCAGACGTCCAGGGTGTAGACGTCGGCGGCGTGGCGCTCCTGCACGCTGTGCCCTTTGAGGGCCATATCCCACTCGGCGGTAGCCGCCACCTTGGCAGCCCGGACGCCGGCGATCATCTGCACGACCTCGGGGGCGCCCGCGTCGAACTCGGCCACCTGCTCGCGCGTGGCCAGCATCAAGCGGGCTATCGGGGTGTCGCCCGAATCAATGACCACCACGAAACGCACCGGCGCACGCTCCGGACGGGAGACGTGGCCACCGGGCGATTCCATGCCAAATGTTTGACTCATGATGCGGCGATGCTGCCATGCGCCGGCTGCCAGCGGAAGGCTTACCCCTGTTACCTTCCCGCCCCTTGCCACCGGGCGCCGTCACCGCGATGATGTCGGTTCTTGTGCCCGCGTGAGACGCGGATCATCCCAGGCAGTCCCACCCGGTTTTCACTACGGATCCACAACGAGGAGACGCACCGTGACCACTGCCTCAGACATACTCAAGTCCAAGCCCAGCCAGGCTGTTTTCGCGATCGCGCCGGGTGCCTCGGTGTTCGAAGCGCTGGAGCGCATGGCCGAAAAAAGCATCGGCGCCCTGCTCGTGATGGAGGGCGAGCAGGTTGTGGGCATCATCACCGAGCGAGACTACGCCCGCAAGATCGCGCTGATGTCGCGCCTGTCTCGCGAGACCAAGGTGCGCGAGATCATGTCCTCGCCGGTGATGTACGTGCAACCTCAGCAGACCAGCGAGGAATGCATGGCGCTGATGACCGAAAACCGCCTGCGCCACCTGCCGGTCGTCAAACATGGCAAGGTGATCGGCCTGCTGTCGATCGGTGACCTGGTCGCCAACATCATCTCCGAGCAGCGCTTCATCATCGAGCAATTGGAGCACTACATCTCGGGCGACCGGGCTGCTTGAAAAGCTTACAGCGAGCCGCCGCGCTGCAGGATGTCCAGGCACAGCGCCCGCACATCCTCCGGCAGACCGGACGTGACATGCGCCAGGCACGCACGGGCCACGCGCTTGGCGTCTTCCAGCGCCCCTTTGTCGTCATAGATCTGCATCAGGCGCACATAGGGGTGCGGGCCATCGAACATGTCGTCCACATTGGCCTCGTACAGCGCCATGGCCGCGTCGAGCTGGTCTTGCTGCCGCTCCAGTTCCTGCCCGTGGTGATTGCGCTCGGCCAGCACGGACTGCATCTGCTCGATGCGCGCCTGGATCGCGCCGTTGTCGGTCTGGCCCTTATAGACCGCTCGTTCGAGTTCGCGCTGCGCCTCGTTGATCTGCAACTGCAAGGGACGGCGGTCTTCCTGCCCTTCATGCGTGGGGCCTGCCACATTGAGCAGCTTGTACATGCGACCGAGAATGCCCACACACCACCTTGCTGAAACGACGACAAAAGCTTGAGCTTGCGACTTTAAGCCAGAAGTGGCGCAGTGCAATCCGCAGAGCCCAACTCGTTGTCCCGCTGGCAAGGCAGTGCGCTTAGCCGACTGCCCCTCAGATCGGTGACGAGGTCGTCGGGGATCTCACCCACGGGCCTGAGCGTGCCCCTTGCCCACAGAGCGCCAGCGGGCCCCCATGGTCACCGCACCCAGCCCCAAAAACATCATCGCCAAGGTGCTGGATTCCGGCACAGGCGTCAGCACAAAGGCATTGATAACACCCAGCTTGGAATTGTAGGCCTGCCCCACGATCTGGCCGCTGTCATTGATGGCGTTCGCGCCCAAGAGCACCCATCCTTCGTCCAACACACTGGCGGACAACAGCGAATTGAGATCCACGACCTGCCCATTGATCCAGGTCGCGGCACGGAAACTGACGTTGGCATCATGGGACAGCATGAACCCCACGACTTGCCCTGCATCGTTGACGCCCTTGGCCTCAGCTGCGTAGTACCCCGAGGGCATGTCCAGCAAAGTGGCCACGCCATGGTCCCACTCGACCGCTCGGTAGTAGTCCACATTGTTGGGCGCCTTCACACTCCCCACAACCTGGCCCACGTTGTTGAGGCCATAGGCCTGGATTTGGTAGGACTGCGTCCAGGACGTATCGAGATTCGTGGCCACACCCTGGTCCCACAGGACGGGTTGCCGCGTGTTGTCTGACTGCCTTATCCCGGTCCCAACGATTTGGCCTGCATTGTTGACCGCATTGGCTTGCCAGGAGGAGGTGCCCACCGGCGCAGCAAGCTGGCTGGGCTGGCCATTGTTCCAGACCACGGCCTGCCAATTGCCATTGACGTCTTGCGCCCGCCCGACGATCTGGCCAGCCTGGTTGATGCCAAGCGCTTCGCTCTGAGCCCCACCCAATGTGCCGAGATCCGTCGTCACGCCATTGTTCCAGGCCGTTGCGTGGCTCGCATTGTTGATGTCGACGGGGCTCCAGACGATCTGGCCGGCATTGTTGATGCTGATGGCGGACCCCGACATGCCCCACGGATTGGAAAAACCGCCGAAGCCCCAATTGGTCGAAGCCGAGCCCAACTCGATGGCCTGGCCATTGATCCACGTCACGGCATGGTTCAGATGGCTGCTGTCCATGTACAAGCCGACGACCTGCCCCGCACTGTTGATGCCCGCCGCCGCCGCAGACACCCCGTCGGCGTGGCCAAGATCGGTGAACGTGTATGTTTGCGCGTGGACCGACGCAATACCAAAAACCGCCAGCATGGCGACAGAAATCGTAGACCGCTTCACAGCTACTCCCTTTTCAATGGTGTTGACTCTATATGGCTAAGCCATCTGGTCATTCTACTGAGAGGGAAAAGATCTGAAGGCCACCCACGACCACCGAAGCCGGGGGGCGCAAGAGGATCGGCCCGCCATCACCAGTTCAATCGAAATCAAACGCCAGCAGACATGCCGGCTGATTAGAGTTTTCCACCGCCTGTCAGCCACTGAACCACTTGCTTGACTTGTTGGGATCCATGGGGATGTGACAGCAAGCCCTCGACAACGTAAGTGCCCACGGTCGCCATGACAGATGCCTTCGCCTTTGACATCCCCATCGATACCATCTGGAAAACCAGCATTTGATCCAGCATGACGTGAAAGCGATCGTGCCAATCTCGGATCGTTTCTGACTTATCCAAGCGTGAATGCACGGCGGAAATGAGCTTGCTGGCCTGCTGAAATTCCGCCAGCAACCAAAGCACCTGGTCGCCAAATGATTGACCTTGCATCGTTGCCAGGTGTGCCATGGCGCGGTTGACCAAACGATCCAAAATCGCAACCAGCAAGTCGTCTTTGCTCGAAAAATACCAATAGAGCGTGTTCGGCGCCACACCGGCTGCCTTCGCGATGGCAGCCATCGACGTCGATTCATAGCCTTCCACCAGGAAGAGCATGCAAGCTGCATCCTCGATCTGATCGCGCTTCACCTCTGGATCTACTTCACGCTTGTTCTTCGCCATAGCCGGCATCCTAAATCACATCTTGAATCTCGTTCAACATATCGCTACACTATCGATGTTGAATGTCATTCAAGATCATGAAAACAGCAAGCATTTCTCCCTCTTTGAGCGAATCCGATCTGTTGGCCATGAGCGTGAAAGAGCTCATGGCCTTGTTTGCGAAATCGCCCGCTCCGACAGTGCAACAGATGAACGGCGAGTTCGCCGCGCGCTTGCTGACTCAGCCAAGCAAACTGGCGCAGCTCATCGGCAACGTCACGGTCAACAACCCACTCATGCCGGGGCGATGGCTCTGCAAGGCTTTCAGGCCCATTTCCGCTGAACGTGGCCGCGGCTACAACTCGTTCGCACACCTGGGGCGCACGGTGCAGCGCTATCCGATGGAAACGCTGATAGCACCGTCGCGCTATGACGGCCGGCCGGCCTACACGCTGGTGTACGCCTCGTTTCGATCCATGTGCGGTGCCGTGAACATGGTCGATGAGGTCAGGCAAGTCGGCCCAGACCTCTATCTCGGCATTGGCACCTGGGGCTTCACAGACGCTCAGCGGCGCATCCCGCTGCCCTTTGTCCTCCGTGGCCCCATTGCCCCCTATGCCGATGACATTGGCAAGCAAAAAAAGTTTGACATTCGTCAAGCGATCCCAGCGTTGAAGAAAGGTTGAAATCCGTGAATGCTTCCCGCCGTAAAGCCCTGATCACTGGCGCCTCTGCTGGCATCGGTGCCACTTTCGCCCATCAACTGGCCGCCAGTGGCTACGACCTGCTGCTTGCCGCGCGCCGCGGCGATCGCTTGCAGACTTTGGCGGACCAACTGGCCAGGCAACATGGCATTCAATGCGAGGTCCTGTCGGTCGATCTGGCCAGTCCCAATGCGTCCAGCGTGGTGATGGATCACCTTGACAGGCTCGGCTGGCGCATCGATTTCCTTGTCAACAATGCAGGCCTGTCAGGGCACTCAAAATTCGCAGAAGCGCCCTGGTCGCAGTTGAATGGGGAGATTCAATTGATGATGACCACCCTGACCGAGCTGACGCACCGCATTGCGCCCGGCATGCTCGAGCGGCGTTGGGGGCGCATCATCAATGTGTCTTCCCTGGCCGCCCTGTCGCCGCCGGGCGAGAGTTTGCTGTACTCGGCGATCAAGACTTATGTCCTGGTGCTGTCGCAATCTCTGGACATGGAGTTCAAACCCCACGGGGTTCATGTGACGGCACTCTGCCCCGGCTTCACGCACAGTGAGTTTCACGACGTGATGGGCACCAGGGATACCGCCAATCATCTGCCTGCCTTGATGTGGCAGCAACCGCAAGACGTGGTGCGTGCAGGCATCGCTGCCGTGATGGCCGGTAAGCCGGTGTGCGTGCCAGGCTTGTTCAACAAGATCCTGGCTGCACTGATGCGGCCCATGCCGCTCTGGCTTGGCTACCTGGCAGGCCGCACATTCAATCCATTCAAGTAAGGCATGTCATGTCGTTCATGATTTATGGCGCGAATGGCTACACAGGGGAGCTCATTGCCCGCGAAGCCGTTGCACGAGGCATGAAGCCCATCCTTGCTGGGCGAAGCAGAGCCAAGATCGAGCGCCTTGCAAGTGAATTGAATCTGGCGTGTCGCGCCTTTGATTTGAGCAGTCCGGACAGCATTGCCCAGCAGCTCCAAGGTGTCAGTGTTGTGCTGCTCACAGCGGGCCCTTTTTCTGCCACGAGTGAACCAATGGTCCGTGCCTGCATCAAGGCGCAGGTGCACTACTTGGACATCACGGGTGAGATCGACGTGTTCGAGCAAGTTCATCGCGCTCACAGCGATGCGCTGAAGGCGGGTGTGGTGCTTTGTCCTGGCGTGGGCTTCGATGTGATTCCGACTGACTGTGTGGCTGCTGCATTGAAGGAAGCATTGCCCAATGCCGTGCACCTGAGTCTTGGCTTTGACACCACGGTCAGTCTTTCACCAGGCACCATGAAGACCACCTTGGAGAGTACGCCTCAAGGTGGCCGGGTCCGGCGAAATGGCCATTTGTTGCGCGTTCCCCTCGCTCATGAAGTCAGGCGAATCGACTTTGGACGTGGCGAGCGTTTGGCCGTGGCAGTCCCTTGGGGGGATGTCTCAACGGCCTTCCACACCACGGGCATTCCGAATGTCACGGTCTATGTCCCCGCCAGTCGCCTGGCTGTTCTTGGCATGAAGCTTGGCAACGTATTCGGCCCCCTCCTGTTGGTGTCATTGTTTCAGCGTGCTTTGACAGCGTTGGTTTCCTTGACTGTCAAGGGGCCGGATGAGGCTGCCAGAGCCCGCATGCCAGCCTACGTTTGGGGCGAGGCGATCAACCAACGAGGAGAACGGCGCACGGCGCGTGTGAAAACCGCCAATGGCTACACCCTCACCATTCCTGGCGCACTCGCCGTGACGAGCTTTCTGCTCGGTAACGATGCGCCCGCAGGTTTCACCACACCATCCCGATTGATGGGACACGGCATGCTGGCAGATCTGCCTGGTGGTGGCCAAATCGTCATTGAGTGAAGAGCGCGTCACTCGCGCCCAATGCGGTGGGCTGCGTGCGTAGCGTCATGGCGAACATCATCCTTCGCTTCTTCAAACGCTGGATCAACACAAGGTGGTTTACTTGTCCGGCGAGGGGCGCCTCCCATCAAGCAACTGGCCGGGCGAGCCCAGTGACTTGGCACTCAACCTGCCACTGGATGCCAGCAAGCGCCTGGGCATGCGTTTTCATCAAAACGCTGTGCTCTGGTGTGATGCAAAGGCGATACCCCACCTTGTGCTGCTGATGTAATTTCCTAGTAAAACAGCCTTTTTACCAATCGCATCCTGGGGCGTACATTTAATCCTGCTTTTCCATTCTTTATACGATCAACAACGCGCCAAAATCCATAAATCCTGCTATCGTGGATCTTATGAAGCGCGTTGTCCCCTCACCCGCCCCCTCCGACCCCTTGACCCTGGACCCTCAATCCTTCGGCCAAGCGATCCGGGCTGCTCGCACGGCGGCAGGCATGACCCTGGTCGATGCCGCAGCGATGATGAGTGTGTCCAAGCAAACGCTCAGCTACCTGGAGAAGGCAACGGGCTCGGTGGGCCTGACCATCGCCCTGCGCGTGGCGCGTGAGTTGGGCGTCGGCGTCTTTGCCGTGCAACCCACCCAGCGTGAAGCTGCGCGCCAGGCCTTGCTGACCCAAGCGCCGTCACCCAAGGACGAAACATGAGCGAGCCCAGCCACGCGCTCACGGTCTGGATCGGGGATCAGGTGGCGGGCCACCTTCACCACCACCCCACCACCAACCGATTTGCATTTGCCTATGCAGACGCCTGGCGTGAGGCTCGGGGCGCATTTGCCTTGGGCCCACAACTACCCCTGAAGGCACCTGGAGATCAGTCAGCAGACCAACACAGTGCCATCGTGCGCCAGTTCTTCGAGAACCTGCTGCCCGAGGGGGACGCGCTCGATCATGCCGCGCAGGCGCATGGCGTGTCCAGGTCGAACCTGCTGGGCCTGATCCATGCGTTGGGCCGAGAGACAGCTGGCGCGATCCGCCTGACTGCCGGCGACGACGAGGCCACACTGGCGGAACAACCCGAGCAGTTGCGCGAGGTCACGCGGGAAGAACTCTCGCAACGCATTCGCGAGCGAGCTCAAATACCCTTCTCGGTCTGGGACCAGAAGGTGCGACTGTCGATCGCTGGCTATCAGGACAAGATCGCTGTTTACGAGCACGGTGGCAAGCTGTTCCTGGTGAATGGCGGCCCTAAGGCCTCCACCGTCATCGTCAAGCCTGTGCCGACACGCCCTGCCCTGGCCTCGTTACCGGGTAACGAATTCATGTGCATGCAACTGGCCCGCGCAGCTGGATTGCCCGTGGCAGACACCTGGCTGGAGCACGTGCCTGAGCCGGTCCTGTTCGTGAAACGCTTTGACCGCAGGGAAGCGCCTCCGGGCGTCGAGCGCCTGCACCTGATCGACGGTTGCCAGTTGCTGGGCCTGTCGGTTGGGATGAAGTACGAGCGCCCCTATGGTGATGGCCCAGATGTGCGCAACATCCGCGATGGCGCCAGCCTGCGCGCACTCTTTCAAGCCATCAACCAGCACAGCCTGCAGCCCGCCGTGGACCGCCTGGCTGTGCTGCGCTGGGCCATCTTCCAGGTGCTGATCGGCAACACCGACGCCCACGGCAAGAACCTGTCGTTCTTCGTTCATCCTTCGGGCGTGCGCCTGGCTCCTGCCTACGACATGGTGTGCATCCCTGCACTCAAGGATGCGCAGTTGTCGGGCACGCAGGCCATGGCGGTGGGCGATGCCTTCACTGGGGCCGAGATCACGCCGTTCGACTGGGCCCAACTGGGTCAACAAGCAGGTCTTCGACCATCAGCCATGGCACGACAAATGATTGGCCTGATCGATAAGGTCACGGATGCTTTGAATGGGGCGCGTGATGCAGCTCACCAAAGTGGTGTAGACCAAGTGACGACCGATGCCATCACCCTGCACGTGATGGAAGCGTGTGATCGGCACCGTGCCTCAGCCGCTCAGGTCAAAGGTATCAAGCCAAACATGCTTTGAGCCTACGGACGCAATTTCGCATCGCCCCCGGAACAGCTCTCCAAGTTCTACAACCACGGGCAGGGCGCGCGAATCCCAGCTGGATGGGCCGTGTCAGTTGGACTTCTGGATAGCTTAGAAGCTGCCGGACAGCATCACTTTCGTCCGTTTCACATGATCTACGATTCGGGTCAAACAGTCCCGGCACAAGGTACATGGATCTGCGTTGAGAAAGCCGTCTTTCACATACTCAGCTCCCTTAGCCAATCGTGAGAAGAGCCAAGCGTGAACGCCTGCGCTGCTTGTTGTGAAGCAATGGCAAATCTGCCGACACACTAGCCAAAATGATCGTTAAATCAATCTTACAGAAGATCAAGATCGATTTAACGAACAATCAATCAGACTGATGATATCTAATGTAAGATGCTCGTTAAATCGAGCTATCTCGGCAAAATCAACGATTTAACGAGCATGAAAGTCAGTCAATCCGCCACGCTCTCTACCAAGCAACTGGATGAATGCGCCCGCATAGGGGTGCTGCTGGCCCGTCTGCGCGTTGCTCGTAAGGTCAAGCAAACCGACGCGGCCTTGCGCGCCGGTCTGTCACGCAACACAGCCTACCGCCTGGAAAAAGGCGACCCCGGCCTCGCCATCGGCCAGGTCCTCCGTTACCTGGAGGCCATTGCCCCAGGCTGCACACTGCTTGACTTGCTCCTGGAGAAAGACCCCGCCTTACGCGCGCTCGCGTCACGAGAGCAAACGAAGCGTGTACGCGACCTGACGGCAGCAGAGCTCAAAGCGCTTGACTTCTGAGGGGACAAGCATGGCAACAGAAACCACGCTGATGGTCTTCGCTCACATTGGTCAGGACTGGGCGCCTTGTGGTCAGCTCCAAATGACCGAAGAAGGCCCCGCCGTCCTCGCGTCCAACTTTGCCTACGGGCTGAACTATGCCCGTCGCCCCGATGCGCTGGAGGTGGACCCGGTCAGTCTGAGCCTACAGGATCGCGCCCAAATATTAGGCAAGAGGTTGCTACCGGCCAATGGTCTCCCTCTTTTCGGCGGCATTCGAGATGCAGCGCCCGATTCATGGGGGCGCCGCGTTATCGAAGCCAAGCTCAAAGTTCCGGCCAACTCCCTCCCCGAATCGCAGTACCTGCTCCACGCAGGCAGTGACCGTGTCGGTGCACTTGACGTCCGTCCAACCATCCAAGATGGGCCGACTCCAGGGCAAAGCGCCGCTCACGCGCTGACGTACTTGATGGATGCAGCCGAGCGCATCGAGGATGGCCTGCCGATACCAGCTCACCTGGAAGCCATCTTCATTGACGGCACAGCGCTCGGCGGTGCCCGGCCTAAAGCCTCCGTACGCGACGAGCATGGCGTGCTTTGGCTGGCCAAGTTTTCTAGCCGGAAAGATGGCCTTGACATCCCATCCATCGAATGCGCCGCACTGCGTTTAGCAGCTGAAGCGGGGCTCACTGTGCCACCGGTGGAGGTACGTACACTGGGTGAACGCAAGGTCATGCTCATCCGCCGTTTCGACCGCTACTGGGCTGAAGCCGGCGTGATGCTGGATACCAGCGTCGACCTGCTGGAAACGCAGCCGGGTCAAGGCAAAGCAGAACACCGCCTGGGCTTCGTCAGCGGCCTCACCCTTGTAGGCTGCGACGAAACCGAATCGCGAACCAAGGCGTACACCGACCTCGCACAAACGATACGCAAATACTGCCACCCCAGCGTCATCCGCGCGGACAACGCAGAGCTGTTCAAGCGCATGGTCTACAACATCTTGGTCACCAACGATGACGACCACTTGCGCAACCATGGCTTCGTCTACGAGCCACGCTTAGGTGGCTGGCGCTTGAGCCCGCTCTACGACGTGTTGCCGCGACCCAGCTTGGCAACAGAACGATATCTTCATCTTGGTGTCGGCCCTCAAGGACGCCTGGCCACACTCGACAATGCCTTGGAAGCGCACGAGATGTTCACGCTGTCACGAGCCAAAGCCTGCGAAATGATTGCTGAGACTTGGCGTGTCGTGCGCGAATGGCGCGTCTATTTCGAGGGCTTCGGCGTTCCTGCAGCTGAAATCGAGAAGATTGCACCCGCGTTCCGCCACATTGATGACGTCAGTACGCCGGCGCTGCGCAAATCGCTTCCCTGAGGCTTGGCGGGTGCGGTGAGATTCGAACTCTCGAAATGACGCACCCTAGCCTATATAAATCAAGCACTTAGGTTGTGCTTGCAGCCACGAAATGTCACACCCAAGTGTCACACGTCTTGAGGCCATTCTACGGCGGAACGGTCCCCAATCCGGGCCCACCTTGCGCGCACAGTATTCGCCACGTTATCCAGGGTAGGCATCAAGGCAGCGCTGTGGACGCCCTCACGGTTTAGCAGCATAGCCAATCGAGGCACTTGATCGGCCGACAGAACGTGCCCCACGAGAATTGGCTCGCCTTTCGCAAACCCGAACACGTCTTCAAGCGCTGGCCATCCATGTCCCGTATGAAAGTAGGCACGCGCGCCCCGCACCTCGGTTAGCAAGCCTCCTTGAGAATGCAAGTAGTCGTTTTCACCCCGGCTCGGGTGGTGCACAGCGACAGTCATGCCATTGAAATTGGCCTCAATTCTATTAGGCTGAAGCAAATCTGTATTCAGTGCCCAAACGCAGATGGGTGCACTCGTTGAGCGTGCAGCAGCATTTGATGCAAAAAAGGCTGCAACCAAGGGGCTATCCGTCCAATCAAGCAGTCTGGTGGGAATTCCATGGTGCTGAGCAAGCGCCGCGAGATAGAGGGACGTGCCGTTGCACAACTCGCTATCGTTGAACTCGATATAGGCACCGCGCAAAAGTGGACTTTGGGTTGGCTGGAATGTAATGGTTGGGACCTTGAAGCCAGTTTCATTGGCCAACGTTGCAAACTGAAATAACGCTTCCAGTTCAGCAGACTCCCATGCAAATCGCTGGCGAATAGCAGGGGTGTCCCCCTCCCAGATAGGCCATTGAAAGTTCATCCCACTGATTTGAGCAATCAAGGGGAACAACGGGTTCCCAACGGCACGCCATGCGGATGGCAGTAGTTTCCAGTTGTCGGCATCACCAATGCCACGAAAGACCCAAGGCGACCTTTCGGCATCATTCGGCCACCAGTGCCCATTTGAGCGACGAAGGTGGGACAGAAAGTCTTCGGCGCTTGTGAAAACTCGGCGTGTCACTGCTGATTCCACTTGGGGCTCCCATTGTTTTGGCCATTGTGGCATCGCCACTCAGGGTGCCACCTAAGGGGGCCCTTAGACCATTGGCCCGAGCGCCAACAGGCCGAGCACACCCACGATGTTTTGCTAAGAATTTCCGAGGGGGTATCTGATCAACGCCCAGCGCAGTTTCCCCCCGTGCCCCCTCTGTTTCCACGCTGGGTGCGCATTCCAGTCACTCCTAACCAATGAATCCACTTCTTGGAAGCCAATCTGTCTTGTGTCGTGACCAACTAGAATCGACCCTGCACAGACTTCCATAAGACCGGACTGGCCGTCAGGATCTGGTCATTGATGTCTAAACTAAAGAGGGCCGCAGCTCTCGTAGTAATCGCACGGCTCGCAATAGCCTACGCTCACATGATATTGATGACCGCATGCCTTACAGGTCACTAATGGGCTATAGCCGCACGCAAGGCAGCGCGATGCTTCTCTGAGGAATGTCTCTTGCTCACAGTTCTCACATTCTTCAATAACGGGCTCACCGCCATCCTGCATTGCGATTAGCTCGTCAACCGCGTAGTGACCAAATACCGCAGGTTGAATGATGTCCACGTAGTCACTTTCAGCGCCACACGCGATGCACTTAAATTGCAACTCGTACGTCGGAACTGTGTGATCGATTGGCTCTATTAGCTCCGAGAAGCACTTGGGGCACACGAAGCAGTTGCACACATCCTTTAGCTCAGGCACTGACCAGTTAATCAGCTTGAACGCGTCATCGCAACGCTTCAGCTCCTCCTGATAGACCTCATCCTCATGGACGAGCACGCCCCAGGCCTCTGCGCCTATCAGCTCGACAGGCTCAATAGCTAAGTAGTCATGGCAAAAGTCGCGAATGATCGTGAATGAGTCCGATATAACGCCACGCAGGCTAGCAATCGGCACGCTCGTCATATAGTGCTCGACCTCATTGCGATGGTCGATAACCTTATCCATCCGTTTGAAGTCAATATCGATTTCAAGCGCTTTGAAATGCTCTTTAATCTGAAACCAATCGACTGTTTTCTTGCCAACGCCGACGAGCGTTACGTTGCCATCGGCATCGCGCTGCGGCTTCGTATCGCGCTTGACGAGAACCTCATTGGAATCGGATGGAGACAGGCGCCGCAGCTTCTCCTTGAATAACAGTAGGATGCCCGCAGTGATGTTGCGCAGCGCTGAGAGGGCACGGCGTGGATCTTCCGACTTGAAGTCCTCAGAGCCAAGCTGAATAGAGAGCACCGCATTCGAAAGGATTGAGTCCATGCCGTCATTTTGGCATCGGCTGGGTATTGTTGGGATGCACCTTGCGAGGCCGATTTTGGCTGACAACGGCCGCCAGACTTTGCGGTGTGATATTCGTGCGATTGGGATGTCCAGATAGGCCTTTGACGGTGGTCGGCATCGGTAAACCAGCGAATGAACCAAGCGCCTCACGGCAAGTTTTGGCATCGTGTGCCTGTCCCCGGACAAACGCACATGCCCCATGGGGTTGAAGCAGTTTGCCGCTGGCGACATATGGTTCGCTTTGGGTATACCTCTGTGGGTGCCCCGCTACATGGTTCGATTTCCGTTGATTGACAACTCAAACGGAACCACTATCATGCGAACCATCCAAACGAAACCACCAGCGAGACCATGCCCTTTGTCCGAGCCTACCTCCGCGCCTCTACAGACGACCAAGACGCCAGCCGTGCCCTGGATGACCTGATCCAGTTCTGCCAAGAGCGCAAGCTGTTGATTGTCAGCAAGTACATCGAGAACGAATCAGGGGCCAAGCTGGAGCGCCCCGAGCTGTTCCGCTTGATTGATGATGCCCAGCCCGGGGACATCCTGCTGGTGGAACAGGTAGACCGCCTGTCGCGCCTAAATGCGCAGGACTGGGAGACGCTGAAGGAGAAGCTGGCAGCCAAGCGCATCCGCGTGGTGGCCCTGGATCTCCCCACTTCCTGGCAGGCAGCAAGCGCCAGCCTGGACGAAACCACCCAGTCCATCCTTGATGCCGTGAACCGCATGCTGCTGGACATGCTGGCAGCGGTGGCCCGCAAGGATTACACCGACAGGCGCCGCAGACAGGCCCAGGGCATCGAGAAGGCCAAGACAGCGGGGCTCTACAGGGGACGCAAGGCGGACCTAGAGCGGCACGCCGTGATTGCCAAGATGCTGGACAGGGGGGACTCTTGGTCGGAGGTACAGGCTGCCACGGGGGCCAGTAGGTCCACCATCAAGCGCGTGGTGGATACACGTAGAGCGAAAGCCTAACTAGCCCTTTGGCGCCCGAACTCTGCGTACTAAGCCTGTCCTGGTTCTGATTGAGATCATGGGCCAGTATTATGCTTTGGACTCACATACTTGACTGACACAAGATGAATTCAGGGGTGCAGTATGAAAATAGTTTCCCGAAAATGCATATTCTGTGGCGCGGCACTCACCAATTCAAATCGAGCGAAAGAGCATGTACTGAAAGACGCATGGCTAAGGAAGCTTGGCCACGAGAAGTATCAATTAAACCTCGCTCAATTCCGTGGCGAAGACAAAATTGGTGAACGGCAGCATGCCGCAAATCAACTTCTAAGCGGAGAAGTATGCAATGGCTGTAACGGGGGGTGGATGGAGCGGCTGGACCACTCGGTCGAAAAGATTGTGCTCACTCTTGCACAGGAAATCAGACCAATTCAAATAACTGAACAAGAATGCTGGCAACTAGCCCGGTGGCTTGTAAAAACAGCGTATGCGCATATATCGTGTGACAGCCCTGACAGACGCCATATTACGCCAACCCAGGTCGCCAAGGTCAAAAAGCCGTCGTTTAGACCTGATGGCGCATTCTGCATGTATTACACCGTCCTCGAACCTCAAGCAACTGGCGTTGTGCCCGCCAGCATAGATGTGTGGCCATCAGCGGGCAATGACCCCACAATTTTGACAATCCCCCAAACTCGGCGAAGAAAATTTGCGGTTCAATACAATCGGATTGTGTTTGGGTTTGCCTGGGTCAGGGGCCCAGTTAAGAAATTTCGCCTAGTTTCAGGCATTCATAATCCCTTAATTCACACAGGGGTCGCCTTAGAAATGATTCCCGATGACGGCACATTGATCCGAGGAGAATATTTACCAAAGGAAATGTCTAAAGATATCGTAAACTGTTTAGCAGGATATATTGCAATGATTTTTTAATCATCGTCCAGGGCATCAATCCGCGTGGAAGATGGCAGGTTTATTTTTGCGACTAAAGGCAATCTCCTCTTCAGATGGCACCGGCGCAAACTCATTGGCGATAGTTGCAATCGAATAATGCGCAACCAACAGATAGCCTTCTGCCTTCTTTACGTCCCCTAAAATTTGACTAATCAAACCCCAAAAATGTTCCGCCTTCATTACCGCGTACTGATTATGGTTTATAGACACCTCACATCTCTGCAACACATCTCGCATAATCGAACAACCCGCATGAAGACGCGCGGCCGCATGATTAGGAACTATCGACAACGCGGATAGCGTGTCCGAACTCACATTAAACACAGGCCTAATAGATGCCTGCTGTAAATATGAAAATGCCCGCCTCCTAGCATTTTCACCTTCTTCGCCCTTGGCAGCCTGTGCAACCAATTCATTGCACAAATGAATCATAAGGGCCACGTCCCCCAGGGCCACACTGAGAGGAACAGCGAGTCCAGCCGCCGTGAGATGCGCACGGTCATCGCTCTCCTTGGCAGCACGCACGCTAGCGGCCAGGCCCAAATTAAGCGCAATGATGGCCGCCCCGACAGTCCCAAAGGCAGTCGCTATCTGAATTGCTCGATCAATGCGGTTAAATGGCTGAGTATCTGGGTACACTATGCAAATTAGCCCACACAAGAAGGCCACAGCAAGACACTCCGTGTATGTAAACCCAAATTTTAATATACCGCCCACAACTAATCCCCTTATTAAGCAGATTTAACGCTTTGCCTGTGTAGGCATCGGCCAAATCATACCAAGCTCACCCGCCATTCTCATTTCCCGTACCCACCCCGCCACCGGCCACTCCTTCCTCTTCCGCGCAGACGGCTGGTTCAACATGACCAAGACTGCCCAGGCATTCAACGGGCGCCTGGGCCCACATCAAGACAACCGCAGCAGAGCAGCGCCTGTGCTGGAAGGAGATTGGGGACGCCCTGCGTTATGGCCGTAGCCTGCACAAGGCTGACCGTGCGTTCGCCCAGTGGGTGAAGGACTACGGGTTTGATGACATGCACCGTCAGGATCGAGCAGACGCCATGTGGCTGGCCGAGAACTGGGCCGAGGTGTCACACGGTGTGTCACCAGACCTGAGCCATCCCCGCCGCATCCGTGAGGAGCATCGTGCAGCCCAGGCCGACACCCCACCGTCCCCCGAGCTGGCCTTCACGGCGCCCTCCCGCCTCACCGCTTCGATTGAACAGGTGGCCCCCGTGGCCTCCAAGATCAACAAGCTGAACAGCCCTGGCGTGGCTGGCCTCCATGGCTGAACGAGGCGAAGGCCAGGAGCAGCAGACGGCCCAGAAGCTCCCCTCCAAGAATCTGCAAAAACGACGCCTACCGCGTTATCCACAGGCTCCTCTAGGCATCTAGCCACATCGCAAATATTGCAACCAGCATGGCTATAGATGCCTTCTAGGGCCCTCTTTTAAAACCCCGGCTTTAGCTAAATCATTTTCTAGGATTTTGATTTGGCGCTCCCTCGCTGATGACCCCGAGGCCCCTGCATGGAAACGTGTGGGGGCCTTTCTTTTTGGTCGTCAGCAGTTCCCCCTTCATCCTCATTAGCGAAAAGAACCCCATGTCCAAGAAGCAACCCAAACCCGCCCACACCGCACGTCCTAAGCCCGACTTTGACATTGAACAGGCGCAAGAGGCACAACGCATTGCAGCCGCAGCACACCACCTTGACACTCGCTGGCCCCTGGCATCCGTGCCGTCCAGTTTCCTAGTAACTGCTGCCAACTGCGCTTTGGACATACCCGATGAGTGCTTTGAGGGCCTCAATGCAGTTGAAACAATTGCCCAAACCTCCTTGGGCTTGGACGACCTCGCCGGATTAGAGCTTGTCCGCCGCCACATGTCTGGACTGGAGGGCGAGCTAATCCCGATGAGTGAGGCGCTGCACCGTTTGATCAGCACATACGACGCGCAGACAGTACCAAGCACCTAAACAGCACCGGGCCAAATCGCGCCGCTTGGCCCCTATCCATTGGGGGCTGGGCTGCCGCATGGCCCGCAGGCGCTGCCTAAACCCCGCCTATAGCTCCCACCCAATCCCGCGCCAGGGATGACACGGGTGGCCATGGGCACCCCTCCACCCACCAACGAGGAGCATCGCCAATGTGTGATCCCGTAACCCACTCAACGAACCACGACCTATGACACACCAACACGCAGAGCCAGCAGTGGTGCGGACCATCCCCATCCCAGTGAGCGCCTTCAATCAAGTGAAGGACACCCAACGCAAGCACGAAGCCGCCACAGGGGCCCGTTTGTCACTGAATCAGACCTTCGCCTTCCTGATCCTCGACCACCAACGCCTGACCGCAATCAACGAACAACGCAACCATGTCCCAGTCATCCTCCAGAACCGCTCGTAAGCCCTCGGCCCTTATGGGCTGGCACCAGACCTATCCCGCCCAAGAGCTGACCTACAGCCACAACCTGAATGCCCGCCAGATTGCCCTCAGGCACAACCTCCGCACCCACTACTGGATGACGGACTGCAAGCCCTTCAGCGCCGCGCAAGTGGAGCGTGCCCGGGCTCAATTGGCCCGCATGGCCCAACAGGACACCATGACTGAACCGGAGATTCAGGAAGTGGTCAGCCCTGACTTTGGGTTTGAACCGGAGGGCGACTGCTGGACTATCCCTGACCTGCTAGACCAGCATGCAGCCGCCCTGGTCAGCATCGAGAAGAAGTCAGCAGCAGGCAAGGCAAGCGCACGGGCAAAGCGAGAGCAGAGCAACACACCACTGGCTGCCACACCGGCCCCTCCCCCGGCTCAACCAACAGCGGGTGACGTAGATGACTTCTGATCAACAGCGCATGGACACAACGGGAACACCTGTTGAACAAGTGTTGAATGCCTGTTCATTCCTGTTCAGTAAGATAAGAATAGAAAAGATGAGCGAAGCGAAGATCAACCAAGATGACCTTGGTGGACCCAAAGCTCACGACCATGTAAGTGCTTCGCACACTGACCACAGAACAGGGTCACCAGCCTGGGTCCATCAACTTAGGTCATCCCTGTCATGGATGGTCTTGGTAAGTCACCTACCCTGGTGGCTGCCCCTGATCTGGGAAGGCACACCATGAGCGAATCCAGCTACCTGGGCAATCTCATGAGCAACCTTCCGTCATCCAGGGGTAGTGGCCCGCCCATGTCACGGACCGAAGCGAAAGCGCAGGGCCTGAAGGTCTACCCATCTCAGTACCATTGCCGTAGGTCTTCCAAGCATGGTGCACTCAAGCTGACCTCATCAAACCAGTGTGTCCAGTGTGCCGAGCTGGAGCGCAGCATTGAGAAGGACCTTCGGGCCAAGGTCATGGACAAGCTCAACGCGGAAGCCGAGAGGTCAGCACTGCGGAAGGTTCAGAAGCAGGCCGAGGTCATCCTGACAGATGCCCAAAGGCAAGCTGACGACATCCTCAAGGCAGCCCGCAGGGAAGCCATGGACAAGGCCAAGATGCTGGAGAAGGCCAAGGCCACCCGAGAGGCACGGAAGGCACAGGCGGCGGCATCCAGCCCCGCAGGGGTGCTCAAGGTTGAGGTGGTCACACAGCCCGAAGGGCCCCAGACCACACAGGTGGGGCCTGAAGTGGCGCCGTGGGATGAGCCCGTGTCGATTCCTCAGCCGCACAGTGGCGCTCAGGAAGCCCCGCAGAGGGCCCTGGACGGCGATGGCCTGTTAGAGGATGGGAACACCAGCGCCGCCGATGATGGGGGCTCAGGGCCGCCCTGGTGAGTCGCAAAGGGGCCGCCCGCAGTACAGCGGGTGCGCCTCTGCACGCACCTGTTTTTTTCTTGCCGTGTGGCTGGAGAAGGACGGTAGGTGAAGCCTCACGGCTGCATGAAGTGGAACAACAGGGGGAACCTTGTGGGGAGCTTTGGGTGGCCGCTGGGTTTCACCTGTTTTTTCCTCTAACTCCAGTTGGGAAGAGTCGGGCCGCTTGAGAAGCAGGCCGCAACCTTCAGCCAATCGAAGTCAGGAACCAGTCGACGTACTTTGCAAGACCCTTGTTCGAGAAACGGCATAACCGTTCGTAGGCACGGTCCCCGTACGAGAGAATGTTGAGGTTTCCTTAACAGAGAAGCCACTCGCTGTATCACGCCAGTTTGTGGTGGTCTGGGTAACGGTTGTCCCCTCTGATGTCGTCCAGACCAAGGTCGATTGAATCTTGACCGTCGAGAAGGTACCCACCCCCGAAATCGTCACCGACTCCAAGTCCACGACCTGACCATTTTGGGTGTAACTGATGGGGGGATTCGTGCCACACGTCACTGTGTATTGGGTCGTCCAAGTTTCCCCAACAAAATAGGGACTGGGAACACCGGCCCCATGTGGGCTGTAGGTGCAAGACGTTGTACCGCCGGATGTGTTGTTGTGAACAGACGTCAAGATCTGGCGTGAGCTGTTGTCCGTATAAACGGTTGTGCCAACTGAATAATTTGTCCCATCCACCGTATTGGTGTCATTGTTGGGATCGGTCTCCGTAAATTGATAAGAACCATCCACATTGACTGAGTCAATGGTGTCTTTCTCCAGCTCACTAATCGTGTTTTGAGAGTTGTCCTTTATCGTGATGCTGTACACCCGCGCGCTGCCAACCACCGGCGTTGCTCCAGTGTAAGAAGTGGCTGAGGCGCCAGCGCCATCATTGGATGAACTCGATGAGCCACCACCACAGCCAACAAGGGAAGCTGTAATGGCTGCTACTGCGATAAGCGAAAGGGATAGCGATTGGTTCATTTGTCCTCCTTGAGTCGATATTTGAAAGCCCAGCCAGCTGCAAGGGCAACGCACGGATGCTACGAGGACTTTGAGTTAATCAGGAGCGCCAAGCGGCCCCCATTAAGGGGAGCGGATAGGTAAAGTTTTATGTTGCTCGTCGAGGCTTCGCGCCACCCAGCCCACGCAAACGAATTGCCCCCTGTGGACTGCTACCCAAACGACACGGGGACGGTCACCTCACCGGGTAGACCCTGCGAAGCCCCAACTCTGGATACCGCAGCTTCTCCAGCGCAGGCCCAATCTCCTGCATCGCCTTGTAGCGCCCCGCCGACCCTCGCCCATTGCCGCCATGTCCCGTCAGATAGTCGGCCACGCTATCGGACACGCCAGCATCGGTGAGCCTCGTTGCAGCCGTATGCCGGAACGCATGGAAGTCCACCCAACGTCTGTCAATGCCCTGCTCGCGCCGATAGATCAGGAACCAGTCTGAGAAGTATTCGCCAGCAGACCTGTCGGGCGCCCGCTTGATGTCCGGGAAGAGCACCTTGTGGCCAGCCTCTTTCATGTCCTGCCAGTAGTCCTTGAGGCCCAGTGCAATCAGGTCCGAGTGAACAGGCAAGCGTCGATTGGATGCCTCAGTCTTGGTGGTCGTCCCTGGGGTCCCATCTTCATGGTCCCCACCATCGCGCAGCACGTACAGCACGAAGCCCTCAGGGGTGTCCTGTAGATCCTCAATGCGCAACTGGCACAGCTCAGACTGCCGAGCCCCCGTGTAGAGCCCCAGGAGGGGCACCCAGTAGGCCGCCGCGCCACCAGCGGAGGGAATCGTGGGGAGCTGATAAGACTTGAACAGAGGCGAGTCCACTAGCTTGCGCAGCTCTTCCGATGGCCAGGGCTTGCGCTGGTTGCGCTTCTTGACCTGAATGGACTGTGCCGCCCACTCGTTGACTTTCAGCCATCCCAGCTTATCCATTGCAAAGTTCAGCAATGACTTGACCCCATCGAGGTGGTCCTTCGCTGTCTTCTGCATCTTGCAGGCCCCAAGCAGAGCCGACGCGAACTCAACCCCCATGGCCTTGTTCAAACTTTCAATCGGGGCATCTTGCATGAGGTTCACATAGTGATTGACGGATGCCTGCTTCTTGCGGATGGTGGCTGCGCTGGGGTTATCACCACTCACCCTCCACTTGTCGAAGACCTCGGAGAGCTTGTGTGTCTTGAGTGGCGCGACGGCAGCCGGGTTCACTGGCTCAGCCTGAGGTGTCGGGATGAACTCCCCTTGGTCCCGCTTGGAGCGGTCCTCACAGGCTTTGCGGTAGGCCGCCAGCGACTCCTTCAGGGCATCCCTGCCGCTGCTGGTTGTCCAGTCCACGGCAATGCCCATGGACCGAGCTATCTGGTCCGCCATGGGCTTCACGGCATTGAGGTTGCGCCGCGCCAAGTCCACGGCAGCCCCGGCCTCCTTATGAAGGTTCAGGTCAGACAGCACCTCGGCGGCACCCGCAGAGAGCCCATCCAGCGAATCTTTCTCAGCCTTCGCCCCGCCCTTCGCTTTGCCACGGATGGTCAACGCATCAAGAGAAGTCAGTGTGGCCAGCTCCATCAAGACCGCACGTATCTCCGGCTCATCTCGGGCGGTGTCGTCCTGCCTCAGCACCAAGGCATGCACTTGAGATGCAATGGCCTTCGACAGTTGGGACGTGACCTCGGTGACCTTGTGCGGGCTCAGCTCAAGGCGCCTCTGGGCGAACTCCGATTCCTTCTCGGCCCGCATGCGGTGCGCCAGTGGATAGGCCAATGCCCTGTCCAATTTGCCCAGTGAGATGCGGATGTCTGTGCGTCCCTCGTAGCCATCGCGCAGGTCCTTTGGGATCACGATTCGCAGCTGATACGAGCCGCCGCGCAGGGTCAGCCCAAGGGGTCTTGCCATTTCGTCCTTCATCGCGTGAAGATACCAAAATGTCACACCCAAGTGTCACAGTCGCGGCTTCTAAGTGCTTGATCTGCCTGATATTTCAAGCGTGATAACAACTTAGCTTGGCGGGTGCGGTGAGATTCGAACTCACGGAACGCGCAAACGTTCGCCGGTTTTCAAGACCGGTGCCTTAAACCGCTCGGCCACACACCCTTCAAGGCCGCCATTGTAGTGGCAATGCCTCTTGTCATGCCTTGCCGGGCTTCTGAGCTTGCGGACAATCGATCTGAATGAGCTCGCGCGTGGCGCCATCGACACGGACGGCCGACAACTGACCGCCCCAGACGCAGCCGGTGTCCAGCGCCAGCAGGTCGTCTCGGTTGATCAGGCCCAGGGTGGACCAGTGCCCAAACGCCACGGGTGTGCCGGCCGTCCGGCGCCCCGGCACCTCGAACCAGGGCATGAAGCCCTCCGGCGCGCCATCGCTGCCGTCCTTCGTGGCGAACTCCATGGTGCCGTCCTCGGCGCAAAAGCGCAGGCGGGTCAGCACATTGACCACGCAGCGCCAGCGCGGCACGCCCTGCAGGCTGTCGTCCCAGCGGGTGGGCTCGTTGCCATACATGCTGGCGAGGAACTCGCCCAGGTCGGGGCCGGCCAGCATGGCCTCCACCTCGCGTGCCAGGGCCACGGTCTGGGCCGCATCCCATTGAGGCACCACGCCGGCGTGCACCATGAGCCAACCCTGCTCGTGCACAGCCAAGCGCTGTTGGCGGATCCAGTCGAGCCAGTCCTCGCGGTCCGGGGCGGTCAGGATCGCCCCCAGGGTGTCGCTGCGGTGCGGCTTGCGCACGCCATGGGCCACTGCCAGCAGGTGCAGGTCGTGGTTGCCCAGCAGGCTGGTGGCCGCGTTGCCCAGGCCGCGCAGGCGGCGCAGCACGCCCAGGGAATCCGGCCCCCGATTGACCAGGTCACCCAGCACGTAGAGGTGATCCCGCGAGGGGGAGAAATCGATGGTCTGCAGCAAGCGCTCCAGGGGGTCGCAGCAACCTTGCAAATCGCCAAGCAAATAGTTCATGGAACGGATTCTGCTACGCTTGCAGCCTCTTTACAGACGGCCCGGCCACGGCATTGCCAAAGACGCGGCGCCACACATGGAACTTGCCCTGCTGATCTTCCTGACCCTGCTCAACGGCTGTTTTGCCATGTCTGAAATGGCGCTGGCAGCCAGCCGCAAGGCCCGTCTTCAAGTCATGGCCGAAACCGGCGACGTGGGCGCGCAGACCGCAATCGAGCTCCACGACAACCCCACGCAGTTCCTCTCGACCGTCCAGATCGGTATCACGTCCACCGGGGTGCTCAACGGCATCGTGGGTGATGCCGCCTTCTCCGCGCCGCTAGCGCACTGGCTGCAAGCGCAGTTCATGCTGCACGACCGCGTGGCCGCCGTCACCGCCACCGGCCTGGTGGTGCTGATCATCACCTTTGTGACCATCATTTTCGGCGAGCTGGTGCACAAGCGCGTCGGGCAGATGTACCCCGAGTCCGTGGCGCGCGTCGTCTCGCAGCCCATGAAGTGGCTCTCGAGCATGACCAAGCCTTTCGTGCGCCTGCTGTCGGCGGCGACCGAGGCCATCCTGAAGCTCATCGGGATCAAGGACAACGGTGGCCGCAGCGTGACGGAAGAAGAGATTGCCGCCCAGCTGGAAGAAGGCCTGGACGCCGGCGTGATCGAAGCGCACGAGCACCAGATGGTGCGCAATGTGTTCCGGCTGGATGAGCGCCAGATCGGCTCGATGATGATCCCGCGTGGCGACATCGCCTGGCTCAATATCGAGGCCACGATGGAAGAGAACCTGGCCATCATCGCCGAGCATGGCTTCTCGCGCTACCCGGTCTGCCGTGGTGGGCTGGACGACGTCATGGGCGTGGCCACGGCCCAGCAGTTGCTGCACCAGCTCACGCAGCACCAGAGCAATGACCTGAGCCAGGGCCTGCTGCCGGCCGTGTTCGTGCCCGAGACCTTGTCGGGCATGGAGTTGCTGGAGCATTTCCGCGGCTCCGACACGCAGATGGTTTTCGTGGTCGACGAGTACGGCGAAGTGCAAGGCGTGATCACGCTGCGTGACGTGCTGGAAGCCATCACCGGCGAGTTCACGCCGTCCGAAGCCGAAGACGCCTGGGCCATCCAGCGCGAAGATGGCTCGTGGCTGATTGACGGCCTCATCCCCATCCCCGAGCTGAAGGACCGCCTGGAGATGAAGGCCCTGCCCGATGAGGACCGCGGCCGCTACAACACGCTGGCCGGCATGGTCATGCTGTTGCTGGGCCGGCTGCCGCAGACCACCGACGTGGTCGAGTGGGAGGGCTGGCGCTTCGAGGTGGTGGACATGGATGGCAAGCGCATCGACAAGGTGCTGGCCAGCCGTCTGCATGATCCCTCAAGCTGATCGGCGTCGCTGGCGTTTGCCGGAACGGGGCTGAGCCTCCATGTTCATGGGCGCAGGCTGATCCCAGTAGTGATGGTGGGCCGGCCGCCAGCATTGCCCCACCTGCGGGCTTGCGGCTTGGGCTGAGCCGGTCGAGTCGGTCGTGCTGTTGCGGGTACTGTTGCTCGTACTGTTGTGCGTGGCCTCGCGGCTGTCCCACAGATAGGCGCCACAGTCAGGTGAAGCCACCCAGGCCAGATCCATCGCCTGATACCGCGCCAGCACGGCAGGTGCCGGGTGGCCATAGCGGTTGCGACGCCCTGCCTGGACCACGATCTGCCGTGGCTGCACGGCGCGCAGAAAGGCTTCGGTGGACGAAGTCTTGCTGCCATGGTGGGCCGCAATGAGCACCGTGCTTTGAAGGCGTTCGGCATCCTGTTCAACCAGTGCAGCCTCTTGCTCGGCTTCGATGTCACCGGTGAGCAAGGCACTGGCCCCGGGCTCGCTGACCTTGAGCACGCAGGACATGGCATTGGGTTCGCGCTGCGCACGCTCGGCATAGTCCTGCGGCCATGGGTGCAGCACCTCGAAATGCACGCCGTCCCAATCCCACTGCATGCCTGCCTCGCAGGCCGTGTGCGGCAGCGGTTTGCCCTCCGCGCCCACTTGATGGCGCAAGGCATGGCCCTCATCGAGCGAGCTCACCAGTTGTGCCACCGGCATCTGCTGGATGATGGCCTGGGCACCGCCCACATGGTCCATGTCCTGGTGGCTGATCATCAGCATGTCCAGCCGCGAAACGCCCATCGCTCGAAACAGCGGCAGCAAGGTGCGGTCACCTGCATTGAGCTGCTCGCCGATGCGCGGACCGGTGTCGAACAATAGCTGGTGGTGTGCCGTGCGAACCAGCACCGCCGTACCCTGCCCGACGTCCACGGCCGTGAGCTGAAATGCACCCGGCCTGGGTGCCGGCAAGAGATGCATGGGCTGAGGCAGGTACAACAGCGGCAGCACGCAAGGCAGCATGGCCAGTCGCCAACGCCAGTGCATGGGCCTGGCCAGCGCGAAGCCGGCGATCACGCCCACGATCGCCACCCAGGCTGGCATGACCGGGGACTCGGCCATGGTGGGCCACCACTTCAGCAGGAGCACCAGAAAGCCTGTGATCTCGTTGACCAGCCAGGTACCGAGATCCCAGCATGGTGGCCAGATCGTGCCCAGCAAGGACAAGGGCGTGATGCCCAAAGTGAACACCGGGATGGCCACCAGGTTGGCCACGAGGCTGCTGATCGAAGCCTGCTGAAAACACACCAGGCTCAAGGGCAGCAAGGCCGCGGTGATCAGGAACTGGATGCGCATGATGTCATGCAGACTCTGCCAGGCCTGATGCAGGCCGCGCAGCCACCAGGCCTTGGGCGGCTCCTCGCCTTTTTCCTTGACCCTGTCCCTTTGTTTCCGAGAGGAGGCGTTTGCGCTGTCGGCAGACAACAAGACCCCGACCGCCACATACGACAGCCAGAACCCCACTTGCCGAATGGCCCATGGGTCCATCGCTGTCAGGCAGACCGCACTCGTCAACCAGATCAAGGGCCAAGGCCAGCGTCGACCGCTGGAGCGCAGCCCCGCCATCATCAGCATCATCCAGACGGTTCTTTGCGCAGGCACACCCCAGCCAGCGAGCAAGGCATACAGGGCGCTAGCCAGCACCGAAGCCCACATGGCCACATCAGGCGCGGGCCACCAGTGCACGCCACGTGGCCAGCGTGACCACAGGCGCCGGATCAGGCCTGCAGCCATCCAGCCGAACATCGCGATGTGTGCCCCGCTGATGCTCACGAGGTGCGCCACACCGGTCTGACGGAACAGGTTCCAGTCATCGCGCTCGATGGCGGATTGGTCGCCAATGGACAGGCCCGCGAAGATGCCCGCCGCGCGCTTGTCGGCCACATGGTCGAAGATCACGGTGCGGATGCGCTGGCGCCAGCGGTCGATCAGGCCTTGCCAGGGGCGCTCGGCCTGGTCGCTCAGCTTGATGGCCGCGTCTTCACGGTTCGCCACTGGGCCCACCGCCCGCACGCCCCGCTCGAAATAGCCCAAGGTCGAATCGAAGCCAGCCGGGTTGGACAGGCCATCAGGCGGATGCAGCTGCACCCTGAGCTGCCACTGTTGACCGGCCCACGGCATGGCATCGTCCTGCAGGTTCATGCGCAGGCTGAGACGGGTGGGCAGCGTGTCTCTCGCCTCGCTGGGCGTGGATGGGCTCACCCAACGCAGCACGCGGGCATCGAAGATGACACCACCAGGCACGGCTTGCGGCAAGCCTTCGACCTGCACCACGACGGTCACGTCTTGCCCGACCCAGGCTGCAGGCAATGCTTCCTGCATGCGCAGCGTGGCCCGCCAGCCTGTCGTGGCCCAGGCCAGCAGGCAGGCCGACAGGACCAATCCAAGCGCCTGCGACACACCACGACGGTGCCAAAGCGCACACAATGCCATGACGACACAAGCCGACACCGTCGCCACGACGTACAAGCCAAGCGGCTGTAAAGCCACCTCCCCGGTCTGCCCATACACGCCCAGCAACCAGGCCATCGCTGCCGCACAGGCCACGAGCAAGCCTGTACCGGACCCAACATGGCCCCCCTGGCGTACACCCACCTGTTTCACACCCACCCCTGATGTTTGTTGGCGGCAACAGTGTGATGCGTGTTAAACGGTCTCGACACCCCCCGACAGGTGAGTGCCGAGGAGGGATGGACAACAGCGGTGGCCTATCTCGGCCACAATCCGGCCATGAACACAGGAAGCTGCCTGTGCGGAGGCATCCGATTCCGCATCCATGCCGAACTGGCGCCCGTCCAGATCTGCTATTGCAGCCAGTGCCGCAAGGCGCAGGGCACGGCTTTTGGCAGCAACATCCCGGTCAAGCGGGCCGACTTCGAGCTGCTCAGTGGGCAAGAATTGTTGCAGTTCTACTCGGCCACGCCGGGCAAGGGCCGCTGGTTCTGCCGCCACTGCGGTTCACCCATCTACAGCGCCCGAGACAGCCTGCCCGACGTGCTGCGCGTGCGTGCCGGTACGCTGGACGAGCCATTGCACACGCGCCCGGCCTTCCACGCCCATGTCGCATCCAAATGCAGCTGGTGGGATCTGCCCGACGATGGCCTGCCGCGCCACCCGCAAGGCGCAAGCTGATACCGCTCAAGCCAGGCGTGGGTAAGTGAACAGCAGGAAGTGGGCGGTGTTCACGGCGAAGTGCGTGAGGATGGCTGCCTCGATACGGCGTGTGCGGGCGTAGACCAGGCCGTAGCCCAGGCCAGCGACCGTGGCCAGCAAGGCGTAACGCACCCCGCCGCCCAGGTGCGCCAAACCAAAAAGGCAAGCCGACAAGAACACCGGCAAGCCGCATGACAGCGCACGGGGCCGCATCGCCCAGAGCTGCGTCAAGCGCTCTTGCAGCAAGCCTCTGAAAAAAGCTTCTTCAGCGACACAGGTCACCAGCAGATTGACCAGCAGGAACACGCCCGCCTGCGCCGGCCATTTGGGATCCCAGCGCACGATGTGGCTCAGCCAGGCCAGCCCCATCACCACGAAGACCGTCGCGCAAGCACCGGCAAGCAACGATGGCAGCATGCGGCGCACATCGCGCAGGCTGCCGCATCGGCGACAGGCCCACCACATCAGCCCCCAGCCCGCCAGAGCCTTGTCCAAAGACAGGGACAAGGTGAACGGCGGTGCGCCCTCACTGAGTTGAACCGGCGCCAAGATCTGCCAGCGCGGCAACCACGGAAAGGCATGCAGCGCCATCGCCAGCGACAGCAGACCCAGCAAAACGGCCGGCCACGTCGATGCCCTCAACGTCTCGCCCGCTGCGACGCTGCGCCTGAACCAGACGCCACACAGTGCGAACAGCCCACACACCGCCAGCGCGGGCAGCACCGCCGCCCCCGGCATCAGAACCCAGTCCATGACCTGCCTCTCCCCTCTTGCGCTTGTTGAATGCCCCCGCCCTGCCAGCTGTCAGGCTGTCGGTGTAGGATATTTGGCTGAACCGCACTGCGCGGCACCATCCGGTATTTGACCCGAAGCCCGACCATGTCCATCGAACAACGCCTCAAAGACCTGGGCATCACCCTGCCCCCCGTTGCGATCCCCGCGGCAGCCTATGTGCCTTTCGTGCGCACCGGCAACCTGGTCTTCCTCTCTGGCCACATCGCCAAAAAGGATGGCCAGGTCTGGACGGGCCAGTTGGGCAAGACCATGACGACCGCCGAAGGCAAGCAGGCCGCACGCCATGTGGCCATCGACTTGCTGGGCACGCTCCATGTGGCAGCAGGCGGTCTCGACAAGGTGGTGCGCATCGTCAAGGTCATGAGCCTGGTCAACAGCAGCCCCGATTTCACAGAGCATCACCTGGTCACCAATGGGTGCTCCGAACTCTTTAGCGAAGTCTTCGGTGAAGCCGGTGTGCATGCCCGCAGCGCCTTCGGCGTGGCCCAGATCCCGCTGGGTGCCTGTGTCGAAATCGAGTTGATCGCCGAAGTGCACTGATGCCATTCAGAACAAGCTCCGCCATGGCCAAGCTGTCCCCTCGTACCACCTTGTTGATCATGGGTCTGGCCTGCGGTGCCTCCGTCGGTGCCGCGCTGCTGGCCCAGCACAAATTCGGCATGGAGCCCTGCCCCTGGTGCATCCTGCAACGCATGATCTTCATGCTGCTCACCGTGCTGTGCCTGCTGGCCGCTGCCGTGCCGCCAACCTTGTTGCGCCGCGCCTTGTCGGCCTTGATGCTGCCCTTGTCTCTCAGTGGCATTGCAGCCGCACTATGGCAACACTTCGTGGCGGCGAAGTCCGCCTCCTGCAACCTGACCCTGGCTGACAAGATCATCACCTTCTTGGGCGCAGACACCCGCTGGCCCGAGATCTTCGAGGTGCGCGCCTCCTGTGCCGATGCCGCCGCCAGCGTGCTGGGCGTGCCTTTCGAGTTCTGGAGCCTGGCCTTGTTCGCCTTGGTTGGCATCGCCTTGCTCTACAGCGCCGTCACACCCGACCGCCGTGCTTGACCAGGACCCCAGCCTGCCCACGGCCCTGCTGGACTTCCCGGGGCACCTTGGTGCAGGCGGTGCGGGCAACGTGGGCAACCTGGATGACACGGGCCCTGCACCCCGTCAACGCTGGCGCTTCGAGCGCCCTTCGCAATGGCTGGTGGCCCACGACCCATCGCAAGTGGCAGGCCTGCTGGATGCCGCGCATGAACTCGCCCGGCAAGGCCGCTGGTGCGTGGGCTGGGTCGCTTACGAAGCCGCACCGGGCCTTGACCACCACCTGCCCGTCAAGGCGCTACCGCCAGGCCAGCCCTATGCTGTGTGGGCGGTGTTCGATCATGCCGAGCCCTGGGATGGCCAAGAAGTCACATCCTCAGCAGGCAAGCCATCGCCAACCTGGTCGCTCGACCGCTGGCAGGCCGATCTGGACGAGGCCCAGGCCCGGCAACGCATCGCGCAAATACATGAGCTGATCCGTGCCGGCGAGGTCTACCAGGTCAACCTGACCACGCAACTGCATGCGCCTTACAAGGGCGAGCCCGCGTCGCTGTGGCCTTACTACATGGCCTTGCGCCGCAGCCAGCCACAAGGCTATGGCTTGATGCTGGATGCGCGTGCGGCCTGTCGTGCGCCGGGCGCGGTGCTCAGCGTGTCGCCCGAGCTCTTTTTCGACTGGGATGGCGAGTTGCTCACCACCCGCCCCATGAAAGGCACGGCCGCGCGTGGACTCGACACAGCGTCAGACCAGGCCGCCGCAGAGCACCTGCGCACGAACGCCAAGGAACGCGCTGAAAACCTCATGATCGTGGACCTGCTGCGCAACGACCTTTCGCGCGTGGCCGAGGTCGGCAGCGTGAAGGTCCCGTCCCTGTTCGATGTGCAGGCTTTGCCCACCGTCTGGCAGATGACCTCGACCGTCACGGCGCTCAGCCGTGACGGCGCCAAGCTCAGCGAGGTGTTCGCCGCGCTCTTTCCCTGTGGCTCGGTCACCGGTGCGCCCAAGCGGCAGGCCATGCACCACATTGCCAGGCTGGAGCGCAGCCCGCGTGGCATCTACTGCGGCGCAGTGGGCGTGATGATGCCGGGCGGCCGCGTCACCTTCAACGTGCCCATCCGGACGGTGTGTGTGCACACCCCGCCACCGCCCGCGCCCTGGTCCGCGCATTGCGGCATCGGCAGCGGCATCACGCTGGATGCCACGCCCTCTGGCGAAGTGGCGGAGTGGCAGGCCAAACAGGTCTTCCTCAAGCGGGCGGATGCACCCTTTCAGTTGCTGGAGTCCCTGCGGCTGGAAGACGGACAGGTTCACCGGCTTGATGCGCACCTGAGCCGGCTCATGGGCAGCGCCCAGCATTTTGGCTGGATGGCGGATGAGGCCTTGTCCCGGCAGATACGCGAAGCGCTGATCCAGTTGGGGCAAGCGCATCCGCAAGGCGTGTTCAAGGTCCGCCTGCTGCTGTTTGTCGATGGGCGGTTCGAGCTGCAAGCCAGCGCCCTTACAGGGCCTGGCGGCACCATGCATCACACACGGCCACTGGGTACAGCATCGGCCTCGGGGACCATGCCACTGGTCATGCCACCAATGCACAAGGTTCAACTGGCGCACCAGCCCATGCCGCCAGCGGATGACTTCATCCGCCACAAGACCACGCGCCGACAGGCTTACGCCGCGTTCACGCCACCGGCCGGCCTGCTGGACACCCTGCTCTACAACCAGGCCGGCGAGCTGACCGAGTTCACCATCGGCAACCTCGCCCTGCAACTCGATGGCCAGTGGTTCACGCCACCTTTGTCAGCAGGGCTGCTGCCTGGTGTGATGCGCACCTGCCTGCTGGCCGAAGGTGTGCTGCGCGAACGCCGCCTGCTCATCGCCGACCTGGCCCAGGCACAAGGCCTGGCCCTGCTCAACAGCGTGCGGGGCTGGCTGCCCGTGGAGCTGGACAAGCCCCCTGCCTGAGCAAGACCTTGCCCCTCGCGCAGCCAAGCCATCGCTGCCACAATGCCGTCCAACACAGACTGCCCCCTGATCTCATCATGCGACTGCTGCACACCATGCTGCGCGTTGGCAACCTTCAGCGCTCTATTGACTTTTACACCCAGGTGCTGGGCATGACCCTGCTGCGCACCACCGACCGCCCCGAGCAGCAGTACACGCTGGCCTTCGTGGGCTACGGGCGCAACCCAGAGCACGCCGAGATCGAGCTGACCTACAACTACGGCGTCGAGCGTTACGAACTGGGCACGGCCTATGGGCACATCGCCATTGGCGTCGATGACATCGTGGCCACCTGCGATGCCGTGCGTGCCAAGGCCGCAACCCTGGGTGGCGCCATCACGCGCGAGCCGGGGCCCGTCAAAGGCGGCAATACCATGATCGCCTTCATCACGGACCCGGACGGCTACAAGGTCGAATTGATCGAGACCGGCAGCCCGATGTGATCAGGGGCGACGCGCGGCGATCTGCGGCGTGTCGACCTGCACATCACCGCACTGCGCACGATGGCGCAGCGCGTGGTCGATCAGCACCAGTGCCAACATGGCCTCGGCAATCGGCGTAGCGCGGATGCCCACGCAGGGGTCATGACGACCAAAGGTCTCGACAGTGGCCGGCTGGCCCTGCAGATCGATGGACTGGCGCGGCGAACGGATCGAGCTGGTCGGCTTGATGGCAATGGCCACGCGCAGATCCTGCCCCGTGGAGATGCCACCCAGCACGCCGCCCGCATGGTTGGACGCGAAGCCATCCGGGTACAGCTCGTCGCCATGCACGGTGCCGCGCTGGCTCACGCTCTCGAAGCCTGCACCGATCTCCACACCCTTGACGGCGTTGATGCCCATCATCGCGTAGGCAATGTCGGCATCGAGCTTGTCGAACAGGGGCTCGCCCAGGCCAACCGGCATGCCAGAGGCCTCGACGATGAGCTTGGCACCGCAGGAATCGCCGTCCTTGCGCAGCTCGTCCATATAGGCTTCGAGCGCCTCGATCTGGCTGACATTGGGCGCAAAGAAGGGGTTGTTGGGCACGTGCTCCCAACCCTCGAAGGCGATGGGCATGGTGCCCAGCTGGGTCATGCAGGCACGGATCTCGGTGCCGTACTGCTCGCGCAGCCACTTCTTGGCCACGGCGCCGGCCGCCACCATGGGCGCCGTCAAACGGGCAGATGAACGGCCACCGCCGCGCGGGTCGCGGATGCCGTACTTGTGCCAGTAGGTGTAGTCGGCATGCCCCGGGCGAAAGGTCTGCAGGATGTTGCCGTAGTCCTTGCTGCGCTGGTCCGTGTTGCGGATCAGCAGGGCAATGGGCGCGCCCGTGGTTTTGCCTTCGTAGACACCGCTGAGGATCTCGACGGCATCGGCCTCATTGCGCTGCGTCACATGGCGCGAGGTGCCTGGGCGGCGGCGGTCCAGATCGGGCTGGATGTCGGCCTCGGACAGCGTCATGCCGGGCGGGCAGCCATCGATCACGCAACCGATGGCCGGGCCATGCGATTCACCAAAGTTCGTCACCGTAAACAAGAGACCGAGGGAGCTGCCAGCCATGGTTCCTATTTTCCAAAAATGTCAGAGCGCAAACCGCTATTGTCCCCTATCGGACGAACCTCGATGGCACCATGCAAAACGCCCGGCAGAACCGGGCGTCAGGGGACAAAAGCGCGAAGCGGCGCCAGGTGGCGCCGGATCACAGCAAGGCAGGTCGCTCCTCGGTCGCACCGTCTTCCACGGGCCAATCACGGATATAGGCCTTGAGCATGCGGTTTTCGAAGTCCTGGCCATCGACCACGGCCTTGGCCACATCGTAAAAAGAGATCACGCCCATCAGGGTCTTTTGCGTCATCACGGGCATGTAGCGCGCGTGCCGGTTGAGCATCATGCGGCGCACCTCGTCGATCTCGGTTTCGGGGGTGCAAGTCAAAGGATGATCGTCCATCACCGAACGCACGGTGAGCGAACCTAAAACCCCACCATTGCGCACCACGCCTTGGATGACCTCGCGGAAGGTCAGCATACCGGCCAGGTCGCCATGCTCCATGACCACCAGCGAACCGATGTCGTGCTCGGCCATCGTGGAAGCTGCTTCGGACAAGGGCTGATCCGGCTGAACAGTGAACAAGGTGTTGCCCTTGACACGCAGGATGTCACTGACTTTCATGGTTTGTCTCCTCGATCGGTTGCACAAAATGCAAGGATGGATATGGGTCAATATAGTCGCTTCGCGGCGGTTTCGCCAAGAGGGAAACGAAGCGCGAGCCCCTGAAATCCGACCAACTTACCCTGACTTGGCAAGCGGCCAGGCTCAAGAATGCCGCCTGCTGCCCCGGGTTCCCCCTGATCGATCAGGACATCGCCTCAGACAAGGTCATGCTGTCCATCCGCGCCTGATGCCAAAAGCCCGCCGTGAAGCCATCAGGCCTGAGCAGCACCTCGCCCGCCAGTGGCGCCAGCGCTGTCCTGTCCGGATCGCACAGCATCACGAAACGACCGCCGTGTGTCTGCTCGGGCTCGTCCAGCAGGCCGATCCAGTCCAGGCCTTGCAGCAACTCCAGCAAGGGCTCGATCTGCAAAGGGTCGGTCCGCAGGCGGTGGGCCAACTCTTCGCTGCTCAAACCACGGCGCTCGGTATGCCGCTCCGCGCTCAGCGCACGCAGCAGGGCCAGCGCCAAGGCAAAGCGGTAGCCGGGCGTATCAGGCCAGCGCTTGACCTGCGACAGCAGACTCGGCGTATAGGCGGTCACCACTGCGCCCATCAACACCATCAACCAGCTCACATAGATCCAGATCAGGAAGATGGGCACGGCCGCGAAAGCCCCGTAGATCGTGGCATACACCGGCGCCTTGGAGAGGTAGATGGCCAGGCCCTTTTGCCCCAGCTCCAGCCCCAGGGACACGAAGATGGCCCCGCCCCAGGCATGCTCCCATCTCACAAACGTATTGGGCACGTATTTGTAGAGTGCCGCAAAACCTGCCGTCTGCAACATGAACACGATGGCGTTGAGCAGCAGCCCCACGCCACCCGGCAACTCCTCCACCAGCCCACCGGCCGCAGACAGCACGTAGGACGTCAAGGACAGGCTTGCGCCCACGAGCAAAGGCCCGAGTGTCAAGGCCGCCCAGTACACCAGCACCCGTTGTGCAATGGGCCGAACTATGCGCACCCGCCAGATGCTGTTGAGCGTGTGGTCGATCGTGAGCATCAAAGCCATGGCCGTGAAGCCCAGCGCGATCAGGCCGATGCCGCCCATCTGGCTGGCCTTGGAGGCGAACTTGGTCAAGGACAGCAGCACCGGCTTGGCGATCGCATCGGGCACCATGCCGGACAGCACCTGCTGCTCGAGCACCTTGCGAAAGCGCGCGAACACCGGGAAAGCGCTGAACAAGGCCAGCATCACGGTGAACAAGGGCACCAGGGCGATGGTGGTCGTGAACGTGAGGCTGCCCGCCGTCACCCCCAGATGGTCCTCGCGAAAGCGCAGGCGCAAGGTCTGATAGGTCTGAGCCCAGGGCCATTGCTGCAGGGTCTCGACCAGCAGCTTCCAACGTTCGCGGGCGTTCGCCCAGAAGGACCAATTTGACGTCATGCTGGCTATGATGCCAGCCATGTGCAGCAAGTCCGCTGAGCAGGCATACGAAGTAAGCATTTCTGACGACGATGACGACCCCAACCTCCCCTGCCGTCGCCGCTGAAGCCCTGGTGGGGCAGCACCCTGCCGAGCGTCTGGCGCGCATCGACCGCATGCGCCTGCTGTGCGTCGCGCTGCTGCTGTCGCTCATCGGCCTGGGCCTGGTGTGGGAACTCTGGCTGGCGCCTTTGCCAGGCGGGCATGGCGGCCTCGCACTCAAGGTGCTGCCGCTGACACTGGCCATTGCGGGCATGCTCAGGCACAGGCTCTACACCTACCGCTGGATGTCCCTGCTGATCTGGCTGTACTTCACCGAAGGCGTCATGCGTGCCACCAGCGACCGGGGCTTGTCGCAGGCCCTGGCAGGCATCGAGGTGACCTTGAGCATGGCCCTGTTCACCGCCTGCGCCCTCTATGTCCGGCTGCGCCTGCGCGTGCTGCCACCCAAGGCCAAAGGCCGGGCGGCACGCCATGAGTGAGCTCCTGTCCGCATTGCGCCAGATCGTGGGCGATGCCCATGTGCTGGTGCCGCAAGGCCTCGACGACCCTGATTTCATCCGCCAGCAAACCGACTGGCGCGGCCGCTACAAAGGCTGGGCGAAGGCCATCGTGCGCCCCGCGTCCACCGACCAAGTGAGCGGCGTCGTCAAGCTGTGCGCGCAGCATGGCGCCAGCATCGTGCCGCAAGGTGGCCACACCGGCCTGGTGGGCGGCGGCGTGCCCGATGCCAGTGGTCAGCAGATCGTGCTGAGCCTGCAAGGCATGAACCGCGTGCTGGCCATCGATGCCGACAACCTGTCCATGACGGTCGAGGCAGGATGCCTGCTGGCCGACGTGCAGGCTGCTGCCGATCAGGCCGGCCTGCTCTTTCCGCTGAGCCTGGCCTCGGAGGGCAGTTGCACCATCGGCGGCAACCTCGCGAGCAATGCAGGCGGCACGCAGGTGCTGCGCTATGGCATGGCGCGTGAGCTCTGTTTGGGGCTTGAAGCGGTCAGCGCTCAGGGTGAGGTCTGGCATGGCCTCAAAGGCCTGCGCAAGGACAACACCGGCTACGACTTGCGCGACCTGCTCATCGGCAGCGAAGGCACGCTGGGCATCATCACGGCCGCCTGTCTGCGCCTGTATCCCAAGCCCGCAACGCGACTGGCCGCATTGGCCGCTTGCGACACCATCGAGCAGGCGCTGAGCTTGCTGGCACTGGCCAGACGCCAGCTCGATGCCTGTCTGACGGGTTTCGAACTCATGCAGGCGCATCCGGTCTCGCTGGCCTTGCGTCATCTGCCCGATCAGGCCAAGGTCGTGCAAGCCTTGATGACACCGAACCAGGCCGGTCCTCAAGAAGCGTCAGCGCCCCCGACATGGACCGTGTTGCTGGATGCAGCCGGCCCCCACGCCCAGAGCATCTTGCAGCAGCAATTGGAAGCATTGCTGTCCCAAGCCACGGACGAAGGCTTGATCAGGCAAGCCTGCATCGCCCAGTCCGATACCCAATACCGCGCCATGTGGGCCCTGCGTGAAGCCATCCCGCTGGCCGAGAAAGCAGAAGGCCTGATGGTCAAGCACGACATCGCCGTGCCCACGTCCAAGGTGCCTGCCTTCCTGCATGAGGCTGGTTCAGCTTTGCAAGCCACCTTTCCGGGATGCCGCATCGTGTGCTTCGGCCACCTGGGTGACGGCAACCTGCACTACAACGTCCAAGGCCCCGCTGGCATCGACGACAAAGCCTTTCTCGCCGCACACGAGCACACGGTCAACACGCTGGTCTACGACGTCGCCTTGGCTCTGGGCGGCACCATCTCGGCCGAACACGGCATTGGCCAGCTCAAGCGCGATGAACTGGGCGCACGTCAAAGCCCGATCGCCACGACATGGATGCGCGCCATCAAGCAGGCGCTGGACCCGCAAGGCACGCTCAACCCAGGCCGCCTGGTGCCCTGATGGACACGCTTACTGCAAAGTGTCTTTGAGGTGGTCTGGAATGGGCACGCTCAGGAAGTCGATGCCCTCTTCGCGCAAGGCCTGCTTGTCTTCCTCACTGGCCTGACCGCGGATGGCCCGCTCGGGCGCGTCGCCATGGTGCATGCTGCGGGCCTCGTCGGCAAAGCGCTCGCCCACGTCCTCGGTGTTCGCCACCACATGGCGTACGGCCTTCAGATAGAAGGCCTGCAAGGCGGCCATGGCCTCCTGGGCTTCGGCGGGCAGCGCATCATGCACGGGGCGCTCGCCGCCGGGCTTCACGGGCTGTACAGCCAGCTGGCTCGCCGATGATGGCACCGCTGAATGAGGTGCCGAACGGTTTGGCAAAGGCGCCGCGGCAGCCTGCTCGCGCAGGCCTGAGGTATGGAGATGGGGGGCCGATGGCCGACGAACCACATCGTGGTCGCCACACACGGGGCAGCTCAGCAAGCCCCGCTCCTTCTGGGACGCGAGGTCTTCAGCCGAGGCAAACCAGCCTTCGAAGTGATGCCCATGCGCGCAATGCAGATCTACCACCAACATGATCGACAGCTTTCTCGAACCAGGGGGCGGTCAGCTCAAACCGCGACCCACTGCAAAGGCCATTGCCCAGACCGGTACTTGCTCAGCCACATCATGCCCACGATGGTCTTCACATCGGTCAGGCGGCCGTCACGCATCCAGTCCTCCAGCTCTTCGAGGCTGGCGGTGAACACATCCAGGAACTCGCCTTCATCCAGATGCCGCTCGCCCAGGGTCAGATCCTCGGCAAACCAGATCTCGATGATCTCCGTGGCATAGCCGATCACCGGGTGCATGATGCCGGCCTTGGCCCAACGACGGGCCTTGTAACCGGTCTCTTCCCACAACTCACGTTGCGCACAGGCCAGACCACCTTCACCTGCATCCAGCTTGCCGGCCGGAAACTCGATCATGGTCTGGCGTACCGGATACCGGTACTGGCGCTCCAGCACCAGTTTACCGTCGGGCAGCATGGCCACGATCATCACGGCACCGGGATGAACCACGTATTCGCGGGGCGTTTCGCGGCCATCCGGCAACCGCACCATGTCACGCCGCAACTCGATGAAATGCCCTTTGTAGACCGTGTCGGAAGTGACCGTGTCTTCGCGCAGATGGGCATCCTCCCGCTCCTGGGACGGCTTGGACGGGGATTCCTCGGTGGCAGACATCGTATGGCGACCGCGATCTGAAAAGGTGGGCGAAGGTGCTGGTCTCAGTGCCGGCGCAGATAGCGCCAGACGAAGCCGGGAAAGGCCAGCACGAGGAACACGCACAGCCACACGGCTACGAACTCCCAGCGCATGGGACTGGCCTGACCGAGATGGCTCTCCAGCGCCCTGCCCAGCGTGGCAGTGGCAGCGGCGTACACCAGCAGCTCCAGCAAACGCCAGGCCACGGGCTTGGCCTCACGGCGCGGGCCCACCACGAACAGCCGCTCGTTCACAAAAGGCAAATTGGCCGCGATCAACGCGGCCAGGAGCACCACAACAACCGCCCATGCGGGCACGAGGCCCGTCATGTTCGATGTCGCTCAACACTGGTGTACTGCTGCGGCATGGTGGCTTGAGCGATCAACCAGCCAGGGACTGGGTGATGGCCTTGGCGCACAGGGTCATCAGGCCGCTGGGCAGGATGCCCAGTGCCAGCACAGCCAGTGCATTGACCGACAGCAGCACGCGTGCGCCACCAGCCTGCGCCACCGGCGTGGTGTCGACCGGCTCATCAAAGTACATGACCTTGACGATACGCAGGTAGTAGAACGCGCCCACCAGCGAGAGCAGCACGGCGGCGATCGAGATCTGCAGCAGCAAGGGCGAGTTCGTCGTGATCAGCGCCTGCAGCACGGCCAGCTTGGCGTAGAAGCCGACGGTCGGCGGGATGCCGGCCAGCGAGAACATGAATACGGCCATCGCACCAGCCAACATGGGGCTGCGCTTGTTCAGGCCAGACAGATCGGCGATCTGTTCAGACTCGAAACCCGGGCGCGACAGCACCATGATCAAGCCGAAGGTGCCCAGGGTGGTCAGCACATAGGTCAGCACGTAGAACAGCGAAGAGCCGTAGCCATTGCCTGCCGACACCGTGTTGCCTGCCACCACGCTGGGCACGAAACCCAGCAGCATGAAGCCCAGCTGTGCAATACCCGAATAAGCCAGCATGCGCTTGAGGTTGGTCTGCGCGATGGCAGCCAGGTTGCCGATGGTCATGGACAGCACGGCCAGGATCATCAGCATCTGCTGCCAGTCGGTGGCGGTGTTGATCAGGCCTTCCACCAGCAGGCGGATGGTGATGGCGAACGCAGCCAGCTTGGGCGCACCGGCCACCATCAGCGTGGCGGCCGTGGGGGCGCCTTGGTAGACGTCAGGCACCCACATGTGGAAAGGCACCACGCCCAGCTTGAAGGCCAGACCTGCCACGATGAACACCAGGCCGAAGGCCAGTACCTGCTTGTTGATCTGGCCCGTCAGCGTGGCCTTGTAGACCTCGCCCAGGTCCAGCGAACCCGTGGCACCGTACATCATCGACAGGCCATAGAGCAGGAAGCCCGAAGCCAGCGCGCCCAGCACGAAGTACTTCATGGCCGCTTCCGTGGCCACCGCGTTGTCACGGCGCAAGGCCACCAGCGCGTACAGCGACAGCGACATCAACTCCAGGCCCAGGTAGATGCTCAGGAAGTTGTTGCCGATGATCATGATCGAGATGCCCAGCAGCGCGAACATGCTCAGCGTGAACAGCTCGCCCTTGAGCATCTCGCGGTCACCCGCATAGACCTGCGCATACACCAGCGAGCCCATCACGGCCAGGGTGGCACACAGTGACAGCAGATGGCCCATCGAGTCGGTCACCACCATCTTCTGCATGGCATAGACCGAGGTGCCATTGTCCAGCGCGCTCAGGTGCAGGCCGGCCACGGCGGCCAGCGAGGCCATCGTCAGCAGATAGGTCAAGGTCCGCTTGGGAGACGTGACGAAGAGATCGACCAGCGCCACCAGGCAGGCCATGCCCAGCAGCACGATCTCGGGCGTCACCGCATTCCAGTTCAAATCATTCATTTTGGGTCGGCCCTCGTCAGTTCAGCTTGCTCACAGACACGTGCTTGATCAGCTCGGTCACGGACACGTGCATCGCGTCGGTGAAGGGCTTGGGCTGGATACCCATCCACAGCACGGCAGCGGCCAGGATGGCCAGGAAGAGGAATTCGCGGGCGTTGATGTCGGAGAGACCACGCACATCGTCGTTGGTCACGTCGCCGAAGTACACACGCTTGTACATCCACAAGGTGTAGGCGGCACCGAAGATCAGCGCGGTCGCAGCCAGTGCGCCGATGATGAAGTCGAACTTCACGGCACCCAGGATCACCATCCACTCGCCGATGAAGCCCGCCGTGCCCGGCAGGCCGCAGTTGGCCATCGAGAACAGCAGCGCGAACGAGGCGAACTTGGGCATGGTGTTGACGACGCCACCGTAGGAGGCGATTTCACGCGAGTGCACGCGGTCGTACAGCACGCCGATACACAGGAACATGGCGCCCGACACGAAACCGTGGGCGATCATCTGCACGATGCCGCCGGCAATGCCCAGCTCATTGAAGATGAAGAAGCCCAGGGTCACGAAACCCATGTGCGCGATCGACGAATACGCCACCAGCTTCTTCATGTCCTGCTGGACCATGGCCACCAGGCCGACGTAGATTACCGCGATCAGCGACAGCGCGATCACCACCGGGGCGAACTCGTGCGAGGCGTCCGGCACGATGGGCAGCATGAAACGCAGGAAGCCGTAGCAACCCAGCTTCAGCATGATGGCGGCAAGCACCACGGAACCACCGGTGGGTGCCTCCACGTGGGCGTCGGGCAACCAGGTGTGCACCGGCCACATCGGCACCTTCACGGCGAAAGCCGCGAAGAAGGCGACGAACAGCAAGGTCTGCGGCGTGGCAGGCAGCGGCAGCTTCTGCCACGTGGCGATGTCGAAGGAGCCGCCCGACTTGTAGTACAGGTAGACCAGCGCCACCAGCATCAGCAGCGAACCCAGCAGCGTGTAGAGGAAGAACTTGAACGCGGCGTAAACACGACGCGGACCACCCCACACACCGATGATGATGTACATCGGGATCAGGGTCGCTTCGAAGAACACGTAGAACAGCATGCCGTCCAGCGCGGAGAACACACCCACCATCAGACCCGACAGGATCAGGAAGGCACCGTAGTACTGGTGCGGGCGGTCTTCGATCACTTCCCAGCCGGCCAGCACCACGATGATGGTGATGAAGGCGGTCAGCGGCACGAACCACATCGAGATGCCGTCGACACCCAGGTGGTAGAAGATGTTGAAGCGCTCGATCCAGGGAGCGTGCTCGACGAACTGCATGGCAGCCGTGGCATCGTTGAACTGGGTCATCACCGGGATGGTGACCAGGAAGCCGATCACCGCGCCGATCAGCGCGACCCAGCGCGTCACGCCGGCATTTTCCTGGCGACCGATGGCCAGCAGCAGGACCCCGAATGCCACCGGAATCCAGATGGCCAGAGAAAGAAGGTTAGACATTGTTTGCATGAACCGGTCCCCGCGCTCAGTGGTGCATGAACACGAACCAGGTCATGAGGGCGAAGACCCCCAGGATCATGACCAGCGCGTAGTGATAGAGGTAACCCGTCTGGAACAGGCGCACCAGCGAACCGAACAGGCCCACCAGCTTGGCCGAGCCATTGACCAGCAGCCCGTCGATGATGGCCACGTCGCCCCCCTTCCAGAGACCGCGGCCCAGCAGGCGCGCGCCAGCGGCGAGGACGTTCTCGTTGAACCAGTCCATGAAGTACTTGTTCTCGCCGATCACGATCAGCGGACGCAGCACCTTGGCGAACATCGCGGGGATCTGCGGCGCCACCATGTAGAACACGAATGCGGTGACGACACCGGCCAGCGCCAGGAAGAACGGCAGGCTGGTGAAGGCGTGCAGGCCCATCTCGGCCGCGCCGTGGAATTCCTTGCTCAGCTCTTCCATCGCGGGATGCAGCTCGTGGTTCACGAAGATCGCATCCTTGAAGAAGTCGCCGTACAGCATGGGCTTGATCGTCAGGTAGCCGATCACGACCGAGGGGATGGCCAGCAGCGCCAGCGGCAGGGTCACCACCCAGGGCGACTCGTGCGGCGTATGAGCGTGATGACCGTCATGACCATGGTCGTGGTCGTCATCGTGGTGATCATGCTCACCCGGGAAGGGCTTGTGATGGAAGTGCTCCTTGCCATGGAAGACCAGGAAGTACATCCGGAAGCTGTAGAACGCCGTCACGAACACACCGGCCAGCACCGCGAACTGCGCAAAACCAGCGCCCGGCAGATGGCTGGCGGCCACGGCTTCGATGATCGAGTCCTTGGAGTAGAAGCCCGAGAAGAACGGCGTGCCGATCAGGGCCAGCGAGCCCAGCAGCGACGTGATCCAGGTGATCTTCATGTACTTCCACAGGCCACCCATGTTGCGGATGTCCTGATCGTGGTGCATGCCGATGATCACCGAGCCCGCACCGAGGAACAGCAGGGCCTTGAAGAAGGCGTGCGTCATCAGGTGGAAGACCGCCACGTTGTAAGCCGACACGCCCAGGGCCACGGTCATGTAGCCGAGCTGCGACAGCGTGGAGTAAGCCACCACGCGCTTGATGTCGTTCTGGATGATGCCCAGAAAGCCCATGAACAGCGCCGTGATCGAGCCGATCACCAGCACGAAGTTCAGCGCCGTGTCCGACAGCTCGAACAGCGGCGACATGCGGGTCACCATGAAGATGCCGGCCGTCACCATGGTGGCGGCGTGGATCAGCGCGGAGATCGGCGTCGGGCCTTCCATCGAGTCAGGCAGCCACACGTGCAGCGGGAACTGGGCCGACTTGCCCATCGCACCAATGAACAGGCAGATGCAGATCACGGTGATCAGCATCCAGTCCGTCCTGGGTAAGGTCAGCTGGGCCAGCTCATGCCCCTTGGCGAACACCTCGTTGTAGTTCAGCGAACCGGTGTAGGCCAGGATCAGGCCAATACCCAGGATGAAGCCGAAGTCGCCCACGCGGTTGACCAGGAAGGCCTTCATGTTGGCGAAGATGGCCGTGGGTTTCTTGTACCAGAAGCCGATCAGCAGGTAGGACACCAGCCCCACCGCTTCCCAGCCGAAGAAGAGCTGGAGCATGTTGTTGCTCATCACGAGCATCAGCATGGAAAAGGTGAACAGCGAGATGTAGCTGAAGAAGCGCTGGTAGCCGTCGTCCTCTTCCATGTAGCCGATCGTGTAGATGTGCACCATCAGCGACACGAAGGTCACCACGCACATCATCATCGCGGTCAGGCCGTCGATCAGGAAGCCGATCTCCATCTTCAGCGAGCCCAGCGTCATCCATTCATACACGGTTTGGTTGAAGCGCGCACCGTCGAGGACGGCATTGAGCGTCATCGCCGAGATGATGAAGGACACCAGCACGCCCAGGATGGTCAGCACGTGCGCGCCCTTGCGGCCGATCGCCTTGCCGAACAGACCCGCGGCGATCGAGCCCGCCAGCGGCGCCAGGGGCACCGCCAGCAGCGAGTTGAGAGAAAGTTCTGTTGTCATTGTTGTGTCTCTCCCGATCAGCCTTTGAGCGAGTCCAGCTCGTCCACGTTGATCGACTGACGGTTACGGAACAGCACCACCAGGATGGCCAGACCAATGGCCGACTCGGCGGCCGCCACGGTCAGGATGAAGAACACGAAGACCTGCCCATCCATGTCGCCCAGATAGTGGGAGAACGCCACGAAGTTCAGGTTGACGGCCAGCAGCATCAGCTCGATGGCCATCAGCAGCACGATCAGGTTCTTGCGGTTGAGGAAGATCCCGATGACCGACATGGCAAACAGGATGGCGCCCAGCGACAGGAAGTGCCCGAGGGTGATGGATGTGGTCATGCTTGGCCTCCGGTCGGCGTGGATGCGTCAGCGGTAGCAGCAGGCGCCACGGGCGCCTCGATGGTCGGGGCCACCTTGACCACCTTGAGGCGGTCGCCCTTCTTGACGCGGATCTGCTCGGCCGGGTTCTGGTAGTGCGAGTCCTTGCGCTTGCGCAGGGTCAGCGCAATCGCTGCGACGATGGCCACCAGCAGGATCATGGCCGCGATCTGCACAGGGAACAGGTAGTGCGTGAACAGCTCGATGCCCAGCGCCTTGGCGTTGGGGACCTTGGCCACATCAGGCGGGAAAGGCCTGGCCTGGGGCAGGTCGAAACCGCGGGTCAGCACGAAGGCCATTTCCACGGCGATGACGGCACCGATGCCGCCGGCCAGCGGGAAGTGCTTCCAGAAGCCCTGACGCAGCGAGTCGATGTTGATGTCCAGCATCATCACCACGAACAGGAACAGCACCATCACGGCGCCGACGTAGACCAGCACCAGCGAGATGGCCAGGAACTCGGCTTGCAGCAGCATCCACACGCAGGAGGCGCTGAAGAAAGCCAGCACCAGGTGCAGCGCGGCGCTCACGGGGCTCTTGGCGGTGATCACGCGGAAGCCCGCGAAGACCAGCACGAAGGCGAAGATGTAGAAAAGTAGGCTGAAGGTGTCCATATCGGGTCAGCGGTATTTCGCGTCCGCCTCCTTGTTGGCTGCGATTTCTTTTTCGTAGCGGTCGCCAATGGCCAGGAGCATGTCCTTGGTGTAGTACAGGTCGCCACGCTTTTCGCCGTGGTATTCGAAGATGTGGGTCTCCACGATCGAATCCACGGGGCAGCTTTCTTCGCAGAAGCCGCAGAAGATGCACTTGGTCAGGTCGATGTCGTAGCGCGTGGTGCGACGGGTGCCGTCGTCACGCACATCGGACTCGATGGTGATGGCCATGGCCGGGCACACCGCTTCGCACAGCTTGCAGGCGATGCAGCGCTCTTCGCCGTTCTCATAGCGGCGCAGGGCATGCAGGCCACGGAAGCGCGGCGACAGCGGGGTCTTCTCCTCCGGAAACTGCACGGTGACGTACGGTTTGAAGAAGTGACGGCCAGTCAAGGCCATGCCCTTGAACATCTCCAGCAGGAAGAAGCTGGAGACGAATTCCTTGAGTGAGGTGGCAGACATGTGGGGGCCCCTTTCCCTTATTTCCAGATGTTCCAGGGCGACATCATCCAGCCGCCGACCAGCACGAGCCAGATCAGCGTGATGGGGATGAAGATCTTCCAGCCCAGACGCATGATCTGGTCATAGCGGAAGCGCGGGAACGAAGCACGCACCCACAGGAACAGGGTGACGATGACGAAAGCCTTGGCGAACAGCCAGAACCAGTTCCACAACCAGATCGTCTGCTCGATCAGGGCCGGCGTCTCCATGCCCAGCATCTTGAAAGACACCGGAGCGATCCAGCCACCGAAGAACATGACGGCGGCCAGCGCGGACACCAGGATCATGTTGGCGTATTCGGCCAGGAAGAACATCGCGAACGCCATGCCCGAATACTCGATCATGTGACCGGCCACGATTTCGGATTCGCCTTCCACCACGTCGAAGGGGTGGCGGTTCGTTTCCGCCAGGCCGGAGATGAAGTACACAACCGTGATCGGCAGCAGCGGCAGCCAGTTCCAGGACAGGAAGTTCAGGCCCATGTCATGGAACTGCCCCTTGGCCTGGCTCAGCACGATGTCGGTCATGTTGAGCGAGCCGGCGGTCATCAGCACGATCACCAGGCAGAAGCCCATCGCGATTTCATAGGACACCATCTGGGCCGATGCGCGCAACGCGCCCAGGAAGGCGTACTTCGAGTTCGAGGCCCAGCCGGCGATGATCACGCCATAGACTTCCAGGGAGGTGATGGCCATCAGGAACAGCAGGCCGGCGTTGACATTGGCCAGCGCGGCTTCAGGACCGAAAGGCACCACGGCCCAGGCGGCCAGGGCGGGCATGATCGTCATGATCGGGCCCAACAGGAACAAGCCCTTGTGCGAGGCCGAGGGCAGGATGATCTCCTTGAAGATCAGCTTGACGGCGTCCGCAATCGGCTGCAGCAGGCCCTGCGGGCCCGTGCGGTTGGGACCAGGACGAATCTGGGACCAGGCAATGGCCTTGCGTTCCCACAAGGTCAGGTAGGCCACGCAGCCCAGCAGCGGCAGCAGCAACGCCACGATCTTGATCAGCGACCAGACCACGGGCCAGGCTGCGCCCAGGTTGGCGGCACCAGCGTTGTACAGGGTGTCAATCATCTGTTGTCTCCCCTACCCTTCAGGCCTTCTCGACACGCAAGGTGCCGAATGATGCGCCCAGGGTGGCAGTGGCCGCCGTACCGGCAGGCACGCGCACCACGTTGGCGGGCAGGCTGGCGTCGAGCACGGCGGGCAACACGGCGCTCACCGCACCGTTCGCACCGTCTTGCAACACCTTCACATGGGCACCGTCAGCAAGGCCCAGCTCGGCCCACAAGGCTTGCGGCAGGCTGGCCACTGGCGCCTTGGCGTCAAACGTGGCCTGCAGCGAGGGCGAGCGGCGCACCAGCGCGTCGGCACTGTAGATGGGCACATCGGCCAGGCGCTCCAGGCCACCGGTCGAGGCGCTCAGGTTGATGGCCGCAGAGGTGGCGTTGCTCAGCTTGGCTGGCAGTGCAGCCAGGTCACCCAGCGCGCGGGCCTTGACCTCTTCGGACGTCTCGTAGCCGAAGCCTTCCAGGCCCAGCATCGTGCCCAGCACGCGCAGCACCTTCCAGGCCGGACGGGCATCGCCCAGAGGCTTGACCACGCCATGGAAGCTCTGCACGCGGCCTTCAGCGTTGACGAAGGTACCCGACGTTTCAGAGAACGTTGCGATCGGCAGGATGACGTCGGCGTAGTCCACGGCGCTGGTCTTGAAGGACGACAGCGACACGACCATCTCGGCGCCCTGCACCGCAGCCAGCGCGGCGGCAGGGTTGGCCGCATCGAACTCAGGCTCGACGCCCAGCAGCACCACGGCCTTCAGGCTCTTGCCGTCATGGGCAGCACCCAGCATCTGAGCGGCGTTCAGGCCGCCTTGCTGCGGCTGCGCACCCACCAGTTGTGCGCCAACGGTGTTGGCCGACTCGCTCAGGAAACCGAAACGTGCGCCCGTCTGTTGGGCAATCCATTGCGCCAGGGCCTGCAGCGAAGCCGCTTGCGGGTGTTGCGCCGCCGCGTTGCCCAGCAGGATGGCCTTGTTCTGGCCCGACAGCAGCGAGGCCGCGATGGCCTTGGCCGCATCCGTCGCCGTGCCATTGCAGGGAATGGCAACGCCCAGCTGGTTGGCCACGGCCACGGCCACGTCGCCCAGGGCTTGTGCCCAGGCGCTTGGTGCGACGGTCACCCGTTGCTTGACGGGGATCAGCCAATCGTCATTCGCACCGCCTATCGCCGAGATCTGGGCGCCGAACTTGGCAGCCTGACGCAGGCGAGAAGCGAACAGCGGATGGTCCTTGCGCAGGAAGGAGCCCACGACCAGGGCGCGGTCCAGCTTGGACAGCTCGGCAATCGGCAGACCCAACCAGCGCGCGCCGGCACCGGTACCGAAGTCGGCTTGACGCAGGCGGGTGTCGACGTTGTCGGAACCCAGGCCGCGCACCAGTTGGCCCAGCAGGAAGAGCTCTTCCACTGTGCTGTGCTCGGTGGCCAGTGCACCGATGGCATGGGCGCCGTGCTCTGCCTTGACGCCCTTGAGGCCATTGGCCACGTACTCCAGCGCCGTGGTCCAGTCGACTTCACGCCATTGGCCGCCCTGCTTGATCATGGGCTTGGTCAGGCGCTCGTCGCTGTTGAGCGCTTCGTAGCTGAAACGGTCGCGGTCGGCAATCCAGCACTCGTTGACGTCTTCGTTCTCGAGCGGCACCACGCGCATCACCTTGCCGTTCTTGACCTGCACGATCAGGTTCGAACCGGTGCTGTCGTGCGGCGACACGCTCTTGCGGCGCGACAGCTCCCACGTGCGGGCGCTGTAGCGGAAGGGCTTGCTGGTCAGCGCGCCGACGGGGCAGATGTCGATCATGTTGCCCGACAGTTCGGAGTCCACCGAGCGGCCCACGAAGGTCGTGATCTCGGAGTGCTCGCCGCGGTGGGCCATGCCCAGCTCCATCACACCAGCCACCTCCTGGCCGAAGCGCACGCAGCGGGTGCACTGGATGCAGCGGCTCATCTCTTCCATCGAGATCAGCGGCCCCACATCCTTGTGGAAGACCACGCGCTTTTCTTCCTTGTAGCGCGAGGCAGAACCACCATAGCCCACGGCCAGATCCTGCAGTTGGCACTCGCCGCCCTGGTCACAGATCGGGCAGTCCAGCGGGTGGTTGATCAGCAGGAACTCCATGACGGACTGCTGAGCCTTGACCGCCTTGTCGCTCTTGGTGCGAACGATCATGCCCTGCGTCACCGGGGTCGCGCAGGCCGGCATGGGCTTGGGCGCCTTCTCGATGTCCACCAGGCACATGCGGCAGTTGGCCGCGATGGACAGCTTCTTGTGGTAGCAGAAGTGGGGAATGAAGGTCCCGTTTTCTTCAGCAGCACGGATCACCATGCTGCCTTCCTGGGCCTGGACCTTGCGGCCGTCGATTTCGATTTCAACCATAGCGTTACTTACCTTTACCGGTGTGCGACCGGCCTTCCGCCGGGCCGCCCCAAGGAAGGCCAGCCACCTTGGGGGGCAGCGAGGTACTCCGAGCGTGGGGGCCTTTAAACATACGCCGGGACCACGCAGGTCTTGTGTTCGATGTGGTGCACGAACTCATCGCGGTAGTGCTTGATGAAAGCACGCACCGGCATGGCCGCGGCATCACCCAGCGCGCAGATCGTGCGCCCCTGGATGTTGTCGGCGACCGAGTTCAGCAAGTCGATGTCTTCCGGACGGCCCTTGCCGTTCTCGATGCGGTCCATCATGCGCCACAGCCAGCCCGTGCCTTCGCGGCAAGGGGTGCACTGGCCACAGGACTCGTGCATGTAGAAGTAGGACAGGCGCAGCAGGCTCTTGACCATGCAGCGGGTCTCGTCCATCACGATGACGGCGCCCGAGCCCAGCATCGAGCCGGCCTTGGCGATGGAGTCATAGTCCATCGTGCACTCCATCATGATGTTCGCAGGCAGCACAGGCATCGACGAACCGCCGGGGATCACCGCCTTGAGCTTGCGGCCACCACGCACGCCACCGGCCAGCTCGAGCAGCTTGGCAAAGGGCGTGCCCATCGGGATCTCGTAGTTGCCGGGACGCTCGACGTCACCACTGATCGAGAACAGCTTGGTGCCGCCGTTGTTGGGCTTGCCCACGTTCAGGAAGGCTTCGCCGCCATTGCGGATGATCCAGGGCACCGCCGCGAAGGTCTCGGTGTTGTTGATCGTGGTGGGCTTGCCGTACAGGCCGAAGCTCGCCGGGAAAGGCGGCTTGAAGCGGGGCTGGCCCTTCTTGCCTTCGATCGATTCCAGCAGCGCGGTTTCCTCGCCACAGATGTAGGCACCGAAACCATGGTGCGCATGCAGCTGGAAGCTGAAGTCGCTGCCCATGATGTTGTTGCCCAGGTAGCCGGCAGCACGCGCCTCTTCCAGGGCAGCTTCGAAGCGCTCGTACACCTCGAAGATCTCGCCGTGGATGTAGTTATAGCCCACGGTGATGCCCATGGCGTAGGCGGCAATGGCCATGCCTTCGATCACGGTGTGCGGGTTGAAGCGCAGGATCTCGCGGTCCTTGCAGGTGCCGGGTTCGCCTTCGTCGGAGTTGCACACCAGGTACTTCTGACCAGGGAAGGCGCGGGGCATGAAGCTCCACTTCAGGCCCGTGGGGAAACCCGCACCGCCACGGCCACGCAAGGCCGACGCCTTCACTTCGGCAATGACCTGATCCTGGGTCATGCCGGGACCACCGTCCTTGCCCAGGATCTTGCGCAGGGCCGCATAGCCGCCGCGCGCTTCGTAATCCTTCAGGCCCCAGTTGTTGCCGTCGATGCCGGCGTAGATTTGCGGTTCGATGTGGCGGCCGTGGAAAACGGTTTCCTTGCCGGTCGCCTGGAATTGGGAAAGATCAAGCATCTTGTTCCTGCCTCACTTCGCCTGAGCCTTGAGCGCATCGATCAGCTTGTCCAGCTTGTCGTTGCTCATGAAGCTGACCATCTGACGGTCGTTGACCAGGGCCACGGGCGCATCGGCGCAGGCGCCCAGGCACTCGGATTGCTGCACGGTGAACAGGCCGTCGGGCGTGGTGCCACCCATCTCGACGCCCAGGCGCGAGCACACATGCGCCAGCGCCTTCTGGCCATCACGCAACTGGCACGGCAGGTTGGTGCACACGGCCAGCTTGAACTGGCCCACCGGCTGCTGGTTGTACATGTTGTAGAAGGTGACCACTTCGTGCACGGCAATGGGTGCCACGCCGATGTAGTCGGCCACTTCCTGCTCGCTTTCGGGCGAGACCCAGCCACGCTCCTGCTGGATGATGGACAGGCAGGCCATGACCGCCGAAATGCGCTGGTCGGCCGGGTACTTGGCCAGTTCGCGGTCGAACCGCGCTTTGGTTTGTTCGCTCAACATGGGTTGGTCGCTCATTTCACGGTGCGATCAGCGGTCGATCTCGCCGAACACAATGTCCATCGTGCCGATGATGGCCACGGCATCGGCCAGCATGTGGCCACGCGACATTTCGTCCAGCGCAGCCAGATGGGGGAAGCCAGGGGCACGGATCTTCAGGCGGTAAGGCTTGTTGGCCCCGTCGGACACCAGGTAGATGCCGAACTCGCCCTTGGGGTGCTCGACTGCAGCATAGGCCTCGGACTCGGGCACGTGGAAGCCTTCGGTAAAGAGCTTGAAGTGGTGGATCAGCTCTTCCATCGAGGTCTTCATCTCGACGCGCGAAGGCGGTGCCACCTTGTGGTTGTCGGTGATGACCGGGCCCGGGTTGGCGCGCAGCCAGTCCACGCACTGCTTGATGATGCGGTTGGACTGACGCAGTTCTTCCACGCGCACCACATAGCGGTCATAGCAGTCGCCATTGGTGCCAATGGGGATATCGAAGTCCAGCTTGTCGTAGACGTCGTAGGGCTGGTGCTTGCGCAGGTCCCACACGATGCCCGAACCACGCAGCATCGCGCCGGTCAGGCCCATCTGCAGGGCGCGCTCAGGGCTCACCACGCCGATGCCCACCGTACGCTGCTTCCAGATGCGGTTGTCGGTCAGCAGGGTCTCGTACTCGTCCACCAGCTTGGGGAAGCGTTGGGTGAAGTCGTCGATGAAGTCCAGCAGAGAACCCTGGCGGTTCTCGTTCATGCGCGCAATGGTCTTCGCGTTCTTGATCTTGCTGACCTTGTACTGCGGCATCACGTCCGGCAGGTCGCGGTAGACGCCGCCCGGACGGAAATAGGCCGCGTGCATGCGTGCGCCCGACACGGCTTCGTACATGTCGAACAGGTCTTCACGCTCGCGGAAGCAGTAGATGAGGATGTTCATCGCGCCGCAGTCGAAGCCGTGACAGCCCAACCACAGCAGGTGGTTCAGCACACGGGTGATCTCGGCAAACATCACGCGGATGTACTGCGCACGCACGGGCACCTCGATGCCCAGCATCTTCTCGATGGCCAGGCAGTAGGCGTGCTCGTTGCACATCATCGAGACGTAGTCCAGGCGGTCCATATAGGGCAGCGACTGGATGTAGGTCTTGGACTCGGCCAGCTTCTCGGTGGCACGGTGCAGCAGGCCGATGTGAGGGTCGGCACGCTGGATGACTTCGCCGTCCAGCTCCAGCACCAGACGCAGCACGCCGTGCGCGGCCGGGTGTTGCGGACCGAAGTTCAGGGTGTAGTTCTTGATTTCAGCCATGATTCAAACTCCGCTCAGTGGAGACCACCATAGTTGTCTTCGCGGATGATGCGCGGGGTGATCTCACGCGGCTCAATGGTCACCGGCTGGTAGATCACACGCTTTTGCTCGGCGTCGTACTTCATCTCGACGTGGCCAGACACCGGGAAATCCTTGCGGAAGGGGTGGCCGATGAAGCCGTAGTCAGTCAGGATGCGGCGCAGGTCCACGTGGCCATCAAACACAATGCCGTACAGGTCGAAGGCTTCGCGCTCGAACCAGTTGGCACCATTCCAGACCTCGGTGATCGAGGCCACCAGGGGGAAGTCGTCTTCGGGTGCGAACACCTTCAGGCGCAGGCGCCAGTTCTTGCTGACCGACAGCAAATGACTGACCACGCAGAAACGCGGGCCTTCGGTGTAGATGCTGGGCGCACCGTCCTTGTAGGCCGAGTAGTCCATGCCGCACAGGTCGATCAACTGCTCGAATTTCAGTTCGGCGTGATCGCGCAGGGTCTTGGCCACGGCCAGGTAGTCCGATGCCGAGACGGTCAGGGTCAGCTCGCCCTTGGCCTTGTCCAGACGCTTGATCTTGTCGCCCAGCACGTTTTGCAGGGCCACTTCCAGGTTCGCGAGTTTCTGACTCATGCGCAGTTCTCCAGGTCGACTCGCTGATCAGCGTGCGATCGTGTTTTCACGGCGGATCTTGGCCTGCAGCTGCAGGATCCCATAGAGCAGCGCCTCGGCCGTCGGGGGGCAACCCGGCACGTACACGTCCACCGGCACGATGCGGTCACAACCACGCACCACCGAGTAGCTGTAGTGGTAGTAGCCGCCGCCGTTGGCGCAAGAGCCCATAGACAGCACCCAGCGGGGTTCGGCCATCTGGTCGTACACCTTACGCAAGGCCGGTGCCATCTTGTTGCACAACGTGCCGGCCACGATCATCAGATCGGACTGGCGAGGGCTGGGACGGAACAGCATGCCGAAGCGGTCGATGTCATAGCGCGCCGCACCGGCGTGCATCATCTCCACCGCACAGCAGGCCAGACCGAAGGTCATGGGCCACAGCGACCCGGTCTTGGACCAGTTGATCAGCGTGTCGGCCGAGGTGGTGATGAAGCCCTCTTTGAAGACGCCTTCGATACCCATATCAATTACCTCTCGAAGAAACCTGTGTCATTCCCAGTCCAGGGCGCCCTTCTTCCACTCGTAGGCAAAGCCCACGACCAGAATGCCCAGGAACAGCATGATGGCCAGAAAGCCCGTCATGCCCACTTCCTTGAGGGCCACGGCCCAGGGGAAGAGGAAAGCAATTTCCAGGTCGAACAAAATGAAGAGGATGGCCACCAGGTAGTAGCGCACATCGAACTTCATGCGAGCGTCTTCGAAGGCCTCGAAGCCGCACTCATAAGGGGAATTCTTGGCCTCGTCCGGACGACGGGGCCCCAACAGAAAGCCCAGCGCCTGTGGCGCAACACCAACACCCACACCCACCAGGATGAAGAGGATGACGGGCAGATACTGTTCAAGGTTCATGGGCTGGAGCTTTCAGAACGAAGAAGACGCGTGATTGAACCACACCGAGAAAACAAAAAGCGCGCCAGGTGTGCAATCCATCAGGTCTATCGGACCTGACATGACAGCACCCTCAGCGCGCCCACCGGAGGACTTCGTACTACGGACACCACCCCTCGGAAGGCAGCGGTCACAACCCAACTGATCAGCTTTGCAAGAACGACCGGCGCTGATCATGGGATTGGCACAAAGACTCGTTTGAAATCTTATGGTGCCGACGGCGAGACTCGAACTCGCACAGCTTTCGCCACTACCCCCTCAAGATAGCGTGTCTACCAATTTCACCACGTCGGCAAGTGATGCCTGACACCCCCGCTACCTTAACGGTGGCGTTTGAAACAGGCTCGCTCGTTTCATTGCTTCGGCTTGCTTGAGGTTTGCTCACCGAAGCCTCTTATTCTAAACCGAAAAACGACCTCGCTTCAGTGTCACTTGGTCGGAATCAGTGCTGCGCCCGATGCCGGCGCAGCAGGCGCTGTCGCAGAAGCCGCAGCGGACGCACCAGAAGCCGCCACAACAGCACTGGCGGCGGACTGGTCCAGCACACTGGATTGCTCATCCGCACCAGCACGGTGGTTGCCGAAATACGCCAGCGCCAGCGTGCTCGCGAAGAACACCGTGGCCGCCACGGCCGTCGAACGCGACAGGAAGTTGGCGCTGCCGGTGGCACCAAACAGGCTGCCCGACGCACCACTACCGAACGACGCACCCATGTCGGCACCCTTGCCATGCTGCACCAGCACCAGACCGATCATGGTCAGCGCCGACACCACCTGGAGCAAAAGCACCACTGTCATCAAAGCTTGTTGCATGAAAGAAAACTCCTAGATCTTTTATCCAGTCACTCGCCGCGTCAGACCGTCTCAGGACGCGCGCGCGATGGCCGCGAAATCAGCCGCCTTGAGCGAGGCCCCGCCGATCAAGCCGCCATCGATGTCGGTTTGCGCGAACAGCTCGGCCGCGTTGTCAGGCTTGACGCTGCCGCCGTACAAAAGAGGCAGCTTGGCCGCATCCGGCCGGGCTGCCTTGATCTGCGCACGCAAGAAGGCGTGAACCTCCTGTGCCTGCTGCGGCGACGCCGTCTTGCCGGTGCCAATCGCCCAAACAGGCTCATAGGCCACGACGATCTGAGCCAGCTGCGAACCCAGGGCATCGATCACCGCCTTCATCTGGCGGCCCACGACAGCCTCGGTCTGCCCAGCCTCGCGCTCAGCCAGCGTCTCACCCACACACACGATGGGCGTCAGGCCATGTGCCAGCGCAGCCTTGGCCTTGTCGGCGACCAGTTGATCGCTCTCGGCGTGGTAGCTGCGGCGCTCCGAGTGCCCCACGATGGCGTACTTCGCACCAAACTCGCGAACCATCGGGCCCGAGACCTCACCGGTGTAGGCACCCTGCGCCTGCACGGACAAGTCCTGCGAGCCAAAGGCGATGGCCGAACCCTTGAGGAGCTCGGCCACGTCGGCCAGGTACACGACAGGCGGGCACACGGCCACATCGGCCTGGGGCGCCGTGACAGCCAGATCGGCCGCCAGCAAACCCTTGATCAGCTCTGCATTGGATGCACGGCTGCCGTGCATCTTCCAGTTGCCAACAACCAGTTTCTTCATGGCCTGAATCACTGCTGTTGCTGCTGCTGAGCTTGGCCTTCGGCCTCGGCGCCTTGCTCGCCACCCTCTTGCTCGGCGCGAGGTGCACGTTCACGGCGCTCGCCACGGTCACCGCGCGGACCACGGTCGCCACGCGGGCCACGGTCACCGCGATCGAAACGCTCTTCGCGCTCGGGCATGCCCTCAGGACGCTCCGTCAAGGCCTTCATGGACAGCTTGACACGACCCTTCTCGTCGGTCTCCAGCACCTTGACCTTGACGATCTGGCCTTCTTGCAGATAGTCGGACACCTTCTCGACGCGCTCGTGGGCGATCTGGCTGATGTGCAGCAGGCCATCCTTGCCGGGCAGCAGGTTCACCAGCGCACCGAAGTCGAACAGCTTGGTGATGGCGCCTTCATAGACCTTGCCGATCTCGACTTCGGCGGTGATCTCGTTGATGCGACGGATGGCGTCGTTGGCCTTGTCACCATCAGAGGAAGCCACGGTCACGGTGCCATCTTCGGCGATGTTGATCTGGCAGCCCGTCTCTTCACATAGCGCACGGATGGTGGCACCGCCCTTGCCGATCAGGTCACGGATCTTCTCGGTACTGATCTTGACGGTGTACAGGCGGGGCGCGAACTGCGACACCTCGGTGTTGGCCGAGCCCATGGCCTCGACCATCTTGTCCAGGATGTGCAGGCGGGCTTCCTTGGCCTGAGCCAGTGCGACTTGCATGATTTCCTTGGTGATGCCCTGGATCTTGATGTCCATCTGCAGGGCCGTGATGCCAGCCGTCGTGCCGGCCACCTTGAAGTCCATGTCGCCCAGGTGATCTTCATCGCCAAGGATGTCGGTCAGCACGGCGAACTTGTTGCCGTCCTTGATCAGGCCCATGGCGATACCAGCCACATGCGCCTTCATCGGCACGCCGGCGTCCATCAAAGCCAGGCAGCCACCGCACACGGAGGCCATCGACGAGGAGCCGTTGGACTCGGTGATCTCGGAGACCACGCGCACGGTGTAGGCGAACTCGTCCTTCGGGGGCAGCAACGGCACCAGGGCACGCTTGGCCAGACGACCGTGACCGATCTCGCGGCGCTTGGGCGAACCCACGCGGCCGGTTTCGCCGGTGGCGAACGGAGGCATGTTGTAGTGGAACAGGAAGGTGTCGCGGAAATCGCCTGTCAGCGCATCGATGCGCTGGGCGTCCTGCTCGGTGCCCAGGGTCGCGATGACCAGGGCCTGCGTCTCGCCACGGGTGAACAGCGCCGAGCCGTGCACGCGCGGGAGCACGCCGGTGCGGATCTCGATGGGGCGCACGGTGCGGGTGTCGCGACCGTCGATACGGGGCTCGCCCTCGAGGATCTGGCTGCGCACGATCTTGGCTTCGATGTCGAACAGCAGGCCCTCGACCTTGACGCCGTCGAACTCGATGCCTTCGGCCGTCAGGGCAGCCTTCACATCAGCGTAGGCAGCCCGAGTGGCTTGCGTACGAGCCTGCTTGGAGCGGATCTGGTAGGCGGCGCGCAGTTTCTCTTCAGCCAGGGCGTTGACCTTGCCGATGAAGGCCTCGTCCTTGGCGGGCGGCTGCCAATCCCAGGCGGGCTTGCCGGCGTCGCGCACGAACTCATGGATGGCCTGGATCGCGACGTTGCTTTGCTCGTGGCCATAGACCACGCCGCCCAGCATCACATCTTCCGACAGCTGGTCGGCTTCAGACTCCACCATCAGCACGGCGGTTTCGGTACCTGCCACGACCAGGTCCATCTTGGACTCGGGCATCTGCGAGGGGCTGGGGTTCAGCACGTACTCGCCATTGATGAAGGCCACGCGGGCCGCACCGATGGGACCGTTGAATGGGATGCCCGAGATCGACAGCGCGGCACTGGAGGCGATCATGGCGGCGATGTCGGAGGTGACTTCGGGGTTCAGCGACAGCACGTGGATGACCAGCTGCACTTCGTTGAAGAAGCCCTCGGGGAACAGCGGGCGGATGGGACGGTCAATCAGACGCGAGGTCAGGGTTTCGAACTCGGAAGGTTTGGCTTCGCGCTTGAAGAAGCTGCCGGGGATCTTGCCGGCGGCGTAGGTCTTCTCGATGTAATCGACGGTCAGGGGGAAGAAGTCCTGGCCGGGCTTGGCGTTCTTGGCGCACACGACGGTGGCCAGCACGGTGGTACCTTCAATGTCGACCACCACAGCGCCCGTGGCTTGACGGGCGACTTCGCCCGTTTCCATCGTGACGGTGTGGTTGCCCCATTGGAAGGTCTTGGTGACTTTGTTGAACATGGTCATGGAAGTGATCTCCGTTTAGATGGACGCCCAAAAGGCGCCACTTTGTTTTGCCGTCACCCTGTCGCGATGCCATTCCAGCGGGGTTGCCGGGGACGCAGCCCCGTTGGAATGACACAGCGTTCGCTCTATCGAGTGTCCGGCGTCAAAAAACAAAAAGCCTGTGCTGGGGGAGACCAGACAGGCTTTTTGTCGTCATGCGATGCTTACTTGCGCAGACCCAGCTTGGCAATCAGAGCCGAGTAACGGTCGAAGTCCTTGCCCTTGAGGTAGTCCAGCAGCTTGCGGCGACGGCTCACCATGCGCAGCAGACCGCGACGACCGTGGTGGTCCTTCTTGTTGGCCTTGAAGTGGGGGGTCAGTTCGTTGATGCGAGCGGTCAGCAGGGCCACTTGCACTTCGGGAGAGCCGGTATCGGCTTGGCCACGAGCGTTGGCCTTGATGATCTCGGCCTTGTTGAGGTCAGCGACGGACATGAGTGTTTCCTGAAAAACAGATGCAGGCCTCTGGCACCCAGCTATCGCCCAGATGGCGAATGGCAGGTGTCAGCGGTTTCTGCGTTGAACTTGCGACTCCGGGTGAAACCAACCCAGGTCGTGCGAAATTTGCCGCCTTGTGAAATACCTAAAACCCAAGGAGCAATCAAAGGAAAGCCCCATGTCTTAACTTAAAAGCATCACCAAAATGCAGCAAGCCCAAAAGTATAGCAAAAATCTCAGATCGTGGACAGATCCCAGCGCGGCCTGACATCGAACGCCGGTTCCGTGCTCAGGACGGCCTGCCCGCTTTGCAGCCGCATGGCCGCCGCCAGGGCGATCATGGCGCCATTGTCGGTGCACAAATGCAGCTCCGGGTAGTGCACCCGCACGCCCCGCTTGGCACAGGCACGGTCCAGTTGCTCGCGCAGCAGCTTGTTGGCCCCCACCCCGCCGGCCACCACCACGCGCTTGAGTCCGGTCGATTTCAGGGCTGCCAACGATTTTTTGACCAGCACCTCCACGATCGCCGCCTGGGTGGACGCGGCCAGATCAGCCAGCGCGGCCTGGTTCTCAGGGTCGGCCAGCTTGTCGACCTGCTCCAGCAGGCCCAGCCGCAGCAAGTGCGTGCGAACCGCCGTTTTCAGCCCGGCAAAGGAGAAGTCGAGGTTGCCGGAGCGCAGCATCGGCCTGGGCAGATCAAAGGCGTCAGCGCGGCCGCCACCAGCCAGGCGCGACAGGTGCGGCCCACCCGGATAAGGCAGGCCCATCAGCTTGGCGGATTTGTCGAAGGCTTCGCCGGCGGCGTCATCCACGGTTTCGCCCAGCAATTCGTAGCGCCCCACCCCATCCACGCGCATCAACTGCGTGTGCCCTCCCGACACCAACAGCGCCACGAAGGGAAACTCGGGTGGATCGGCGGACAGGAAGGGCGACAGCAGGTGCCCTTCCAGATGGTGCACGCCCAGCAGCGGCTTACTCAGCGCCGCCCCCAAGGCGCAGGCCACGCCCGCCCCGACGAGCAAGGCACCGGCCAACCCTGGCCCCTTGGTGTAAGCCACCACATCGACATCGGCCATGGTCTTGCTCGCCTCGCCCAGCACCTGGCGCGCCAGCGGCACCACACGGCGGATGTGATCGCGCGAGGCCAGCTCGGGCACCACCCCGCCATAGGCCTGGTGCATGTCGATCTGGCTGTGCAGGGCATGGGACAGCAAACGGGGCGCACCTGTTTCGGGCAGGGCCACCAGGGCGAGCCCCGTTTCATCACAGGACGACTCGATACCCAGGATCAATCTCTCAGACATGGTGCAAGTGTAGATCCCCACCAACATGGGTGTCATGACCGCGACCCACGGGCTTACTTGTTGCATCATCGCGGCATGAGTGCTCATCAAGCGCATCAGTTGCGCGTGGTCATCGTGCTGCCCGTCACCCTCTCCATCGAACCCGATGACGAGGAGGTGGCCGAGGTCGAACGCACCCGCATCCTGCGCATCGCCTTGCTGGAAGCCGGCTACAACGTGGTCGCCACTCTGCCCGGCGACCGTTTCCTGCCCGATCGACTCATCGAGATCCAGCCCGACCTCGTGGTGGTCGATGCCGAATCCCAGGGCCGCGACATCCTGGAACACGTGGTGATGGCCACGCGCGACGAGCGCCGCCCCATTGTGATGTTCACGGACGATGAAGACACCAGTTATGTGCGCAAGGCCATTGCTGCTGGCGTGTCGGCCTATGTGGTCGCCGGCACACCGGCCGAGCACATCAAGCCCGTGCTGGATGTGGCCATGGCCCGCTTCGAGCACGAAGAGAAGCTGCGCAGCGAACTCGCCGACGCGCGCAACCAGCTTGAAGAGCGCAAGGTGATTGACCGCGCCAAGGGCCTGCTCATGACCCGACAAGGCCTGAGCGAACAAGAGGCTTATGCCCGCCTGCGCAAGGCGGCCATGGACAAGGGCATCAAGCTGGCCGAAGTGGCGCAACGCCTGATCGACGCGGCCGACCTGCTGGGCTGAGGCCGCGCCCAATGCACGACATCGTGCGCATGCTCACCATGGCAGTGCAAAAAAGCTGGCACACCGATTGCATCGTGTAAAGGCAAGCAAAGTCAACGGCGACTTTGCTTGCCTTGGGTGTCCGACGATGGGCCCCGAGCTTCCGACAAAGGTGTCATCGAAGCGTGTTTCCGTCCTTGTGATGGGCGCACGTTGCGACGACACCTTTTTTGTTTTTCAAACAGGAAAGCTTTGCACCATGAACTCGCAGGATCTGAAAATGACCCGCCGCACCATCTTGAAGACCGCAGCCGCCGCCAGTGCAGTCGGCGCTGTGCCTGGCCTCCAATCCGCAGTCTGGGCCGCCGGCTCCGACAAGCCTGAACTGGAAGAAGTCAAGATCGGCTTCATCCCCCTGACCGACTGCGCCTCCATCGTGATGGCCTCCGTGCTGGGGTTTGACAAGAAGTACGGGATCAAGATCACCCCGTCCAAGGAAGCCTCCTGGGCTGGTGTGCGAGACAAGCTGGTGAATGGCGACCTGCACATGGCGCACGTGCTGTATGGCCTGATCTATGGCGTGCAGCTGGGCATCGGCGGCCCCAAGAAAGACATGGCTGTGCTGATGAGCCTCAACAACAACGGGCAGGCCATCACGCTGTCCAAGAAGCTGGCAGACGCTGGTGCCGTCGATGGCGCATCGCTGGCCACCTTGATGAACAAGGACAAGCGCGAGTACACCTTCGCCCAGACCTTCCCCACCGGCACGCACGCCATGTGGCTCTACTACTGGCTGGCGACCTATGGCATCAACCCGATGAAGGATGCCAAGGTCATCACCGTCCCGCCGCCGCAGATGGTGGCCAATATGCGTGTGGGCAACATGGACGGCTACTGCGTGGGCGAGCCCTGGGGCCACCGCGCCATCATGGACGGCATCGGCATCACGGGTGTGACCACACAGGACATCTGGCAGGATCACCCCGAAAAGGTACTGGGCACCACCGACGACTTCGTCAAGAAGTACCCCAACACCGCGCGCGCCGTGATCATGGCCGTGCTCGAGGCCAGCAAGTGGATCGATGCCGGCTTGCAGAACAAGCTGAAGATGGCCGAGACCATCGCCGCCAAGTCCTATGTGAACACGGGCGTCGAGGCCATCAACCAGCGCATTCTGGGCCGCTACCAGAACGGCCTGGGCAAGACCTGGGACGACCCCAACCACATGAAGTTCTTCAATGACGGCAAGGTCAACTTCCCGTATCTGAGTGATGGCATGTGGTTCCTGACCCAGCACAAGCGCTGGGGTTTGCTCAAAGACCACCCGGACTATCTGGCGGTGGCCAAGCAGGTCAACAAGATCGACCTGTACAAGCAGGCAGCCAGCGCCATGGGCGTGAGCGTGCCGAAGGATGTGATCCGCACCAGCAAGCTGATCGACGGCACCGTCTGGGACGGCAAGGACCCCAGGAAGTACGCCGACAGCTTCAAGATCAAGGCCTGACCTCGGCTCACAGGTTTGTGCAAGCTGCCCGCTTCACCGTGTGAGTTTCCTTGAGTTTCGCCAAAAAACCAACTGAGTCCCGCTGAGACCCGACCTGACCGGGGCACCTTCGAAAGCCCAGGCTGGTCACCTTTTTGCAGACATTGAATCGGGCAGGCCCCTGCGCTTTGCTCACACCGTCCAGACCCTTTTGAAGGAGTCCCTCATGGTCAGCGCCGTCTTTCACAGCCCCTCGGATGCCAGCGACGCGCTGCGCGCCGACAAGGCCTCCACCAAGCCTACATCGAACCCCATGTCTTCCACCGCTGCAGCCGCCACCTTGCCCGTGACCGCCTCCTCCACGCCCGCCGCCAGCAAGCCCGCCACACCCTCCATCGATTGGGTAGGCCTGGCGCTCAAGACACTGGCTCCCATGGCTGGCATCGCCCTGCTGATCGGCATCTGGGCCCTGCTCACGATGAAGAGCACCAGCTTCCCGACGCCACTGGCCACTTGGAATGAAGCGGTCAAGCTCTTTGCAGACCCGTTCTATCGCAACAGCCCCAATGACCAGGGCATCGGCTGGAACATCCTCTTCTCGCTCAAGCGCGTGGCCATGGGCTTCGGCCTGGCGGCTGTCGTCGGCATCCCGATGGGCTTCCTGATCGGCCGATCCACGATCGCCAGCGCGATGCTCAACCCCATCATCAGCCTGCTGCGCCCGGTCTCGCCGCTGGCCTGGCTGCCCATCGGTCTGCTGGTGTTCAAGTCGGCCGACCCAGCCGCCATCTGGACGATCTTCATCTGCTCGATCTGGCCGATGATCATCAACACGGCCGTCGGCGTGCAGCGCGTGCCCGAGGACTACCTCAATGTGGCCAAGGTGCTCAACCTGAGCGAGTGGAAGATCGTCACCAAGATCCTCTTCCCCTCGGTGCTGCCCTACATGCTGACCGGCGTGCGCCTGTCGGTGGGCACGGCCTGGCTGGTGATCGTGGCCGCTGAAATGCTCACGGGCGGCGTCGGCATTGGCTTTTGGGTCTGGGACGAGTGGAACAACCTCAATGTCCACCACATCCTGATCGCCATCTTCGTGATCGGCATCGTAGGCCTGATGCTTGAACAGGCCCTGGTGTCCATCGCCAAGCGCTTCAGCTTCGAATAACCCCCACACCGTTTTCAGGAGTTCGACATGTCCCAATTCATCGACGTCCAGCATGCCGAGATGGTGTTCAACACCAAGAAGGGTCAGTTCCATGCCCTGCGCGAGATCAACCTGAGCATCGCGAAGGGCGAGTTCATCGCGCTGATCGGCCACTCCGGCTGCGGCAAGTCCACCTTGCTGAACCTGATCGCAGGCCTCTTGATGCCCACCGAAGGCGGCCTGATCTGCGACAACAAGGAGATTGCTGGCCCCGGCCCCGAGCGCGCAATGGTCTTCCAGAACCACTCGCTGCTGCCCTGGCTGACCTGCTATCAGAACGTCTACCTCGCGGTGGAGCGCGTGTTCGGCGGCAAGGAGAGCAAGGACAAGCTCAAGACGCGCACGCTCGATGCGCTGGAGTTGGTCAACATGAGCCACGCCAGCCAGAAGCGCCCCAATGAGATCTCCGGCGGCATGAAGCAGCGTGTAGGCATCGCCCGCGCCCTGGCCATGGAGCCCAAGGTGTTGCTGATGGACGAACCTTTTGGCGCGCTCGATGCACTGACCCGCGCCCACCTGCAAGACGAGCTGCTCAAGATCGTGGCCCGCACCAAGTCAACCGTCGTGATGGTGACGCACGATGTGGACGAGGCGGTGCTGCTGTCCGACCGCATCGTGATGATGACCAACGGCCCGGCCGCCACCATCGGCGAGGTCCTGGACGTGCCGCTCGCCCGCCCCCGCAACCGCGTTGAGCTGGCCGAAGACCCCACCTATATGCACTGCCGCAAGGAAGTGCTGGACTTCCTGTACACCCGCCACGGCATGGCCGACAAGAAGGCCGCTTGATTGGCCATTTACGCCAGAGACGATCACCGAGGAGCAAGCAGAGGTCAACTTTGACGATGCTGGCACACCCCTTGCATAAGGAATTGCGACCGCTCGAATCGCCAGAGCCGGGCGGTCTTCCTCAGCGGGGGTCAGTGGGTCCGCGAAAACTCCACCGACCTCTTAACGCCTTCCAGTCTCAGGGCTGGAAGGCGTCTTTTTTGGCCATGACCCAGAACAATGCACCCAAAATGATCATGGGTACGCACAACCATTGGCCCATGCTCATGTTCAGTGCAAGCAGGCCCAGGAAGCTGTCGGGTTCGCGGAAGTACTCGGCCACGAAGCGAAACACGCCGTAGCCGAACAGGAAGGCCCCCGCCACGGCGCCTTGCTGACGCGGCTTGCGCGCATAGATCCACAGCAGCACGAACAGCAGCAGCCCCTCCAGGCTGAACTGGTAGAGCTGGGACGGGTGACGCGGGATGTCGGTGCCTGATTCCGGGAACACCATGGCCCAGGGCAGGCTGGCGTCGGCCGTCCGACCCCACAGCTCACCATTGATGAAGTTGCCGATGCGCCCAGCCGCCAGACCGATGGGCACGCAGGGTGCAACCAGATCGGCCACTTCGAAGAAATGTCGGCCTTGTCGCTTGGCGAACACGGCCATGGCGGTGATCACACCCAGCAAGCCCCCATGGAAGGCCATGCCGCCCTGCCAGACCGCGAAGATTTCCATCGGGTGGCTGAAGTAGAACGAGGGCTTGTAGAACAGGACATAGCCCAGACGCCCCCCCAGCACCACGCCCAGCATGGCGAAGAACAACAGGTCTTCCACATGCTGCCTGGTCCAGCCACGGTCCACGAACGGCTGCTGCCTGGCTCGGTATACACCCAGCAGATAGGCTGCCACGAAGGCGACAAGGTAAGTCAGACCATACCAGTGCACCTTGAGCGGGCCCAGCGAAACGGCGATCGGATTGAATTGAGGGTGGATCAGCATGGCGCGAACGATAACCGATATGGCTGATGACAGCCTTAAAGATGGGCTGGACTGGTGGGCTGGACTGCTAGGATCAAGCCATGAACCCAAGCCACATCCAGATCATCGGTGCAGCGTTGTTCGGGGTCGCGCTGCTGCACACCTTCTCCACCAAGTTCTTCGAGCGGCTGGCGCACACGCGCCCCGCGCACGCGGGCCTGTGGCACCTGCTGGGCGAGGTCGAAGTGGTGTTTGGCTTTTGGGCCTTCGTGATGATGGTGGTGATGTTCCTGACCGAGGGCAAGGCCAGTGCCACGCACTACCTGGACACGCGCAACTTCACCGAGCCCCTGTTCGTCTTCGCGATCATGGTGGCGGCAGCCAGCAAGCCCATCCTGCAAGCCTCTGGCTGGTTGACGCGCATGCTGGCACGCGCCCTGCCCTTGGCGCCGGGCTGGTCCTTCACGCTGGTGACCCTGACCCTCGTACCGCTGATGGGCTCCTTCATCACCGAGCCGGCGGCCATGACCCTGGCCGCACTGTTGCTGCGCGACGGCCTTTACTGCCACCCGATCTCCACGCGCCTGAAGTACGCCGTGCTGGGCGTGCTGTTCGTCAACGTGTCCATCGGCGGCACGCTCACGCCTTATGCCGCCCCGCCGGTGCTCATGGTGGCCAGCGCATGGGGTTGGGATCTGTCTTTCATGTTCCTGCACTTTGGCGACAAGGCCGCGCTGGCCGTGGCGATCAATGCCTTGGGATTGGTGGCCTTGTTCAACCGCGAGCTCAAGTCCTTGCCGCCACTGGCCTCACCGACCGAAGCTGCGCCGCCCTTACTGGTCACCCTCATACACACCGTCTTTCTGGCCGGTATCGTCGTGTTCGCGCACCACCCGCCGGTCTTCCTGAGCCTGTTCATGCTCTTCCTGGGCTTCACCGCAGCCTATGAACGCTACCAGTCGCCCCTCATCTTGCGTGAGGGCCTGCTGGTGGCCTTCTTCCTGGCCGGGCTGGTCGTGCTGGGCGGGCAGCAGCAATGGTGGCTGGAGCCGCTGCTGATGAAGATGGATGCCGATGCCGTGTTCTTCGGCGCCACCGCCCTGACGGCCATCACCGACAACGCGGCCCTCACCTACCTGGGCTCGCTGGTGCAGGGCTTGAGCGACGAGTTCAAGTACGCCCTTGTGGCCGGCGCCGTGACCGGTGGCGGGCTGACCATCATCGCCAATGCCCCCAACCCTGCAGGCGCGTCCATCTTGAAGGGCGGGTTCCCGGATCAAGCCATCCATGCGGGTGGCTTGCTGCTGGCCTCCTTGGGGCCCACCGTTGTGGCGCTGCTTTGCTTCAAGTTGATATGAGCGGCCAGCAAAGCAAAAGGCCCGCTATGTTGTGCGGGCCTTTTGCGTGTCACGCCGCAGCGCGTTCAGATCAAATCATCAACGCTGGATCTGGGTGATGTCGCGCACAGCGCCGGTATCGGCCGAGGTGGTGAGCAGCGCATAGGCTTGCAGCGCAGCAGACACGTAGCGCTCGCGCTTGACGGGCTTCCACGCTTGTGCCCCCTTGGCCTCCATCGCGGCGCGGCGCTTGGCCAGTTCCTCGTTGCTCACGGCCAGGTTGATGCTGCGATTCGGGATGTCGATCTCGATGGTGTCGCCATCTTCCACCAGCGCGATGGCACCACCCATGGCCGCTTCAGGCGACGCGTGGCCAATGGACAGCCCTGAAGTGCCACCCGAGAAGCGGCCGTCCGTCAGCAAGGCGCACTGCTTGCCCAGGCCACGGCTCTTCAGGTAGGACGTGGGGTAGAGCATCTCCTGCATGCCGGGGCCGCCCTTGGGGCCTTCGTAGCGGATGACCACCACGTCGCCTGCCTGCACCTGCTCGCCCAGGATGCCGTCCACAGCGTCTTCCTGGCTTTCGTACACACGGGCCTTGCCGGTGAACTTCCAGATGGACTCGTCCACCCCGGCCGTCTTCACGATGCAGCCCTTCTCGGCGCTGTTGCCGTAGAGCACGGCCAGGCCGCCGTCCTTCGTGAAGGCGCACTCCGTGGAGCGGATCACCCCCTTCTCGCGATCGAGATCCAGGGCCTTCCAGCGGCTGTCCTGCGAGAACGCGACCTGCGTGGGGATGCCGCCTGGTGCGGCCTTGTAGAAGGTGTGCACAGCCTCGTCACTCGTCACCTTGACATCCCACTTGGCCAGGGCGTCGGCCATGGTCTTGCTGTGTACCGTGCCGACATCGGTGTGCAGCAGGCCGCCACGGGCCAGCTCGCCCAGGATGGACATGATGCCGCCGGCACGGTGCACGTCTTCGATGTGCACGTCGGGCACGGCAGGTGCCACCTTGCTCAGGCAGGGCACCTTGCGTGAGATGCGGTCGATGTCGCTCATGGTGAAGGCCACCTCGGCTTCACGTGCTGCGGCCAACAGGTGGAGCACCGTGTTGGTCGAGCCGCCCATGGCCACGTCCAGGGCCACGGCGTTCTCGAACGCCTTGAAGGTGGCGATGTTGCGCGGCAGCACGCTGAAGTCGTCCTGCTCGTAGTGCTGCTTGGCCAGCGCCACGATGCGGCGGCCGGCTTCACGGAACAGCTTTTCGCGGTCGGCGTGGGTGGCCACAATGGTGCCGTTGCCCGGCAAGGACAGGCCCAGCGCCTCGGTCAGGCAGTTCATGGAGTTGGCGGTGAACATGCCAGAGCAGGAACCGCAGGTCGGGCAGGCCGAACGCTCAACGACAGCCACCTCCTCGTCGGAGCAGTTCTTGTCGGCGGCCTTGACCATGGCATCCACCAGGTCCAGCGCAATGACCTTGCCTTCGATCTTGGCCTTGCCTGCTTCCATGGGGCCACCCGACACGAAGACGACGGGGATGTTCAGGCGCAGTGCGGCCATCAGCATGCCCGGGGTGATCTTGTCGCAGTTGGAGATGCACACCAGCGCGTCGGCCGTGTGGGCATTGACCATGTACTCGACGCTGTCGGCGATCAGGTCGCGCGAAGGCAGCGAATACAGCATGCCGCCGTGCCCCATGGCGATACCGTCGTCCACGGCGATGGTGTTGAATTCCTTGGCGACGCCGCCCGCCGCCTCGATCTCGCGGGCTACCAGCTGCCCCAGGTCCTTCAGGTGCACGTGGCCGGGCACAAACTGGGTGAAGCTGTTGGCGATCGCGATGATGGGCTTCTCGAAATCACCGTCCTTCATGCCCGTGGCGCGCCACAGTGCACGGGCGCCCGCCATATTGCGACCGGCGGTGGAGGTACGGGAACGATACTGAGGCATGAAACGGCTCCGGGGGGCTTGTTCTCTGAAGGGATGGCGATTTTACCCCTCGCCCCCACCAAGCGCTTATCTGGGCTCGCTCAACGCTTGCCCTTCTTGGGGCTTTGCAGGCCCAGAGCATCCAGCGACTTCTGCCGTCGTGCGTCACGCTTGTCGTCGATCTTCTTCATGGCCTTGCGCTTGGTCAGACCTGACCAGTCAGACCAGAACCACCAGACCATGGCCAGGCCGAAGGGCAGCAGTACCAGCAGGCCCTTCTCGCCCCAGCCCCATTTCCATTCTCCAATCGGCCCGATGCCGGCCAGATTCATCACCAGCATCGCCACGCCAATTGCCACAAACCACATGATTGCTGCCCTCTGTTGGCCAACCCCGCGTCAAAAATGACACGCCGGTCAACTCAAGCCTGATCAGAACGTTTATAAAACACCCCTCAACTGTAATTCACCCACCGCGGAAGGACCCCCATGAAATTCCTGCCCTCCCTCCTGGTTGCTGCCACCCTGGCCGCCGTTGGCGCCCCCGCCATGGCCAACCTGGAACTGGCCCAGAAGAAGGCCTGTCTGGCCTGCCACAGTGTCGACAACAAGGTCGTGGGCCCCGCCTACAAGGACGTGGCCAAGAAGTACAAGGGCCAAAAGGGCATCGAGGCCAAGCTGGTCGAGAAGGTCATGAAGGGCGGCAAGGGCGCCTGGGGCGAAGTGGCCATGCCCGCCAACCCGCAGGTCAATGAAGCCGAAGCCAAGCAGCTGGTGGGCTGGATCCTGTCGCTGAAATAAGCAGCCGCGCCACACCATGAAAAAGCCCCGCAGATCGCGGGGCTTTGCTTTTGGCGTCGTCATCAGACCAGCGCTTGTGGCGCCAGTCGCTCTGCATGGCCTACATATTCAGTCTGCGGCGTAGATGTCGACGTCCTTGGTCTCGCGCACGAACAGCAGGCCCACCACGAAGGTGAAGCTGGCAATGATGACCGGGTACCACAGGCCGTTGTAGATGTTGCCGGTCTGGGCCACGATGGCGAACGCCGTGGTCGGCAGCAGGCCACCGAACCAGCCATTGCCGATGTGGTAGGGCAGGCTCATCGAGGTGTAGCGGATGCGGGTCGGGAACATCTCCACCAGCATGGCGGCAATGGGGCCATACACCATGGTCACGTAGATGACCAGCAGCGCCAGAATGGCCACGATGACCGGCTTGTTGAGTTTGGCAGGATCAGCCTTCGAGGGATAGCCGGCCGTCTTGAGCGCAGCGCCCACGGCCTTCTTGAACTGGCCGTCAATGACCTTGCCGGCCGCCGCCTTCCCGTCCTTGTCGAAGGCCGCCAGTGCACCGGAGGCTTCCTTCAAGGCCTTTTCGGCATCCTTGAGCTTGTCCTCGGCTTCCTTGCCCACCGAACCAGCCGCCTTCAGGTCGGCGACCTTGGCCATGGCGGATTCCTTCGCCTTGGTCGCGGTCTCCTTGGCGGCCACGATGTCGGCGTCGGTCACCCTGGTCGGCGAGTAGCTGTTGATGATGGTCTCGCCCACCTTGATCACGGCGAGCGAGCCGGGTGCACCAGCCACGTTCTCGTAGTTCACCGAACTGCTGGCCAGCTGCTGCTTGGCCACGTCACACGAACTGGTGAACTTGGCCGTGCCAGTCGGGTTGAACTGGAAGGAGCATTCGTTCTGGTCGGCCACCAGGGTCACCGGTGCCGAAGCCTGTGCGCGGGCCAGATCGGGGTTGGCCGCTTCGGTCAGCGCCTTGAACAGCGGGAAGTAGGTCACCGCAGCGATCAGACAGCCGCCCAGGATGATCGGCTTGCGGCCGATCTTGTCGGATAGCGATCCGAACACCACGAAAAACGGCGTGCCGATCAACAGGGCAATCGCGATCAGGATGTTGGCGGTGGCACCGTCCACCTTGAGCGCCTGTGTCAAGAAGAAAAGGGCGTAGAACTGCCCCGTGTACCAGACCACGGCCTGACCAGCAACCAGGCCGACCAGGGCCAGGATCACGATCTTCAGGTTGGCCCACTGACCGAAGGACTCCGTCAGCGGCGCCTTCGAGGTCTTCCCCTCTTCCTTCATCTTCTTGAAGGCCGGGCTTTCATTCATGCTCATCCGGATCCACACGCTGACGGCCAGCAGGGCGATGGACACCAGGAAAGGCACGCGCCAACCCCAGTCGGCAAACGCCTCTTCGCCGATGGCTGTGCGCACGCCCAGGATCACCAGCAGGGACAGGAACAGGCCCATGGTGGCGGTGGTCTGGATCCAGGCGGTGTAGGCGCCGCGGCGGCCGTGAGGTGCGTGCTCGGCCACATAGGTGGCGGCACCGCCGTACTCGCCGCCCAGCGCCAGGCCCTGCAACAGACGCAGGGCGATCAGCACCACGGGGGCGACCACGCCGATCTTGGCGTAGTTGGGCAGCACACCCACGATGAAAGTGGACATACCCATGATCAGGATCGTGACCAGGAATGTGTATTTCCGGCCGATCATGTCACCCAGGCGACCAAATACCAGGGCGCCAAATGGCCGGACGATGAAACCAGCCGCAAACGCGAGCAACGCGAAAATGAATGCCGAGGTGGGATCCAGCCCGGCGAAAAACTGTTTGGCAATGATGGCTGCCAAAGAACCATAGAGATAAAAGTCGTACCACTCGAAAACCGTGCCCAGGCTGGAGGCGAAGATCACCTTCTTTTCTTCAGCGGTCATCGGCGCACTTGAAACGTTGCTTGCCATGTTGATAGCTCCTCGAATTGCAGAAGTAGGCACGCTTGTGGCGCACCCACCCTCAATATAGGGGGGGTCTGTTATCAAATGTAATGAGGGTGAATGCCTAGTAGTTGGGCGAAATGCACATACCCTCGCATCGGGTTTTCACCAGAAAGAAAAAACCCCCGATGTTTTGACATCAGGGGTTTTCATTTTGAGCCGTATTTGAGAATACAGATTTTCAATTACTCTGAGCGAGCTGATCGAGAATCGCCGGGTTTTCAAGGGTACTGGTGTCCTGGGTCACCGGCTCGCCTTTGGCAACCACACGCAGCAGGCGCCGCATGATCTTGCCCGAACGGGTCTTGGGCAGGTTATCGCCGAAGCGGATGTCCTTGGGCTTGGCAATCGGCCCGATCTCCTGCGCCACGTGGTTGCGCAACTCGTTGGCCAATTGCTTGGCTTCGTCACCTGTGGGGCGCGGGCGCTTGAGCACCACGAAGGCGCAGATGGCCTCGCCCGTGAGGTCGTCCGGGCGCCCCACCACGGCGGCCTCGGCCACCAGAGGGTGCGACACCAGTGCCGACTCGATCTCCATCGTGCCCATGCGGTGGCCGGACACATTGAGCACATCGTCGATGCGGCCGGTGATGGTGAAGTAGCCGGTCTGCTCGTCGCGGATGGCGCCATCACCAGCCAGGTAGTACTTGCCCTGGAAGTCGGCAGGGTAGTAGCTCTTCTTGAAGCGCTCGGGGTCGCCCCAGATGGTGCGAATCATCGAAGGCCAGGGTTTGCGTACCACCAGCACACCGCCCTGCCCCCACGGCACTTCCTTACCCGTCTCGTCGACCACGGCGGCATCAATGCCGGGGAATGGCAGCGAGCAGGAGCCCGGCGTCAGCGCATGGGCACCGGGCAGCGGCGTGATCATGTGGCCACCGGTTTCGGTCTGCCAGAAGGTGTCGACGATGGGGCAGCGGCCGCCGCCGATTTCGCGGTGGTACCACTCCCAGGCGGCGGGGTTGATGGGCTCACCCACCGTGCCCAGCAGGCGCAGGCTGCTGAGATCGAAGTTGCGCGGGTGCACGGCCTCATTGGACTCGGCCGCCTTGATGAGCGCGCGGATGGCCGTGGGCGCGGTGTAGAAAATCGAGACCTTGTGAGCCTGGATCATGCGCCAGAAGCGAGCGGCATCCGGATACGTGGGCACGCCTTCGAAGACGACCTGCGTGCCGCCGGTGGCCAGCGGGCCGTAAGCCACATAGGTGTGGCCGGTCACCCAGCCGATGTCGGCCGTGCACCAGAAGACATCTTCGGGCTTGAGGTCGAAGGTCCACTTGGTGGTCACCGCGGCATGCAGCAAATAGCCACCCGTGCTGTGCTGGACCCCTTTGGGCTTGCCTGTCGAGCCCGAGGTGTAGAGCAGGAACAGCGGGTGCTCGGCCGATACCCACTCAGGTGCGCAGACATCCGATTGCGCGCCTGTGGCATCGTGCAGCCACAGGTCACGGCCCGCCACGAAAGGCACGTTGCCGCCCGTGCGACGCCACACGATCACGTTGCGCACGCTGTCGCAGCCGCCTAGCGCCAGGGCTTCATCGACGATGGCCTTGAGGGGCAGCGCCTTGCCGCCGCGCAGTTGCTCATCGGCGGTGATGACCAGCACGGCGCCGGCGTCCTCGATGCGGTCACGCAGGCTTTGCGCCGAGAAGCCGCCAAACACCACGGAGTGCGTGGCGCCGATGCGCGCACAGGCCTGCATGGCCACGACGCCTTCGACCGACATGGGCAGATACAGCACCACGCGGTCGCCCTTCTTGACGCCTTGCGCCTTCAGGGCATTGGCCAGCCTCGAGACGCGCTTGAGCAGTTCGCTGTAGCTGACGTGGGTCACCTGGCCATCGTCGGCCTCGAAGATGATCGCGGTCTTGTCACCCAGGCCCGCTTCAATGTTGCGGTCCAGGCAGTTGTACGAGGCGTTGAGCTCGCCATCCTCGAACCACTTGTAGAACGGTGCGTTCGACTCGTCCAGGCTCTTGGTGAAGGGCTTGTGCCAGCTCAGGTGCTGCTTGGCCAAGCCAGCCCAGTAGCCCTGGTAGTCGCTTTGCGCGTCGGCGCAGAGCTTGTCGTAGGCCGCACGGCTACCAATGTGGGCGGTGCGGGCGAATGCCTCGGGAACGGGATATTGCTTGCTCGAATGGTTTGTTTCGGTCGGGCCAGTCATGTATTAACTCCAGCTGGCAGCGCTTGTGACGCTGCGGTTTCAATCGGTCAAACCTTGTCTGGGTTGCAGACAGAGTTTGCCAACTCGCCACCATGCGCCCTTCCCGGAACGTTGGAACTAAGTAATATCCCCAAGACTCTGTAGGTCAAAGTCCGATGCGAAACCTGCTATTGCGCCAGCTCAAGTGGTCACGGATTCGGCATCTGTCGCCAAGGCCCGGACGTCCTTGAGATAGCGCTCTAGCATGGGCAGATCACCCGCCGCCAACCGGATCACGCGGGCATGCAACTCCCGGTCCAGCTCCTTGAGTCGCCAGTTGATTTCCTTCTGGATGATGGCCACCTCGCGCTGCATGGCCGTGGGCTCACCCGTCAACCAACTGCCTTCGGGTTGCACGTCCAGGCCCGTGCTGGACCACGCACGTCGGATGCTTTCGAAACGCTCGGCGGCGTGACGCCACAGGAACTTGAATGGTGGGCTGCCGCGGTCGAACATCGGCTTGTAGCTGTCTTGAACGCGCAGGATGCCGTCCAGCCGTTCTCCCAGCTCGCGGGAGCGGGTCAGCGCATCGCGCAGGGCTTCATTGTTGGTGGCGGCATCGACCTCGCGGTATTCCTGGAAGGTGCGGCTCACCACATCGATCACGGGGCGACTGAACTCGCCATGGATGAGCTTAACGGCCACCTCCGCCTGCTGCAGGAGCCCACCGCCCTTGTCCAGCATGCCGCCCAGCATTTCGGCCACGGCCAGGATCTGCGAATGCTCGGACACCTCGCCCGAGCGCAGGCCTTGCGGATAGCCAAAGCCATCCAGGCGCTCATGGTGATCCATGATCAGCGCGGCCGCAGGCTTGGCCAGGCCCGTCAGGTCTTTGAGCAGGTTGTTGGCGATCACCGGATGGGCCGCGATGTGGCGCCATTCCTTGGGGCCCAGCTCCGCACCTTTCTGCAGGTATTGGGGGTCGATGTAGAGCTCGCCCACGTCATGGCTCAGGGCCGCCACCAGCATCACGCTGAGCGCATCGGTCTCACCGGGCATCATGCGCTGCGTCAGGCTCAGCGCCACCAGGGCCACGCAGACGGCGTGGTCCAACTTGCCGGCCTGGTGTTCAGTGTAGACGGTCAGCAGCGTTTGCAGACGCCCCGCGAAGGTACTGTCTGCAATCAGCTGGACAGGACTGGCACGCCGCTCTGACGTGCACATGGCACGCAACACGGGATAGGTGTCGAGCATGCGCTCGGCCGTCTCTGCGCAACGCTTGCCCGTCACGCCATCGGACACGGCCATGCAGTCTTCGAGGGGCTTGATGAGCTTGTGCTCGATCAAGCGATCGCGCATGGAACGGTTGATGGCATAGCCCTTGGCCACGAGCTTCATCCCGTTCTCGGAATAGATGTCTTCGGTGGCCTCGACCTGACGCTCCTCGGCCACGGTCATGACGTGGTCCAGGTAGTGGACATTGGTCGAGTGGGCGGCTTGAGTCGTCAAGGTAGCTAAGTCCGGCAAAAAACAGTCAGCGCATCACGGGTCAAGCGCAGTTCGATTCTGAACGAAGCGCGCCCTGCCGGCTCGCTGCACCAAGATGGTTTGTCGTGGCTTGCGGAATATTGTCACGCGCGGGCCACTCGGTTGCCGACAAGCGAGGCAAATCTAGAATGGCGGCGTCCGTTTCGCTTCTTTTCCATCCAAGCCATGAGCCACCCGCGACCCTCAACGAAAACAGGCTTTTTGCCGACCTTCATCTTCGCCAGCCGATGGCTCCAGTTGCCGCTGTACATCGGACTGATCCTGGCGCAGGTGGTCTATGTCTACCACTTCTGGATCGAGCTGATCCATCTGGTGGAGGCCGCGCTGGGTAACCAGGATGCGCTCAGGGCCATCTTCGAAGCATCGGGCCAGCACGGCGCCGAAGTCCCCACGCACCTGACCGAAACCACGATCATGCTGGTCGTGCTTGGCCTGATCGACGTGGTGATGATTTCCAACCTCCTGATCATGGTGATCGTGGGCGGCTATGAGACCTTCGTTTCGCGCATGAACCTGGAGTCGCACCCCGATCAGCCCGAATGGCTGGACCATGTCAACGCGTCGGTGCTCAAGGTCAAGCTGGGCACGGCCATCATCGGCATCTCGTCCATCCACCTGCTCAAGACCTTCATCAACGCCGAGAACTATTCGGACAAGGTCCTGATCGCCCAGACCAGCATCCATATCGCCTTCCTGCTGTCGGCCATGGCGATCGCGATGACGGACCGCATCCTGCATGCCGCGGGTGCGTCGCACGAGAAACATTGACAGCCGCTAAAATTGCGGTCTGACCTCCCCTTGCTCATACCGCCCCAAAAAGGCCACTGCCATGACGACCATTCGCTACGATGACCTCGTTGAAAGTGTCGCAGCCGCGCTGCAATACATCAGCTACTACCACCCCACCGATTACATCGCCCACCTGGCGCGTGCCTACGAGCGCGAAGAAAGCGCCGCCGCCAAGGACGCCATCGCCCAGATCCTGACCAACTCGCGCATGTGCGCAGAAGGCCATCGCCCCATCTGCCAGGACACAGGCATCGTCAACGTGTTCCTCAAGATCGGCATGAACGTGAAGTGGGATGGCTTCGGCGCCCGCAGCATCCAGGAAGCCGTGGACGACGGTGTGCGCAAGGGCTATCTGAACCCCGACAACAAGCTGCGCGCCTCGGTGCTGTCTGATCCCATCTTCGAACGCAAGAACACCAAAGACAACACGCCAGCCGTGGTCTTCATGGAACTGGTGCCCGGCGACACGGTGGACGTGACCGTCGCAGCCAAAGGTGGCGGCTCGGAGAACAAGTCCAAGCTCTACATGCTCAACCCGTCCGACAACATCGTGGACTGGGTGCTCAAGACCGTGCCGACCATGGGCGCTGGCTGGTGCCCGCCCGGCATGCTGGGCATCGGCGTGGGCGGTACGGCCGAAAAGGCTGCGCTGCTGGCCAAAGAGTCGCTGATGGACGACATCGACATGTACGAGCTGCTGGCGCGCGGCCCGCAAAACAAGCTGGAGGAGTTGCGCATCGAGCTGTACGAGAAGGTCAATGCCCTGGGCATTGGCGCGCAAGGCCTGGGTGGCCTGACCACCGTGCTGGACGTGAAGATCAAGACCTGGCCCACGCACGCGGCCTCCAAGCCCATCGCCATGATCCCGAACTGTGCAGCCACCCGCCATGCGCACTTCGTGCTGGATGGCTCGGGCCCCGTCTACCTGGATCCGCCCAGCCTGGACCTGTGGCCTGACGTGCACTGGGCACCGGACTACAACAAGTCCAAGCGCGTGGACCTCAACAAGCTGACCAAGGAAGAAGTCGCCAGCTGGAAGCCGGGCGACACCCTGCTGCTCAACGGCAAGATGCTCACCGGCCGTGATGCCGCCCACAAGCGCATCCAGGACATGCTGGCCAAGGGCGAGAAGCTGCCCGTTGACTTCACCAACCGCGCGATCTACTACGTGGGCCCCGTTGACCCGGTGCGCGATGAAGTGGTCGGCCCTGCAGGCCCCACCACCGCCACCCGCATGGACAAGTTCACCGACATGATGCTGGAGAAGACCGGGCTGATCACCATGATCGGCAAGGCTGAGCGCGGCCCGGTCGCCATCGAGTCGATCAGGAAACACAAGTCGGCCTACCTGATGGCCGTGGGCGGCGCCGCCTACCTCGTGTCCAAGGCCATCAAGAACGCCAAGGTCGTGGGCTTTGAGGACCTCGGCATGGAAGCCATCTACGAGTTCGACGTGGTCGACATGCCGGTGACCGTGGCCGTGGACAGCGGCGGCACCAGCGCCCACATCGAAGGGCCCAAGGTCTGGCAGGCCAAGATCGGCAAGATCCCTGTGGCCGTGGCCTGATGAGCTGAACAGCCTATACCGCATCAGCGGAAAAAAGAGCCTCGTCATGCACTGCATGCCGGGGCTTTTTCTTACCCCTATCTTTAGGGGTTGGTAAGGCATTGGTGCAAGCATAACGTGGCTGTCATCCACCACGACAAGGGGAGCGTTCGCCATGCCGGACCAGATCAACACCACCAGGCAAGACTTTCTTGATGCGGCCGCGCCTTATCAGGCACGCATTGCCGCACTCAAGAAGAACCAGTACAGCGACATCGTTGACGGCGAGGGCAATCAGTACATTGACCTGGTCCTCGAAGGTGGCGGCACCCTGGGCATCGCACTTCTGGGCTACATCTACGTGCTCGAACAAGCCGGCTTGCGCTTCATCGGAATTGGCGGCACATCGGCCGGTGCAGTCTCCGCCATTGCCTTGGCTGCCGCAGGCAAACCGTCTGAATCCAGACTGGACAAGTTGATGGACGAGCTCGCCAACATGCCCATGCGCAGCTTTGTGGATGGGCGCAAGGATGGCGACAGCGACGCGATCAATGTGGTGGACGCGTGGCTCAACAAGCGGGGCGCGCTGGCCAAGGCCTGGCTCACAGCGCAGGTCCTCGACAACCTGCATGAAATCCAGGCACTCAATCGAGGTGACGCGTTCAAGAACTGGATGGACCAGTTGCTTCGCCGTCTCAATGGCGAGCAACCCATGACGGTGGCAAGCCTGCGTCAACGCATGAACGATCTGCCAGACTTGTGGGTATGCGACTCGGCACTCGCGGACGACTTCCCCATTGCGGCCCTGTGCCCTTACACCGTGCAGCCCGATGGGCGTCGCCAGCTCAACAGGCGTGCAGACAAGGACCAGCTTTGCGTGATCAGCGCAGACATCTCCACCGAGAGCAAGATCGCGTTCCCGCGCATGGCCAATCTGTACTGGTCAGACCCGCCATCCGTCAACGTGGCGGAATTCGCGAGAGCATCCATGTCCATCCCAGGTTTCTTCGCGACCTACAAAGTTCCATCGCGTCCCGTTGACGACAACATTCGCGGCATCTGGCGTGAAGCCATGCCCAACTGGCCTGAGGAAAGTCTGGGAGGCCAGTTCTTGCCCAAGGTTCACCATTTCGTGGATGGCGGCGTGTTGTCCAACTTCCCGATTGACGCCTTCCACAACAGCGAACGTGTCCCCCTGCGCCCCACTTTCGGTGTGAAACTGCAGTGGGACGAGCACAACCACGATATCCAGAACCTGCTTGACGTCTTCACCCAGTCCTTCAACTCTGCACGCCATGTGCTGGACGGTGAGTTCATCAACCGCAACCCAGACTTCAGCAAACTGGTGGCCTACATCGACACCAAGGAAATCGGCTGGCTGGATTTCGGCATGGACAAAGCCACCAAACTGCGCCTGTTCGACATGGGACTTCAGTCCGCCATGGATTTCCTGGAACAGTTCGACTGGTCGAACTACAAGCGCATCCGCCGCCTGCTGCTGCAGGCCAACCTCACGCCGGCATGAAACCAGGAGCTGTGTGATCATCCCGGGGCATGAAGAACCCCCACTACGACCCCTCAAAGAAGCACCACCGGCCAGACGGCTTCCAGAACAACTACATCTCGTTCAGAGGCAAGCGGTGGCATGAGATCCTGCGCTGGCGCTGGCAAGCGTGGCGGTCCGGACATCCGCGGCCGATCACCGAGCCCATCGCAGTGGTGCAGCCCGAGATGGACTTCATCCATGCCAATGCCCAGGCGGGCTTGAAGATGCAGCCCGCCGTGACCTGGATCGGCCACATCACGGTGCTGGCCCAGATCGGCGGGCTCAACTTCCTGACCGACCCGGTGTTCTCGGAGCGCTGCTTTCCAGTGCAATGGGCTGGACCAAAACGCCAGACGCCACCCGGGCTGACACTCGAACAACTGCCGCACGTCGACGTGGTGCTGCTGTCGCACAACCACTATGACCACATGGATGAGGACTCACTGGAGGCATTGGCCAGACAGGCTGGTGGCAGCCCGCTGTTCATCACGCCTTTGGGCCACAAGCACTGGTTCGCGCGAAGGGGCATCCACCGCGTGGTGGAGCTCGACTGGTGGGACACGCATGTGCTGGAAGCCGACGATCGTTCCGCCCGCATACCGGTGACCTTGACGCCGGCGCAGCACTGGTCCGCCCGCACCGCAACCGACGCCCTGCGCAGCCTGTGGGGCGGCTTCACCGTGATGTCCCCCGACTGCCATCTCTTCTTTGCGGGCGACACGGCCTATTCGAGGGACTTCATCGACATCCGCCAGCACTTTGCCCGCGAGCAAACACCCGAGTTGGGCGGCGGCTTCGACATCGCGCTGCTGCCCATCGGCGCCTATGAACCGCGCTGGTTCATGAAGGACCAGCATTGCAACCCGGCCGAATCGGTGCAGATCTTCGAAGACCTGGGTTGCAAGCGTGCGCTGGCGGTGCACTGGGGCACCTTCCAGTTGACCGATGAAGCACTGGATGAGCCACCACGCGCACTGGCCGCAGCCATGCGTGCCCGCCACATGGCAGACAATGCGTTCAAGGTGGCGGCCATTGGCCAAACCTGGCGCCTGCCTTCACGGCGTCAAGCCACAGACTGATTATTCGATCGATCAAGCTTGCCCGTTCCAACTGCTGACAGGCCAGGTCCTGCGTTCGGATCAGACTGGCCGAGCCTATTCAGTGCAAGGGCCCTCGAACGGGCTCCCGCACCATGCACCTGATTGAAGACGATCTCAGGCGCGGCGGTTGCGACGGATCACCCAGGCACCCACGGCCAGGCCTTCGAACAGCAAGGCGAAGGTACCGGGCTCGGGGATGGCTGCCAGATTGCCGATGTCGGGCAGTGCAATGGGTGCGGTCGAGGCTTGACCCGACACCGCAACAGACAGACCAAAGATCGCGCTTTGCGTCTGGTCCGTGGAGTTGGTGAAAACGCTGCGCAAGGTGTCGTCGAGGCTCTTGTCCGGCTCGGTCTTGGGCACCGTGGTGTAGACGATGGTGTAGTTGCCCAGGGCGGGGTCGTACTGGTACGAGGACGTTGAGTACTCGCCGGAAGCCGTTGCCTGCAGGCTCAGGGACTTATTGCCGGTGTAGGAAGCACTGACGCCGCTACCAGAATAGTTGTACGACAGGTAGGACGAAGCCGAAGCAGACGCGTTTTCCGTGGAGTTGCAATAGTAGTAGCTGCATGCCGTCGGGTTCAAGGCCTTGGCCTTCAGACTGACACTGGCATCAATCAACAGCAGCGAATTGGCCGACAGCGACAGGTTCAGCGGCTGGTTGTAGTAGTAATAGCCATTCGTGTTGGTACCGGTAGAAGCCGACGCGTTATAGGACGTCTGAGGACCACCTGCCGAACCGGCGACAGAAAGCGCCTCGCTGTTGACCGTTCCACTGGCACTGGCGTGTGCGATGTCGGTCAAGGCTGAGCCCGAGAAGGTGAAGGTGCCAGGACGCGTACGCGAGGAACTGTCGCTTTCGCCAACGGCGTTGTCAGTGGCGTTGACGGTGAGGATCGTGGAGCCCGTCGTCGTCAGAAAGCTGAACGAGGGATCGATACCGTCATTGGGGTTCAGGTCGATCAGGGTGAAGGTCAGGCCGGAGATCGACGCAGACGACTCGGAGGCAGCTTGAGCCACCGAAGCAGACACAGCCAAAGCAACAACGGACAAAACGGCAACAGCGCGGCGCATAAAGCACTCCCTTAAGTTGATTAGTCAAACACACTGCAAGAGCCACCATTTTTACAATCATTTGCAGTGGTGTGTGTGACTGACGCCCCCTTCTTTAGGGGAAGTCCCTCAACAAAAAGCCACACCGCGCACTGACGATGTAGCTTTTCAGGACAAAGGCCAGCGCCTTTTCAATGGACGGTACGTTCGAACTGAAATTCGCCGGACTCGTCCACCCGCACCGGAATGACATCCTTGGGCCCGAACTTGCCTTGCAAGATGAGCTTGGCCACCGGGTTCTCGATGCGCTGTTGAATCGCCCGCTTGAGCGGCCGTGCGCCAAACACCGGGTCGAAGCCCACCTTGGCGAGTTCGACCAGGGCCTCGGGCGTGACATCGAGCTTCATCTCCAGTTGCTGCAGGCGCCCTTCCAGTCCCTTGAGCTGGATCTTGGCGATCGACTGGATGTTGGCCATGTCCAGTGCATGGAACACCACCACCTCGTCGATGCGGTTGAGGAACTCAGGGCGGAAATGCTGCTTGACCTCGACCCACACGGCGTCCTTGATGTCCTCTGAAGGCTGTCCGGCCATCTGCATGATGTGGTGCGAGCCCAGGTTGGAGGTCATCACGATGACGGTGTTCTTGAAGTCCACGGTGCGGCCCTGTCCGTCGGTCAGACGACCATCGTCAAGCACCTGCAAGAGCACATTGAAGACATCGGGGTGCGCCTTCTCGACCTCATCGAGCAGCACCACGCTGTAGGGCTTGCGGCGAACGGCCTCGGTCAAGGTGCCGCCTTCTTCATAGCCCACATAGCCTGGGGGCGCGCCAATGAGGCGGCTCACCGAGTGCTTCTCCATGAACTCGCTCATGTCGATGCGGATGAGGTGGTCTTCGCTGTCGAACAGGAAGCCGGCCAAGGCCTTGCACAGCTCGGTCTTGCCCACGCCCGTGGGGCCCAGGAAGAGGAAGGAGCCATACGGGCGGTTCGGGTCAGACAGACCTGCACGTGAGCGGCGGATAGCGTCGGATACGGCCACGATGGCTTCGTCCTGGCCCACGACGCGATCGTGCAGCTTGTCTTCCATGGCCAGCAGCTTGTCGCGCTCGCCCTGCATCAACTTGGACACGGGGATGCCGGTGGCGCGCGCCACGACCTCGGCGATCTCTTCGGCGCCAACTTGCGTGCGCAGCAACTGCGGCCTGCCTGCGTCCTTGCCTGCCTTGTTTTTAGCCGTTTCCTTGGCCTGGGCTTCGTGCAGGCGCTTTTCCAGCTCGGGCAGTTTGCCGTATTGCAGCTCGGCCACCTTGTTGAAGTCACCCTTGCGCTTGAACTCCTCGATCTGGAAGCGGATACGGTCGATCTCTTCCTTGACGTGGGCCGAGCCCTGCGCCTGGGCCTTCTCGGCCTTCCAAACGTCTTCCAGGTCGGCATAATCCTTCTGCAGCTTGGTGATCTCTTCCTCGATCAGGCCCAGGCGCTTGATGGAGGCTTCGTCCTTTTCGCGCTTGACGGCTTCGCGCTCGATCTTGAGCTGGATGAGGCGGCGGTCGAGCCGGTCCAGGGCCTCGGGCTTGGAGTCGATCTCGATCTTGATCTTGGCGGCGGCCTCGTCGATCAGATCGATGGCCTTGTCCGGCAGGAAGCGGTCGGTGATGTAGCGGTTGGACAGCTCGGCCGCAGCCACGATGGCCGGGTCGGTGATCTCGACGCCATGGTGGACCTCGTACTTTTCTTGCAGGCCGCGCAGGATGGCGATGGTGGCTTCCACGCTGGGCTCGTCCACCAGGATCTTCTGGAAGCGGCGCTCCAGCGCGGCGTCTTTTTCGATGTACTTGCGGTATTCGTCCAGCGTGGTCGCGCCGATGCAATGCAACTCGCCACGGGCCAGCGCGGGCTTGAGCATGTTGCCTGCATCCATCGCCCCTTCGGCCTTGCCGGCGCCCACCATGGTGTGGATCTCGTCGATGAACATGATGGTCTGGCCTTCGTCCTTGGCCACTTCCTTGAGCACCCCCTTGAGTCGCTCTTCGAAGTCACCACGGTACTTGGCACCAGCCAGCAGCAGGGCCATGTCGAGCACAAGCACGCGCTTGTTCTTGAGCGAGTCGGGCACTTCGCCGGCCACGATGCGCTGGGCCAGGCCTTCAACAATGGCGGTCTTGCCCACACCGGGCTCACCGATCAGCACAGGGTTGTTCTTGCTGCGGCGTTGCAGCACCTGGATGGCACGGCGGATCTCTTCATCCCGGCCGATGACGGGGTCGAGCTTGCCTTGGCGAGCACGCTCGGTCAGGTCCAGGGTGTACTTCTTCAAGGCCTCGCGCTGGCCTTCGGCTTCGGGGTTGTCGACCTTCTGATCGCCACGGACGGCCTTGATCGCGGCCTCCAGCGGCTTGCGGCTCAAGCCAAAGTCGCGGGCCTGCGAGGCGGTGTCGCCCTTGTGGTCGGCCAGGGCGAGCAGGAACATCTCGCTGGCGATGTAGGGGTCGCCCTGCTTGTGGGCCTCCTTCTCCGCGCCCTGCAGCAGGCTCACGGTGTCACGACCGGCCTGGACCTGGTCGGCGCCTTGCACCTGGGGCAGTTTGTCGATCTGCTTCTCCAGGGCGGTGATCAGACCGGGCACTTTGACGCCAGCGCGCTCCAGCAGGGCTCGGGGGCCGTCGTCCTGCTGAAGCATGGCCAGCAGCAGGTGGGCAGGCTCAATGTAGGGGTTGTCGCGCGTAACGGCCAGACTCTGGGCCTCGGTCAGCGCTTCCTGGAATTTGGTGGTGAGTTTGTCGAGACGCATGAGCAATCCTGTTAGACGGAGGCACCCAACGCGCTTGCGCAGGGCCGATTGCTCATGAAGATAAGGCGATGACCGGGCATTTCAAGCCCCGGTCATCCCTGGGTTTTGAGAAAAATCAATCTCCGGTGACGACCCGGTTGCGCCCGGTGTGCTTGGCTTCGTACAGGCACATGTCGGCACGGGCCAGGTCGTCTTCCAAGGTGGTGTCCTCGCGGTGAAAGGCGATGCCGATGCTCACCGTCACGCGGATCTCGCCCGTCTTGGTCTCGAAGGGGCTGAGTTCCACAATCTCACGCACCCGCTCGGCAATGGACTGCGCCTCCAGCCTGGAGCGCACGGGCAGCAGCACCGAGAACTCCTCCCCGCCGTAGCGGGCCAGCAGCGCGTCCTCGCGAAGGTGATCGCGTACGGTGTTGGTCACGTGGCGCAGCACGTCGTCACCCATGGCGTGGCCATGGCGGTCATTGACGTCCTTGAAGAAATCGATGTCGATCATCAGCACCGCCAGCACACTGGCTTGCATCGCCTGCAAAGCCACCATGCGCTCGCCCAGTTCACGCAGCCCCCGACGAGACAGCGCCCCGGTCAGGTCATCAGACAGCGAGCGGGCCCGCAATTGCTGCATCAGCCGCTCATTGACCGACGCAAACACCACGGAGGACACCGCCAATGGCAGCAGCGCAAAGCTCAGTCCGGTGATGGGCATGAGCCAATCGGGCATGTGGAGCCAGTGCGAGGGGTACGGACCGGGCTGCGTGAAGGCCCAATACAGCAGGACCACCCAGTTCAGGGCGAATTCGCAGGCGGCCAGCAGCAGGGTGATGTCGCCACCATTGAATTTGCTGTTCTGGATCAGGAGCAGACCCTGATCCAGCGCCATGCCCATGCTGACCAGAAAGAACACCACGCCGATGGCCTGAACGTACTGCTGGTCCGAACCGAAAGCCGCCGCGCCCCACAGTGCCAGCCCCACGAGCACCACGACCAGGAAACCGAAAACCGGGTAGGTGCGCCGCCCATTGAGCTGCCGAAACGCCCAGGCCAACAAGGCCACGCCCATGCCCGCGAAGCCGATGGCGCCTTTGAGCACCTCCGGCCGCATGCTCAAAGGGCTGAGCTGCACGCACAGCAAGACCGACAGACACAGCAGGGCCCAGCGAAACAGCCCCAAGGCGTAGGTCACGCGGGCTTGCTCGGTGCGCACCATGGCCAGCAGCCCCAGTCCGACCAGGGAGCCGGCGCCCGCGACGGCGTAGCAGGTGTAAACGTCGATCGACAGCATGCCTGATTTTTACACTTTGAAAGTAGGGGCAATATCGGCATGCACCCCGACAGATTGATACCTTGGCTCATTCGCAACACCCCGCGCGTGCCATGTTTGCCATCCAACCCCCTTGACACCGGACAGGGAAAGCGCTTCAATGCACATGTTCACATCGTCAACATAAAGGAGCCCAACATGAGTCAAGCCAGCATTTCCGTCTCGGATGACGATGATTCGGTCCTCTCTACCGCCACGCGTCGCCAGGCCCAGGCGACAGGCAACATCTTCCTGGAAGGGCCTTTTGCCCCGGTGGACCGCGAGACCACGGCCACCGCGCTGCAAGTCACCGGCTCGATTCCCGAAGAGCTGGACGGCCTGTATGTCCGCATCGGCCCCAACCCGCTCAAAGCGCCCCAGGACCCGCGCAAGTACCACTGGTTCACCGGCGATGGCATGGTGCACGGCGTGCGGCTGTCTGGCGGCGAGGCCCTGTGGTACCGCAACCGCTGGATCGGCAGCAAGAGCGTGCAGCGCAAGCTGGGCCGCGACCCCGTGCCCGGCAAGACGCGCGGCATCTTCGACACCGTCAACACCAATGTCTACGGCCATGCGGGGCGCGTGTGGGCCTCGGTGGAGGCCGGGCCGGCGCCGGTGCAGTTGGACAGCGAGTTGACCTCCGTGCGCCACGGCCTCTTCGACAGCGAACCCACCGTGCCCTTCACCGCCCACCCGCACCGCGACCCGGTCAGCGGCGACCTGCACGCCATCACCTACGACGCCATCCAGCACAAGACGCTGAACTATGTGCGCGTGAGCGCCAAGGGCCAGGTCGACAAGATCGTTCGCATCCCGGTCAAGCATGGCCCCATGGTGCACGACTGCGCCATCACCCGCAGCCAGGTCATCGTGCTGGACCTGCCCGTGACCTTCTCCTGGTGGGAGATGATCAAGCGCTCGCCCTTCCCCTACAGCTGGAACCCCAAGCACGGCGCGCGCGTGGGCTTGCTGCCTCGCGAGGGCGAAGCCTCAGACATCCGCTGGTTCGATGTCGATCCCTGCTACGTCTTCCACCCCTGCAATGCCTACGACCTGCCTGATGGCTCGGTGGTGCTTGATGTGGTGGTGCACCAGCACATGTTCGACCAATCTCGCATCGGGCCCGAAGCCGACACCCATCCCAGCTTCGAGCGCTGGACCTTGCCCGCCGGCGGGCAGCGCGTGGTACGCGAGATGATCTCCCGGCGGGACCAGGAGTTCCCGCGCCCCGACGAGCGCCGCTTTGCCCAGCGCTACCGCTATGCCTATACCGTCGAGTTCAGTGTGGACATGGCGGGCGGCCAGTCCGTCCTCAAGCATGACCTGGACACCCGAACGACCACTGAGCATCGCTTCGCCGAGCACCTCAAGCCCGGTGAATTCGTGTTCGTGCCGCGCCGCGCCGACTCGGCTGAGGACGAGGGCTGGCTGATGGGTTTCGTCAGCAACCTGAATACGGGGCTGGGCGAGTACCACGTGCTGGATGCGTCGGACCTGAGCGCACCGGCCAGCGCCGTGGTGCAACTGCCCGCTCCTGTGCCCCTGGGCTTTCATGGCAATTGGGTGGGCGCAGCGGATCTGGGAGGCGGCCGCTAATTGCTCTGCGTGTTGCTCGGCGTGTTCTTGAACGCCAGGCCACCCCAGCGTGCCGCGGCCTCGTCATCGGCGCTGCGGGCATCGACCCAGCGGCTGACACCGCCGGCCGACTCCTTCTTCCAGAAAGGCGCCTGAGTCTTGAGCCAGTCCATCAGGAACTCTGCGCACTGAAAGGCCTGGCTCCGGTGCTTTGATGTCACGGCCACCAGCACGATCTGCTCCGACACCTTGAGCGGCCCCACGCGGTGGATCACCCGCACACCCCGCACGTCGAAACGCGCCCAGGCCTGCTGAATGAGCCCGGCGATGCTGCGCTCGGTCATGCCGGGATAGTGCTCCAGCTCCATCGTGGCGGGGGTGGGATCAGCGGCACCCGGCGATGCCTGTGCGTCCTGCTGCCACTCGCGCACCGTGCCGACAAAGCTCACCACCGCGCCCACGCACGGGTCGCTGGCACGCAGTCGCGCCACTTCGGCAGACAGATCGAAATCATCCGGGCCCACATGCACGCAAGCCAACGCGGCCTCCAGCGACAGATCGGGCCGGTGTGCGGGCTGACCTGCAGGCTGGCTTGAGGACCTCATGTCAGCCTCCGGTCACGGGCGGAAAGAAGGCCACCTCGGCCCCATCGTGCAGGGCCTCGTCGGCCATGCACAGCGCCTGGTCAAGCGCTGTGCGCAAACCTCGGGATTCGGCCAGGGCCGCTTCATGGACGGGCGACAAGCCCGTGAGCCATTGCTGCAACTGACCGACGGTGCGCGGCGCTTCGCTGCCCTCGAGCGTGACGGCCTCCCCGGCACCCAACTTCTCGCGCACCGAAGCGAAATAACGCACCTGAACCTTCATGACTGGGCCTTCATCGTTGTGAGGTCTGTGCCGATCAGCCCTGCACCGACATCCGTGCGGCAGCAGCAGGCTGCACGAGTTCGGAAAAAGGCAGATATGACACTGTATCTCCGGGCTGCACGGTTGCGCCAGGGGCCAGATCGACCAGGCCATCGGCCCAGGCGGCCGAGGTCAGCACGCCGGAACCCTGATTCGGGTACAGCGTGACGCGGCCTTGCGCATCCAGGCGCGCACGCGCGAACTCGCGGCGTCTGTCGGCATGGGGCCACTCGAACGCCGCTTCCAGTTTCACCGCTTGCGGCAAGCACCAAGACTCACCGCCCAGCATGGACAAGGCCGGCCGAGCCAGCAACAGGAAGGTCACGAAGCTGGCTACCGGGTTGCCCGGCAGGCCCATGTAGAGGGCCCTGCTGCCGTCTGCGCGGTTCAGCCAGCCGAACACGAAGGGCTTGCCCGGTTTGATGGCCAGGGCCCAGAAGTCCAGCCCGCCTTCGGTCTGCACGGCCTGGCGCAAATGGTCTTCTTCGCCCACCGACACCCCGCCGCTGCTGATGACCAGGTCGCTTTGCTCGGCGGCTTGGCGCAGCGCGGCACAGGTGGCTTCCGGCTTATCCGGCACGATGCCCAGGTCAGATACCGTGGCGCCCACGGCCTGCGCCAACCCGCGCAAGGTATGGCGGTTGCTGTTGTAGATCGCGCCCCGCGGCAGCGATTGCCCGGGCATGACCAGCTCGTTGCCCGTGGTCAGCACAGCCACGCGCGGCCGCTTAAAGACAGCCAGCGTGGCAGCCCCGACAGACGCGGCCACACCCAGCGAAGCCGGACTCAGGCGCAAGCCGGCTTGCAGCACGGTCTGGCCCCGGGCGATGTCCTCGCCACGGCGGCGGATGTTCTGCCCAGTCCTGACCGCTTCATTGAAACGCACACGGCCGGTCACGGAGTCGGCCGTCGTGTGCTCCTGCATGACGACGGCATCTGCGCCTTCAGGAATCGGCGCGCCGGTGAAGATGCGGGCGCACTGCCCGGCCTGCAATGCCTCGCCGACCTGGCCCGCTGCGATGCGCTGGGCCTGCGGCAGGCTCACGGCGGTATCCTCGGCACCGGCCTGGCCGGCCTGCTGCAAATCCGCCGCACGCACCGCGTAGCCATCCATGGCGCTGTTGTCCAGTGGCGGCACGTCCACCGGCGAGACCAGGTCTTGTGCCAGCACACGGCCCAGCACCTCGACGCTGTCCAGCGTTTCGGTCTGACGCCTGCCATGCGGACCACTGACATGCTGCTCGACCGCCGTACGAAGCTTGGACCAGGCTTCGTCCAGCGGCATCAGGGGCTTGAAAGCCGTGGCCATGTCTGCCTTTCAACGATCAGTCGTTGCAATGCCGGACGATGTAGTCCTTGACCGTCTGCGTGCTGTTGGGCACAACCACAAAGCGCTTGGGCAAGGACTCCAGCCCTTCCAGGCCGGCGATCCAGTGCGGGCGCTCGGGCTGGCGGCCCGTGGCTTCGACGATGGTGTCCGCGAACTTGGCGGGCAAGGCTGTTTCAAGTACCAGCATTGGCACGCCGGGTGTGATGTGGGCGCGCGCCACCTTCAGGCCGTCGGCCGTGTGGGTGTCGATCATCACGCCGAAACGCTCGAAGGTGTCCTTGATGGTGGCCAGGCGATCACTGTGTCGGCTGGTGCCGGACACGAAGCCATAGTCCTTGACCTTGGCAAACTCCTCAGCCGTCAGGTGGAACTCGCCGCGCTGCTCGATCTCGTACTTGAACAGGGACTTGACCTTGGCGCCATCACGGCCCAGCAGGTCGAACACGAAGCGCTCGAAGTTCGAGGCCTTGGAGATGTCCATCGAGGGCGAAGACGTTTCATACGTCTCGGCGCTGCCCCGCACGCGGTAGCTGCCGGTACGAAAGAACTCGTCGAGCACATTGTTCTCGTTCGTGGCCACGACCAGCTTGTCGATGGGCAGGCCCATCATGCGGGCCACATGGCCGGCGCAGACGTTGCCGAAGTTGCCCGACGGCACAGTGAAGCTGACCTTCTGATCGTTCGACTCGGTCGCGTAGAAGTAGCCAGCGAAGTAGTACACGACCTGAGCCAGCAGGCGCGCCCAGTTGATCGAGTTGACCGTGCCGATCTTGTACTGGCGCTTGAAGGCCAGGTCGTTGGAGACCGCCTTGACGATGTCCTGCGCGTCGTCGAACACGCCTTCCACGGCCAGGTTGTGGATATTGGGGTCTTGCAGGCTGAACATCTGTGCCTGCTGGAAGGGGCTCATGCGGCCGTTGGGCGAAAGCATGAACACGCGCACGCCCTTCTTGCCACGCATGGCGTACTCGGCCGCGCTGCCCGTGTCGCCCGATGTGGCGCCCAGGATGTTGAGCGACTCGCCACGGCGCGCCAGTTCATATTCGAACAGGTTGCCCAGCAGTTGCATGGCCATGTCCTTGAAGGCCAGCGTCGGGCCATTCGACAGGGCTTGCAGCGCGAGGCCAGGTTCCAGTGGCTTCAAAGGCGTGATCTCGTCGAAGCCGTAAGTCGCCTTGGTGTAGGTCTTGGCGGCCAGCTTCTTGACATCGTCAACGGGAATGTCGTCGATGTAGAGCGCCAGGATCTCGCCGGCCAGCTCGGCATAGCTCAAAGCCCGCCACTTGGTCAGTGTGGCATCGTCAATCTTGGGGTAGGAAGTGGGCAGGTAAAGGCCGCCATCTGGGGCCAGGCCTTCCAGCAGGATCTCGGCAAAACCACGCTCGGTCTTGTCGCCACGGGTCGATATGTACTTCATGATCACGCGAGCTCTTCTTTGCGCAGCTTGACGATGGGAGCCAGCACGGTGGGCAGGGCCTGCATCGCGGCCACGGCTTGGTTCATCGCGCCTTCCTTGGTGTCATGCGTCAGGATGATCAGGTCGGTCTGATTGCCCTCGCCGCTGACCTCATCGGCCTCGCGCTGGATCACGGCATCGATCGAGATGCCCTGCTCAGCCAAGATGCCCGTGATCTTGGCCAGCACGCCAGCCTTGTCGGCCACGCGCAAACGCAGGTAGAAGGCCGTCACCACCTGCTCTATCGGCAGGATGGGCAGGGTCGACATCGAATCGGGCTGGAAGGCCAGGTAAGGCACGCGTGCGGCTGGCGCCGCATCGATCAGGCGCGCGATGTCCACCAGGTCGGCCACCACGGCCGATGCGGTCGGCTCCGAGCCCGCGCCCTTGCCGTAGTACATGGTCGTGCCCACGGCATCACCCTGCACCATCACGGCGTTCATCGCGCCTTCCACGTTGGCGATCAGGCGGCGCATCGGCACCAGCGTCGGGTGGGTGCGCAGCTCGATGCCATTGTTCTGGCGGCGTGCAATGCCCAGCAGCTTGATGCGGTAACCCAGTTGCTCGGCGTACTTGATGTCGGTGGCCGACAGCTTGGTGATGCCCTCCACATGGGCCTTGTCGAACTGCACCGGCACACCGAAGGCAATGGCACTCATGATCGTGGCTTTGTGCGCGGCGTCCACGCCTTCGATGTCGAAGGTGGGATCGGCTTCGGCGTAACCAAGACGTTGCGCTTCTTTCAGGACCACGTCGAAGTCCAGGCCCTTGTCGCGCATCTCGGACAGGATGAAGTTGGTCGTGCCATTGATGATGCCGGCCACCCACTGGATCTGGTTGGCGGTCAGGCCTTCACGCAGCGCCTTGATGATGGGAATGCCACCGGCCACGGCGGCTTCAAAGGCCACCATCACGCCCTTGGCACGGGCAGCGGCAAAGATCTCGGTGCCATGCACGGCCAGCAGGGCCTTGTTGGCGGTCACCACGTGCTTGCCGGCCGCGATCGCGTCCAGCACCAGCTTCTTGGCAATGCCATAGCCACCAATGAGCTCCACCACCACGTCGATCTCGGGATTGGCGATCACGGCGCTGGCGTCGGCCACCACCTGCGCGGCATTGCCCACAAGCTCTTTGGCGCGCTCGGTGTTGAGGTCGGCCACCATGGCGATCTCGATGCCGCGGCCGGCGCGGCGACGGATCTCTTCCTGATTGCGTTGCAGCACGGTGAAGGTGCCGCCACCGACGGTACCGATGCCCAGCAGGCCGACCTTGACGGGTCGCAGTTGTGGTTGGCTCATTGACGAATCTCTCTTGAAAACATGCGGGGTCTGGCTTGTGGCCGCCCCGCTTATATGGAAAAGGGTGTGAAGCAGGTATCGACTCAGGCGTGGCGCTTGCGATAGCCATCCAGGAAGCGCGAAATGCGACCGACGGCGTCGCGCAGGTCGTCGCTGTTGGGCAGGAAGACCAGTCGGAAGTGATCAGGGTGGGCCCAGTTGAAACCCGTGCCCTGCACGATCAACACCTTCTCTTCGGCCAGCAGCTCGTAGGCGAACTGCTGGTCGTCGGCGATCGGGTAGATCTTGGGATCCAGGCGCGGGAACATGTAGAGCGCTCCCTTGGGCTTGACCACGCTCACCCCGGGGATCTGGCTGAGCAGCTCATAGGCCAGGTCACGCTGCTTACACAGTCGGCCGCCCGGTGCCACCAGGTCCTTGATGCTCTGGTAGCCGCCCAGCGCCGTCTGGATGGCCAGCTGGCCCGGTGTGTTGGCGCACAGGCGCATCGAGGCCAGCATGTTCAGGCCTTCGACATAGTCCTTGGCATAGCGCTTCTCGCCCGACACCACCATCCAGCCAGCACGGTAGCCGCAGGAGCGGTAGTTCTTGCTCAGGCCGTTGAAGGTCAAAAAAAGCACGTCGTCGGCCAGCGAGGCCATGGAGGTGTGCGTGGCACCGTCGTAGAGCGTCTTGTCGTAGATCTCGTCGGCCATCACGATGAGCTGGTGCTCGCGTGCCACCTGGATGATCTCGCGCAGCAGGCTCTCGGGGTACAGTGCCCCCGTCGGGTTGTTCGGGTTGATGACGACGATGGCGCGCGTGCGCGGCGTGATCTTGGCGCGGATATCGGCGATGTCGGGGAACCAGTCGGACTGCTCGTCGCAGATGTAGTGCACCGGACGCCCACCCGACAGCGACACGGCCGCTGTGTACAGCGGGTAATCAGGCGCAGGCAACAGGACTTCGTCTTCCGCGTTGAGCAGGGCATTGAGCGCCATCACGATCAGCTCGGAGGCGCCATTGCCCAGGTAGACGTCATCGACCGTCACGCCGGAGATGTTCTTTTCCTGGCAGTAATGCACCACCGATTTGCGTGGCGCGAACAGGCCCTTGCTGTCCGTGTAGCCGGCCGCCCCCGAGAGATTGCGGATCATGTCCTGCACGATCTCGTCGGGCGGCTCCAGGCCGAACACCGCCAGATTGCCGATGTTCAGCTTGATGATCTTGTGGCCTTCTTCCTCCATCTGGCGCGCCTTTTCCAGCACGGGCCCACGGATGTCGTAACAGACGTTGGCGAGTTTGCTGGACTTGGCGATGGGCTTCAAAACGGTCTCCGCAGGGGGAAGGAGGGAAAGCTATAAGTTTCGCACAGCTTGACGACGGCATCGCGACCAGGCCATCAGCCCTCGAACCAGGCCCCAGAGCGAGATTCCCTAAAATGCCTGCACGACTTTCGACGCCCCACCACATCCTCCCTCCTCCCGTGGCGCCCTTCGCCTTGCCAGATCATGAAATTGCATGCCGACCGCGCCGAGGGCGTGAACATCATCAACGCCTACACGGCCGATTCCGTCTCGGTCAACGGTGAGGCGCACGGCCGCAGCATCCTTGTCCCCCCTACCGGCGAGGTCATCCCCTGGGATGTGAGCGCCCTGGCGGAGCTGGCCGAAGCGCATTTCGAGCGCATCGCCCAGACGCGCCCCGAACTGGTGGTATTTGGCAGCGGCAAGCTGCTGCGTTTTCCGCCTGCTGCGCTGCTGCGCCCTCTGATGGCGGCCCGCATCGGCATCGAAACCATGGACACACCCGCCGCCTGCCGCACCTACAACATCCTGGTGGCTGAAGGCCGGCACGTCATGGCGGCGCTGCTGATCCACCCCTGACGACGTTCCACCACGTGTGAATTCAGGCCTGGCAAGCGGCGCATCGCAGGCCCTCTTGTGGGGGAAGTGCGGCGACACCCGAGGGTGAGCCTAGAAGCACTTTATAATGGGAGGCTCTTCTCGCAGGCTGCTGATCACTACAACATGACACCCGCTCTCAACAAACCTTTGCCGGAATTTGAAGCTGTCGCCACCGGAGGTGTGAAGTTCACGCCTCAGGGCTTTGTGGGGCAGACCGTGGTGCTGTACTTCTACCCGAAGGACCATACACCCGGTTGCACCACGGAAGCCATGCAATTCCGTGACAAGCACAAGGAATTCACGAAGGCCGGCGCGGTGGTGTTCGGCGTGTCCCGTGACAACCTCGCCTCGCACGACAAGTTCAAGGAAAACCTCGAGTTGCCTTTCGAACTCATCGCCGACACGGAAGAAAAGCTCTGCCACATGTTCGGTGTGGTCAAGAATAAGATCATGTACGGCAAGAAGGTCAAGGGCATCGAACGCTCTACCTTCCTGATCGGCCCCGACGGCGTGCTGCGCGAAGAATGGCGCGGCATCAAAGTCGCTGGCCACGTGGACGACGTGCTCAAGGCCGTCAAGGCGCTCAAGCAAGAAGCCGCCTGAGCCGCGCCTTCATGCCATCAAGAAGCGCCCTCCCGGGCGCTTTTTCATTGGTGCGCCGCACCACGGCCTGAAGCGCACGGGTCGGTCCCTAGAGGATTTGCCCTCAGCCCGAAACACGCTGCGGGAAACCGTGATGCATTCGGCCTGTGAAAGCGTTGCAACAGCCACACACAGCGGGCACGGAGTGTGCATAATCATTTTCATGCATCTGAGCTGTTCTGAACTCAGTCCACTGTCTGCCCCCCGATCGAACCTGCATCGATCCGATGCCCGCGAGATCGACCAGCCTGAGGCCGCACATTGTCTTGTGCGGCCTTTTTGTTTGTGCCTTCACTCCTGACGGACTTCACCATGCCTCTGCCCAAGCCGCCCACCAAACGCGCCGACATGTTGACCGCTGAAGACTTCGCGTCGCAGCCCAAACCTGTCAAGCAGACCAAAAGCAGCGCCACGCGCGCTGCCTCGGCCAAAGCAGCTCCCGCCTTCACCCAGCCACCCGTGCTGGAACTGGTGAAACCAAGCGCCACCACCAGCGCTGTCGAGAAAATCAGCGCAAGCACCAAAGCGGGGGGCGCGCTGGCCCCCGTTCGAGCGGACAAATCCGACTCCGCGCCGGTCGCCACCAAACCCTCTTCGAGCGATGCTGCCAAGGCACGCAGTGGGCCCGCCACGGGCTCCGGCACCATGCGCCGCCGCCGCATGAGCGAGGGCCCGGCCAAGTTGTTCGTGCTCGACACCAATGTGCTGCTGCACGACCCGATGTCGCTCTTCCGCTTCGAGGAGCACGATGTCTACCTGCCCATGATCACGCTCGAAGAACTGGACGGCCACAAGAAGGGCATGACCGAAGTGGCGCGCAACGCCCGTCAGGTCAGCCGCGACCTGGACCAATTGGCCGCCGACATGAACGGCAGCCAGATGGACCCGACAGCTGGCATCGCACTGGCCAAGACCGGCCACGTCGAAGCCGGCGGCAAGCTCTACTTCCAGACCAACGGCATGGAGATCCATCTGCCGGCGGGCCTGCCGCAAGGCAAGGCAGACAACCAGATCCTGGGTGTGGTACAGGCTTTGCGTAGCCAGCACCCGGGTCGCGACGTCGTGCTGGTGTCCAAGGACATCAATATGCGGATCAAGGCCCGCGCCCTGGGCCTGCCCGCCGACGACTACACCAGTGACAAGACCCTGGAAGACGGCGACCTGCTCTATACGGGCGTCCTGCCCCTGCCTGCGGACTTCTGGGATCGCCACGCCAAGGGCATGGAAAGCTGGCAGCAAGGCGGCGTCACCTACTACCGCGTGAGCGGCCCCATGGTGCCGGTCTTCCTGGTCAACCAGTTCGTCTACCTCGAAAGCCCAGGCGCCACACCCTGGTACGGCAAGGTTATCGAGATCACCGGCAAGACGGCCGTGCTGCGCACGCTCAAGGACTACGCGAACCAGAAGCATTCCGTATGGGGTGTCACGGCGCGCAACCGCGAGCAGAACTTCGCCCTGAACCTGCTGATGGACCCGGAATGCGATTTCGTGACGCTCACGGGTTCAGCCGGTACCGGCAAGACACTGATGACGCTGGCATCCGCCCTGAGCCAGGTGCTCGACGAGCGCCGCTACACCGAGATCATCGTTACCCGCGTGACGGTGCCGGTGGGCGAGGACATCGGCTTCCTGCCTGGCACGGAGGAGGAAAAGATGTCACCCTGGATGGGCGCGCTCGACGACAACCTCGAAGTGCTGGCCCGCGGCGACAGCAGCGCTGGCGAATGGGGCCGTGCCGCCACCAACGAGCTGGTGCGCAGCAAGATCAAGATCAAGAGCATGAACTTCATGCGCGGGCGCACGTTTTTGAACAAGTTCCTGATCATCGACGAGGCGCAGAACCTCACGCCCAAGCAGATGAAGACCTTGATCACGCGTGCCGGTCCGGGCACCAAGATCATCTGCCTGGGCAACCTGGCACAGATCGACACGCCCTACCTCACCGAAGGCAGCTCGGGTCTGACCTACGCAGTCGACAAGTTCAAAGGCTGGCCACACAGCGGGCATGTCACGTTGGCACGCGGCGAACGCTCGCGCCTGGCGGACTTCGCCTCTGAGGTGCTGTGAGATTGCAGATCAGCTGAACGCTCACCCCGGCCTACCCCGGAATCGAGGACCTCTTCGGAGGTCCTTTTTCATGCCCACTACTGCATGGTGAAAGAAATTTGCGGGCAGTAATTCGCAGATTTGCCAAATGCGCTTGCCAGGTCAAACACAAAGCAGATCGCCCACTCCAGAATGGCTTAATAAGTAGCAGTCCAATCTCATCTTGAACCAGGCCGCCCAATTCACCGCCGACCTCGGTGGCTTCGACACCGCACGGTACCTGATCGTGCTCGCCCTGATGCTGATCACGATGGTCGCAGGCCTGGCTTCGCTCATACATCGCCGCACGCGCAGGCTCAGGGAATGGTCGTGGATCGGCAAGCTGTCGGATCTGGTGCTGTCCAAAGACCCCAAGCAGACCGTGCTGCTGTTGCGCTATCTGGTGGGCGCGGCCAACAGCGTGGCCGGCGTGGCCGCGCTGAATTTCGGTGTCTCCGCGGGGGTACTCGAATCTGAAGGCGTCAGCTGGTTGACGGCCTCCGCGCTCGCCAGCGCCATCTTTTTTTATGGCGTGATGCGCAGCGGGCTCAACCTCAAGCTGGCCGACCCGTCCATGGCAGGCATGCAGATCAACTGCGCCGTGGTCTTTCTGGCCTGGGGCTATGTATTGGGAGGTCCTGGCGCATCGATCGCGTTGCTGCTGCTCTTCATCTTCCTCTTGTTCAGCATGTTCACCGCGACGACCGGTACCTTGATTCGAGCCTGCGTGGTGGCTGCCGTGGCTTTCGGCATCGCCATGCTGCACGAGGCGCAAGCGCCCAGCCAAGTCCCCTACATGGCCAAGCTGCAGCTGGTCTATTTTGGCGTGCTGCTGTTCATGCTGGTGAGCATGTGCCTGCTGGTGTCCCAGTTCAATCGCATCCGGGCCAAGTCCACCAAGCGCAAGAACGAACTGGCCGAAGCGCTGGCCCGAATTCAGGACCTGGCCACGCGCGACGAGCTCACTGGCCTGTTCAACCGCCGTCATATGCTGGAGCTGCTCAACACCGAGAAGCACCGCTGCATCCGCACGGACAGGCGCTTTTGCATCGCCCTGATCGACGTGGACCATTTCAAGGCCGTCAACGACACGCACGGCCATGGCGTGGGCGACGAGGTGCTGGCAACAGTGGCCGTGGTGATCACCGGAGGCCTGCGCGAAACCGATGTGGTCGCACGCTGGGGTGGCGAAGAGTTCCTCATCATGTTCACCGACACCGATTGCCCCACGGCCGAACTGGTGCTGTCACGCATCCAGATGATGCTGTCGGCCACCATGGTCAGCCAGAGCGTACCCAGCCTGCATGTGACCTTCTCTGCTGGCCTGACGCGCTACGACAGCGACGAGATGCTCACGCGCACCATCGACCGTGCGGACCGGGGGCTCTACATGGCCAAGGCCGGTGGTCGCAACCGCGTGGTGCGGCTTGATCCAGGTCAGCCGGAGGACAGGGTCGCCGTTGGCTGCGGCAAACCCACGGTGACGTCCTCAGTCGCGCTCGAAAACCGCCATGCTTTCGACGTGGGCGGTGTGGGGAAACATGTTCACCGCCCCGCCTGACACGCAACGGTAACCGGCCTGGTGCACCAGCAGACCGGCATCGCGCGCCAGCGTGGCCGGGTTGCAACTCACGTACACGATGCGCTTGGGAGGCGCCCAGCCCGGGGCCAGGCTCGGGTCCTGATGCAGGTCTGCCATGGCCTTGGCCAGTGCGAAGGCCCCCTCACGCGGTGGGTCCACCAGCCACTTGTCGGCATGGCCATAGCTGGCCAGCTCCTGCGGCGTGATCTCGAAGAGGTTGCGCGCCACAAAGCTGGTCTTGGCATCCAGCTTGTTGAACTTGGCGTTCTCGCGCGAACGGGCCACCAGGGCCTCGCTGCCTTCGATGCCCAGCACCTCGCGGGCCTGCGTGGCCAGCGGCAAGGTGAAGTTGCCCAGGCCGCAGAACCAGTCGATCACGCGTTCTTCAGGCGTCACACCCAAGAGGCGCAAGGCCCGGCCCACCAGCACCTGGTTGATGGCATGGTTGACCTGTGTGAAGTCAGTCGGCTTGAAGGGCATGTTGATGCCGAATTCGGGCAGCGTGTAGTCCAGCCCAGGAAGGGATTCGTCCAGCGGGTGAACCGTGTCGGGCCCCTTGGGTTGCAACCACCACGAGATGGTGTGCTCGCTTGAAAAAGCCTTCAGGCGCTGGATGTCGGCAGGGCTCAGGGGCTCGAGGTGGCGCAGAACCAGCGCCGTCACCTGGCTGCCCACGGCCAGTTCAATTTGCGGCAGGCGGTCGCGCTGGTCCATGGCGCCGATCAGCTCGCGCAAGGGCATCAGCAGACGGCTCACATGAGGGGGCAGGATCTCGCAAGTCTGCATATCGGCCACATAGCGCGACTTGCGCTCGTGGAAGCCCACCAGCACCGTGTTCTTCTTGGCCACGTAGCGCACCGACAAACGGGCGCGGTAGCGGTAGCCCCAGGACGGGCCTTCGATGGGGCGCAGCAGCATCTCGGGCTTGACCTTGCCCAGATGCCAGAGGTTGTCTTCCAGCACACGCTGCTTGACGGCGACCTGGGCACTGGGGTGGAAGTGCTGCATTTTGCAGCCTCCGCACAGACCGAAGTAGGTACAGCGGGGCGTGACGCGCTGTGCGCTTTCGCGGCGCATCTCGGTCAAGGTGCCCTGCTCCCAGTTGTTCTTCTTGCGAGACACACTGACACGCACCTCTTCGCCAGGCAGCGCGTCTTCGATGAACACGACCTTGCCATCGGCGCGGTGGGCCACGCCTTGGGCTTCGATATCCAGGGATTCGACTTTCAGCCACTCCTGGTGGGGCGGCACGTCAGAAACGGGAACGGGGGATGCATCACTCATCCCCCGATTGTCTCTCATGCCTCACCCGGGGCCAGCCCGGCGCCACACCCGTCAGCGGGCATCAGCAAGGATCAGCGGGCCGGCAGTTGCTTGGCCGGATCGATCGGCTTGCCCTGCTTGCGGATCTCAAAGTGCAGCTCGACGCGGTCCGTGTCGGTGGAGCCCATCTCGGCGATCTTCTGGCCCTTGCGCACAGCCTGGTCTTCCTTGACCAGCAGCGTCTGGTTGTGCGCGTAGGCGGTCAGGTACTCGCCATTGTGTTTGATGATGACGAGGTTGCCGTAACCACGCAGGCCGGAGCCGGCGTACACAACGCGGCCGTCCGCCGCAGCCAGAACAGGGTCGCCGGCCTTGCCACCAATGGACAGACCCTTGCGCTTGCCTTCCTCGAAGCTGCCGATGGTGGGACCATTGGCCGGCCACGCCCAGGCGGGCTCGTCCGAATCCTTGGTGTCCTTGGTCTCGGCCACACTGGCCGCACCGCCAGCCGATGAGGCCGCGCTGGCGGCCCCACTGGCCGCGCCTGCCGCCGCACCGCTGGCCGAGCCAGAAGCCGCTCCAGATGCCGACGACGCCGCGCTCTTGGCCGGGCCTGCCTTGCTGTCCAGCGAACGGCTCTCGATCTTGGGGCTGCTCACGGGTTTGGCCGAAGCCAGACCCGAAGAGGCTGCGGCACTGGCGTCCACGCCAGGCGGCACCACACGCAGCACCTGGCCCACCTCAATCAGATTGGGGTTCTCGAGATTGTTCCAGCTCGCCAGGTCGCGCCAGTTCTGGCCGGCGTCCAGCGAGATGCGGATGAGGGTGTCACCGGGTTTGACGGTGTAATAGCCGGGCTTGCCGGCGTTTTCTGCGCCGGGCAGCACGCGAGGCGCGGCAGGTGCGCCCGCACCGGCTGAAGAGCCTGGCAAACCGGCGTGGGAGCGGTCTTCAACCGGCGCACGGTGGCCCGGCGACGCGCAACCAACCAGAACGAGCAACAGCGCTGCCGAAGCAGCCAACCTGAGTGTGGATGTCATGTGCATGAGGACGCTCGATCGGGCCGGTCTGCGGTCTGGCCGCATCCTGCCCATCAAAGTCATGTGGTGCCTGATTTTAGAGGGACGAAGAGGACCGCTCCCGCACGGCTGTGCTGAAGGCTGCCATCGGGCAGGCGGTCCAGGATGGTCAAGACCTGCGTGCCGCGCGATTCTTCAAGGGGTGCCACCAGCCGGCCACCCGGTGCAAGCTGGTCGATCCAGGCTTGGGGCAGGGCCGAACCACCCGCTGCGGCGATGATGGTGTCGTAGGGAGCCAGGGGTGCGTGGCCGATCATGCCATCACCATACACCAGGCGCACGTCGGGCCAGCCGGGCAGGTGCTGGCGCATGCTGTCGAGATTGGCGCGCGCCTTGACGTGCAGATCACGCAGGCGTTCGATGGACACCACCCGGCGCGACAGGTGGCCCAGCAGCGCCGCCTGGTAGCCACAGCCCGTGCCGATCTCCAGACAATGGCCCAGCGGCTTGCCGTGGGCCGCCCCCGCCTGCGCCGCACCGGGACGCACACACAGCGACTGGATCATCGCGGCCACCACGGACGGCTTGGAGATGGTCTGGCCCAGCCCGATGGGCAGGCTGGTGTCTTCATAGGCCTGGTTGACCAGGGCGCTGTCCACGAAGAGGTGGCGCGGCACACGGGCAAAGGCGTCCAGCACCTGCGTGTGGCTGATGCCATCCATCATGAGGCGCTCGACCATGCGGCGACGAACCTGCACGGAGTCCAGTCCCACACCCTGCGGCGTGCTGTGGCGCTTGCGGTCTTGCTCGATCTGTTGGAGGTGGGCTTGCGGACGCAGGAGTTCGCGCGCACCGGCCTGGGCTGCTGACGCCGCCTTGGGGCCCGACGACTTGAGCGTGGCCACTTGATCCAGCTGCAGCGGAAAACGGCGCGCCTTGCGATCAGGCTGGCTGCTGCTCATTTCTGCCCCACCCAGCCCCGCCAAGCCGGCAGGCGCTGGTGATCGGTCATGTCCACCTGAAGGGGCGTGATGGAGATACGGCCATGGCGCACGGCATGGAAATCGGTGCCCTCGCCGTCTTCCTTGGCCTCGCCGGCCGAACCGATCCAGTAGAACAGGTCGCCGCGCGGGTTGGTCTGCGCCACGGCCGGGAAGCTGGCATGGCGGCGCCCCAGGCGGGTGATGACCCAGGGAGCCTGATCGGCATCGGCCTGGGCGGGGATGTTGACGTTGAGCAGCCAGGGGCGTGTTGACGATTCATTGGCCGGCGCATTGGCCAGCACGTGCTCGACCACCTTACGGGCCACACGCGCGGCCACGTCGAGGTGCTGCCAGCCCTTGTCGGTGAGCGAAAAGGCGATGGAGGGCACGCCGAACAGATAACCTTCGGTGGCGGCGGCCACGGTGCCTGAGTACAGGGTGTCGTCGCCCATGTTGGCACCGTTGTTGATACCCGACAGTACGAGGTCCGGTTTGGGGATCAGACCCGAGGTCAAGGCCAGGTGCACGCAATCGGACGGGGTGCCACTGACGTAGCGGTAACCGTTGCTGGCGGTGTGCAGGCTCAGGGGCTGGTGCAAGCTCAGGGCGTTGGATGTCCCGCTGGCATTGCGCTCCGGGGCAAAGACGTCCACGTGGCCCAGCCCTTCGCAGGCCTTGACCAGCGCGGTGATGCCTGGCGCCAGATAGCCGTCGTCGTTGGCAATCAAAATTCGCATAGGCGAGATTGTAGAAGCGCAACGCCTGCGAACGTCAAACCGTTTAACCGGGGGGCCCGTGCGTGACGTGACACGTTCAGGAGCTGATAATCTCCCGTATCCGTCCGAAAGGACGTACCCACAACCCTGGCAGGCCAAACGGCGGCGTCGGGAGGAGTGCCATGGCCGTCAAGGTATTGATTCTTGAAGACAACCCGGTTGCCCGGGGCTTTCTGTGCCGCGTGGTGCGGGAAAGCTTCAGCGACGTCAGCAGCATCACCGAAGCCGGTGATCTGGATGCCGCACGCCGCCTGCTGGGCCATGCCGCCGGAGGCCGTGCCGCGCCGTCCGACGACCCCTATCAGCTGATCCTGGTCGATCTGGAGCTGCCCGACGGCAGTGGGCTGGAGCTGCTCACCGAGCTGGCCAGCTACCCGGCCACGCGCATCGTCACCACGCTGTACTCCGACGACGAGCACCTGTTCCCCGCGCTGCAATGTGGCGCCGATGGTTACCTGCTCAAGGAAGACCGCTTCGAGGTGCTGGTGGAAGAGTTGCAGAAGATCGTGCGCGGCCAGCCGCCGCTCTCGCCGGCCATCGCGCGTCGTTTGCTGACCCATTTCCGCTCTGGAGATGGCGGCAGCGGCCTGATGCAAGCGGGCCAGGCACCGCAACAAATGGCCGTGGCACCTGTTGCAGCAGCTGCCGTGGCGCCCGCCGTGCTGGACCACGAACGCCTGACACCTCGTGAGAGCGAGGTGCTCACCTACCTGAGCAAAGGCTTCACGATCAAGGAGATCGCCTCCCTGATGGGCATCAAGTGGTTCACGGTCAACGACCACATCAAGTCCATCTACAAGAAGCTCAATGTGTCCAGCCGCGCCGAAGCGGCCGTGCTGGCCAGCAAGCAGGGGCTGGTCTGACGTGGCCCATCGGGGGCTGACGAACGCCAGCAGCCGACCATGGCGACGCCAGGAACGCCCCCCACCCTCCCCGACCGACGCACCGGTTGGCCCAGCCTGGACGATGTCCTCCAAGGCTCGCATGAGCTGCCGCGCTGGATAGGCTGGCGCCTGCGCGCGCTGGTGGTCACGGTCCTGGTGGGTTGTGCCCTGCTGTTCCTGCTGGCGCACTGGTTGTCGACCCAGCCACGCCTGCCTTTCAGCCTGCGCGCAACGCCCGAGGGGCTCATCAAGATCCAGGGCACCGACTACGCGCCCTTGCAGCACCTGGAAGGCCGCGTGCTGGACGGCTTGCGCGTCGACAAACCCGTCGACGGCGGCGTTCAAACGCTTTATGCGCCCATCGAGATGGTGTCACTGCAGCGTTCAGGCCGCTGGATCATCGACCCCGAGTTGCGCCAGCGCCATCTGCTGCTGCACCAGCAGATGACGGCCCTGCGCAATGCCACCTCCGCGCAGAACATGAGCGTCAATCTGGACCTGTCACACGCCCCGGATGAGCCGGTGCAGGTCTCGCCCATTGGCTGGTCGGGCCTGAGCCCGCTGTTCTGGCTCCTGGGCCTGCTGGCCCTGGGCGTGTTCGGCGTGGGCGCGGTGGTGCTGCTGGCGGGACCTCAGTGGCGCAACGCGGCCTTCGCCTTGCTCGCCCTGAGCCAAAGTGGGCAGTTGCTGTTCGTCGCCATCGAGAACAACCTCGACCTGTTCGCACCCGTCTGGCTGGTGACGCTGGACACACAGTTGCGCCTGGCCTTCGACCTGATCACCACGGCTGCACTGGTCCAGATCGCGGTGCTGCACCCGCACCGCCTGAAGGGCTGGGGCTGGTATGTTGCCCTGGGTTGGTTGTCTGCCGTGGGGCTGTGGCTGGGCATGAGCCAGCTGGATACCGCCTTGAACTGGTGGGCTGTGCAAGCCGGCTGCCTGGGCCTGTCGCTGGCTGCCATCAGCCTGATGACCGCGTCGTTCCACACCACGCCCCACCCGTTCACGCTGATGATGCGCCGCCTGGTGATCGTGGCGACGCTGACCTGGCTGCTCCTGAGCCTGGCCGTCTGGCGAGGCACGGTGCGCGCGGACATGCAGCTCAACATCACCAACTTCGGCGTGATGACCTGGCAGGTGTTCGCAGCCATGGCCGTGCTGATGTCGCCCTACCTGTCCCGCTCGCGGCCCATCTTGCAGGAGTTCTCCTTGCTGGCCGCCTCCAGCACCATCGCGGCTTCGCTGGACCTGTTGTTTGTGGCGGTGTTCTCGCTGGGGCAGTTCACCTCGATGACGCTGTCGCTGTTCTTCTCGTTCGGGCTCTACCTCATCATCCGGCGCTGGGTGATGACGCGGCTGCCGGGGCGCGACTCGCTCACCATGGAGCGGCTCTTCCAGCGGCTCTACCGCATTGCCCGTGAGGTCGAGCGCACGCCCGATACGCTGGACGCCTCGCTGATGCGCCTGATGCGCGAACTGTTCGACCCGCTGGAGGTTTCGCTTGTGCCTGGCGAGGTAGGCCACACCTCGCTGCGCGGCAATGGCTCTGTGTTGCTGGTGCCGATTCCGAGTTGGGGCGCGCGGCCGGTGGCGGCCAGGCATGTGCTGGTGCTCAAGCATTCGCACAAGGGCCAGCGCCTGTTCACCGCTGAAGACGCCCGGCTGGCCGAGCGCGTGATCGAGCAGCTCTACCGCGCCCTGAGCTTCGATCAGGCGGTAGAGCAAGGCCGCAGCGAGGAACGCCTGCGCATCGCCCAGGATCTGCACGATGACATCGGCGCGCGCCTGCTGACGCTGATGTACCAGGCCCCCAATGCCGAGATCGAGGAATACATCCGTCACACGATCCAGGATCTCAAGACACTCACGCGTGGCCTGGCTGCGCAGTCGCATCTGCTGAGCGAAGCCGCAGGCGAATGGAAGCGGGACCTCAGCCAGCGCCTGGCCACGGCCCGCTGCGAGCTGGACTGGCACATGTTCCAGGACACCGACATCACCTTGACCATGGTGCAGTGGTCGGCCCTGACCCGCATCATGCGCGAGCTGGTCAGCAACGCCATCAGCCATGCCAAGGCCAAACGGGTGCAGGTCACGCTGCGCCTGGAAAACGACCGCCTGACCTTGTCGGTGGAAGACAACGGCATGGGCCGCGAGCCGGCCACCTGGTCACATGGCCTGGGCCTGGGCGGCGTGCGCAAGCGCGTCAAGCAGCTCGGTGGCAGCGTGCGCTGGCTGGAAGTGGCGCCCAAGGGCATCCGCTGCGAGGTCGTGATCGACTACTTCTCGGGCTCCAGCGGGCCTGGTGGCACCATCGGTGCGGCCGGTGCACACGGCCCGCAGCATAGCGCCACACACCCCGGCGGACTGGACAGTCAGTTCTCCCACTGAGGCGTGTTGCGCAGGACCTCGTCCAACGTCGTCACGCCTTCGGCCACCTTCATCACGCCCGAGAGGCGCAGCGGCCGCAAGCCATCCTTGGCAGCCTGCTTGCGAAGCCGCGCCATGTCAATCTCAGGGTGCATGGCCCCACGAATGGCCTCGGACACAGGCAGCAGCTCATACAGACCCACGCGGCCCTTGAAGCCCGTCATGCGGCAATCCAGGCAGCCCACGGGTTTGTAAGCGTTGATCTTGCCGTTCATGCGCCAGGGCTTGATGGCCTCGGTCAAGGTCATGGGGTCGAGCTGGTCGTCGGGCTGCTTGCAGGCTGGGCACAGGGTGCGCACCAAGCGCTGGGCCAGCACGCCGATCACGGTCGCGCTGATCAGGTAGGACGGCACGCCCAGGTCGGTCAAGCGTGTGATGGCCGAAGGCGCGTCGTTGGTGTGCAGGGTCGAGAACACGAGGTGGCCCGTCAGCGAAGACTGGATGGCCATCTCGGCTGTTTCCAGGTCGCGGATTTCGCCGACCATGATGATGTCCGGGTCCTGCCGCATCAGGGCACGCACGCCTTCGGCAAAGCCCAGGTCGATGGCGGGCTGCACCTGGGTTTGGTTGAAGGAGGCCTCGATCATTTCGATCGGGTCTTCGATGGTGCAGACATTGACCTCATCAGTGGCCACGCGCTTAAGCGTGGAGTACAGCGTGGTGGTCTTGCCCGAACCGGTCGGCCCGGTGACCAGGATGATGCCGTGCGGGCGCGCCACGAGCTGTTCCCAGATCTGCGTCTCGACAGGCGCGAAGCCCAGAGCCTCGAAGGACTTGACCGTGTTGTCGGGATCGAAGATGCGCATCACCAGCTTTTCGCCGAAGGCCGTGGGCATGGTGGACAGGCGCATTTCGACTTCGTCGCCAGCCGGATTGCGGGTCTTGATGCGGCCGTCCAGCGGGCGACGGCGCTCGACCACGTCCATGCGGCCCAGCAGCTTGATGCGCGCGGTCATGGCCTGCATCACCGACAGGGGCACCTGGTAGACCGTGTGCAGCACGCCGTCGATGCGGAAACGGATCGCGCCCATCTCGCGGCGCGGCTCCAGGTGGATGTCCGATGAACGCTGGTCGAAAGCGTATTGCCACAGCCAATCCACGACCTGGATGATGCCCTGATCGTTGGCGTCAAGCTGGCGGTTGGTCTTACCCAACTCGACCAGTTGCTCGAAGTTGTGGGCCACGCTGTCGCCGGTCTTCTTGTTGGCGTCCTTGACGGACTTGGCCAGCGTGTAGAACTCGGTGCGGTAGCGTTGCAGGTCCAGCGGGCTGGACACCACCAGCTTGATCTGCTTCTTGGTGTGCGCCAGGATCTCGTCGATCCAGGCCACGTCCAGCGGCTCGCAGGTGGCAATCGTGATCTCGTTCAGGCCGAACTGCACCGGCAGGGCCTTGCGGCGCTCGGCATAGTTGATGGACATGACCTCGGCGACGCGGGCCACATCCACCTTGAGCGGGTCGATGCGCAGGTAGGGCAGGCCGATGTGGTGAGCCAGCCATTCGGTCAGAGGCTCCAGCTCCAGGGCCGCGCCGGTGTCGGCACGCTTGAGACCCAGGCCGGCCAGGCGCACCAGCGGGTGCTGGGCACTGTCGCCCGCCGCAAAGCGCTGCGCAACCGTTTCGGCATCCTTGAGGCTGATGACCTTGTCCTCGGTCAGCCAGGTCAGCAGCAAGCGCCACTCCAGCGGGCCCTTGTGGGTCACGGGGCGCTTGGCATGCGGCTTGTGGGCCCCATGCGGGGCGCCTGGAGACGAGGCGTGTGCGGTCATGTCGGGCTGAACGCGCTGGGCGTGAAGGTGGACAAAAGCTTGACCCATTTTCGCGCGGGAAGCGAGAAGCGGGTCTGTAAAGTTTCGGCACGTTGCGCCAGCACTTCACGCTCGGGCATGTCGAATCCCTTCCAGGCCAGCACGATGGTGTTGCCCTCGGTGGTGGGCTTGAGCATGGCCACCCGGCCCTCGCCGAAAGCCGCACCGATGCGCGAGGCGCTGCGCTCGAAGCTGGCGTCGCGGCCGAACAGGTTCACGCTCATGATGCCGCCGTCGTCCAGCACGCGCCAGCAGGCACGGTAGAAGGCTTCATCGTCCAGCACGGGGCTGGCTGCGTCATGGTCGTACAGGTCGACGCAAAGGGCGTCGGCGCTGGCCACGTGGGCATCGGCCGCCACGTACTTGGCCGCGTCGCCGAGGACGACGTGCAGGCGCTCGTCGTCCTGCGGCAGGTGGAACCAGTTGCGGCAGGCCGCGATCACCTGCGGGTTGATCTCGACCGCCGTGGTCGGCAGGCGCAGCACGCTGTGGCAGTACTTGGTGATGGCCGCCGCGCCCAGGCCCAGTTGCAGGCAGCGGGTGTTGGCCAGCTCGGCGGGGTCACGCAGGAGCATCCAGGCCATCATGCGCTGGATGTAGTCGAGTTCAAGCTTGTGAGGCTGGCGGATACGCATGGCGCCCTGGATCCAGGGCGTCTCAAGGTGCAGGTAACGAAGGCCCCCTTCTTCGGAAATGGTGGCGTCGGGGAGCGCGGGAAGAGGGACTGCTTTGCTGCGTTTCACGCCCGCGAGTGTGGCAC
>Ga0194137_10000006_pt1 | contig 167817 bp, 150 predicted proteins | sample TARM_MetaG_T3_14_FD_134025 | JGI IMG/M metagenome (GOLD analysis project Ga0194137, IMG submission 134025) | Freshwater microbial communities from Pennsylvania, USA, analyzing microbe dynamics in response to fracking - TARM_MetaG_T3_14 (version 2) | ecosystem: Environmental > Aquatic >...
GCTGCTGCGGTTGGCGGTGGCGTCGTTACCACCCCATGTGCGGGTGTTGACGCCGTGGCGCTTGGCCATGCATGCCCGCGAGCCGGTACCGTCGCATTGAATGCGGCACCGTTGGCAGTCGCCCCTGAGGGTGCCACGATGGTCACATTCGTGATGTTCGTGATCTGATTGACCACCGAGACGCGGTTGTCCACGTCTGCATGGATGTGCATGCCCACATTGACCACCGGGGGTGCATGCATCACCGCCGCAGGTGCCACGCCAATGGGAGCTGGCACGATCAGGCCTGGCCGTGACCCGGGGGGCGCCGGTATGAACACGCCATTGGGACCGATGGGGCGAGGCCCCGGCATCACGCCAGGAGCAGGACGTTCAACCGGGTAATGCCGCCATGCGGGCGGCGGGGCGAATGCAACCTCGGCTTGCCCCCAGTATCCGGCGATGAACAGCACGATGCCATCGCGGTGCTCGTAATACGGGTGTACCCAGTGGTACTCAGGCCGAGGCGGAACGGACCACCGCCCACGCGCCCAGACCCAGTTGCCATGCCACACCCAGTAACCGCCGACCCAGACCGCTTCCGGATAGGGTTGAGGTGGTATCGGCTCGATCAGCAAAGGCGGCGGTGCCCAAGGACACGCAACCGGTTCGGGCTGCACCCATGCGGGCTCTTCATCCACCCGGACAATGACCGTCTGTGGCACAGGCACCTGATAGGGAACGGGGTAGGTCTCCTGGTAAACGACCATCGGTTCCGGTGAACGAGGCGGCTGAGGCACCCTTTGCGCACGTGGCGGCGGCAATGGCTCTACATAGTTGACGCAGCCAGCCAAACCGGCCAGCAGGCTGCACGCGCCGGCCACGCTGCACACCCACCTCATCTCGCATACCTTCGTCAACATCATCCGCTCCTGACACTTCGCGTCCGTTCATACAACGCATGCCAACGTGGCGACGATGACCCGAGTTGCATTCGTTAACGGGTTGCTGGCGGGTTCCTGACGCTTGTGTAAAGATTTGCAATCCGCTTGGCCTGCATCCCCCGCTGTCACAAGTCGGACTTCAGCACTTCCTAGATTGCGGCCCACGGTCGATCTCGTCGACGCCGTTGACACATAGGAGGTACGCTTCATGACATTCCCAACACGTTTCGTTCGCGCATCAGCAGCAGCAGCCCTGGCCGCCAGCCTGTGCACACTTGGCCACGCCGCCGAAGGCCCCGTCCCCCACGGCGTGCCGCATCTCGACCACGTCTTCGTGGTGGTCATGGAGAACCACGGCTACAGCCAGATTCTCAACAATCCCAACGCGCCCTTCATCAACAGCTACGCCAAGTCGGCCAACCTGGCCACCAACTACTTCGCCATTGGCCACCCCAGCCTGACCAATTACCTGGAGATCGTGGGTGGCTCCAACTTCGGCGTCCAAAGCGACAACTACCCTGACTGGCACAGCACGAGCTGCACGCCCAACCTCATCACCGGCATCCCCAACACCGACAACCCGGCCAGCAGCAAGGTCTGCCCGATCGCTGGCATGGGCAGCGACGCCACCACGCCGGCCGTCGACACCACCAATGAAGTGCAAGGCACACCCGGTGAGAACAACATCGATGGCGTGGCCTCCGTGCCCTCTGCCAAGAACACCCTGGGCATCACCATTGGTGACCAATTGGACCGCGCCGGCCTGAGCTGGAAGAGCTATCAGGAAAGCCTGCCCGCGCAAGGCGCCGACCGCGTGAACTACAGCGATGGCTTCTTCACCGACAGCACCGACTTCAGCAAGATCACACCCACGCTGAATCCGGCCCTGTCCTCAAAGGACATCGTGGCCCTGTATGCCGCCAAACACAACCCCTTCGTCTACTTCCAGAACGTGCAGGAAGGCAAGGACGGCGACAACAGTCTGCGCAACAGCGTCGGCTTCGATGGCGCCAAAGGCCTGTATGCCGACCTGGCTTCCGGCCATGTGCCCTCGCTGTCTTTCATCGCGCCCAACCAGTGCAATGACCAGCATGGTCGCGGCAACGCCGGCGCCTTCTGCAACTACGACCCCAGCGACGATGGCTCGCAGGCTGGCCTGAACCCCGCGCTGATCTACCGTGGCGACCAGGCCGTCAAGCAGCTGGTGTCGGCCATCAAGCACTCGCCTGTCTGGCATCAAGGGCACAACGCCATCGTCGTGGTGTGGGACGAGAACGACTACAGCACCGCGCCCAACATCAACCAGGTCATGCTGATCGCCGACACCAACTATGGGGTCCACAAGGTCACCAGCGGCAAGCGCTACACGCACTTCTCGCTGCTGCGCACCCTGGAAGCCGGCTTCAACCTGCCCTGCCTGAACCACGCTTGCGACAAGTCGACCGACGTGATGGCCGACCTGTTTGCTGAAGGCCACTGGGAGCAGAACGGCCAGTGATGATCAAGGGCTGCTGAGATAAGCCCTATAGGAGCAGTAGGCCGTGTTGCTGGCCGTGCAGGCAGCCTGGTTGACCACATGCAGCCAGGTCTGCACGGCATAGCCGTCCACGCTGTCCGTCACCGGCAGGGAAAAACAGGTGAAGCTGTTGTCGTAGGCCGAGACGTTGTTGCAGCTCGGGTAGTTGGTTCCGCCAACGAGGCCACCCGAGTGATAGGCCCCGGCGATGCTGGGGTCGGGGCTGGGCACACTGGGCGCTTCATCGATCACGCGCCCGCCCAGGTCCCAGGTGACCGCCAGCCAGGTCGAGTAGGTGGTGGTGTGGTAGCCGCCACCACGGCCCGAGCCGCCACAACGCGTGATGGCAAAGACATAGCCCGTCACATTGCCGCTCGCATCGAAGCCCTCGCCGAAGATCTGCTGCGCGATGCCGCCACAGCTGCGCCCCAGGCGCGCGAAGGCATCGGCAATGGGCTGCAAGGGCACCGTCGTCACCGCATGAGCGGGAGAACTGGCCACCAGCGCGGCCACCAGAACGGCAGGACGCATCAAGCGCGTGAAGACTCCTCGCATGGCGATCTCCTTCTCGCACCAAAAGCCCCCGAGACACAAGCCCATGCGTGTTGCATCTTGATGGCCATGGCGCAGTCATGGTGTTTCATGCAGGACGAAGACATGGGACTCGCTGCACCCGTGCATCATTCCAAAGTCGAGCCCGCAGAGCAAGTGCCGGCAAACTCGTTAGGATGGGATCATCGCCATACAGCGTCGGTTTTCTTTTGATTGACCCAACATGCCCAGAACAGCCAAGCGTCAAACCCCCCATGAACAACCGATCCAGACCGTGCTGGTCCTGCAAGGCGGCGGCGCGCTGGGCGCCTACCAGGGCGGCGTCTACCAGGTGCTGGCCGAACACGGCTACCAGCCCCACTGGGTGGTGGGCACGTCCATCGGGGCCATCAACAGCGCCCTGATCGCCGGCAACCCGCCCGAACGGCGCCTGGAGCGCTTGCAGACCTTCTGGGAGCAGGTGGCCCGCAGTGATTCAATCGGCTACCCGGCCTTGAGCCCGTTTGCTCCCTGGCTCACACCCTGGTTCAAGGCAGGCAGCTTCATCAACACGCTCACGCGCGGCATTCCCGGCTTCTTCGTGCCACGGCCTGGCGCCACCTTCAATCTGGACCAGGCGGTGGCCACCCCACAGGCCAGCTTCTACGACACCTCACCCTTGAAGGACACGCTGGAGCGCCTGGTCGATTTCGATTACCTCAACGAGCAACACGTGCGCTGCACGGTCTGTGCCGTCGAGGTCAGCACGGGCGAGCTGGTGTCTTTCGACAGCGCCAAGGAGCTGCTGACACCGCAGCACATCATGGCCAGCGGCGCCCTGCCCCCTGGCTTTCCACCCGTGGTGATCAATGGCAAGGCTTACTGGGACGGCGGCATCTACTCGAACACGCCGGTCGATGTGGTGATGGACGATGCCGAGCGCCGCAACACCCTGTGCTTCATGGTCGACCTGTGGGACCCCACCGAAGACGAGCCCCAGTCGATCAGCGACGCCATGGCACGGCAAAAGGACATCCAGTACGCCAGCCGCACCCGCGAGCACCTCGACGACCACCGCACGATGCAGAACATGCGCCGCGCCATCGAGATCCTCGCATCGCGCCTGCCAGACAAGGACAAACAAGACCCCAGCCTGCAGCACCTGTGCAAGCTGGGCTGCCGCAGCACCATCAACATCGTGCGGCTCATCATGAAGGCCCTGCCCAGCGACGACCACAACAAGGACATCGACTTCGCACGCACCAGCCTGCAAGCGCGCTGGCTGGCCGGCGAGCACGATGCCCAGCGGGCCCTGCGCCACAAGAGCTGGCTGGCACCCTTGCCCGATCACGTGGGCATGGTCATCCACGAATTGCCACAAGAGGACTGAAAGGAACAAGTCATGAGGGAAGACGAAGTCAAAGCCAAGGCATTCGCCATGCCGCTTCACAACCCGGCTTTCCCGCCGGGCCCCTATCGCTTCGTCGATCGGGAGTACCTGATCATCACCTACCGGACCGACCCGGACAAGCTACGCCAGCTGATCCCCGCGCCACTGGAGCTGGCCGAGCCCGTGGTCAAGTTCGAGTTCATCAACATGCCCGACTCCACGGGCTTCGGGCACTACTGCGAATCGGGGCAGGTGATCCCGGTCAAGTTCGGCAACGAGACGGGCGGCTTCGTGCTGACCATGTACCTCAATGACCATCCGCCCATTGCCGCTGGCCGCGAGCTGTGGGGCTTCCCCAAGAAGCTCGGCCAACCGGAGTTGCGCGTGCACACCGACACCCTGATGGGCACGCTCGATTACAGCGACTTCCGCGTCGCCACCGGCACCATGGGCTTCAAGCACCAGGCGCTGGATGCGGACAAGATCAAGGCGGCGCTGGGCGCACCCAACTACCTGCTGAAGATCCTGCCGCATGTCGACGGCACACCGCGCGTGTGCGAGCTGGTGCGCTATTGCCTGACGGACATCCGCGTCAAGGGCGCATGGACAGGCCCTGGCGCGCTCGACCTGCGCGGCCATGCACTGGCGCCTGTGGCCGACCTACCCGTGCTGGAGGTGCTCTCTACGGTGCACATCATGGCCGACCTCACGCTGCCGCTGGGCGAGGTGATCCACGACTATCTGGCCTGAGGCCATGCTGAGCAGCGGCCTCAGGCCGCGCTCCATTGCAGCTCCTCGCGCAAATTGCTCTGCACGAAATGGGCATAGCTGAAGTTGTAGGGCTGGTTGCTCAGATCCAGCCCTTGCACAAGGTGCTCATGGCGACGGGAATGGTGCAGGCAGTGGGCCATGAAGCGCCTGTACAGCAGCTGGCCCTTGGCAGTAAAGATGGAAGGCTGGTTGAGATTCTGCAGGTCAATGCGGAACTTCAGCAGGTTGTAGGCCAGGCGCCCTCGCAACTCGTGCGTCTGGCGCCCATCGAGCACGCCAGCTTCGAGCACCGCACCCAGCACGTCCGCGATGAGCACATAGGTGTAGAGCGCATGAAAGACCGAGTAGACCGAACGCGTCTCCGCGGCGTCGCCCAAGAGCTCGCTCATCGGCAAATGCGGCTTGACACGGAAGTAGCGCGCCTTGTCATGCGTCATGGCATTGAAAGCCACGTGGGCACCCTGATGCACCATGTCTTCGAGGAAGAAGACCTCATCGGCTTCGTTCGGCACGTTCAGGAACATCGCCCCATGTGCCGACAACGACGCAAATGAATGGGGCTGGCAGGCGTGAAAGAGGTACACATGCCGCGTGCTGTCTTGCAGGCGCTTGGCCAGGCGCTTGCAATGGCGCGAGATCAGGTGCCAGGCGCGCAAGGCATGCATCTGATGGCGCTTGGCCCATGCGGGTGAGACGAGATGGGGCACGGCGTGGCCCTCTGCCGTGAAGAGGCGGGCAAATATCTGCGGGATGTGCGCCAGGCACAACCAGTTCGGCCCGATGGGGATGGCTGGCGCGATGCCATCGCTGGCCTCGCCCGCAACGGCATCCTGCATGCGGCCATGCCCGGTCAAGGTGAAGTGGGCGAACAGCTGGGGCGAGAGAAAGGCACGGTCGTCTTCAACGTCCATGCGGTCGAGGGATGGGGGGTCCGTGCGGTGGACCAGTTCGCGCAGCACGTCGGACAGCGCGTGCTGCCCGTGCAGCAAGGCCTTGTCCTGCCATTGCTCAAAGCGGTGGGTGTTCATGATGCGGCTCCTGGTCTGATGTCTGCGTACTGGCAAGCGAACTATCGACAAGCCCACCGCCTGGCAACATCCCTAGCTCGCTCAAGCCCTCCCTAGACTTAGGCACCACTCATGGGGGATGCCGTCACCCGCGCCTGGGGGGGTGGATCGGTCTGCACGACCCTGAAGGTGTTGCGCCCCGCCGCCTTGGCTTCGTAGAGGGCCACATCGGCCGCCTCGATCAGCTGCGGCGCAGACAGGCGTCCGCGCGCCTGATAGGCCACGCCCACGCTGGTGCGCACATCCAGCACCATGTCGACACTCAGATCCAGAGGCAGCGCAAAGGCATGGATGATTTTGCGGGCCACGATGTCGGCCTCATGCGCCTGCTGCAGGCCTTCCAGGATGATCACGAATTCGTCGCCGCCCAGGCGCGCGACCGTGTCCGTGACACGCACGCAGGAAGTCAGGCGCAAGGCAAAGGCCCTGAGCACCTCGTCGCCGATGGCGTGTCCATAGGTGTCGTTGATCAGCTTGAAGCCATCGACATCCAGGAAGGCCAGGGCGAGTGGCCTTTCCGTGCGGCGCTGGCGGGCCAGGGCGTGCTCGAACATGTCCTCGAAGGCGCGCCGGTTGGGCAGGCCGGTGAGCGGGTCACTTCGGACCAGCTGGATCAACTGCTTGTGCACCTGCTTGGCATCGGTCACGTCGATGCCAAGCACATAGACGCCATCGACCTCGCCCGCATCGGACAGATCCGGCAGGTAGACCAGGTGCAGATGGCGCACCCGCGATCCCATGCGGGACTCGATGTCGAACTCGGCGCGCTCGCCCTGCAAGGCCTGCCGCAACAGATCCCGCCGCTGCTTGTAGGGCTCTTCACCCAACACATCCAGCACGGGCCGGTCGATCGCGGTGACCGGGTCGACGCCCAGCCAGGTCGCATAGGTTCGGTTGCAGAACTGATAGCGCTCCTGTGTGTCCACATAGGCGATGAGGGCCGGCAGGTTGTCGGCGATCATGCGCAGGCGCCGCTCGCTCGCAGCCAGGGCCTGCTCGGCACGCTGGCGTATCGAGATGTCGTGCAGGAAGGCGAAGTAGGTGCCCCTGCCACCATGGCGAGGCAAGGTGCTGATGGCTACCTCGCAAGGGATGATCGCACCGCTCTTGTGGATGGCGGGCAACTCCAGGCGCTGGCCCATGACGGGGGCTTCACCGGTGCGCAGCATGTGCGCCATGCCCGCCTCATGGGCCTGTCGGTGCGTGAAGGGAATGAGCAACTCGGAGAGCTTGCTGCCCACCGCCTCGTCATGCGTCCGGCCAAAGGTGCTTTCAGCCTGCTTGTTCCAGCGTGTGATGCAGCCCTCGTCATCAATGCAGATGAAAGCATCGAGCGCGTTGTGCAAGATGGCATCGAGTTCGTCGCGGCTGTCTTGCAGATCCTGGGTGCGCTCGGCCACGCGCTCCTCCAGGCCATGCCGCAAGGCCTCCAGCGCAGCCTCGGCCTGCTTGCGTTCAGAGATGTCGTCGATGACCGAGACGAAATAGCGCGGCCGCCCATCTCGGCGCACCACGGCCACGGTCAGATGGGCCCAGACGATGGTGCCGTCCGGCTTCACGTAGCGCTTCTCCATCGAATACTGGTCGGCCTGGCCGTCGAGCAGGCGCTGAACGTGATCGAGGTCCAGGCGCAGGTCTTGCGGATGGGTGACGTCCTGGAAGGTCGCGCCTTGCAAGGCCTGGGGCGTGCGGCCCAGGATTTCGCACAGCCTGCTGTTGAAGCGCAGCCAGGTGCCATCGAGCCCCACCATGGCGATGCCGACGGCAGCCTGGTCAACGATGGCCTTGAACAGGGCGTCGCTGTCGGCGATGAGGTCGTCGTCCTCCTGCGTCAACACGCGCGCACGAGCGGCCACCTCGCGGTTGAAGATCTCATGGCGCGCCAGCTCGGCCAGGTCCCACAGGCTGTCGAGCTCGGTCTGGCTGAAATACCGGGGCTGGTGGTCGATGACGCACAGCGTGCCCAAGGCCAGGCCTTCGGAGGTCAGCAATGGAATGCCGGCATAGGCGCGCACGTCGGCTGGCCCGGTGACGCAGGGGTTGTCGGCGAAGCGCTCGTCCAGATGGGCATCGGGCACGACGAAGGCCTGCGTGCCCAGGATGGCATGCGCGCAAAAGGCCTCTTCACGGGGTGTCTGCGTCGCATCCATACCCACCTTGGACTTGAACCATTGCCGATCGGCATCCACCAGCGAGATCAGGGCAATGGGGGTGCCCATCAGGCGCGACGCCAGACGGGTGATGCTGTCGAACACGGGCTCGCTCGGGGTGTCCAGCAGATCCAGTGCCCGCAGCATGGCCACGCGGCGCGCTTCGTTCGGTGGGTACAGGGGTGCTTCCAAGTCAAGGCTCCGTCTGGTGATGGGTCCCTAATCCTCACTGCTGAGACATCATGACCCAAGCCGGCTCAAATGCCCAGCCAGGGATCTCTCTCTTCCCCTCCAAACACGTCAACCAGAAAATCCAGAAAGACCCTGCTGCGCATGGGCATGTAGCGCCGGCTGGGGTAGGTGGCGAACAGGTGCAGCACCGACATCGACCAGCCAGGCAGCACACGCTCCAGCCGACCGTCCTTGAGCGCCTCGTCCGCCACATAGGAAGGGAAACCCGATGCGCCCAGGCCGGCCAGGGTCGCGGCATAGAGGGTGTCGACGTGCGAGGTCATCATCACGGCCTGCTGGGAGGGCACCACGGTCACACGCCCTTGCGGCTTGGCATGCAGGGCCTCGCGCTCGGGCCTGAAGGTCATCTCCTGGATATAGGCCGGGTGGACCAGGTTGAGCGCCAGATAGTCGCTGGGATGAGTGGGGCGCCCATGCTGGTCCAGGAAGGCGGGTGTGGCACAGGCGATGATGTGCGAGCAGGTCAAGCGCCTGGCCACGAACTGGCCTTCCAGCTGGCCAGACGAGGAGGCCACGATGCACAGGTCGAAGCTGTCATCGATGCCTTCCATCACATTGGGGGCGACCAGCTCGATGCAGATGCGCGGGTAGCGGGCCACGAATGCCGGCAGCACCCTGGCGACTTGATGTGTGGCAAAGGCGGGCGGCACCTGCACGCGCAAGCGACCCGACAAATCGGAGGTGGCCGATGCGGCCTCGCTTTCGATGTCGTCGAGCGCCTGCAGCAGCCCGCGGGCCTGCTCGACATAGCGTTCGCCCGCTGCAGTGAGGGTCAGGGTGCGGGTCGTGCGGTTCATCAGCCGCACGCCCAGGTGGGCCTCCAGCTCGTTGACCAGGCGTGTGACCACGGAGGGTGACAGGTCGAGCTCGCGCGCGGCGGCGGCGAAGCCCTGGCGGTCCACCACACGACAGAACACTTTCATGGCTTGGAGTCGGTCCACGGCAGCCTTCCTCTCGTGCGTCCAATGCGGGTGAGGTGATTATTCTCGTATCAAGAACAATCCGTTCTCATCCAGATGGTTTTTCTTTCTGCCAGCGGCTCCTACAGTGAACCCATCAGCTCACCGAAAGGACCCCGTCATGAACACCCTGAACATCACCCTGATCGCCGCCGCCACCCTGCTGAGCGCCGCCCTCTCCACCTCGGCCCTGGCTGCCGACAACGCTTTGGCCAAGGCCGCCGACACCAAGAGTGCCGCGTCTGCCTCGACGCAAGAAAAGGTCCGCGCCGAATTCATCCGCGCCCGCAAGGCCGGCGAGCTGGAGTTTGGCAGCCAGTTCCAGATCGAGGAAACCGTGGCCTTCAAGCAAGACAGCAAGCCGGCCACTGTGCAGGTCGCCGCGCACTGAATGTCACTGAGCGGGCTTGTTGAGCTTGCTCCGCACCAGCTCGATGTGCGCGCGCAGGTTGTAGAGGTTTTCTGAAAAGGCCAGCGGCGTGCGGATGTGGCTGACGCCATGTTCGATCTCGTCGAGCCGGCCCAGCGCCTGGCCCTTGTCGAGCTGGCTGCCCTCCAGGTCCAGCTCGTACTCCAGCTGTTTGAGGCGCCCATACCAGCTGTAGATGCGCGACTTGATCCGCCAGGCGTACACAGAGGGCGCCAGGCGCATCACCGGCAGCAGCACCGCCACCAGCGGGATCAGCATCACCAGCAGGCGGTCGGCCCAGACCGCCAGCCAGAACGGCAAATAGCGGTTCATGAAGGACGGGCCGTTCTTCATGTAGCGCTCGGCATCCACGCTCAGCGGGATGTCCACGCCCTTGGGCGAAGGGAACTCGCCCTCGTGGTGAAGCATGCTCGCGTCCGAACTGAGGTCCGTGGCCACGTCCATCAAGAGGCTGACCAAGGCCGGGTGGATGTCATCACGCACGACCAGGTTGGCGGTGGGGGCGACGAGGGTCACGTCATGGTCAGGCATGTTGCGGGCCAGATCGAAGCTGCCCATGGGCAGGACGATGCGGGCCAGAAACGGGAACTGCCGCGAGTAGGCCTCGGCCTGTGCGAAGTCCAGCAGGCGCAGGCCCGGCTCGCGCATGAGCTTGTTGACCAGGTTGGATTCGGGCGCGCCCACGACCATGATGGCATCGAGCTTCTTGTCAATCAGCTTTTGCGCGGCGTCCGTTGAAGACCAATCGGCCAGACGCGTGTTGCCCTCATCGATGCCATTGGCCTTGAGCAGTTGCTCTGACAAGACCCGCACACCGCTGCCATGTGGCCCGATCGACAAGGCACGACCTTTCAAGACGCTGAGCCGGTCCACCTTCAGGCCCTGACGGTAGAACACCCACACCGGTTCGCGATAGAGCGCGGCCAGGCTCATGAGGTTCTCGCCATCGGCCTCGGCGGCCACGCCGCCTTGCACCACCGCCAGCATCACGCCCGATGCCGGGTCATTCAGCAGACGCAGGTCTTCCTTGGCGCCCTGCGTGGTCCGCAAGACCAGGGTGATGCCGCTTTGCGCCAGCGCAGCCTGCATGTCCTTTGCAAGGCTCTCATAGGCTCCACCCTCAGGCCCGACGGTCATCGTGATGCGGCGTGGCGGTGCTGGCGTGATGAAGTGGCTGGCCACCCAGAAGGCGCCCGCGATCAAGGCGGCCGCGCCCAGAAAGGTCACCCAGAAATCCAGTGAGGTCCAGCGGGACCAAATCAGTCTTGCCATGTCAGTGCGTGAGCCAAAAGCGGCATATTAAAACGCAGACAAATCGGGAACGCCTTGACATGGCTTGTCATCAGGCTAAACCGTTTGATACAAACAAGCGGCATGACTCCCTATGACTAGGGGTGTGTCGCGCGTTTGTTCTCCGCCATTCTGGCCACCCACCCACCCACACGATCCCCGCATGGTCAGGAGAACATCATGAAACTTCTTTCTTTCGCATCTGGCACCGGCTTGCTGTTGGCCGCCTCGGTCATGGCACCGGCCTCCACCGCATGGGCTGCGCAAAGCAGCGCCTATGCGATCTCAGCCGATCTCACGACGGACGGCGGCAGCCACGTGCTACTCGCCCCGCAGTTGCCGACATCGGGCTCGACCACCCTTGGCCAGAGCTACGACAACCCCAAGAGCGCCTCACTCATCAGCAAGACCGTCCGGCTGCTGCCCGCCGTGCTGCCCAGCCCGGCGCTGACGGTGCTCGAGCAGACGGTGGCCACCGATGCATCCGGGGCCAGCGGTGTCGATGCGGTGAACACCAAGGGCACCTCCGGCGCGGCAACCGGCGTGGTCGCGCTCATGCTCTATCCCCCCATTCCCGTTCCGATCCAGCCTGTGGCCTCAGACGCCGTGCTGCCACGCCCTCAGCCCGCCCTGCTGGTGCAGTTCAGCAAGCTCAAGGCCAGTGCCAGCTACAACCAGGTCTTTCCGGGGCCGTCGCAACGCAGTGGCAGCACCCATGCGGGCAGCATCACCCTCAGTGGCGGCCTGCTTGGCCTCAAGTCTCTGACCTTCAGTGGTGACATCGCGCCCAACACCGTCGCAGTCAACACGCCCCATCTGAAGATCACGCTCAATGCGCAAACGATCCCCAAGAACCCCGTGTGTGATCCAGGCACGGTCTGCCCCCTGTACCGCGTGCTCGAAACGGTGGACACCAAGGCCATCCTCATTGAGCTGACCAACGCGCCTGTGTGGGGCCATCAGGTTTCGGGTGACATCGCCATCGCGGATGCCCAAGCCGGTCAGTGAGGGTGGACAGTCAGCGCTTGCAAGAAGTACATTGCCAGGGCCTTCACAAAACGAAGTCCCCCCATGGCATCCACGACGGCAAGCTGGACTCAGGACATCCTCATCTACGGCGCCAACGGCTACACGGCCGAGCTCATCACCGAACTGGCCTTGAAAGAAGGCGCCAAGCCCATTCTGGCGGGCCGCTCGGCCGACAAGATCGCGCCGCTGGCCCAGCGTCACGGCCTGCCCATGCGGGCCTTCGGGCTGGATGATCCCGCGCAGCTCATGGTGGGCCTGGCCCAGGTGGGCGTGGTGCTCAATTGCGCCGGGCCGTTCAGCCGCACCGCACACAAGCTGGCCCAGGCCTGCGTCCAGGCCGGCGTGCATTACCTGGACATCACCGGCGAGATCGAGGTCTTCGAAGACCTGGCCACATTGAGTGCCCAGGCCAAGAGCCGCCAGGTGATGCTGATGCCCGGCACCGGTTTTGACGTGGTGCCCAGCGACTGCCTGGCGGCCCACCTCAAGCGCCGCCTGCCTGATGCCACCTCGCTGACGCTGGCCTTCCAGGCCTCGGGTGCGCCCTCGCATGGCACGGCCACCACCATGGCCGAGAACATGCACAAGGGTGGCTTCGTGCGCCGTGGCGGCAAGCTGCAAGCCGTGCCTTCTGCCTGGCTGACGCGCGACATCGATTTCGGCTCGGGCCCCGTCAGCACCATGACCATCCCCTGGGGTGACGTGGCCACTGCCTGGGTGTCCACGGGCATCCCAGACATCGAGGTCTTCATGGCCATGCCCCGCCCCGTGATCATGGGGACCAAACTCACGCGTCACATGGGCTGGCTGCTGGGATCGGCACCGGTGCAGCGCGCCATCAAACGGGCGATCGACGCACGGCCCGCCGGCCCGGATGCAAGCCAGCGCGCGCAAGGCGGCGTGCGCCTGTGGGGTGAAGCACGCAATACCGCAGGCCGCGTGGTCACCAGCAGGCTGCACACTCCCGACGGCTATGCCCTCACCGCCCAGACGGCCTGGGACATCGCCAAGCGTGTGGCCAGCGGTGATCTGCAACCGGGCTTCCAGACGCCCTCTATGGTCTACGGGGCGGACTACGTCCTCGGCTTTACCGGCACCTCGCGCAGCGACCTTTGAGCCCTGCGCCGGGGCACGGGCTGCCCTATCATCCCCCGATTCAACAAGAGAAGACGGGGACGCCCTCAGATGCCGACGACCGCCGACACGCCCGACGCCCATCTCCCTCATGCGCAAGGTCCATCACGCCAAACATGGCGGCGATGGCTTTGGATGGCCTTGATCGCCTTGCTGCTCTTGCTGGCCGCGATGGCCTGGCACACCTGGCGGCTGGCTTCTCTGCAAAAGCCCGTGGCACCCAAGCCAGGCTCAACCGTGGACGCGCAAGCCGTCGCGCAGCGCCTGAGTGCGGCCGTTCAGCAAGCCACCATCTGGACAGCTGAAGACCAGCATGCCGCTGCCTTCGAGGCCCTGCACGCGCACCTGCAAAAGAGCTTCCCCGCCGCCCATGCCGTGCTGCAACGCCAGGCCTTTGGCCGCCACGCCCTGCTCTACACTTGGCCGGGCCGTGACCCGAAAGCCCCGCCGATTGCGCTGCTGGCCCATCAGGACGTGGTGCCCATTGCACCCGGTACCGAGAAGGACTGGGAGGAGGCGCCCTTCTCCGGCAAGGTGAAGGCCGGCTTCGTGTGGGGCCGTGGCGCCTGGGACGACAAGGGCAATCTGATGGCCATCATGGAGGCCGTTGAGATGCTGGCCAAGGCTGGCTTTCAGCCCAGGCAGACCCTGTATCTGGCCTTTGGTGCAGATGAGGAAGTGGGCGGCGAAGACGGCGCCAAGTTCATCGCCAGCTGGCTGGCGCAACAGCACATCAAGCTGCGCTTTGCGCTTGATGAAGGCCTGCTGATCACCCACGGCATGGTGCCCGGCGTGCGCAAGCCCGTGGCCCTGATCGGTATGGCCGAGAAGGGCTACATGACGCTCAAGCTCTCGGCCCATGGCCAGCCCGGCCACACCAGCATGCCGCCGATGCGCAGTGCCATCGGCATGGTGGGCGAAGCCGTCGCACAGGTGGAGGCCCACCCCATGCCGGCCCGCCTGACCGGCCTGCCCACCGAGATGTTCGAAGCGGTGGCGCCCGAGGTAGATGGCCCCATGCGCTGGATCCTGAGCAATCTGTGGCTCACCAGCCCATTGGTCATCCACGAACTGGAGAAGGCCCCCTCGGCCAATGCCATGCTGCGCACCACGGCCGTGGCCACGGTCTTCCAGGCAGGCGAGCGCGAGAACGTGCTGCCCGGCGTGGCCAGTGCCCTGGTCAACTTCCGTCTGCTGCCCGGTGACAGCAGCGAGCAGGTTCAAGCCCATGTGCAGCAGGTGCTCAAGGGCCTGGACGTGCAGGTGAGCCTGCAGCCGCAACTGGCTCAAGCCTCGCCCGTGACCCCGAGCAGCGACCCCGCCTACCGCCTGCTGGCGCAGACCTTGCGCGAGCTGCAGCCTGATGTGGTCGTGGCCCCGGGGCTCTTGATGGGCGGCACCGACGCCCGCCATTACGCCCAGGTCAGCGAGGCCCTGCTTCGCTTCACGCCCATGCACGCGGCCCAGGCCGATCTGAGCCGTTTCCATGGCAGCAACGAGCGCATCAGCCTGGACAACTATGTGGGCATGATCCAGTTCTACGAACGGCTACTGCGCAACGCCGAGACCCTCTGAGTTCGCCCAGTGACACGCCCCCCGGCAAATCCAGGACAATGGCGGCCGTCTACCCTGTTCATTCCACAAGATTCCTGCCATGAGCGACACCACCCCCGCCCTGCCTGACCGCCTATCCATCGACCCCAGCAGCCCACATTTCAACGCCGATGTGTTCCAGCACGACGTGGGCATCCGCTTCAACGACAAGGAGCGCTTTGATGTGGAGGAGTACTGCGTCAGCGAAGGCTGGATCAAGGTGGCCGCGGGCAAGAAGATGGACCGCAAGGGCAAGCCGCTGATGCTGACGCTCAAGGGCAAGGTCGAGGCCTTCTACAAGTAAAGGCCATGCTGAATAAGCCTGTACTCACCCTCACCTCGAACGCAGGCGCTGGCTCTTGTAGGTACGTTCGTAAAAATCAACCGGCTTGGTCTTGACCCAGGCCACGAAGCTGGCAATGCCCGGATGCGCAAGCAGATCCTCGACCGTGTTGTAGGCACGGGCCAGTTCCGCCTCGCTCAGCCAGGCATGGATCTGCCGGTGGCAGATGCGGTGCAGGTAGGTGGTCTGCCTACCGCCTTTGGACTTGGGCACCAGGTGGTGCGCATCCCGCTGCGATGGCGGGATTAAGCGTTCGCACAGCGGGCAGACCACGTCCTGCTCGCTGGCCGGCAAGGCATCGAGCCGCTCAGCCCGCAACTTGCGCTTGACGCGACCTGTCATGCCTCGACCCTGCAGACTCAGGCCGCATGCTGCGCCACCTCGGCGGCCACCTGGCGCAGGGCCTGTTCGAACACATCGGTCGGCTGACCACCCGAGATCAGGTGCCGGTCATTGATGATCACAGCCGGCACGGCCTGGATGCCGTGCGAGGTGTAGTAAGTCTCTTGTTCACGCACGGCCAGTGCGAACTCATCGCCGGCCAGCACGGCCTGCGCGCGGCGCACATCCAGACCCACTTCCTTGACCGCGTCCAGCAACACGGCATGGTCGTCCATGGCCCGGCGGTCGCGGTGGCAGGCCTTGAGCAAGGCCTTCTTGAGCGCCAGCTGCTCTGGCGCATGCTCAACGCCCGCCCAGTGCAGGAGCCGGTGTGCATCGAAGGTGTTGTAGATGCGGCCCCGGCCATCCGGGCTGAACTCGAACCCCACTTCGGCGCCACGGTGGCGAATCGCTTCGCGGATGCGTGCCTGCTGCTCGGGCGTCGAGCCGTATTTCTGCGTCAGGTGTTCGGTGATGTCCTGGCCGCCCGGCGGCATGTCGGGGTTGAGCTCGAAGGGCTGGCAATGGATCTGTGTCTCCACCTCGCCGCGCAGCCGGCTCAGCGCCTGCTCCAGTGACGACAGGCCGATGGCACACCAAGGGCATGACACATCGGACACGAGATCGATCTTCAGGGTGACGGGCATGGTGAACAGCTCGGGCAAGGGGAATGGCCCGCATGGTAGCCAAATCCGGATGCCATCAATGATGTCAAGGGCTTGCCCAGGCAATCAGTCAATCTTGATGTTTTCTTGATGCGGGACAGCGCATTCTTTCGGCCGTCTTGACACGCTCTTTCCTACGATGAAACCACGCTAAAAGGAGATCGTCATGGACATCTGGATCACCCTGGCCGGCCTACTGGCCGCCGGGCTGTTTGTCTACCTCGTTGCCGTGCTGCTGCGGCCGGAGGACTTTTCATGAACACCCAAGCCTGGGTTCTGCTGGTGGCCTACCTGGCAGTGCTGCTGCTCGTCTCCTGGCCGCTGGCCGGAATGATCGAAGCCGTGATGGCTGGCCGTTTCGACATCGGCAAGCGCCTGGAAGCCCCCTTGTATCGCCTGGCTGGCGTAGACCCGCAAGCCGAGCAGGGCTGGCTGCGCTATGCATTGGGCCTGCTGCTCTTCAATGGGATCGGCGTGCTGGCCGTGTATGCCTTGCAGCGCTGGCAGGCCGTGCTGCCGCTCAACCCGCAGCACATGGCCGCCGTGTCGGTCGACTCGGCCTTCAACACTGCCGTGAGCTTCGTGACCAACACCAACTGGCAAGGCTATGGCGGCGAGACCACCATGAGCTACCTCACCCAGATGCTGGCCCTGACGGTGCAGAACTTCCTGTCGGCCGCCACGGGCATCGCGGTGGTGGTCGCCCTCATCCGGGGCTTCGCCCGGCACTCGGCCCAGGCCATCGGCAATGTGTGGGTGGACCTCACGCGCAGCACCTTGTGGATCCTGCTGCCGCTGTCCGTTGTGTTCGCGCTGATCATGTCGGCTCAGGGTGTCATCCAGAACATGTCGCCCTACCAGGACGTGCACACCGTCGAGGCCCAGCACTGGCAGGAGCCCAAACTGGGCACAGACGGCCAGCCCTTGAAAGACGCCAAGGGACAGCCCGTGATGGAAGACAAGAGCGGCCAGACCCAGACCATCGCCATGGGCCCCGTGGCCTCGCAGCTGGCCATCAAGATGCTGGGCACCAATGGCGGCGGTTTCTTCAACGCCAACTCGGCCCATCCCTACGAGAACCCCACAGCCTGGAGCAACTTCCTGCAGATGCTGGCCATCTTCGCGATACCAGCCGCGTTGTGCTTCGTGTTTGGCCGCATGGTGGGTGACCTGCGCCAGGGCTGGGCCGTGCTGATCGCCATGACCGTGCTCTTCGTGGCCTTCGTGATCCCGGCCACTTTTTATGAGCAGCAGGGCAACCCGGCCCTGGCCTCGCTGGGCGTGGACCAGGCCGCAAGCCTCACGCAGGCGGGCGGCAACATGGAAGGCAAGGAAGTGCGCTTTGGCATCGCGGCCTCCAGCCTGTTTGCCACCATCACCACCGCAGCCTCCTGCGGTGCGGTCAATGCCATGCACGATTCGTTCACGCCCATGGGCGGGCTGGTGCCCCTGGTGATGATGCAGCTCGGTGAGGTCGTGTTCGGCGGCGTGGGATCGGGTCTGTACGGCATGCTGGTCTTTGCCATCATGGCCGTCTTCATCGCGGGCCTGATGATCGGCCGCACACCCGAGTACCTGGGCAAGAAGATCGAGTCGCACGAGATGAAGATGGTGTCGATCGCCATCCTGGTCACACCATTGCTGGTGTTGATTGGCACCGCGGTGGCCGTGCTCACCGAAGGCGGCAAGGCCGGCATCTTCAATCCGGGCCCACATGGCTTCTCCGAGATCCTGTACGCCCTGTCATCGGCGGCCAACAACAACGGCAGTGCCTTCGCCGGCCTGTCGGCCAACACACCCTTCTACAACCTGCTGCTGGCCGTGGTCATGTGGTTCGGACGCTTCGGCATCATCGTGCCAGTACTGGCGATTGCCGGCTCGCTGGCTGCCAAGAAGCGCCTGGAAGTGACCGAGGGCACCCTGCCCACGCACGGCCCGCTGTTCGTCGTGCTGCTGATCGGCACGGTGCTGCTGGTCGGTCTCCTGAACTATGTCCCTGCACTGGCGCTCGGCCCCGTGGTCGAACACCTGATGCTGTGGGCCCATTGAGAAAGGCGAAGGAACGCGCCATGAGCCGCAAGACCTTACCCCTGTTTGACCCCGTGCTGCTGCGCCCAGCCCTGCTGGACGCCTTCAAGAAGCTCGACCCGCGCGTGCAATGGCGCAACCCCGTGATGTTCGTGGTGTACGTGGGCAGCGCCTTCACCACGGCCTTGTCGATTGCCCAGCCAGAGGCCTTCACGCTGGCCGTGACACTGTGGCTGTGGTTCACCGTGCTGTTCGCCAACTTCGCAGAAGCGCTGGCCGAAGGACGCAGCAAAGCCCAGGCCGCCTCGCTCAGAGGACTCAAGAAAAAGACCTGGGCCAAGAAGCTCGAAGGCAACTATGAGCGCACCACCGGCAAGGATGCATTGAAGTGGCACCCCATCGAAGCCGACAATCTGCGCAAGGGCGATGTCGTGCTCATCGAGGCGGGCGACACGGTGCCGGCCGATGCCGAAGTGATCGATGGCGTGGCCTCGGTAGACGAGAGTGCGATCACCGGTGAATCGGCCCCCGTGATCCGCGAATCAGGTGGCGACTTCTCCGCGCTCACCGGCGGCACACGCGTGCTGTCGGACTGGGTGGTGGCCCGCGTGGCCGTGAACCCGGGCGAGACCTTTGTCGACCGCATGATCGCCATGGTCGAGAACGCCAAGCGCCACAAGACACCCAATGAGATCGCCCTGACCATCCTCCTGGTGGCCCTGACCATCGTGTTCCTCGGCGTCGTGGCCACCTTGCTGCCCTTCTCGAACTTCAGCGTGCAGGCCGGTGGTGGCGGCCACCCGGTTGGCCTGGTGGTGCTGGTGGCCTTGCTCGTGTGCCTGATCCCCACCACCATCGCGGGCCTGCTGTCGGCCATCGGCGTGGCCGGCATGAGCCGCATGATGCAGGCCAATGTCATCGCCACATCGGGCCGCGCGGTGGAAGCCGCTGGCGACGTGGACGTGCTGCTGCTGGACAAGACCGGCACCATCACCCTGGGCAACCGCCAGGCCAGTGCCTTCCTGCCCATCGGGGGCGTGAAGGACACCGAGTTGGCCGACGCGGCGCAACTCGCCTCTCTGGCCGATGAGACCCCCGAAGGCCGCAGCATCGTCGTGCTGGCCAAGCAGAAGTACCAGCTGCGCGAACGCGACCTGGCCTCGCTGGGCGCCACCTTCGTGCACTTCACGGCCCAGACCCGCATGAGCGGCGCCGACCTCAAGACGCCCGATGGCGCGGTGCGGCAGATCCGCAAGGGTGCGGCCGAGGCCATCAAGCGCCATATTGAAGCCATGGGTGGCCATTTCCCGGCCCAGCTGCAAGCCATGGTCGACGACGTCGCTCGGCGCGGCAGCACACCCCTGGTCGTGGCCGATGGGTTGCGGGCACTGGGCGTGATCGAGCTCAAGGACATCGTCAAGGGTGGCATCAAGGAACGCTTCGCCGAGCTGCGCCGCATGGGCATCAAGACCGTGATGGTCACCGGCGACAACCGCCTGACCGCTGCCGCCATCGCCGCCGAGGCCGGCGTGGACACCTACCTGGCCGAAGCCACACCCGAGGCCAAGCTCAAGCTGATCCGCGAACACCAGAGCGCCGGGCGCCTCGTGGCCATGACTGGCGACGGCACCAACGACGCCCCCGCCCTGGCCCAGGCCGATGTGGCCGTCGCCATGAACACCGGCACACAGGCCGCCAAGGAAGCCGGCAACATGGTTGACCTCGACAGCAACCCGACCAAGCTCATCGAGATCGTCGAGACCGGCAAGCAGATGCTGATGACGCGTGGCTCCCTGACCACCTTCAGCATCGCCAACGATGTGGCCAAGTACTTCGCCATCATCCCGGCCGCCTTCGTCTCGACCTACCCCCAACTGGCCGCACTCAATGTGATGCACCTGAGCAGCCCCGCCTCGGCCATCCTGTCGGCCGTGGTGTTCAACGCCCTGATCATCGTCGCCCTCATCCCGCTGGCCTTGCAAGGCGTGGCCTACCGGGCTGTGGGTGCGGCCGCCCTGCTGCGGCGCAACCTGCTGGTCTATGGCCTGGGTGGCGTCATCGTGCCTTTCATCGGCATCAAGCTCATCGACGTCTTGCTCACGGCCCTGCATCTGAGCTGAATGCCTGGTCTGCCAACTGGAGTCCATCATGTCCACCACGCCCTCATCCCCCGCCGCCGCTCCTTTACCCACAGGCCTTTCCACGGGCCTTTGGCGGCCTGCCCTCGTCCTCTTCCTGGCCTTGTCAGCCCTCACCGGCCTGCTCTATCCCTATGCCGTCACCGGCATCAGCCAGACGGTCTTCAAGGACCAGGCCAATGGCAGCCTCATCGTGCGCCAGGGCCAGGCCGTGGGCTCGCGGCTCATCGGCCAATCGTTTTCAGACCCGGCGCATTTCTGGAGCCGCCCCTCGGCCACCAGTCCCATGGCCTACAACGCCGCCAACTCCAGCGGATCCAACCTGGGCCCCAGCAATCCGGCCCTGGTCGATGCCGTCAAGGCCCGCGTGGCCGCCCTGCGCGCACTCGACCCCAATAACCACCAGCCCATCCCCATCGACCTGGTCACCGCCTCGGCCAGCGGCCTGGACCCCCACATCAGCCGTGCTGCCGCCGACTACCAGATCCCCCGTGTGGCCCGCCAGACACATCTGAGCGAAGCCCAGGTGAAGGCTTTGGTAGACGAGCACACCCTGGGCACCTGGCTGGGCTTCATGGGGGAGCCCCAGGTCAATGTGCTGGAACTCAATCTGGCCTTGGACGAGGCCCGGGCCCATGCGCATTGAAGACCACTGCTGCTACCCTGAGCGCTTGAACAGCATCCGCTCATGAACCTGCCTGGCGAACGCCCCGATCCCGACACCCTGTTGCAACGCGTGCAGCAGGAAGAGGCGCGCGCCAGCCGGGGCAAGCTCAAGATCTTCTTTGGCGCCTGCGCCGGCGTGGGCAAGACCTTCGCGATGCTTTCGGCTGCCCAGACCGCGCAGGCGCAAGGCGTGCCCTTGCTGGTGGGCCTGGTCGAGACCCACGGCCGCAGTGAGACCGAGGCCATGGCACAAGGCCTGCCGCGCCTGCCGCTGAAGTCCATCACTTACCGAGGCAAGACCCTGCCCGAGTTCGATCTGGATGCGGCCCTGGCATTCGGCATGGCCCACCCCGGGGCCTTGATCCTGCTGGACGAGCTGGCCCACAGCAATGTGGCGGGCTCACGCCACCTCAAGCGCTGGCAGGACGTCGAAGAGCTGCTGGGCGCCGGCATCGACGTGTGGTCGACGATGAACGTCCAGCACCTGGAGAGCCTCAACGACATCGTCAGCGGCATCACCGGTATCCGCGTGTGGGAGACCGTGCCCGATCGCCTCTTCGACGAAGCCGACGAGGTCGTGGTGGTGGACCTCCCGCCCGACGAACTGCTGGGCCGCCTGCGCGCAGGCAAGGTCTACCTGGCCGAACAGGCCGAGCGCGCAGCCGGCAGCTTCTTTCGCAAAGGCAATCTGCTGGCCTTGCGTGAGCTGGCCTTGCGCCGCACCGCCGACCGCGTCGATGAGGAGATGCAGGCCTATCGCCGGCACAGCGCGGTGCAGTCCGTGTGGCCCAACCGCGAAGCCTTGCTGGCCTGCGTGGGGCCTGGCCCCAGCGGCGACAAGGTGGTCCGCAGTTGCGCGCGCCTGGCCGCCCAGCTTGGTGTGCAGTGGCACGCGGTGCACGTTGAGACCCCTGATGGCTTGCACCAGACCGAGGCCACCCGGCGCAACACGCAGCGGGTGCTCAAGCTGGCCGAGCAACTCAACGGCCAGGTCGTGACCTTGTCGGCACCCGATGCCGCGCAAGCCCTGGTGCGCTATGCGCGCGAGCACAACCTGTCGCGCCTGGTCATGGGCCGACAGGAGCGCCGCTGGCCCTGGCAACGCGCTTTGGCCGAACGCATTGCCGCGATGGCCGACGACCTGGACGTGATGCAGGTGTCCCTGCCGCTGGCTTCCCAGGCCAGGCAGGAGCGCACCCAAGGCATGGGCAGCAACCAGTCCTGGAACTGGCAAGGCTATGCCGCCGCCATGGCCGCCTGCGTCTTGACGGCCCTGGTGTCCACGCCTTTGCTGTCGGTGCTGGAGCTGTCCAACATCGTCATGATCTTCCTGCTGGCCGTGGTGGGCGTGGCCTTGCGCTTCGGTCGTGGCCCGGCCGTGGCGGCGGCTTTCGTTGGCGTCGGCCTGTTCGACTTCTTCTTCGTCAACCCGCGCTTTTCCTTTGCCGTCAGCGATGTGCAGTACCTCGTCACCTTCGTCGTGATGCTGCTGGTGGCGCTGGTCATCGGGCAACTGACTGCGGGCCTGAAGGTGCAGGCCGAAGCGGCCACCCAGCGCGAACACCGCGTGCGCGGCCTCTACGACATGTCGCGCGACCTGTCATCGGCCCTGCTGCCCGAGCAGGTGGCCCAGATCGGCGAGCGCTTCTTGAAAGTGGAGTTCGATGCCCGCTCCACCTTGCTGGTTGCCGACGATGCCGGGCATCTGCAAAGCGTGCATGCCGGTACCGCCCCGACCGACATGGCCGTGGCGCAATGGGCCTTCGACAAGAGCGAGGCTGCCGGCCACGGCACCGACACCTTGCCAGCCAGCGCCTGTCTGGTCCTGCCGCTGCGCGCGCCCATGCGCACACGCGGTGTCCTCATCGTCGAACCGACCAGTCAGCGTGCCTGGAGCGTGGAGCAGCGCCGCGTGCTGGAAACCTGCGCCTCCCTGCTGGCCATCTCGCTGGAGCGCATCCACTACATCGAGGTGGCCCAGGCCAGCACCGTGCAGATCGAGTCCGAGCGCCTGCGCAACTCCCTGCTGTCGGCCATCTCGCATGATCTGCGCACGCCGCTGGCCGCCTTGGTGGGCCTGGCCGACACTCTGGACATGGGCCAGCCCGGCCACACCCGGCAGCAGCAAGAGATCGCGCAAGCCATCCGCCAATCCGCGCGCCGCATGAGCGCCCTGGTCAACAACCTGCTCGACATGGCCAGGCTGGAAGCCGGCGCCGTGCAACTCAACCGCCAGTGGCAGCCGCTCGAAGAGGTCCTGGGCAGTGCACTGGCCGCATCGCAACCGGCCCTGGGCCAGCGCCCCATCGCGATCCACATCGATGAAGACCTGCCCCTGTTGCATGTGGATGCCGTCCTGATGGAACGCGTGCTGGTGAACCTGCTGGAGAACGCCGCCAAGTACACCCCGCCCGATACCGGCATCGAGATCTCGGCACGTGCCGACAACGGCGAGGCCATCATCACCATGGACGACCATGGCCCCGGCCTGCCCAGCGGCCGCGAAGAAGCCATCTTCCAGAAGTTCGAACGCGGCAGCAAGGAAAGCGCCACGCCGGGCGTGGGCCTGGGCCTGGCCATCTGCCGGGCCATTGTCCTGGCGCATGGCGGCCGCATCGAAGGCCACAACCGTGACCTGGGTGGTGAACACGTTGGCGCGCGCTTCATCATCCACCTGCCCTTGGGCCAGGCACCCGAAGACGACGGCAGCCAGGCCGTGACACCCACGCTGGAGGACACCCCCACATGAGCGCGCTGGCCGCCCGCATCCTCGTTGTCGAGGACGATGCCGACATCCGCCGTTTCGTGCGCCTGACGCTGGAAGCCGAAGGCCATGAAGTCTTCGAAGCCGATGGCATGAAGCGGGGCCTGATCGAAGCCGGCACACGCCGCCCCGACATCCTCGTGCTCGATCTGGGCCTGCCTGACGGCGATGGCGTGGACCTCATCCGCGAGCTGCGCGCCTGGTCGGCCATGCCCATCATCGTGCTGTCGGCGCGCAGTGCCGAGAACGACAAGATCGCCGCCCTGGACGCCGGTGCGGACGACTACCTGGTCAAGCCATTCGGTGCCGGCGAGCTCCTGGCAAGGGTGCGGGCCCAGTTGCGACGCCACCTGCACCAGACGCCCTCGGGCGACACCGAGATCCACTTTGGCGACGTGAGTGTGGACCTGATCAAGCGCCACGTCGAGCGCCAGGGCCAGACCGTGCACCTCACCCCCATCGAGTACAAGCTGCTCACCTGCCTGGTCATGCAGCCCGATCGCGTGGTCACCCACCAGCAACTGCTCAAAGCGGTCTGGGGCCCTGGCCACAGCCAGGACATGCACTATGTGCGCGTGCACATGGGCAATCTGCGCAAGAAGGTGGAGGCTGTGCCGTCCATGCCCAAGCACCTGCTGACCGAAGCGGGCATTGGCTACCGCTTCGTGGCCTGAACAGCGCGAGGCCGCTGTCGTTCAGCCCGCAGGCTGCGGCGCCGACACCCCGACAGGCCCTTGTGGCGTGTGAGCGTCCCTGTCTGCAGCGGCATGGCCCGCATCGGCACGCATGCCCTGCTCACCATGTTTGCTCAAGAAGACATGGAAGTCGGCCACCGGCACAGGCCTGCTGAACAGATAACCCTGGAAGCGATGGCACCCGATCGACGACAGGAAGGTGCGCTGCCCCTCGGTCTCGACCCCTTCGGCGATCACCTCCAGGCCCAGGTTCTGCCCCAGGCTGACCACGGTGTTGGCAATCGCCGCATCGTTGGGGTCGGTGAGCAGATCGCGCACGAAGGCCTGGTCGATCTTGAGCTGGTCCAGCGGCAAGCGCTTGAGGTAGGCCAGCGATGAAAAACCCGTGCCGAAATCATCGAGCGAGAAGCTCACGCCGTGCGCCTTGAGTGCACGCATCTTGCCGATGATGTCGTCCACGTCATTGACCAACATGCTCTCGGTCAGCTCCAGCTTGAGCAAGCTGGGCCCGATGCCACTGCGCTCCACGATGCTGAGCACCTGCGCGACAAAATCAGGTTGACGAAACTGTTGCGCGCTCACGTTCACCGCCAGCTTGAGCTGGGCCGTGTCAGGCCGGCGCGACCAGATGGCCAACTGCGTGCAGGCTTCCTTCATCACCCATTCGCCCAGAGGCAGGATCAGGCCCGTCTGCTCGGCCAGCGGGATGAACTCACCTGGCGACACCATGCCATGACGGGGGTGGTTCCAGCGCACCAGGGCCTCCGCACCGATCACCTTGCCGCTGGCCTCCACCTGCGGCTGGTAGTACAGCAGGAACTGGCCTTCGATCAGGGCATTGCGCAAGTCGGTTTCCAGCGCATTGCGGGCACTCACATCGGCCTGCATCACCTGCAAGACCATGTAGAGCGTGGCCATGGCCAGGATGCCATTGCCCCATGTGCTGGGCGCACGCACGTCGTCGGGGATCACATAGGCCTGGCTCAAGCCGAAGTGCGTGACATCGAAGAACAGAAAGGTGGCAAAGCACAGCAGCGTCACGCCATGTCGCAACCAGCGAGGACGCCCCTTGAACAACAGATAGGCACAGGCGCCCAGCGGAGGAAACAGGCTGTGGGAGCTTCGAGGTACCGCAGCCGAGGGCACATCCAGCAAGAGGCAGACCCCCACGATCGCCACGTACACGGTGGCCAGAACCAAGGTGCCCGCCTGCTGTGCCTTTTGGCGGCGGGTCAGCCACACGCCGGTCACACCCGTGATCACCAGCCAGACTTCCATCGGCACGACCTGCCACTGACCACGCATGCCGAACAGAACACTCCAGCCCAGCCCGCCGGTGATCAGAAAGGCGCAACCGATCAGCACCATCAGTTCGATGCGGCGCTGGTGCTTGGCACCGGGGCTTCGCCAGGCGCTTTGGCGAGCCGGTGCAAGGTGATGAGAGCCAACCTGCTGGCCCTTGGACTGAATGTGCGCTTTGGCGGTCATGATGAGGGTAGACGGTTATCGGGAAAGCGAACACCGAACTTGAACGACGTGAGCACACGCGGCGAGCAAAGGCACCGGACACGTGACCCTCTTCACGCGCCAAGGACAGTCTGACGGGCTTCGGGTAGGCTCGTGGCCAGTGAAATCCCGCGTCAGCAACAGGAGTCGAGCATGATGAATCAGGACAGACGCCGATGGATGCAGTGGTTTGCGCTGGCAACAGGCGGTGCAGGCAGCGCCATGCTGTCCGCTTGTGCCAATCTCACTGACCGCGAAACCGTGCGGGTCAATCTGGTGGGCATGGACCTGCTGCCCGGTGAAGGCATGGAAGTGCGCATGGCCGTCAAGCTGCGCATCCAGAACCCACGCGACACGGCGCTGGACTTCGACGGCATTGCCATCGACCTCGATGTGCGTGATGCGAATTTCGCCAGCGGCGTGAGCAGCGAGCGCGGCAGCATCCCGCGCTTTGGTGAAACGGTCGTCACCGTGCCCGTGTCGGTGTCCGCTTTGGCCATGCTGCGGCAGGCCATGGGCGTGGCCAGCGGTGCCAGCATCACGCACATCGACTATGTGCTGCGCGGCCGGCTGGCTGGCGCGGGTTTCGGCGGCCTGCGTTTTTCATCCAGTGGAGAGATCGACCTGCCCAAGGGGCTGGGCATGAAGTGAAGCGGGTCTTGTTACATCTCGATCCACTCAGCGGACATCCAAAGCGCATGCTCGTGCGTTGAAAGATCATGTTTTCGTGCACCCGCACGCTTGAGGAGAAAGTCATGTCCGAAGAAGCCAAGAATGCCAATACCGTCAACGTCAGCGTCCCGCGCAGCGCCTTGTTCGCGGCCGGTGGCGCGGTACTGGTGGGGCTGGGGGTGGCCGCCGGCATGATGCTGCGCAGCCCCTCGCACACCTCGGCCGACAACCAGGCCGCCGCAACCGAGACCACGCAGCAGGCCGCGGCCAGCGCACCCAACACGGCAACGAACACCGCCACAGGTGGTGCGATCACAGCCAAGGAAGAAGCCGGCAAGACCGCCGAATCCCACCCTTCGCACAAGCAGCATGAGGGCCATCACCAGGCCGATGCCGCCATGCAGTCGAACGGCCCGGCCGGTGGCCTGTCGCCCGATGTCGAAACCCGCCCTGCCGTGGCCTGTGCCAACTGTGGCGTGATCGAGGCTGTGCGCGCGGTCCAGCAAAAGGGCCAGGGCTCTGGCCTGGGTGCCGTGGCCGGTGGCGTGCTGGGCGGCGTCGTGGGCAACCAGATGGGCAAGGGTGGCGGCAAGACCGCGATGACCGTGCTTGGCGCCATCGGCGGCGGTCTGGCTGGCAACGAGATCGAGAAGCAGCAACGCACGGTGACCGTGTATGAAGTGCGCGTGCGCATGGACGACGGCACGGTGCGCACCTTCACGCAAAGCAGCGAGCCCGCTCCCGGCACGCGCGTGCAGGTCGATGGCCGAGGCTTCCACGCCATCGATGCCAGCTCCGACACCCGCCCCAGCACCATCCAGACCTCAGGCTCTGGCGGCGTCTGAGCTGGCCCGTTCAGTGCGGTTGCGGCCGGCGCGCTTGGCCTTGTAGAGCGCGCCATCGGCCACAGCCAGCAACCGCTCCAGCGACAGGCCATGGGAGCCTGAATCAGCCATGCCAATGCTGATCGTCACCCGCGCGTCGGGCAGGCCCCCACCGACCGGCACGGCCTGCGCTGCGATGGCCTCGCGCACACGCTCTGCAAAGCCGAAGCCATCGGCCGGCTCGCAGTGCGTCAGCAAAGCCACGAACTCCTCGCCGCCCAGGCGCCCCATGAGATCGCCCTGGCGCACGTTCTGACGCAGTTTCTGCGCCACCATCATCAGCACCTGGTCGCCACCGGCGTGGCCCACGCTGTCGTTGACGCGCTTGAAGAAGTCCACATCCAGCATCAACAGCGCCACCGGGAAGCCATGGCGCTTGGCCCGCGCCAGCTCGGCCTGCGCCGACTCGAAGAAGGCACGCCGATTGGGCAGGCAGGTGAGGAAGTCCGTCGTGGACTGCTCGCGCAGGGTCTCGATCAATTCATCGCGTTCACGCTCCAACGCCACCCGCGCCGCGCTTTGCTGTCGCAAGGCATGGATGCCACCGATCACTTCAGCGATCTCGTCTTTAGCCGCTGGCTGGGGCAAGGGCAGATCGAGGTTGCCGCCGCTCATCGCGTTCAAGGCATCGGCCGCTTGTGACAGCGGTTGCACGAAGCGCTCATGGGCCAGGCGCAACAGGGCGAGCACCAGGGCCAGCACCAACACGTCGATCAACACGACCGAAGCCAGCGTCTGCCGCGCCTCCGAGCGCACCTGCGCACAGCGCAACTCGGCGTTGTCGAGCAAGGCATCGCGCAAGGCGATGATGCTGTTCATCAGCGGCACGTACTTCGCGGCGAAGTCAGCCGGCGTCATGCCAAACCGGCCATCGTCCTGACCCGTGGACAGGACCGATTGCACCAACGCAGCGGCCTGCACAAAGTAGTCCTGTTCCATGGCGGCATGGACCTTGACGAGACGGTCGGGCTGCTCAAGCAGGCCCACACGCAAGGACAGCAGATGGCGCAGTTCATCGATGCGGCCTCGCACCCGCGCGATGTCGGTCAACTCCTGACCGGTGAAGCGCTGCTGGCGGGTGAGCGCGGGTGTGAACAGTGAGCCCAACTGCCCCGCGTACTCGCGCAACTCCGCCGACAGGCGCGCGCCCCACACCGACGCATCCAGCGACGGTTCGGCCTGCTGCGCCTCATCGGCGAGCAAGGAGATGGTCGGGGCCAGTATCGGGATCAGGTCCACCATGCCCTGCACACGCTGGCGGATCTCGGTGGGCTGGCGCCGCGTCACCGGCAAGGCAGCCAGCCTGTCGATGTGCCAGCGTGCCCGCATCAGGGCCTGGTGATAGGCTGCCACTTGCCGCAAAGCCCTCTGGTAGCTAGGCTTGTCCTGGTCGACCGTCAGCATCTGCTGGACATCAGACAAGGCCTGATCGGTGCGCGAGCGCGCCGTGTCAAGCGCCCCACGCAAGGCCGCATCGCCCGACGGCGTCGGCGCACCCATGAGGCCGTTGGCGGGCCCCCGTTCGCGCGAGACCATCTCCACCGCCACCAGGGCCAGGCGCAGGCGGGCCACGGCCTGCTGCCCCTGCATGGCACGCTCCAGCGCCTGCCATTCCATCCACACCAGACGGGCCTCCACCAACAGCACCAGCAACACCAAAGCCGCCGCCATCAAGCGGAACCAGCCTCTGAGCGTCAGGTTGTTGGGGGGTTTCTTCATCGCATGAGCGCCCGCGGTCATCGAACGCCTTCAGACACTGTATCAACAAGGCATGACGCTGCTGCAACGCAGCATCAAGATGGCCAGCCGCAAGCCTCAAAAAACGCATCTCACGCCAAAAAGGCATCGCGCACGACAAACACCGGTTCGCGCAGGAAACCCATTTGACAATGCTTCTTTCCAGATATAAAGTTCGTCGCCTGGATGTCGTGGAATGCGCCCCGCGCGGTCCCGTGACAAAGTGCCCTGACAGCCCGGTCAATACGGGCTACAACGTGGCTACAACAATCGCTGCCCTGCGGGGTTTGAGCAGGAGACAAAGACATGTCCGAACACTTTGACGTCTTGATCGTGGGCGCCGGCCTCTCCGGTATCGGCGCGGCTCACCACCTGCGTCAGAACTGCCCCGACAAGTCGTTCGCGATCCTCGAAGGTCGCGACACCATGGGCGGCACCTGGGACCTGTTCCGCTACCCCGGCATCCGCTCCGACTCGGACATGTACACCCTGGGCTACAACTTCAAGCCCTGGACGGAAAAGCAAGTCATCGCCGACGGCGACCGCATCCGCAACTACATCAAGGAAGTGGCGCGCGACGGCGGCTTCCAGCAGAAGATCCGCTTCGGCCACAAGGTGGTCAACGCCTCGTGGTCCAGCGAGACGGCCACCTGGACGCTCGACATCCAGAAGAAGTCCGGCGAGACCGTGCAGCTGAGCTGCAACTGGCTGATGATGTGCTCGGGCTACTACAACTACGAAGAAGGCTTCACGCCCGAGTTCAAGGGCCGCGAGAACTTCAAGGGCCAGGTCATCCACCCGCAGTTCTGGCCCGAGAACTTCGACTGCAGCGGCAAGCGCGTGGTCGTGATCGGTTCGGGCGCCACCGCCATCACCCTGATCCCCTCGATGACTGACAAGGCCCAGCATGTGACCATGTTGCAGCGCACGCCCAGCTACGTGATCTCGGTGCCGCAGTTCGACCCGATGGTGCGCATCCTGCTGAAGTTCCTGCCGGAGATGACGGTCTACAACATCAGCCGCGCCCGCAACAACTTCATCACGCAGATGATCTTCAAGCTGTCGCGCAAGTACCCCAACTTCATGCGCAAGCTGCTGCTCAAGCAGGTCAAGGCCCAGGTCGGCCCCAACTTCGACATGAAGCACTTCACGCCACCTTACAACCCCTGGGATCAGCGCCTGTGCGCCGTACCCAATGGCGACCTGTTCAAGGCCCTGCGCAGGGGCAAGGCCTCGGTGGTGACCGACCACATCGACAGCTTCGTGGACAAGGGCATCAAGCTCAAGTCCGGCCAGGTGGTCGACGCCGACATCATCATCACGGCCACGGGCCTGAACCTGCGCCTGTTCGGCGGCATGCAGATGTCGGTGGACGGCCAGCCGGTGGAGATGAACAAGCACATCTCCTACAAGGGCCTGATGTTCAGCGACATCCCCAACTTCTCCAACACGCTGGGCTACACCAATGCCTCGTGGACGCTCAAGGCCGACCTGATCGCCGAGTACGTGTGCCGCCTGATCAAGCACATGGACAAGACCGGCACCCGCATCGCCGTGGCCCGCCGCGACCCCCATGTCCAGCCTACACAGCTGCTGGAGATGACCTCGGGCTATGTGGCCCGCGCCGAGGCCCACCTGCCCAAGGGTGCCGACCGTGCGCCGTGGAAGCTCTACCAAAACTACGCCATGGACCGCGAGCAACTGCACAAGGGCAAGCTGGAAGACGGCGTGATGACCTTCTCCAAGCCGCGCAAGGTGGAACAGGCGCGCGTGGCACCAGCCGCCATCGAGCCGCAGCGCCGCTACGCCAGCTGAGGCCGCCAATCAGCCTCCGTTAAGCCTCCATTCAAATGGGCGGTCCGTGTGACGCCATCGGCGTCACACAGCCTGGTCAGGCCATGTGAGAATGCCGCGCATGCACGGTGTTCCGACAGCGCAGCGCGGCATCCCTCATGAGGGCAAGTACATCTCGCTCAACTATGTGCGGGTGCTGCTCGACCACCTGAGGGAGCGGCAGATCAATGTGGCGCCCGTGATGCGCGCCATGGGCCTGAGCGACTCCGATCTGCTCGACCCCGACGTCTACATCGACCCGGCCTTGCTGCCCATTGCCTTCGAGGCGGCCGAGGCCCTGAGCGGCGATGGCCACATCGGCCTGCACGCGGGCCAGACCATGAAGAGCGCGCACCTGGGCGCACTGGGCCATCTGCTTTTGAGTTGCACCTGCACGCAGGACCTGTTCGATCTGCACACACGCTACAGCGCGCTGATCGGCAACACCACGCGATGCGAGTACCTGGACTATGGGCACGAGACCGTGATGGTGGTGTACCACCGCCACCCGGTCGTGGCCGGCAGGCAGTTCACCGAGTTCAACCTGGCGGGCTGGCTGACCCTGGCCCGCTGGCTGGCTGGCGAGCACTTCATCCCCACGCTGGTGGAGCTGAACTTCACCCAACCGGCCGACAACACGGGCTTCGCGGCTTTCGCGCGCTGCCCCGTGCAATACGATGCACCGCAGGTGCGGGTGCATTTCGACAGGCACATCTTCTCGGCCCGCTTCGCCCATGCGGTGGCCGGCCTGCGCAGCCTGCTGGAGGCCGAACTCAATCGGCGTCTGCCACCGGCCTCAGACGATGTGCCGCCCTTGCTGCACGACATCCACCAGCGCCTGGGCCGCACGCTGCACAGAGGCTCGCCCAGCCTCACGGCGCTGGCCCAGGATATGAACCTGTCCGCGCGCCGTTTGCAGCGCATGCTCGATGCGCACCAGACCAGCTTTCGCGAGCTGACCGATGCCGTGCGCCAGCGCCTGGCCCTGGCCTATGTGGCCGACCCCAAGCTCTCGCTGGTGGAGGTCTCGGTCATGGTGGGCTACACCGAGCAGAGCACGTTTCAACGTGCGTTCAAGCGCTGGACCGGGTACACGCCTGGCGAGTACCGGGCCCAGCGCATCGGTGAGCGCGCCTTGATGCCTTCGGGGGATCAGGCGCCCAGTACCGCCAGCAGCAGATCCGCCATGCCCAGGTAGATCGCGGCCAGCCCCGATCGCTGTGTGGTCTGCACCGAAGTCTGCGCACGCATCACGGGCCGGCTGCCATCGATCAGGTCATCGATGAAACTGCCCACCGAGGGCATGTTCAGCTCGGGGATGGCGGTCCCCGCAAAGGTCACGCAGGTCAGCGTATGGGACAAGGCAATGTCACGCGCATTGGGGATGTAGTAGCCCAGGTTGGATGGCGCCGTGGTCTGCACCATGCTGACCCAGGCATTCACATCCTGCTTCCAGCGCTTCATGATCAGGGTATCGCGTTGAGCGCCCGGTGGTGCTTGCAGGATGTCGGAAAAGAAGGGCTCGTAGATGAAGCGCGGCAGCACGCGGTCCTCCATCATCGTGGACATTGCGATGCGGTCATGGGGGAACATGCGGGCCAGCGCGGGCATGACCGAACCGAAGTTGCTCGGGTCCAGCCCATATTGCTGCGAGTTGGGCACGGCCGCCTGGATCCTGGCCACGATGCCATTGGGCCCGTCGATGCCCCAGACCTTGCGCACGCGGCTATACAGCGGCAGTGTCGGTGCTTGTTCAGGCGTGGCATTGGCTGGCGCATCGAGCAAGGGGCCTGCGTCGTTGAGCAAGGCCGAGCGCACGGGGTTCAGGGCCTGCTTGAGCCACAGGTAGTTGAGCGTGGAGGCATAGCCACCGGCCGAGAAGCCGGTGACGAAGAGCTGATCAGGTCGCGCGAGGTTCTTGCCCAGCCACTGCGCCATCAACTGGCCATTGACCGCGCCACGGTGGTAGTAGGCCAGGGGCTTGGCAGGATTGGCATCGGTGTAGACCACCGTGGCATTGCCGCCGCCGATGTCCCCCGTGCAGTAGGGCGCATACACGATGTTCCAACCCTGGGTCTGCACCTTCTGCACCAGGCCCAGGCGGTTGGTGAAGGGCGTCACCATGCCGAAGGACGCCGTGTTGATCAGGCCAAGCGGGCTGCCGCTGGTATGGGCATTGGTGTTGACCAGGGAGGTCATGTAGTTGGGCGGGATCCCGTCGGGGTTGAGCGCCAGCAACACACCGTTCTTCGGGTCATTGGTGGGCAAAGGCAGGCCCAGGCAGGTGTTCTGCCCGAAGCAGGCGCCCCCGCCTTCGAACACCACCACCGTCTTGCTCGTCAAGGGTGTGCGGTTGACGAAGAAGCGGTAGGGCGTGCCATTGCCGCACGAGGCGCCCGACGACGCGGGCAGCTCCACCGTTTCCCATTGGAGGTAGGCCGCCTGGGCCGCACCCACACTCAGGCCGGCCATCAAGCCAACCCAGCCCGCGCGAGGGTTCGGCATTCTTTTGTTCCACAGCATGTCGAGGTCTCCTTCAATTGATGTGCGTCTCCATGGACGCCCAACTCAATTCAACGAGCTACGAGACCACGCTGTATTGGGACGAGGAACCAGGCATTCGCTTTGCGCGCCAGGGACAAACCCGCAGGCCTGGACACGCGTTAGGCCACTTGCCAATCGATCACAAATGCCCAGAATGCCAAACGGAATTCGACGTCAGGTCTACAAATTCGCATCAATTTGCCGACCTCCATAACGTGTTGCTTTATCGCGCGATCACATCAATGAGCTTGCTTTCACGCTTGATGGGTTTGTGGGGCCTGGCCAAAAGGCCGGGCATGACTGCGCCAATGCCGTCAACAAAAGCACTGGCGCCGGCGCACGCCTGCACGCCTGTCGCCTCCCCCAGACAGGCGGAAGTCTTGCTTCACCGTGAAGAAATGCTCGACCGGCAAGGTCGACTGGCTGGCTATCGACTGAGCGATGACGCATCCGGTAGAGCGCAAGCGGCATCGTGTCAACGGTATCTTGACGCGCTGAAGGTCAGCAACGCACGGCAGCAAGCTGAGCGACGACTGACCGTGATCGAAGTACATCTTGACGGCTACAACCACGAAGAATGGACACCACTCTTGGGACCATACACGGTCATCCACATCCGGCTGCCACTCGATCAATCGCCAACGGCCACGCAGTTGGACACCTTGAAACACCTGTCAGCCAGCTGCGTGCGAACGGCTTTGTCATGGTCGGAGGCCGAAGGTGCATGGGCATCCGCACTGCCTTGCACCTCGCTTTGCTTCGTGGACTTTGCCTCCATGACTGTGCAACAGTTTGAAGCCTGTGTCTCGCAACTGCATTCGTCATACCCCTCGCTACAGTTGGCCATCGAGAACGTTGGATCATGGCCGGAACGTCGCCTGTGCGTGTCGCTGGGAACCGCCTTTACCCTGGGCCGCTTTCTCACCACGATTGATGAAGACGCCAGCCAAAACAAGGTCACGGACAGCCGCGTGGTGCTCATGGACATGCTCAACCTGGTTCGATCTGAAGGCGATACCTGCGCCCTCGCGGAGACGGCCAAGCGCGACCCCGGTATTGCCGTGCATATCCTGTCCATGGCCAACTCTGCGGCGTATGGCTGCAACCGGGTATTGACCAGTCTGGATCAGGCCATCTCCGTTTTGGGACGCGATGTGCTGTATCGCTGGCTCGCCATTTCGGTCTTCCGGCTGGGCAGCCACCGTGAGCATGACAAGGCCCTGCTCGAATTGGCCTTGAGCCGCGCGAAGTTCTTGGAGTTGATGGCGCGTACCGACGGCGCCACACAGCAGTCCGACGAACTCTTCCTGGTCGGACTGCTGTCATTCATTGATGCACTCTTGGGCATGCCACTGAAAGAGGTGCTGACAAAGATGTCCTTGCCGCCCTCTGTCAACGACGTCCTGATGCGCAACGAGGGGCCTTACGCCCCCTATCTGCTGCTGGCGCTGGCCGTAGAAAAGTGCCAGTTCCAGCGCATAGAGCAATTGGCTGCGATGCAGCACATCGACTCTCAAAACATCAGCTCGTGGCGCAACACGGCCACCCTGTGGGCAGAACAAGCTGCCCAGTAAGTGGTTTGGCTGGCTCTATGCGATCGTCGTTGTATCCAAAATCTGGGTCACTGAATTACCCAGGTCGTCCAGCGAAGGCGACACACCCGGCGCCCAGTCACGCGTGTTGATCGTGTAGGCCCAGTCCACGCCATCCCAGCGCGAGACGACGAGTGTCGACCCACCCGGCGTGCTGCCGGAGCGCGCCGAGCCCGGTGCGCGCGGCCCATTGCCCCAGGCCGCATGCAGGTGGCTGAACTGCACCATGGCGTGGGCTGATGCACCCATGCCGTCATTGGGGTCACCCACCTCGTTGATCTCGCCATCACCACCATAGACGGCCGGGGTCAGGCGGGTGGACGCCAGGTCCAGCGGGCTGAGGCCCAGGCCCTCGTCTTCCACAATGACCTGGTGGCTGGTGCGCTTGCTGGCCAGCGTGGGGAAGACCTCGACCTCCGTGATGCCGGCCGGTTGCAGCAAGGTGGTCTTGAGGAAATCGAAGTAGCTCTTGCCGGTGACTTTCTCCACCACGGCCCCGGCCAGCAGGTAGCCGAAGTTGGAGTACTTGTTGTTGGTGCCGGGCTTGAAATCCAGCGGCCGGTTGTACATGTAGCGCGCCACGTCGAGCTTGGTGACGGGTCGGCCCAGGCTCATGTCCAGCGCGATCTTGCGCATGTTGTAGGTGGGGTCGAAGCCCGAACCGGTGCCGGTGTCGTCGTAGCCGCCCATGTGGTCCAGCAGTTGCTGGATGGAGATGGTGTCGCTGCGCGAATCCGCCGGGTTCGAGAAACCCAGCAGCGGGTAGACCTGGGTCGTGGGCGCGAGTTGCTTGCTGTCGTACAAGGCCTGCACGGCAGCTTCGAGGAACATCTTGCTGCAACTGGCCAGCAAGAAGCGGTCGGACGGTTGCGTCACGCGGTAGCCGGGCTCGGCCCAGGTGTAGGCCCGGCTGAACTTCATCACCCCGTTCTTGCCGATGGCCAGCTGGGCCGCGCGCACACCGTGGGCCTGCATGAAGGTCTGCATGGTGTGGTCCAGCGCCGCCATATTGGCCACCGGCGTGCCGGCCACCGACCAGTGCCGTGCCATGGGGATGTCCTGCTTGGCGAAGAGGGCCGCATAGCGCGTGTCGGAGCCCACGCCACCGCCTTGCACGCAGATCGGGTAGAGCCCTGCGGCCTTCTGCTTGTCGAACTCGGCCTGGTAGTCGGCGCTGCTCATGCCGTGCCGTGCCACCCAGGGGCCCACCACGTCGTCGCGGAAGACCGAGCAGTACATGTGGTCACTGGACACCGCCACATAGGAGGGCCGGTAGCCCGAGAGGTTGTAGCCGGGCAGTTGCACCTCGGCGTTGAAGACGTCCTGGTAGCTCTCACCCGTGTCGGAGGGGTGGGCATGCCACTTCACGAAGTTGGGGTTGGGGTGCCAGACCGCGATGTAGCGGCGGTCGCTGGGTGTGCCGTAGATGGCCACCGAGCGCAGCATCATGCGCTGCTCATGGGCGCTCTTGTTGAGGTTCTGGAAGGTGCCGGCATTGCCATCGGGGCCCGAGGTCACGCCATGGCGCGCCATCCAGCTGCCCGAGATGCCCTGCTCCAGCACAGCGGCAAAGACCGCGTTGCCAGCAGTGCCTGTGGCCGACACCAGGGTGGGCACATAGCCCTTGGCCGTCCAGTTGTTGAAGAAGGACTGATAGCCCTCGCTGTTGACGCCGTGCACCGCCACCCAGGCACTGCCCGGGCGCTGCACCCACACGGCGGCATAGCGGGCATCGCCCGGGTCGCCATACACGCTCAGGGAGATCATCCTGAAGCCCTGGGCGCTGAGGTTGTTGAAATTGGCTTGGTGTTGGGTGCTGGTCACCCCGTGATAGGCCTGGAACATGATCGGGCTCCTGTGGGATGTGGTGGTGTGAGAAAGCCACTGTCTGCCTGTACCCCCCCTCGCGCCATCCCTAGTTGATGGCCTCGGTCTTTGTGCGGCGCTACAGTCATGCACACCACGTCCAGTCCCACAACCAGCGAGACCCCGTCATGCCCCAAGCCATCCCCTATCTCGCCTTCAACGGCGACTGTGCCGACGCCATGCGCTTTTACGAACGTGCGCTCAACGCCAAACTCGAAGTACTGCTCAGCGGCGCCGACTCGCCCATGGCCGCACAGATCCCCAAGGCGTTCCTGCATCGCATCATGCATGCCCGGCTGGTGATGCCCGATGGCGGCACGCTGTACGCCGGCGATGCGCCCGCCCACCTCCCCTACGAGGGCATCAAGGGGGTGTCCATCACCTTGAACTACGACACGACCGAGCAGGCGCAGGCGGTGTTTGCGGCCTTGTCGGAAGGGGGCCACGTGACCATGCCCATGCAGGCCGCGTTCTGGGCCAAGGCCTGGGGCATGCTGATCGACAAGTTCGGCACGCCGTGGATCGTCAATGGCGAGTTGCTGCCGATCTGAAGGGCCACGCAGGCTGGCTGCTGAACCTCAATCCTGAGACCGCACCAGCCGCACGGGCAGGTGAGAGGTGCGCTTGGGCATGTCACCTCGCGCTTCACCCGAGCTCATGTCAACCGCCCAACCGTGCAGAAAGCCCATGCGCTTGAGCTGTGCGTTGTCGACCCCACGGCTGATGTTGGCGTAGTTGTACTGGTTGACCGAGGCCTGTGCGCCTTCCACATTGGTGGTGCCGGCCCAGTACCAGTCGGCAGGCGCGGCCGGGAACAGCCGGGCGTACAGGCCTCTTGGCCGGTTGGTTTCACTGACCAGGCGCCGCAACTCGGTGACGCGGGGCAGGCGCCAGTCCAGGCCATCGGCCTTGCGCCGCGCGGCCGCCAGGGCCAGGGCTTCCTTGTGTGAGGCCAACACGGCCTGGCCACGGCAAGTCTGGCCGTCCCAGTTCATGCCCTCCACGCAACGCGCCCAGATCTGCCCATTGTGGTGATCGACCACGGTGCGGCCATCTTCTGCCGGCTGCCAGTCCACTTGGGCCGAGGGCTTTGGCGGGCTTGCGCCTGGCTCCCCGGCCGTGGCCCAGCCCGCGTGGGCCACCAGCGTGGCCAGCCAGGCCAGCCGGCCCAGCGAGAAGCCCTGCGCGCTCGCCCTCATGACGAGGCCCCCACTTCAGGCCGCTTCTGCGATGCGCCACGCAGATGCCGCTTGAGCATGCGCGCGAGATCGCTGGGCCTGAAGGGTTTGGCCAGATGGTCGTTCATGCCCACGCTGAGGCAGCGCTGCGCATAGATCTCCTGCCCATTGGCCGTCAAGGCCACGATGCGCACGGCAGCCTGGCCACACTGGCGCTCACGCTCGCGGATGCGAAGCGTGGCCTCGAAGCCATCCATGCCGGGCATCTCGCAGTCCATCAGGACCAGGTCGGCTTGTCGCGCCGCCAGCCAGTCAACGGCGTCCTGACCGTTGTCCACCAGGATCACCTGCACGCCCATGATGCGCAGCTCGGCCTCGGCGATCATGGCGTTGACCGGGTTGTCTTCGACCAGCAGCACGCGTGGCGCAGGTTCATCTTCGGCAAACAGGCGCTTGAGCCCTTTGCATTCTTCCGTGGCCGCTGGCTCGGCCTGCTGGCGGAAAGGTGCCGGCACGTCCTGCTGGGCCGGCAAGGCCAAGGTGAAGCTGAAGACCGAGCCCTTGCCCACCTCGCTCACGCAATGCAGCTCGCCGCCCATGGCCCGGCACAGATCGCGGGAGATGGTCAGGCCCAGGCCCGTGCCGCCAAAGCGCCGCTGGTAGGTGCCCTCGGCCTGGTGGAAGGCCTCGAACACACGCGCCACCTCGTGGGCCGGGATGCCCACCCCCGTGTCACGCACCTGCACGGACAACAAGCCGGTGGCAGGGTCATGCCGAGCGTTGAGCTGAACCTGTCCCTGCAGCGTGAATTTGATGGCATTGCCCAGCAGGTTGTGCAGCACCTGCCGGATGCGCACCGGGTCGCCCAGCACCTCCAGGCTGGCAGGCACATCCAGCGTCGCGACCAGTTGCAGGCCGCGCTCGTTGGCATTGACGCGCGAGGTGTCGGCCATTTCCTGCAGGAGCGTGCGCAGGTTGAAGGGCTGCACATGAATGGGCAGCTTGCCCGCTTCGATGCTGGAGAAATCCAGCACATCGTTGATCACATTGACCAGGTGCTCGCCGGAGCCCTTGATCAGATCGAGCTGGTGCAAGCTCAGCGCGTCGCGCTCCTTGGCCCGCAACTGGCGCGCCAAGCCGAGGATGCCGTGCAGTGGCGTGCGCATCTCGTGGCTCATGGTAGCCACGAAGCGGCTCTTGGCCTCGCCCAGGGCCTTGGCCTGCTGCAAGGCCTCATCGCGGATCTGTGCCACCTGCTCGCTCTGAAAGCGCAGAAAGAGCAGCTCCTTGACCCGCATGTAGGAGCGCCGCCCCTCGGACAGCAGGATCACCAGGGTACCCAGCAAGGCCGCCGCGCAGTAGTAGCCCAGGTCATCGCCGCGGAAGGCGGTGTAGGCGATGTTGGGCAGCAGGATGGCCGCCACGAAGCCGCCCAGCGACGGGAAGTCCACATGCAGGATGAAGGTACCCAGCGTGGCCACGCCGATGATCACGCTGATGGTCACCACGGCCACCTCCAGCTGTGACAACGGGGTGAGGCCCCAGACCAGGGCACTCCAGCTCAGGCCGTCCAGGGCCGTGAGCAGACGGTAGACAAACAGCGAGCTGCCCGTGCGCCTGCCCTCCCAGCCGCCCATCAGGAACCAGGCCGAATAGGCAAAACGGGCGCTGCCCAGCAGCATGCGCGCCACCATCCATATCTCCAGGCCGGGGTGGTGCACGCGGTGTTGCAGCACCAGCGAGGTGCCCAGCGTGCAGACCATGCTGAAGAGCATGGCGTTGGGCAGCAGCTCGTGCATCGCCCGCTCACGCACGCTGTTGACGCGAGACTGCATCTCGGGCGTCGCGGCGCTTTGGGTGGCGTTGAGTGAGGACGTGAGGATGGACATGAAGAGGCCGAGGTGGCACAACAGGCCCACCCCCGCCTTCATCTCATCGGCAACCCTTCTTCAGACCCAATCGGGATTGACATCAGCGTGTGCAATGCTGACGTGAAGTCGTGCACGATTCACCACACTGAATGGCGTCTTGCGCCAAGTGAAAGCCACAGCGCCTCGTTCCCGGCTTATCGTGCGGGCTCGATCGATCAGTGTCTCAGGGCGGGTTCGGTGTCGAAGTCCATCAGCAGGCTGGCCATTTCCAGTGCCCGCCACAGGTGGGCCGGCATCTGCATGATCTTGTCTGGCGTCTTCGAGCGGCTGACCCACGCGCCGATCTCAAGGTGTTGCTCAGGTGTCAGCAGGTTCAGATCGAGCATCTCGTCCAGTAACTGCATGGGGTCCCCCTTTCACAGCCATGCCATCGAACCGACAACCGTTCAATGCGCCAGATCACTATCTCACGACGCGCGCCCGACATGCCTGGGGAGAACGCGTCCTCAAGCGTATTAATTCAGGTCTTGGCCAGAAAAGCACACCCCGATCCGGGGGTTCGTTGACCCCGTCCAGTCGCTGCGTTAGCCTGTTGCACCTCTCGCAGCGCAGCCCCATGGTCCACCCTCAAGCCTCCCCCCGCGTCGGCATCGGTTTGTCTCAGGCTGATCTGCGCTTGTGAAGAGGATCGCCCGCCTTCACCGCGACGATCCCACGCGTCGCGAGCCCGCGCAGCACCTTGCACGCAGCCCGGCGGAAGCGGCATTGGCGCGCGGCCACCTCTGGCTGCGCTTTCCCCCCGAGCTGGAATCCCTGTTCAACGCCGACACGCTGGAGCCCCGGCGCCGGCAGCTGGTGTCGTGCGCCCTGCTGGGCTGCCTGGGCGTGCTGATCGGGTCCACCAACGTCAACGAAGCCACGCCAGAGATCGCCTCGCTGGTGTGGCAATTGGTGTGGGTGTGGATGGGCCTGGCTCTGGGCGGCCTGCTGCTCATCTGGCTGAGCCCACCGCAGCGGCGCCGAGCCTGGCACGCCGAAGGCATCACGGCCTTGCTGGCCACCGCCATGTGCCTGCTGGTGACCTGGATGGCCACGGCCAGCCGGGCCGACACGGCCATCACGCACTCGGCCATGGCCTCCATCCCGGTGCTCTACAGCTGCATCGCGGCCCGACTGCGCTTTGACTGGTCGCTGGGCTCGGCCCTGATCTCGTTTGCGGCCTATGCCTGGATGGTGACCGGGCACACACCTGAGCAGGCGCAGCTGGCGCAAAGCTTCAAGCACGTCATGGCACTGAGCTATGCCTTCGCCTTGATGGCCAACTATGCCTTCGAGCACAGCGAGCGGCGCAACTGGCTGCTGCGCCAGGTCGCCACGGCGCAGCGCGAGGCCCTGATCAAGACTTCGGCGCAACTGCATCAACTCTCCATCCAGGACCCGCTGACGGGCCTGCACAACCGACGTCAGTTCGATATCAACCTGCGCCAGGCCATCGTGCGGGCTTCGCAGCTTCACCAACCCCTGGCCCTGCTGGCCATCGACGTCGACTTCTTCAAGCGCTACAACGACAGCCACGGCCACCCTGCGGGCGACACCTGCCTGAGCGACATCGCCCGCATCCTGGCCACGCAAGCCAAGGTCCACGGTGGCATGGTGGCCCGGCTCGGTGGCGAGGAGTTTGCACTGATCCTGCCTGGGCACCAACCCGAACAGGCCCTGCGTGCCGCGCAGGCTGTCTGCCGCGCCGTGAGTGCCGTTCGCATCCCGCACCAGGATTCCAGCGTCGCAGACCACGTCACCATCAGCGTGGGCGTGGCGCATTGGCGTGCGCAAGCCACCGAGTCACCCAAGGCCATGCAGGAGCGGGCTGACCGCGCGCTCTACCAGGCCAAGGCTCAGGGACGCAATCGCGTGGAAGAAGCGTTGGCCAGTGATCAGCCCGAGCCGGCCGACGATGTCCATGCGCACATGCGGCACCTGGCCGAGGCAGACGAACACGAGCAGGATGCCGACGCGCACATCCGCCAGGTGCAGCAGGCCAAAGAAGACCTCTGCCGCCAGACCCTGGCCGGACGCTTTCGCTGGCTGCGCTTTCCGCTCGAGCTGGAGCTGGACTACATCGCCCACCAAGCCGAGTCCAGGCGCAAGGTGCTGCTGCTGACCGCCATGATCGGCCTGCTCATCTACAACCTGTTTTCGATCGGCAGCTGGTCGCTGTTCCCCGATATCCAGCCCTGGGTGCTGAACGTGCAGGTCTGGGTCAGCGTGGGCGTGCTGGTTGCCGCCGTGGTCACTTACTTCCTGCCCAGGCCGCTGTGGCGCGAGGGCCTGCACTGCCTGGGTACCAGCGTGGTCGCCCTGGTATCGACCTGGATCCTCTCGCACAGCCACCTGACCTCCACGCTGAGCTATGCCGTGTGCCTCATGCTCATCCCGATGTTCTCGGGCGTGGGCTCGCGTCAACCTTTCTGGTTCACCTTCGTGCCGGCCGTTATCACCTCGGTGGCCGCAGCCGTGCTGCTGCAACCCGTCGGCCCCATCCAGCGCATCGTGTATGGCGACAGCCTGTTCATGATCGTCAACAACATGGCCTACATCCTGATCCTGGCCTACACGCTGGAGCATGGCGCGCGCAAGGAATGGCTGCTGGCCCGCATTGATGGCATCCAACGCGATGCCCTGATGGCCGCCAGCCAGCGCCTGAAGACGCTCGCCGTGGTGGACCCGCTCACCGGCGTGAGCAACCGGCGTCAGTTCGACGATGACCTGCAACGCATCTGGCGCGAGTGCGAGCAGGACCAGCGCAGCCTGGGCTTGCTGATCATCGACGTGGACCACTTCAAGCCCTACAACGACCAGCTCGGCCATCTGGCCGGCGATGAGTGCCTGCGCCAGGTGGCCGGCTTGATCAGCGAGACGGCGCAGGCCGACAAGGCCCTGGTGGCCCGGCTGGGCGGCGAGGAGTTCGGTGTGCTGCTGCCCGGTGGTGGCCTGGAAGCCGCCAGCCAACTGGCCGAACGCATCCGCCTGGCCGTCAGCCACGCCGACATCCCGCACGATTTCGTGCCCTCGCGGCACGTGACCATCTCGCTGGGCGTGGCCAGCGTGGTGCCACGCCCGGGCATGGACCGCATGGCCCTGTTTGCCTCCGCCGACAAGGCCCTCTACGAAGCCAAGCGCGCCGGCCGCAACCGCGTCGTGGCGCCGCCGCCCACACCATCCCGTGAAAACCCGCCCCTGGGCTTCCGGCACAATGCCACCCCATGATCGAGGCGTCCCTACCAGAGCAAAACGACAGCAGCAGCTTCGAGGCCTTCTTCCGAGATCCCGGATTCGCCCCGGCGCGACCGCTGGCCTGGGCCCTGAGCCAGCGCCAGGCGCTGATCGAGGCCTTACGAGGCCTGTTCAACGGGTCGCAAGCCATGGTGCAGCTGCGCCTGTGGTGCTTCATGGAGCTGGCTGCACAGCCGCAGGCCCGCCTGTCGCGCGACGACGTGAACCGCCTCTTCCACGCCGTGCTGCCCGAGGCGCTGGAAACCGTGCTCAAGCGCCTGCGCGACATCAACCTGCTGGTCTGGGACCCGACCCCGCAGGACTACCACCTCTCACCCCTGGCGCAGCAGGTGCATGGCCTGCTGGCCTCGCTGACCTCGCCGCCGACCGTGGAGCACGACGACATGGCCGCCTTGCTGGCCCAGGTCGCCGGCGCGCAGCAACTGGGCCTGGTCAACACCAACCAGCTCAAGCACCTGCACGCCCAGCTGGCGCGCCTGCACGACGAATTCTCCGAAGCCATTGCCAGCGGTTCGGAGTCGCGCCTGCGCGTGGCCCAGCCCCGCTTTGACCGCGCACTCGATCTGGTCGAGCGGGCCGGCCAGGCCTTGACCGCGCTGATCCGCGCCGAGCACGAAGACCCCCGCCTGGAGCGCGAAGCCCGCGCCATCGGCCAGGCCCAGGCGCGCCTGCTGTCCATGGCCAGCCAGTTCACCCGCGCGCTGCAGCAGGCGGACCGCCAGCGCGTCACGCTAGGCTCCACCGGCCTGACGACATCGGATGTGCGCGCCTGGCTGCAAGGCCATCCCGATCTGTCCGGGCTCATGGGCGAGGCCCTGTCCCTGCCCGTGCGGCCGGTGATGGTCAGCCAGCACGACCTGATCGACGTGGCCGAAGGCGAGTTCGAACGCGACCGCCCTCAGGCGATGGGCAGCGCCGACCTGCCGCCGCCCAGCGCAGCCGCCGAGGGCACGCTCGACACGCTGAGCCTGCCGCCCGAGCTGGGCAAGCTCATCGGCTTGCTGGACCGCTGGTCCGAGCAGGCCACGCTGGAAGCCGCACAACAAGCCGACTCAAGTGCACCAGACCAGCTGGATCCGGATGCCCCGCCCCCCGGCACCCGCCCCCTGTCCGACGCCATCCTGGGCGGCCGCTTCGCACAAGCCGCCTACCGCCTGCAACTCATGCCCCTGCTGGGCGATGCGCAGGCCAAAACCCTCAAGGGCCTCACGGGCGACCTGGCCCGCGCCCCGTGGCAATGGCAGTTCACGGCCCGCCACACTACGACCGACGACGAGGCGGTGGCCCTGATCAGCGAAGGCTCGATCAGCCCCCTCCCGCAAGACACCTCTTCCCCACAAGCATGAGCGCACACTTCGACGATGCGGCCTTGCTGGCCGCCGAACTATTGGCGCGCCGCTGGCTGCCCCGCCACCACCCCAAGGTCAAACGCGCCCTCATCGACGCCGACCTGTGGCAAGCCACGCAAGACCGTCTGGCCCAGGTGGGCCTGCGCCTGATCGACAACATCTACGCCGACCACGTCAGCGTCGCGCTGCTGCGCCAGGCCGAGTCCTCGGTGTTCGGCGAAGCGGGCCTGAACAGCCACAACAACATCGACCTGCCACGCGACGCCATCTCGCTGCTGGTGGTGCTGTGGGCGCTGATCATCCTACCCAAACGCGAACGCCAGGCCGCACGCGCCAACCAGGCCCATGGCGACGACCAGAACGACATGTTCGGCAAGGACAAGCCCATGCCCAGCGCCGCCAGCGTCAGTCCGCTGGTGTCCTACAAGGCCTTGCTGGCCGACTTCGGCGTGCAGCTGGGCAAGAAGACCCGCCTGGACACCAACCTCAAGCGCCTGGAGAACCACGGCTTCATCGTGCGCAAGGGCGAAGACATCGCCGAAGGCCCGCTGCTGGACCTGCTGATGGACTACGACGCCCTCGCCCAGCGCATCCTGCAAGGCGCCTTGGGGGATGTGCTGGCCCAGGCCAAGGAACTGGTGGGGAACCTGCCCCTGGCCCTGACCAACCCGCCGCAAGAAGAACTGGAAGAAGTGCTGGAAGAAGCATCGCCCGAGGAAGACGAAGAGAACAAAGAGGACCGCACCTGAGATGTTTCACCTGCAAAGCCTCGAACTCCTGCACTGGGACTACTGCCAGCGCCTGACCCTGCCGCTGGACGGCGCCATCATCACCGTGGCCGGCCCCAACGGCTCGGGCAAGACCACGCTGCTGGACGCCATGCGCACCCTGCTGGGCCTGGACTGCTCGGGCGGTCGCAACTACAAGACCTACGCTCGCCACGCCAATGCCGACAGCGCCTGGCTGCGCGCCACGGTGGACAACCGCCCGCGCAATCGTCAATCGTCCAACCGGCCCTTTGCGCGCTGCCTGCTCTATGCGGACGTCGTGACCCTGGCCTGCCGCATCGACCGCAATGGCGGCGACTGGACGCGCCGCTACATCATGGTCGAAGGCGATATCAGCATCGAGACGCTGATCGAACGCGGCGATAAAGACTGGCTGGGCATCGACAATTGGCGCAAGCGCCTGGAAGGTGCGGGCCTCTCACGTGCGATTGCCAAGGTGCTGGCGCTCGAACAAGGCCAGACCGACCGCCTGTGCGAATACAGCCCCAAGGAGCTGCTGCGCCTGGTCTTCGATGTGTTCGGCGACCAGGAGGTGCTCGACCGCTACGACGAAGCGCGCAACCACCAAAAGCAGCTGCTGCAAGAGGTTGAGACTGCCGAGCGCGAGCTCTCGCACGGCAAGGCCCAGCGCGCCGAGCTGGAGGCCCGCGTCAACAACTTCCGCCAGTGGGAGCTCAAGTGCCAGGAGCGCGAGACCCTGGGCACCGAGGTCGTGCCCGTGCTCTCCAATGTGGAGACGCGCAAGAGCCTGGCGGGCAAGCTGCGCGAGTTGCATCGCCAGCGCCTGCAATCGGTCGATGACCGCCGCCAGCACGGCCAGGTCAAGGCCGACCTGCTGCAACGCCTGCAGGACCAGACCGATGCCGCCGCGCTGGTCGAGCAACTCGAAGCGCAGGTGCGCACCGCCCGCCGCACCCAGGAAGAAGCCCGCGATGCCGAGCGCCCGGTGGAGCTGCTGGTCAAGCGTGCCGATGAGCTGCAAGGCCTGGCCAGCGTCGAAGGCGATGCGCAGCAACTCACGCAGCGCATCCAGGAGCTCAGCGACCACAAGCAACAGCTCTCGGCCCAATGGCAGCGCCTCAAGGACCAGCGCGACGACGCCCAGCGCGCCCTCAACGGCCTGCAAGGCCAGCGCCTGGCCCCGCCCCCGCCCGATGTGCAGCGCTTTCGCCGCACGCTCGATGAAGCCGGCATCCATCATCATGTGGTGAGCGACATCATCGAGATCACCGACGAGAAATGGCGCGCCGCCGCCGAAGGTGTGCTGCGTGGCAGCCGCTGGGTGGTCGTGCTGGCCAAACCCTCGCAGGAAGCCCAGGCCATGGCCCTGGCCGAGAAGGAGCGCTTTCGCCACTACATCGTCGCCGAAGCCGAAGACGCGCCGCATAAGCCCGATGCCGACAGCCTGCTGGCCGTGCTCAAGATCAGCGCCCCGGCCCCGCACTGGCTGCTGCGCCAGCTGGAGAACATCCAGCGCGTGGCCAGCACCGAAGCGGGCGTGAAGATCCGTGGGGAGTGGATCACCCCCGAGGCCTACCACCGCGATGGCCGTGGCGGCCGCTCCGTCTGGGTCGACCCCAGCCAGTACCAGTACGGTGCCAGCGCCGTGGCCTCGCGCCGCGACTCGATCGACAAACGCCTGGCCCAGCTCGATGAGGAGATGACCCGCATCGTGCGCGACCAGGCCTTCTTCGACCGCCAGTTGCAAGATGCCCGCAAGGCCGCACAAGGCTTCACCGCTGCAGCCGAGCTGGCCGAGCGCGAAGCCGAGTTCAGCGAAGCGCGCCGCACCTTGCCCGTGCTCAAGCAGGCTCGCGCCGAAGCCGGCGAGCGCTGGCAACAGACCGAGGCCCAGCTCAAGCGTGCCGTGGTCGAGCAGACCAACGCCCAGCACGCCTACAGGCAGGCCCAGGAACGCCTCGCCCACATCGAACAGCGCAGCGCCCAGCACGAGCGTGAATGGCAGGCCCGCTTCGAAGATGTGATCGCGCAGGCCGTGATGTCACGCGAGGTCAAGCTGCAGATGCCGCGCCACTGGCGCTCGCCCGAGCGCATCAAGGACATGCAGGCCCACTACGGCAACGCCACCCAGGCCCGCCTGCGCGCCGAAGCGGTCGAGCGCGAACTCGAAGAAGGCAAGTGGGAGACCGATGGCACGGTGATCGAGCAGCTCACGCTGATGAACGCCAACGTCCTGCGCCAGGAGGACGAGCTGGGCCAGCGCAAGGCCAGCAATGCCGCAGCCAGCATCGCCGTGGACAACGCCCGCGAGCGCTACACCGATGTGCTCAAGGTCACCGTGCGGCGCTACCGCAAGAACATCATCGAGCTGGGGCAACTCGCCGGCGTGGAGGTCAACGCCGAGCTGCCGCATCTCGATGGCGACGACACCACCTTGCGCCAGGCCGAACTCAAGGTCCACTTCAACTTCGACGGCAAGGGCACCATCGGCCTCAACGACGGCGAAGCCTCGGGCGGTCAGCAGGTGATCAAGTCCCTGATCCTCCTGGTGGGCCTGATGAAGGATGACGAAACGCCCGGCGGCTTCGTCTTCATCGACGAGCCCTTCGCTCACCTGGACGTGCGCAACATCCAGCTGGTCGGCCACTTCCTGCGCTCCACAAGAGCCCAGTATGTGCTGACCACACCGATCACGCACAACGTCGAGGTCTTCGAACCGGCCGATGTCACCCTGGTCACGGCCAAGAAGCCCAAGGGTGCACGCTGGGCCCCACCGATTGGTGTGCTGCAACGCCGCCCACCGGCCGAAGTCGTCATTTAAGTGGCTTGGCTGCCGCGAGCCTGCTCTTGGCCGCCGCATAAATGGACGCCCGGGTGGAAACCCGTGATCGGCATCATGTCAAGCGTCACCCGACTGACAGTTGCATCCCCCTTGTCTTAGGGGTAGTTCACGCCTTCACCGGCTAAGTCCCCGCCTGGAAAAAAACACCGTGTTCCAGACTCCATCCATGGTCCACACAACGCAACGATGGAGTCAACCATGTCACTGAACTCACTGATCAAGGCCGTGCTCGCCACGGGGGGCAAGGCCATCGGCGCCACCCTGCTGTGCAGCCTGGCCGCCCAAGCCGCCTACCTGAAATGGGAGATGGTCGAGCTGCCCGCCTCCAGCGGCGCATCCTGCGGCAACGGCACGCCCTACCGCTTCTTCGTCAACCGCACCCCCTTCACCAGCAAGACCGTGGTGATGTTCGAAGGCGGCGGCGCCTGCTGGGAAAAGGCCACCTGCGAGAACAAGGGCGGCGTGCAACTGGCTGCCGTCAACCCCGATGGCATCCCAACCAACTACATGAGCGACTGGAACCGGCAGGCCCACTACGGCCTGGTCACGCCCTTCACCTCGCGCATCGACCCGCTGACCTCGGTGCAGACCCAGAGCTGGAACATCGTCTACCTGACCTACTGCACGGGCGACGTGCACGCAGGCAACAAGGTCACCACCTACTCGGACGCCACCGGCTCCATCGCCTGGTACCACCGTGGCGCCGTCAACGCCAAGGCCGTGAGTGACTGGATGGCCGCCAACCTGCCCAAGCCCGATGTGCTGCTGCTGACCGGCTTCTCGGCTGGCGGCGTGGGCTCGACGGTCACCTTCCCCTATATGCGCACCACGGTCAAGGCCGGCAAGGCTGCGCTGCTGGCAGACTCGGGCCCGCTGTTCTGGACACCGCGTGATGGCGATCCGGCTCAGTACCCTTCGCAGCCCCTGCACAACAAGATCCGGCAAGTCTGGGGCCTGGATGAGCCCAATGGCCTGGCCACCGAGCTGATCACCAAGTACCCGGGCGCCGGCGACACCAACAACCTGGGTTCCGTCACCGCTGGCCTGAACAAGATCTTCCCGAACGACCGCATCGGCTACGCGATGTTCCAGGAAGACATGGACTTCTCGGCCTTCTCGTACACGGCCTTCTACCCGGACATCTCGGGCGCGGCCACGGATGCCGATCGCCAAGCTGCTCTGAACAAGCGCTGGCGTCTGGACATCAGCAACACGCTGGCCCACATCCCCCCTGCGGCCAACATGGGCTACTACATCCCCAACTACCGGCAGATCAACCTGTCGCACTGCCTGACCATCGTGACCTTCGGCGACACGGGCATCAAGGAAGCCAACCTGGCCAATGTCGGCACCTTCGTCGACAACCTGCTTGACTTCTCGGGCAAGACACCGGTGATCCGGGCGCTGGAACAAAGCCGCGTCAAGGCTCCGGCCACGAACCTGTCTGACCTGATCGCGCAGATCATCGGCAAGTCCGGCTTGTTCTGACCAGAACCGAGGCCAGATGAAAAACGGGCTCCGCTTGGAGCCCGCTTCTTTTTGGTCTGAAGCCTGGCTGTGGTGCCGCCTTCAGCGCCCAGCCCGCATCAGCCCTGACGCAGGCGACGGCGCGCCGCCCCCAGGCCCATCATGCCCAGACCGGCCAAAGCCATCCAGAGGGTCTCGGGCTCCGGCACGGGATCGGTGGCATACAGGCTGCCACTGTAGGCATTCGCCCCCGTGGGGTAGCTACCCGCCACCGTCAACGTGTGCGTGCCCACACCCAGATTGGCCAGGCTGAAGCCATAGCCGGTGGGCGTGGCGCTCAAGGCCAGCGTATTGCCATCGATCAGCACGGAGCTGAAGCTCACGCTGCCGAAGAACACGCTCAGCGAGCCGGTGACCGTGCTATGGGCCGACAGATCGAAAGCGAAGTCGTCACTGAAAGTCGCCAGGGGCTTGCCGGTACCGAACAGGTCGCCGAACTGGGCCGGAAAGGGCGACAGCACGCCCATCGAGCCACCTGGATAAACCGTCGCCGCCGAGGCAGCCCCCAACAGCATCGCGGCCGCTGCCGCCAACATCACATTCAATTTCATGGCCCCTCCATCGACCCTTGCGGGAGGCACGCAGGCCATATGCAGCAAGGGCACATGATCACGGCAGCAGGATGGCCACCTTGGATCAGAACGGTGCATTTGTACGTCACAAAAAACGACCGCACCACCCCCACTTTGACCCCACATTATGACAATTCGTCATTGTCATTCATCCATTTGGCCCACGTAACTACGAGGGAAACAGGAGCCATCCACCGCCAGAGCAGCTGAACACTCTGTGACAGGCCGACACATGATGTCTGAAAGAACCATGCCAAAACCCTGACTGGCGCAGGCTACTGTCGCTCGGCGTAGCGCTTGGCCAAGACCGAGCAGACAAAGAGCTGGAGTTGGTGATAGAACATGATCGGCAGCACCAGCACTCCCATCGACGGGTTGCCGCCAAACAGCAGGCGCGCCATGGGTACACCCGAGGCCAGCGTCTTCTTGGAGCCACAGAACACGGCCACGATCTCGTCCTCAATAGGGAAGCCCATGGCGCGGGCCACCCGACGCGTCACCCACAGCAGCGGAAAGAGGAAGAGCGACACCCCCACAGCCGTCATCGCCATCAACCCGATGCCATGCTTGCTCCAGAGCCCATCGGCCACCGAGTCGCTGAACGAGCACAGTACCAGCAGCAAGATCACGCCGCGGTCCACCTTGGTGGTGATGGGCTTGATGCGCTGGAACAAGGTACCCAGCAATGGCCGCAGCACCTGCCCCAGCACGAAGGGCAGCAGCAGCATGCGCGCCACCTTGAGCATCGTGTGCCCCAGATCCATGGCGCTGCCGTCTGCCGATGAACCGAAGACCAGGCTGGCCAGCAAGGGTGTGAGCGCCACACCCAGCAAGGTAGACAAGGTGGCGTTGAGCACGGCCGCCGCCACATTGCCGCGCGCCAGCGAGGTCATGGCCACGGAAGACGACACGGTGGACGGCAGCACCGCAAGGTAGAAAAAGCCCAGCAGCAGGTCGTGCGGGATGTAACGTCCCACCGCCAGGTTCAGGGCGAGCCACCACAGCGGGAAGACCACGAAGGTGCAGAGCTGGATCACCAGATGCAGCTTCCAGCGCGAGGCCCCGTGCATCAGGTTGCGGGGGCTCAGGCCCATGCCATGCAGGAAAAAGATCAGAAAGACACCGACATCGCCCACCACGTCCAGGTGCAGCCAGCCACCCGTGCGGCCCAGATTAGGCAGCAGGGAGGCCAGCAGCACCGCCCCCACCATGCCCACCAGGAACCCGTCCACGGCTCCGCCTTGTCGCATCCTCATCGGTCGCCTTGCTTCCATCTCAGTAAAAAACGGCCCCTCAGGGCCGTTTAGCTTGGATCACTGAACCGCAGGGGATCAGGCAGCCAAACGCTGCTCGATCTTGGCCTTGGTAGCTGGCATTTCAGCGGGCAGGTGGTAGGACAGCTGCTGGAACAGCTCTTCGTGCAGCTTGAGCTCCTGCGTCCAGGCCGCCTTGTCGACGCCGATCACGGACTGGAACTGCTCCTTGCTGAAGTTCAGGCCATGCCAGTTGATGTCTTCGTAGTTGGGGCTCAGGCCGAAGGCGTTCTCGGTGCCCTTGGCGGTACCGCCAATGCGGCCCAGGATCCATTCCAGGACGCGCATGTTCTCGCCGTAGCCGGGCCACACGAACTTGCCGTCGGCACCCTTGCGGAACCAGTTCACGCAGTACACGGGCGGCACCTTGTGACCGGCAGCCTGCAGCTTGGCGCCCACGTTCAGCCAGTGCTGGAAGTAGTCGCTCATGTTGTAGCCCATGAAGGGCAGCATGGCGAAGGGGTCGCGGCGAACCACGCCTTGCGCACCGAAGGCGGCGGCGGTGGTTTCGGAGCCCATGGTGGCGGCCATGTAGACGCCTTCGGTCCAGTCACGGGCCTCGGTCACCAGCGGCACGGTGGTGGAGCGGCGGCCACCGAAGATGAAGGCATCGATGGCCACACCGGCCGGATTGTCCCACTCGGGATCCAGCGCAGGGTTGTTGGTCGCGGCCACGGTAAAGCGGGCGTTGGGGTGAGCGGCCTTGGCACCGGTTTCCTTGGCGATCTGGGGCGTCCAGTCCTTGCCTTGCCAGTCGATCAGGTGAGCGGGCGGCGTGTCGGTCATGCTTTCCCACCACACGTCGCCGTCGTCGGTCAGGGCCACGTTCGTGAAGATCACGTCGCGGTGCAGCGAGTTCATGCAGTTCAGGTTGGTCAGCGTGTTGGTGCCGGGGGCCACGCCGAAGTAACCGGCTTCGGGGTTGATGGCGTAGAGCTTGCCGTCGGCACCGGGCTTGATCCAGGCGATGTCGTCACCGATGGTGGTGACCTTCCAGCCGTTGTAGCCCTCGGGCGGGATCAGCATGGAGAAATTGGTCTTGCCACAGGCGCTGGGGAAGGCGGCGGCCACGTGGAACTTCTGGCCTTGCGGATTGGTCACGCCCAGCAGCAGCATGTGCTCGGCCAGCCAGCCTTGCTCGCGGCCCATGGTCGAGGCGATGCGCAGGGCGAAGCACTTCTTGCCCAGCAGCGCGTTGCCGCCGTAGCCCGACCCGTAGGACCAGATCTCACGGGTGGCGGGGTAGTGGACGATGTACTTGACGGTGGGGTTGCAAGGCCAGGCAGTGTCTTTCTGGCCGGCTTCCAGCGGGGCGCCCACGGTGTGCATGCAGGGCACGAACTCGCCATCGGTGCCCAGCACGTCGATCACGCCCTTGCCCATGCGGGTCATGAGCTTCATGTTCACGGCCACATAGGCGCTGTCAGACAGCTCCACGCCGATGTGGGCGATGTTCGAGCCCAGGGGGCCCATCGAGAAAGGCACCACGTACATCGTGCGGCCCTTCATGCAACCCTTGAACAGGGCGCCTTCGCCAGTCTGCAGCTTGGCGCGCATTTCAGCGGGCTCGCACCAGTTGTTGGTGGGGCCGGCGTCTTCCTTTCGGTCGGAGCAGATGAAGGTGCGGTCTTCCACGCGGGCCACGTCGGACGGGTCGGTGATGGCCAGGTAGCTGTTGGGGCGCAGCTCGGGGTTGAGCTTCTTGAACGAACCGGCGGCCACGAGCTGGGCGCACAGGCGGTCGTACTCCTCCGTGGTGCCGTCGCACCAGTAGATGTCCTTGGGCTGGGTCAGGGCGGCCATCTCGGCCACCCAGGCGATCAGCCTGGTGTTTTTGACGTAGGCAGGTGCATTCACCTGTGCAGCAGCAGTCGTCATGAGAGAAGCTCCAGAAAGTAAAAAACAGGGTCTCGGCAACGCCATCCAAGTCGGATTCAGTAGATGAATCAACAAGTTATGACGCTATCGACACCCCGCTAACACTCGAACCATCAGCCATTTCTTCGTCTGTCACACCATCTGGCACGGACCGCAAACCATGACAGTGGAACCGCGTAGTTTAGTCCACTCGCCATGCTTTGAGTTCCCCCCTCGGCCGGGGGGGCCGCCAGGGGCTACCCGATCAGGGTGAGACTTGAGTCACGAACGGCGCCTGTTTTTGTATCCTGATACATCTTGCGCAAGCCTTATTGACAGGGTGCGGACCGGTGCGGGCACACTAGCCAATCGGTCCATTCAGTGACTTTTTTCACATTTCTCACATTCCAGATGCTGGCTCGTCGATCATTTCTACAGTGGGGCCTGGGGGGCGGTACCTTGGCTTGGTCGGTGGCGACGCCGGCATCGGCTGGCGACCGCCTGCCCTCACGGGCCGACAGCCCCCTGGTGGGCGTGGACCCGGTGTTCGTCGACACGGGCCTGACGGCGCGCTGGTCTGCCGCCATGAAGCAGGATCTCGGCTGGTCGGCGCGCTGGTCCGCCATGGACACCTCGGACGTCCTCAACGGCCTGGAACAAGGCGAGCTCGATGCCGGGATGTTCCTGTCCCACCCGCGCGCCGATGCGCTGGACAAGCAGGGCCTGATCTACAACCGCTTGAGCCTGGCGCGTACCGGCGTGCTGCTGGTGGGCCCCACCGACGACGTGGCCGGCATCCGCAGCGAAACCGACCCTGCCCGCGCCCTGGCGCAGGTGATCAATGCCAGCAACGCCGGCGCCGCGCGCTGGCTGGCGCCTCAGCCTGGATCGGCACTGGCCTTGCTTGCGGACCAGTTGGTCCACGGACTGAACGCCAGGCACCCCTCGGCCAGTTCGGCCAGTGCAAGCCACAGCCCCGGCAACAGCGCGGCTTACCGCCTCATCACCCAGGCCCAGTGGCTCAAGTCGCCCCCCAAGGGCGAAAAGCTCAAGGTCTGGCTGAACGACCCTGCACGGCTGTACCTGGAAGCGCAGGTGGCCTGCTCGTTCAGATCCCGGCACGCGGGCGCCAAGCTGTTGCTGAGCTGGCTGCAATGGCCGCTGGCACAAAGCGCAATCAAAGCCAGCAAACCCGGGTGGCAGCCCATGAAAGAGTGACAGGAGTGCGCCATCATGTCGTCCTTTGAACTCGAAGCACTGTCCTTGAGCCTGCAGGTGGCGGTCATCACCCTGCTGATCGCCACGCCGCTGGCCGTGGTGCTGGCCATGCTCATGGCGCGCACGGCCTGGCGCGGCAAGGTGGTGCTCGACACGCTGATCCTGCTGCCCATGGGCCTGCCGCCTGCCGTGATCGGGTTTGCCTTGCTGGCCGTGCTGGGAGGCCTGAGCGGCCGCGGTGGCTGGCTGCACGACCTGACCGGCCTGAGCCTGAGCTTCTACCCGGGCGGTGCCATCCTCGCCGCCAGCATCATGACCGTGCCCTTGATGGTGCGCATCCTGCGCCCGGCCTTCGAGGCCACCGATCCCATGCTGCTGCCCGTCGCGCGCACCCTGGGCGCCTCGCGCATGCAGGGCTGGTGGACCATCACCCTGCCCCTGGTGTGGCCTGCCGTGGCCTCGGCCATGGCCCTGGGCCTGACGGCGGCCTGGGGTGAATCAGGCGCGACGCTGGTGCTGGCCGCCGCCCTCAAACCCCATCAGCTCGGCGACACCACGGCGCCCGTGGCCCTGGTTCAGGCCCTGCTCAATCAGCAAGATGGCGAGGATGCGGCTTGGCACCTGGCCTTGGTGTCGCTGCTGATCGCCATGGCCGCCATCGCCATCAGCGAGTGGGGACGCCAGCGCTGGCGCCGCCGCTGGCAGGCACGACTGCGCCCCGTCGGGCTGCCCACGCCATCCGCATGACCGAACAAGCGATTCCCCGCGCCCTCAGCATCGAACTGCGCCTGCAACAACCCGGGCTGGACATCCGCGCGCAGTTCCGCGTGCTGCCAGGGCGCGTGTGCGCCCTGGTCGGCCGTGCAGGCTCGGGCAAAAGTGCCGTGCTGAAGGCCGCTGCGGGCCTGATGCCAGCCAAAGGCGGCCGCATTGCGCTGGGCACGGATACCGTCTACGACTCGGCCGCCCGCATCAACATGCCGGCGCACGAGCGCCGCATCACCTGGCTGGATGCGCACACACACCTGTTCCCTCACCTCAATGTCAAGGCCAATCTGCAATACGGCCTGGGTGGCGCAGGCTTCATGGGTCTGGGCTTCAAGCGCCTCACCCCCGAGTTCGACAAGGTGGTGAGCTGGCTGGAGTTGTCCTCGCTGCTGACCCGGCGCCCCGAGGCGCTGACCACCAGCCAGCGCGTCAAGGTGGCGCTGGGCCGCGCCCTGGTCTCACAGCCCAATGCACTGTTGCTGGACGACCCCTTGGGCGAAGTGCCGCCGCATGAGCAGGAGTCGCTGCTGGAGCTGTTCGCCGAAGTGCCCGCGCGCTTCAGCCTGCCGATGGTGCTCGTGAGCCCGCGCATGAACGAGGTCATCCGCATGGCCGACGAGGTGGTCATCCTGCACGAGGGCCGCATGGCCAGCGCGGGGCCGGCCGCTCAGATCCTGTCGGACGTGTCCTTGTCCACCTTCCTGGAAGGCGTGCATGCTGGCAGCGTGCTCGAAGGCGAGGTCAAGCGCCATGACATCGACTGGCTGCTCAGCGAGGTCGATGTGCAAGGCCAGCGCGTGACGGTCCCGGCCACGCTGCATGCCGTGAGCAGCAAGGTGCGGCTCAAAGTCCGCGCACGCGACATCACCTTGCACCGCACCGTCCCCACCGACACCACATGCAGCAACCACCTGCGTGGCCGCATCACCCAGATCATGCTGGCCGGCGAACATGGCACCTATGGCGCCGTGGGCATGGAGCTGGACCGCGTCCTGGAGGCCGGCGACCTGCAACTCAAGTCCGGCGCGCCCATCTGGGCCCTGCTCACGCGCAAATCGATCCAGCAAATGGGCCTGGCGCCTGGCCAGCCCGTGGTGCTGAGCTTCAAGGCCATGGCCACCACGGTGTCGGCCTGGCGCTGAGACAAACAATGGCCACAATGGCGCCATGACCACCACCCAACCCCGTCAACTGCTGTCCGTCAACGTGGCGCAGGCCCGCCTGCTGGAGATCGAAGGACAGCAGGTCCTCAGCGGCATCGGCAAGCGCGCGGTCAGCACGCTGACCGACCCGCAGCGCATCGAACTCAAAGCCCTGGGCCTGCATGGTGACGAACAGGCCGACCTGACCGTGCACGGCGGCCTGAGCAAGGCCGTCTACGCCTACCCGCATGAGCACTATGCCTTCTGGCAGACCGTGCGGGCACAAGCCCAGGCCCAGGCCTGGGGCGAGGCCCTGCCTCACGGCATGCTGGGTGAGAACCTCACCATCACCGGCCTGACTGAGCGCGATGTGTTCGTGGGCGACGTGCTGCGCTTTCCCGACTGCAGCCTGGCCATCAGCGAACCGCGCCGTCCCTGCTTCAAGTTCCAGGCCGTCATGGGCTTTAAACACGCCGTCAAGATGATGGCGCAGTCTGGCTACTGCGGCTTCTACCTGACCGTGCGCCAACCTGGCACCATTGCTGCGGGCGAATCGTATGAGCTGGTACCCGGCCCGCGCGAAGTCAACATCGCCGAGCTGTTTCGCGCCAAAATGAACCGCAGTCACCTGCAATGACCATTCCGCCTTGGAGGCCCACGTCATGCCCAGCGAACGCCATGTGACCCTTCACCATGCGCCGCAGTCGCGCTCTCGCGGTGCCCTCACCCTGCTGGAGGAGCTGGGCGCCGACTACGAGCTGCATGTGCTCAACCTCAAGGCGCATGAGCAGCGCCAGCCCGCCTACCTGGCCATCAACCCCATGGGCAAGGTGCCGGCCCTCGATCACAAGGGCGCCCTGATCACCGAACAAGGCGCCATCTACATCTACCTGGGCGACCTGTACGCCGACAAGGGCCTGGCTCCGCAGATGGGCGACGCGCTGCGCGGCCCTTATCTGCGCTGGCTGGTGTTCTATGGCTCCTCGTTCGAGCCCGCCGTGGTGGACCGCGCCCTCAAACGCGAGCCCGCGCCGCCCTCGACCTGCCCTTATGGCGACTTCGACACCATGTTCAAGACGCTGACAGATCAACTGGCCAAGGGCCCTTATCTGCTGGGTGAACGCTTCACCGTGGCGGACGTGCTCTGGGGCACCGCGCTGGACTGGACGACCCGCTTCGGCATCGTGCCGCTAACGCCGCTGCTCAAGGCCTACATCGAGCGCGTCACCTCCCGGCCCGCCTCGATGCGTGCCATGGCCATCGACGAGGACCTGCTCCAGAAGCAGGCCAGCTGACATGCGCACACTCACCATCACCGTCGACATCGCCGTGGCACCCGATGCCGTGATGGCCTACGCCTCCAACCCGCTCCATCTGCCGCAGTGGGCGCCAGGCTTTGCCAGCAGCATCAGCCCCAGTGGCGATGAATGGCTGGTGCGGATGGCCGATGGCACCGAGGTGCGGCTGTGGTTCACACCACCCAATGCCGACGGCATCCTGGACCACGTGGTCTACCTGCCCGACGGCGAGGAGGTCATGAACACCATGCGCGTGACCCCCGGCAATGCGAGCGGCAGCACCGTGTCCTTCGTGCTGCACCAGCGTCAAGGCATGAACGATGCCGAGCTCATGCGGGACGCCGAACTGGTCCGCGCTGACCTCTTGCGGCTCAGAAGCATGCTGGAGGACTAGCAACCCTGGGCATTGCACAAGGCCACGATGTTGCTGTCGGTGAAGCGTGCACCGTTGTAAGTCTGACCGAAGGTGCCTGTGCAGGTCGAACTGTCGTAGCCGTGCACGACAGAGTCCACATGGTTGCCCGTTCGATAGTCGCGAATCCATGGCCCACCGCTGGACCCATAGGTCATGGAGCACCCCGTGTTCAGCACACCCGCCCCCCCGCAACTCGCGCTGGGGCTGAAGCTTTCCGAAGCACACAGCTGAAGCGTATTGCCACCACCGATGTTCCCCGGATACCCGAGCGAGTGCATGCTCAACGTGCTCCCATAGTTCCAGGAACGCCCCAGCCAGCCGGTGTAGTAGCTCACGCCATGGCCTGAAGCATCGTTCTGAAGCGAGATCACGCACACATCAGAGGCGATGTCACCGTTGTTGATCCAGCTGTTGAGCACCCTCGCCTGGGCCCATTTGAAGACGCCATATGGCGCACTGCCATTGTTGGAGCCAGGAACGAAAGACCAGCCGCCGATCCAGCTTTTCTTCGAGCGGTCCCAGCAGCAATGGGCGGCCGTCACGATGACGTTGTTGCCACTGATGACCGAGGCCGAACAATAGCCACCATTCAAGAACAACTTGCCGATCGCAGCCGGCGTGTTCGGATTGCCCGTCTCCTGGTACTGCGTGTAGATGTCCGTTTGCGCTTGAGCAAGCCTGACCTGGGCTACACCAGCCATTGCCATCACCAAGACCAACAACAGACGCGACAAGACAGAGAATCGAGTGGCCATTTGAAGCCTCCTTGCGTTGACGGGTTGGTCAGTGGACTACTTCCATTCATCAGGATGAAGCTTGCGCGCCTCGGCATCGGCATTGGGATTGGGCTTGCCTTCCTCCGTGGAACCAGGTTTGGCCTTGCGCATGACGGCCGTTTCGGCGGCGGTGGGTTTGCGTGGCTTGGCCGGTTTGCCTATGGTCGCTTTCCAGTCCAGGGGCTTGGCCTTCAACCGCTCCTCACGGGTCTCGTAGGATGGCTCTGGCGTCTTGATGGCTTTCTCCGCTTCCGTGCCACGCTGGATGGACGTTGTCGTCGCGTCATCCATGGCGGCCTGCGCCGAGCAAGGCATCAGCAACGTCATGCTGGACGCGCAGAAACCGATGCCAACCACAACCGCTTTGTGTACCCCGTTGCTTGCGCGAAAGGCACGCTTGAAAACAATCGTTGACATGCTTTCTCCTTGGCTGGTCAGAAAACCGGGCTGTGCGCCACCACCATGCGAAATGCACGATAGAGTCGCGCCAAGGATTTGTCAAAGTGCGAACTAGGGGGGCGCTGGCTAGTCCTCGTCATCCCATTGCTTGAGGCTGCGCTTGACCTCATCGAGCCACTTGCGCACCTCGGCGCTGGATGAAAGCATCTGCTTGCGCCACTCCGGGCGCTGAATGGGCCGCTTGGCCAGCGACACGGCCAGCGCAGGTTTGTCACCCTGAGCCAGCGACAACTCGATCGCGGGCGCGCTCTTCCACTCGAAGCGCACCAGGTCGCCCGTGCCTTTTTCAGAGAGCGCCTTCAACTCGCGCAGATCGCGCCGCAGCTTGACCAGGGCCTCATCAGCCTTGAAAGGTGGCAGCGCGAAGAAGTCGGACAGGTCGTCGCTCATGCATGCTCTCCTGCGTTGACGATGCCGGCGGCCACATGGCCTGAAGGCACATGCGGCGCGGCATTCTCGACATGGCCGGTCTGGTCGTCGAAGAAGAAGTCGGGCTCGAACTCGCGCAGGAACTCGCCCTTGGGCAAGCCCCCCAGGAACATGGCCTCGTGCACCTCGATGCCCCAGTTCATCAGTGTGCGGATGGCGCGCTCGTGGGCCGGTGCGCCACGTGCCGTGACCAGCGCCGTGCGGATCCGCATCGCCGCATCACCTTGCGCAGGATCACGTTGCTGCAGCTCGTGCAGGGCCTGCAGCAGCGGCTTGAAAGGCCCGTCAGGCAAAGGCTGATCGGCCCGCGCGACCTCGTGCCGCTGGAACGCATCCAGCCCGCCCCGCTGGAACACCTGCTCAGCTTCATCCGAGAACAGCACGGCGTCGCCGTCGAAAGCAATGCGCACTTCATGCGGGTGCGCCTCCACCGCGCGCGCGGCATGGGGCAGCACACGGGCTGCGGGCACGCCTGCGGCCAGCGCCGAACGCACATCGTCTTCATTGGCCGACAGGAACAGGTGCGCCTGCAAAGGCCTTAGATAGCGCCAGGGGCTTTGCCCGCGCGTGAACACCCCGCGCTCGATGGGCAGGCCATAGTGCTTGGCCGAGCGGAACACGCGCATGCCCGAGGCCGGGTCGTTGCGCGACAGGATCACCACCTCCACGCGCGCCTGCTCGGGCGTGTTGAAAGCCAGCAGCTTGCGCACCAGCGAGAAGGCCACGCCCGGCTTGGCCGGCTCATCGACCTTGTCGAGTTGCAGCGCCATGTAGGCATGGTCGTCCGCGCCTTCGAACAGGCGGTTCTCTTCCTCGAAGTCGAACAGGGCCCGCGACGATATCGCCACGACCAGGCGCCCGGACAAGCTGGCAGGCATATAAAAAAGGCCTCTTTGCAAGGATGCACAAGAGGCCTAGTTTAGTGCGTCAAAAGCAAGAAGGCCTACTGCACGAACCCCATGGGCTGGCGCTTGCCGCCTTGCTCAGGCAGATCACGCACGTCCAGCTTGAAGCGGCCATCGAGCTTGGCATTGCCGAACGCGGTCATCAGGGCTCGGCGCATTTCGCGCGGCGCGCAGTGACTGAGCTCCATCAGCACGGCATCGCTCAACTCAGGCTCGAAACGTTGCCCCCAATCATGATCAGCCCTTATGCTGCGGTACAACTTGGACGCGATCTTGCGCGCCGCCGCCTCGTCGGGCATCTCGATCTCGAAGACGTTCACGCGGTTGAGGATGGGGTCGGGAATGCAGCGCACATCGTTGGCCGTGGCCACCCAGATCACCTGGCTGGCGTCGATCGACACCTCGGCGAACTCGTCCGTGAAGCTGCCTGCGGTGTCGTGCTCAAGCAGGCTGTAGAGCGAACCCAGCGGGTCATAGGCATGCTCGCCGCCGCTCTTGTCGATCTCGTCGACCACCATCACCGGGTTGGCATATTGCCCATCGACCAGGGTCTCGAAGACCTTGCCCGGCCGCGCGCCCTTCCATTGGCTGGAAGCCCCGGACAGCACCCAGCCCGCCGTCATCGAACTCATGGACACGAAGCCCATGCCCGTGCCCAGCAACTGCGCCACCTCGCGAGCAAAGTGCGTCTTGCCGACACCGGGCGGGCCCAAGAGCAGCATGGGCGTGATCTCCAGCGCGTCCCGGCTGTCGCTGCACAGGGCCAACTGGCGCTTGAGGTCATCCAGCACGTCGTGGAAATTGGGCAGCTCGTCATAGAGGTGCTCCATGGCGGGCAGGCCAGACGGCTTGACCTGGAAGCGCTCCGAGCCCAGCTCCAGCATGCGCTCGTAAGTGGCGCGCAAGGATTCGTGTTCGCGTGGCGGCAGCTTGCCTAGCTTCTTTTCGACCTCGTCGAGCTTGTAGACGCGGCGCATGTGGGCGATGGGGATGCGCCCCTTGTAGGACTCTTGTTGCACCGGAACAAGATCGGTACAGCTGCTCATATCAGCCCTCCAGCCATCAACACGCTCATCTCATCATTGCAGCAAAAACGCTGCCAACAGAGCCCTTGAACAAGGGGGATGCAAGCATTCATATCATCGAATGCAGCCCGTGCCAAGAGGCCCGCACCGGACAAGCCCCCTGTTGCAAGTGGCAATCCGTGCACAAAGCCACACAGTCCACTCCGATGGACAATACAGCCACCATCAACCAGGGACTGCCCAGACATGCGCTCCGCTTCCGTGGTGCTCAATCCGGCGGCCAACCGGCCGGCGCGAAGCCCCGCTCAACGTTTACTGATCGCCCTGCTCGGCTGGATCGCCGTGGCCATGGCCATCACCTTCGTGGTGTGGCTGGTCAGCCCGTGGCTGATCCCCCCGACCAACAACAACGCCGTGGTCTTCACGGGCCACCGCTTCCGCATGCTGCCCTCGGCCAGCCAGGCTGGCACCAACTGGCAGGATGTCAGCCTGCCTGACACCTGGGCCGCGCGCGGCTTGCCGTCCAAGGGCGTGGCGCTGTACGAGTCCACCTTCATGCTGGAGCAGCCGCCGGCGCAGCAACAGCGGACCTGGGCCATACGCGTGGACCGCCTGAGCTTCCAGCACCGCATCTGGCTCAACGGCCAGCTGATCCACGCACAGCTGCTGGATGCCGACCCGCTGGGCCGCCCCATGGCCTACCTGGTCCAGTTCCCGACCAGCCTGATGCAGCCCGGCATCAACCAGCTCCAGATCGAGGTGCAACACGCCAGCATGGGCGGCATGTCGGCGCCGATGATCGGCACCACCGACGAGCTGCAGCCCGGCCACACGATGCAGGCCTTCCTGACGCAGACCCTGCCGCTGGCCATCAACATCGTGGCCACGGCCTTTGCGCTCTTCCTGATCATGATCTGGCGGCAGCGCCGCAGCGAACTCGACATGGGCTTGCTGGGCCTGCTGTGCGTGGTGGTATCGGTACGCAACTGCAGCTACTACATCGTCGACGGTCCCACCCTCTCGCAGGCCATGACGGGCTGGCTCTACCTCACCGCACAGACCACCGCCACCGTGCTGCTGGGCGCCTTCGCGATGGCCATTGCCGGCAAGCGCTGGCCCTGGTTCGCCAAGGTGCTGTGGGCCGTGCAGATCAGCTTTCCGTTGCTGGCCGGTCTCGCTGCCCAACAAGGCCTGCTGGAAGCCGCTCGGGCCGCCACTTACCCCATGCTGCTGGTGCTGATGCTGCCCACGCTGGCCTTGTTGCTGCGGCTGCACAAACGCTTCAGCCGCATGGCAGCCATCGGCATGATCCTGGGCATCGCCGTCTCCCTGGTCGCCGGTGTGCACGACTACCTGCGCCTGATCGGCATGGTCTCGGTCATGCACACCTACTGGCTGCCCATGGCCACGCCCATCACCCTGGCCAGCTATGGCCTGGTGCTGATGAACCGCTTCGTCGAAGCCGGCAAGACGGCCGAGCAGCTCAACATCGAACTCGAAGCCAAGGTGCAGGAGCGCACCCAGGCGCTGTCCGCCGCCAACGCCGCCAAGGGCCACTTCCTGGCCGCGGCCAGCCACGATCTGCGCCAACCGGTGGCCGCCATCGGCCTGCTCTCGGGCCTGCTGCGCGACCGCCTGCGCGACTCCCCGCTGCACGCCATGACGCTGCGCCTGATCGACGCCGTACACGCCATGGAGAACCTGCTCAACGGCCTGCTGGACCTGTCGCGTCTGGAGGCCGGCGCCATCAAGCCACACTGGCAGGTGGTGGACCTGCACGCCATGCTGGCACGCATCAGCGCCCACGAGCAGGAGGCCGCGCTCGGCAAGGGCCTGCACCTGCGCGTGCACCCCACACAAGCCATGGCCTACAGCGACCCGATCCTGCTGGAGCAGATCGTGCGCAACCTCGTGGGTAATGCCTTGCGCTACACGCAGCAGGGCGGCGTGCTGGTGGGCGTGCGCCGTCGGGGGCAGCATCTGCTGATCCAGGTCTGGGACAGCGGCCAGGGCATCGCCCCGCAGGACCAGCAACGCATCTTCGAAGACTTCGTGCAACTGGGCAACCCCGAGCGCAACCAGGCCAAGGGCCTGGGCCTGGGCCTGGCCATCGTGCAACGCGCCGCCCGTTTGCTGGACAGCCGCATCCAGCTGCAATCACGCGTGGGCAGGGGCTCGTGCTTCTCGATTGAGGTGCCGATCGCCCGCCACAAGCTGGTGGACCAGGCACGCGCAAGCACCACGGTCAGCCCACAACAGACGCAGCACGACGCGGCAAACAAGCCGCTGCATGACCGCCACATCATTTTGCTGGACGACGACGAGGTCCTGCGCCCCGCGCTGAGCGAGCAGCTGCGTGCCTGGGGCGCCCATGTCAGCCAGGCTGGCTCGCTGGAAGACCTCGACGAGCTATTGCAACGCGTGATGCAGGTCGACCTGCTGCTGACCGATCACCGGCTGCCCGATGGCAGTGGCTTGCAGGCCATCCAGATGGCCCGGCAGTTGCACACCAGCCTGGGCGCCGTCGTCATCACGGGGGACACCGGTTCCGTGCCGCTTCAAGCCCTGCAGGACTGTCAGGCACCTGTCCTGCACAAGCCCTTCCCGGCCGAAGCCCTGCTGCACGCAGTGCAACAGCAGCTGAAATCGCCTACTTGACCCAGGTGTTCATCTGCATGATCGGCATCATCACCGACATCACGATGAGCATCACCACCAGGCCCATGACCACGATCAGCAAGGGCTCCAGCACCGTGGCAATGGCCAGGGCCTTGCGCTGCACTTCGCCAGACAGCTGGTTGGCCGCACGCTGCAGCATGACGGGTAACTGACCCGTCTGCTCGCCCAGACGGGCGAACATCGACAACAAGCCGGGGAAGCGCTTCTTGGCCGCCAGCGCAGAGGCCAGCGGCGCGCCTTCACGCACCTGCACCAGGGCTTCCATGGCGTCGGCCCGCATCGCACGGTTGGACAAGGTCTCGGCCGCCGCCTGCAAGGCTTTCAGAATGGGCACGCCAGAGCCCGCCAGCATGGCCAGCGTGCCGGCAAAGCGCGCCGCGTTGTAGCCGCGCGAGAGCTTGCCGATCAAGGGCAGCTCCAGCCAGAAAGCATCGAACTTCTGGCGGAAGTCCTCATTGCGGCGCGCCATCATCAAGGCGGTACCGCCCACGATCAGCACAATGGCCAGCAACCAGCCCCAGTTGCGCATGAAGGCACTCAAGCCAAGCATGAACTGCGTGAGCGCGGGCAAGGCGCGCTTGCCACTGGAGAACACCTGCGCCACCTGCGGCACCACGAACACCAGCAGGGCGATCACGATCACGATGGCGAACACCGACACGATGGCCGGGTACAAGGTCGCGCCGATCAACTTGGACTTCAAAGCCTGCTGCTCTTCCAGGTCATTGGCGAGCTTGTCCAGCACGCCACCCAACTGGCCGCTTTGCTCACCGGCCGCGACCACGCCGCGGTACACATCGTCGAACTCGCGCGGCGAGCCCGCCAGCGCGCGCGCAAAGGGCGAACCGGCATTGACCTCGGCACGGAGGTGCGAGACCAGCTCGCGCTGACGCGGGTCCTCCGCCTCGTCGGCCAGAGCCGTCAGCGCACGTTCCAGCGGCAGGCCTGCGACGACCAGGCCCGACAACTGCCGTGTCCAGATCGCCAGTGCAGACGAGTTGAAGACCCTGCGAACGAAGATCTGCTTGTTCAGCCCCGAGCCTTCGCCACCACCCGCTGCGCCCGCCGCCACGTTCTCGACCTTGAGCGGCACGAGCTGCTGGATGCGCAGTTGCGCGCGGGCAGCCTTGGGGTTGTCGGCCTCGACCAGACCATTGACGGTCTTGCCGGCCGGGTCGAGTGCTTCAAAGCGGTATGCGGGCATGTCGGCGGGCCTTCGTCGTCATTCCCGCGTGACGCGCAGGACTTCTTCCAGCGAGGTCACCCCTTCGCCCACGAGGCGATCACCGTCATCGCGCATGGTCTTCATGCCATTGAGCTGGGCGCACTCGAAGAGCTTGGATTCGGCCGCCTGCTCATGAATGAGGCTGCGGATTTCATCGTCGGCCACCATCAGTTCGTAGACACCGGTACGGCCCTTGTAGCCACTCATGCCGCACTCGTTACAACCCACGGGGTGCCACTTGCCCTGGCCGTCCTGACGCTTGCAATGCGGGCACAGCTTGCGCACCAGGCGCTGGGCCAGCACACCCAGCAGCGAGCTGGACAGCAGGAAAGGCTCGATGCCCATGTCCGTCAAGCGGGTGACGGCGCTGGGTGCGTCATTGGTGTGCAGCGTGGCCAGCACCAAGTGGCCGGTCAGCGAGGCCTGCACGGCGATCTGTGCGGTTTCGAGGTCGCGGATTTCACCGATCATGATGACATCCGGGTCCTGACGAAGGATGGCGCGCAGCGCCTTGGCAAAGGTCAGCTCGATCTTGGGGTTGACCTGGGTCTGGCCGATGCCGGGCAGCTCGTATTCGACCGGGTCTTCCACGGTCAGCACATTGGTGGTCTGCGAGTCGACCGTGCTCAGGCCAGCGTACAGCGTCGTCGTCTTGCCGGAGCCGGTCGGGCCGGTCACCAGCACGATGCCGTGAGGCTGGCGCAGCAGGCGCTTGAAGCGGTCCAGCGACTCGCCGCTCATGCCCAGCGATTCGAGGGTGAACTTGTTGGCATCGCCCTTGTCCAGCAGGCGCAGCACGGCACGCTCGCCATGGGCCGAAGGCAAGGTCGAGACCCGCACGTCCACCGCCCGCCCGCCGATGCGCAGGCTGATGCGGCCGTCTTGCGGCAGGCGCTTTTCAGAGATGTCCAGCTCGGCCATGATCTTCAAGCGCGAGATCAGCGCGGCGTGCAGGGCCTTGTTGGGCTGCACCACTTCGCGCAGCGTGCCGTCCACGCGAAAGCGCACCGCCGACGACCGCTCGTAGGGCTCGATGTGGATGTCGGAGGCGCCATCCTTCGCGGCCTGCGTCAGCAAGGCGTTGAGCATCCGGATGATGGGCGCGTCGTTGGACGCCTCCAGCAGGTCTTCCACGGCGGGCAAGTCCTGCATCATGCGAGAGAGGTCGACCGCGCTTTCGACTTCGCCCACCACGGCCGCCGCACTGCCCTCACCGGCCGCATAGGCCGTGGCGATGCGCTGGGTCAGCGTCTCAGCGGGCTCATGCTCGATGGCATTGACCACGAACAAGCGCATGACCTCGGACAAGGCAGAAGCCGACACCGTGGGACTGGCCCACAGCGTGGCACGCGTGTCGTCGCACTCCAGAAGCAGGCCATTGGCCTTGGCGAAGGCGTAAGGAAGAGGGTGACGTGCGCCCATGGCTCAATAGCCTCCTTATTTGCCGCTGGCGGCGGGTTGCGCACCCTGCGTGTCCGGCACCAACTTCGGGGTGAAGCCCGAGTCACGCGGCATCACCACCGTGGGCGCGGGCGCACCCGGCTCGTCCAAAGGTTGGCGCACCGACGGCATGGACAACTTGTTGCTGAACTTCAGCGGATCCAACTGCGGCGACTCACCCAGGTTCACATTGGAGCCCTTGGGAGCGGGAATATCGGCCTGGCGCTGGCGCATATACTCATAGCGGTCCATGGTCAGGGTATTGCTGTCTTCCTGGGTGCGCATCACCACAGGGCGCAGGAACACCATCAGGTTCTTCTTCTCGCGAGAGCGGGCGCGGCTCTTGAACAAGTTGCCCAAAACAGGAATGTCACCCAGCAGCGGCACCTTGTCATCACTGTCGCCATAAGAATCAGACAACAAACCACCAAGGACGAGGGTCTCGCCATCGTTGACAACCACGGTGGTTTCGATGGAGCTCTTATTGGTCGTCAGGCCAGCCGAATTGGATTTGCTCGACGGATCGACGTCAGACTTCTCCTGGAAGACAGTCATGCGCACCGTCCCGCCCTCACCCACTTGCGGCCGCACACGCAAGGTCAGACCCACGTCCTTACGATCCACCGTGGTGAAGGGATTGACCGTGCCGGAACTGCTTGTCGCACCGTTGGTGTACTGGCCCGTCACGAAGGGCACATTCTGGCCCACCACGATTTTCGCCTCTTCGTTGTCCAGGGACACCATATTGGGCTTGGACAGCACGTTGGCACCCGTGTTCTGCTCCAGGAAGGAAGCCAGCGCACCCAGGTTGTAGGTGCCATCCGCCATCTTGTGCAGAAAACCGATGTTGAAGCCCGTCAGGCCTTGCAATGTGGACTTCGAAGTGACCCCGAACAGGCCAGGAACTGTGCCTGTGGGCAGGCTCGTACCCGCGCCCACGATGTTGTGGTTGCCTGCAGCTGCCGCCCACTGGAAGCCAATTTGCTCCAGCTTGCTTTCGTCCACCTGGACGATCATGGCTTCGATGTAGATCTGTGCACGACGACCATCCAACTGATCAATGACCGCACGCAGCTGTTTGTAGAGCGCGTCCGTGGCCGTGATGATCAGCGAATTGGTCGATGGATCAGCCTGGATGAAGCCCCCCGTCGAAGGCTGCGCAGAAGCACCCACCGGCGAGGTCGACTGTTGTGATGCCCCACTGCTGCTGGCGCCACCTGCTGCACCTGTCGTGGACGTCGGCAGGCCGCTGGCACCGGGCGAGCCACCCGAGCTGCCACCAGACGACCCACCAGACCCGCCCGCACCGGGGAAGGCCGCACGCAGCACCTGCGCCAGCTTCACCGCATCGGCGTTCTTCAGATAGACCACGTGGATGCCGCTGCCGCCCAAGCCCGACGTACCCGGGCGATCCAGGCGCTGGATCAGGTTGCGCACCAGCACCATGCGGGCCGCATTGGGCGCGCGCACCATCAGCATGTTCGTGCGCGAGTCGGCCAGCACCATTGTGGCCTGCCCGCCCGCCGGCGCACCGGCCACGGGGCTGCCGCTGCCGCCGTCGGCCAGCTTTTGCACCACCGGCGCCAGGTCAGAGGCGATCGCGTACTGCAGCGGGATTGCCTCCATGTCCGTGGCCGTGGGCACGTCCAGCGCGGCGATCATCTGGCCCATGCGCTTGAGGTTGTCTGCATAGTCCGTGATCACCAGGGTGTTGGTGGTCGCGTTGGCGTTGATCGTGTTGTTGGGGCTGATCAGCGGACGCAGCACGGTCACCAGGTTGTTGGCGTTCTCGTACTGGATGCGAAAGATCTGGGTGATCACCTGGTCGCCCGACTGCTTGACGGTGCCGACATCGACCGAACCGGTTTGCAGCTTGGCTTCGGCCTCGGGCACGATCTTGAGCAGGCCTGAGACCTCAACCAGGCTGAAGCCCTGGCCACGCAGCGCGGCCAGGAAGTTCAGATAGGCTTCGCGTGGGGTCAGCGGCTGGTCGCTGTAGAGGGTGATCGCGCCCTTCACACGTGGGTCGACCAGGATCTGCCGGTTGATGATGGCCGCCATGGCCCGGGCCACGCCTTCGATTTCGGCGTTCACGAAGTTGAGCGTGATACTGGGCGTCTGAACGGCCTTCTTGGGCGTGGCTGGTGCGGCCAGGGCCAGTCCGAGCGGCAGGAGTCCACCGGGCCCGAAGGTCAATGCCAGGGCCACGGCCAGCGCGCCAGCACGGGGTCGAGTCAGCAGGGGATGGGTCTTCATGACTTATCCGATCGATATGACAGAGCGGTCGCCTTCGCGGCGGCCGATGATGTTCAACAAATTCTCCAGCGCGCCTCTTTCGGCATCGCTGGCACGCGCCTCGCCGCGAAAGCGCATGCGACCGCCACTCATGCCACCCTGGCCCGACAGCTGCAGGGCGCCGTCCAGCGTGGTCAATTGCATTTGCAGCAGCCCTTGGGCATCGCCCTGGAGGCCCAGCCGGTAGGAGCCCAGGCGATCCAGCGTGGTCACCCGTGAGGCCACGTTCTCCAGCACCATGTCGGCTTCGCCCTGGATGCGCAAGCGGCCCTCGGCCCATTCGAAAGACAGATCCCGACTGGCAATGCGCAACACGCCGGCCAGTTGCAAGGTGTTCCAGGGCGTGCCCAGACCACCCAGCCAGGCCGCAGGCCAATGCCCCAGCTCACCTGCGCTTTGCATGGTCGCATCGCCACCATCGGGTGCGGGTTGCAGACGCACATCGGTCTTGACGCGCCCCAGTCCGAACTGCAGGTTCATGACCACAGGCACCGGCATGCAGCAGTCCTGCTGAAAGGTCAGGCGCAGGCCGATGCCCTTCATGCGCATGGTCCAGTTCAGACGCCCCGGCAAGGTCCTCGCGTCCCGGCTGCCCGGCCCGCCGGTGAGCACGGCCACGGCGTCACCGTGCCAGATGGTGCCCTGCGAATCGGCCAGCAGCAAGCGCTTGCCCGAGAGTTCAACCACGCCTTGCGCCAGCCAGCTGGCCGGCGCATACATCACCATGCCCACCAGCGCACCCAGACCCGCGCCCCACCAGCCCCAGCGGCGGCCGGCCTTGCGCATGTTCTCCCAGCGCGCGATCTCCATCGTCGACTCCAGCCAGCGCGTCGTCAAAGCGCCAGCCCCCTGCATCCAGGCAGGGCGACGTTGAAAGAAGGGGATACCAGCCATCTGCCAGCCCGGCCTCAGCGGCCGCCCCCGGAACCCGGCCCCATGGCCAGGACAATGTTGCCGGAATAGACCCCAGGCTCGACCTGCATCAGACCGGCCTCCGTGGGCTTGGCCCGCGCGGCACCTCGCGCCTCATCCAGCCAGGTGGCCAGGGCATCGCCCGACACATGGTTGAGAGTCAGGGTGGCGCGGTCGCCTTGCAGATTGAGTTTGGCCCCGGCGCCCAGGCGCTCGGTGGCCGAACGCAGCGCCGCCTCGGACTGCGCGGGCGGTACGGGCGGGCGCTGGCGCAGCATCTGTGCCTCATCGGCCAGGCGGCGCATCTGATCGAGCTGAGCGTCCAGATCACGCAATTGCGTCGGTGCCGCCGACAAGGTGCGCCAGGCCGGCCGGATACCGACCAACACCAGCAAGGCCAGCACGGCCAGCCAGGCCGCGATCGTCGCCATCTGGCGCTCGCGCGGCGCCATCGCGGCCCATTTGACCTGCCATTGCTGGCGCAGTGCGTCGAGAGAAGATGCTTGCGAACTCATGCGTCACCCGTTGTTTCGTCGCACGGTAAGGCGACCGTCGGCCGTCTCGACCTGCACGCCCGCCGTGCCCAGCTTGCGGCGAAACTCGTCCAGGTCGGCGGGGCCCCAGCTGGCTGGCGGCATCAAGGTCAGGGACGAGCCGTCGTACTGCAGACCAGCCGTGGGCTGCGCGGGTGGCCATGCACTGGCCACCGCCGCCATCAGCGACTCGAGGTCATTGCCACCTGCCTGCCCGGCCTGCGCGCGCAAGGCCTCGGTTTCGCGGCGCATCTGCGCGGGCGCATCCAGCACGGCCTGCACCTGCGGATGGGCTTCCTTGAGCAAGGTCACCATGGCGGCCTTCTTGCTCTTGATCAGCTGCGACTGCTGCCAAGCCCACAGGTTCAGGCCCAGCACCTGCGCGGCCACCAAAGCCGCCAAGCCGATGCGAGCGGGCCGCCATTGTGGACTCATGAAGCGACGCCATTGGTCGTTCAGGGCATAGAGCCCCTTGCTGCGCGGCGTCAGCTCGAATTGCAGGAGGTTCCAGGTTGAGCGGGCCGCCATCAGCAAGTGCTCGGCTTGGCTCTGCACCGTCACAGCGCGCCCGAGCCAGCGCTCGGCTGGCGAAGCCACAGGCGGCGTGGCAAAAAAGCGGGCCTGTACCGGCAAGGGCTCGGGCAGCAAGGCACGCGACAGGCTACCGGCCACGGGCCAGGTGGCCACACCATCGGCAGACGACCAGGTCAGCAGCATCTCGGCGCCCGGCTCGGCTTCCGCAGAACCGGTCTCGCCCACTTCGTGGAAATAGGCAGACGGCGGCTCGTCGGGCGCCACACCAGGCACCACGCGCTCCACGCGGATCTTGGCCTTCTCCAGTGTCATGAGCTGGCTGGTCAGCCAGGTGTGGTCGCATGCCGCTATCCAGGTGGGCTGGCCAGCCTTGGCCTGTGGGGCGATGGCCAGATGCAGGTTCTCGGGGTCTTCGAGCAGGGCCTCTTCGAGCATGCCGGCCAGGGCCGCGCGCAGGCGGGCAGCTGGTGCCTTGGGCAGGGCCAGGCGGTGCCAGCTCAGATCGGTGGGCGCCATGACGGCCACAACGCTGTCGGCTCTGGGCAACATGGCCGCAGCGCAACGCCCTTGCCGCATGGCCGACATGCCATCGGCGCTGAGCACAAAGCTGTACTCCTTGGGCCCGGCAGGCGTCGCCGCTCCGGCATCCGAGGACGCCACCTCAGCGCTCAGACGCGTGCGCGCCGGCAGTTGAATGATGAGAATGCTCATGCCCAGATGGTTGAATATTCAGATTTTTTCAGCATCCAGCATAGATGCCACGGCATTGTAGGAGCGTCGGAATAGCGCCCATTTAAGGATTGATACCTGCTTTGGGCGTAAAGAATGCCTTACATCATGGGGCTGCCTGGCTCCCCGCGGCACGGTCCAGCCCCGAAAAACGCGACTGCTGTAGCACCAGCACGTCAGAACCGCCGGACAAGCGCTGCACCAGGTGCCGCTGCTCGATGACGTTGTCTTCGTAACGCAAGCGCCCCTTGACCTCGAAGAACTCGGACTTGACATCGATCCGGGTGGTATCCCAGCCATTCGGTGCCGGCCCCGGCCCCAGCACAGTCGAAATGTCGCTCGTTGCCTTGAACGGATTGCGCTGCCGAGCCTGCACCAGCCGTGCCGCGCGCGCCAAGTCCATCTCATCGATCACGGCGGCGATCACTTCCTTGGATGCCGTGTTGATGTTGACCTTGGCACTCGTCGTTGGCAACAAGGTGACGTATGGACGCAACTTTTCCAGCGTGGCCGCATCCAGGCCCAGCCACAGGAGTTGGTCGAAGGTCTGTGGCATCAAGGGCGCTTGCGCCCGCCCGGACTCCCCCCCCAGGTGCTCCAGGATGCCCGGGTCGTTGGACGTGTAGGACATTTCGGCCAGCGCCGCCTTGCTCAGCGACGTCGCCACGCCATCGCCCAGCGAGGGTGGCAGGCTCAGGAACTCCAGCAGGCGCTTGAAGGCCTTGAGCTCCCTATCCTTGATGTTGCCCCCTTCGACCAAGTTGCGCACGTTGTACTTGGCATGCGCATCGTCCACCTTGCCTGACAGGAAGGCGTCGGGGGAGTCATCGTCATCTGCGGCGGTATTGTTGCTGTCGGCAGCAAGAAAGGTCGACAAGCGCGCCTCTGCCAGCGGCATGGCCCAGACTTCGCCCAGGTGATCGGGCCCATCGTTGCGCCCGTCTTCCCGCAGGATGAGACGCGCCCAGTCCAGCGCCCCGCTGAGCACCCAGGCCGACTGCGAACGAACTCGCTCGGCGCTTTCAACCTGCACCGCCCGCCACTGCTGCCAGACCATGGACGCCGCCAGCGTGGACACCAGCGTCACGATGACCATGGCCATCAGCAGCGCGGCGCCGTGTTGCCTTCTTGACGAGGAGCGGCTTGGCATCTTGTTCACAGCATGCTCCTCAATTGTTCTGCGGCTGAGGGGCCAGCATCACGTCGCGGGTCAAGGTGCCTGCAAAGCCACTGCCCTCGCCCAGTGTCAATTGACAGCGCACGGCATTGGGCAGAGAGAAGCGGTTCGCCGCCAAAGGCGCTGCGCCCGTGGCGCCACCGATCTGGGTCTGCTTGCTCTGCGTCAGGTCGCCAGAGGACTGGCAGTTGCTCATCGAGCCGCCGCGGAAACAGTAGACCTGCCAGCGCTCCACCCCTTTCAAGGCAGTCAGCGTGCCCGGCTCGCGCCCCTGCAACTGGTAGGAGCTCAGCCAGTATTTCTGCAACTCGCCCACCTTGGTCGTCACGGGGCTGGCCCAGCGGAACAAGCGATTGCGCTGCACATACCAGACCACCACCTGCACGCCCTCGTTGATGCGGCGGGTCACCCGCAAGTGGGCACCATCGAACTGCATGCCATCCACGATCTGCAGGTCCATGACCTGGGCCATGTCCGCCTCGAACTGGGTGATGACCGACTGCACGCGCAGCGTCTGCTTGAGGTTGTCGTCAGCCACCTGGCGGGCCGTGCTGATGCCGTCCATGCCCTTCCAAGCCGTGGCGGCCAGCACCGCCAGGATCAGCAGCGACACCAGCACCTCGATCAGCGTGAAACCTAGCTGAACACGCTGAGGGCGCGTGGTGGTGAACGTGTGCGGCATGGCAGACATCAGAAGCGCGGCAGCACCGTGGACAGCTTGACGATGGGTTGCTGCGCCTCGTCCATCACCTGTGCATCGACCCGGCGGAAATTGGCGTTGGGCGTAGGGCGCACCGTCATGTGGCCGGGAAAGGTCCGACCCAACTGCTGGCAGCTGAAGTCGCTGTCGCCCACAGGCGGGTAGATCTTGCCCAGCTTGAGCGCGGTGATCTGGTTTTCGGCGCACCACTGGGCCAGGGTCAGGTCGGACATGCGCTGGGCATTGAGTGTCAGGCCGCCTGCCGCCTTGATGCCGGCCGACAAGGTGATGGCCACGATCGCCAGCGCCACGAGCACCTCGATCAGGGTCATGCCAGACGAGGGGGCGCAAAGGGCTTCAAGGCGTGGGCGCACTGGCCACCTCCCCCGCCACATCGGTGTCGTCCTGGTTCTCATTGCCTGTCACGACGGCAAAGGGGCTGAGCCCATCCGTGCCCACGATGATCTGCTTGTCTTCCACACGCAGGATGACGCTTTGGGCGCCAATCACAGGCTCGGGGCCCAGCACGATGCTTTTGCCGCCCACCACCTCGGCCTTGACGTCTGACTCGAGCCATTTCAAGGGTGGCATCAGGGCCGGCGGCAAACCGAGGAACTGGTAGTCGGCGTCCGGGCCGTTGGGCTGCGGCACCCACAGCACCGTCATGGCACCAGCACGCGCCTGTGTCCGGGCGGACTCCAGCAGCGCAATGAGGCGGGCTGCTTCGCGCTCCAGCCTGGTCGAAGAAGGATCAGGGATGGCAAAGCTCACCACCGCTGTGGTGATGGCGATCAGCGCCACGACCACCATCAGCTCCAGCAGCGTGAAGCCGCGGCTGCGACGTGGCTTATTGCCAGGAGCCGATATCGGCATCGCGGCCTTCACCACCGGCCTGGCCATCCGCACCGAAGCTGAACACATCGACGGCCCCCTTCACGCCGGGGTTGACGTACTGGTAGGGCCGGCCCCATGGGTCATTGGGAAGCTTTTCCAGATAGGGTTTCCAGTTCGGCGGGATCGGGCCCGTCGTGGGCTTGGTGACCAGCGCCTGCAAGCCCTGTTCAGCGGTTGGAAAGCGCTGGTTGTCGAGCTTGTAAAGCTTGAGCGCCTGCATCAGGTTGCTCACGTCGGTCTTGGCGGCCGTCACACGGGCGTCGTCGGCGCGGTCCAACACGTTGGGCACGATCAGGGCAGCCAGCAAGCCGATGATGACCAGCACGACCATCAGTTCGATCAGCGTGAAACCACGCTGCAAGGTCTTGACGGCCTCCCGGGCACGCTCAGGGGTACGCGCAATCATCTTCATGTTCATTTTCCGAAAACAAACTTAGCAATCAGACACCGCCAGCCCCACTTGGGTTCCCTGCCATGCAAGGCGGCGAGGGCGCCAGCATGCCCGAGGAGCCCCCATGGCCGATGCGGGATGAACCCGAGGTTCAAAGGCCACTTTCGGGCGTTGCGGTGTGTCGAACACCCATCATAATGGCCGGATCATGGCATCACGCATCTTTGCCCTCATCATTTGGGCCGCCGTCGCGGCGAGTCTGGCTTACTGGGGTCTGCGCTGGCTGGCGCGCCCCACTGGTGTGCCCGCCAACGCGACGTCCGTGTCGCTGGACAGCGGCGCCCAAGGTGATCTGCATCGCCTGTTGACCGGCCCGGTCAAAGCCTCCGCGCCCGTGCAAGACCCGTCCGCCGCTTCGGCGCTGGCCAGCCGGCTCAAGCTGCTGGGCGTGGTGGCGCCGCGCAAAGAAAACGACCCGGGTGGCGTGGCCCTGTTGTCGATCGACGGCAAGCCGCCCAAGGCCATCCGCGTGGGTGGGGTCATCGACGGTGACATGGTATTGAAGTCCCTGACCCAGCGTGGCGCCACCATCGGCCCGACCGACGGCCCGGCCCTCACCACGCTGGATCTGCCCCTGCTGCCGCCCCCTGCCACCGGAGCCTTGCCGCCCATCAGTGGCGTGAGCACATCGGACAACAGCCTGACGCATGCGCCGGGTGGCGTGCCCCAGCAAGCCGCCATGGGCAGCCTCAGTGCGCCGGAAGGCGGGATGGCGCCGCCACCGAACGGCATGGCCAATGGCAGCCCAAATGGCGGCCCCAACGGAGACCCCAATGGCAGGCCACCGGCACGCGGCATGCGCCCTGGCCAGATCCGCTAAGCGGCCTTTCTTGGCGCCGCTGCCTCAGCGGCCCCGCCTCAGCGCAGGAACAGCCGGTACACCGGGTTGCGGGTTTCGTCCACGTAGATATAACCCAGCTTGTCCAGGAAAGGCTTGATCGACTTGGTCTCGGCCTTGGGCACCTGCAGGCCCACGAGGATGCGCCCGTAGTCAGCTCCCTGGTTGCGGTAATGAAACAGGCTGATGTTCCAGCCCGGCGGCAGGCTGGTCAGAAAGGTCATCAAGGCACCCGGGCGCTCCGGGAAGATGAAGCTGTAGAGACGCTCGCCCTCGGCCAGCGCAGAGCGACCACCCACCATATGGCGGATGTGCGTCTTGGCCAGTTCGTCTTGCGTGAGGTCCACGGTCTGGAAACCCTGCTTCTCGAAGGACTTGGCCAGCTTCTTGGACTCACCCTTCTCGCTGATGGTCAGGCCCACGAACACATGCGCCTGCTTTTCGTCGGAAATGCGGTAGTTGAACTCGGTCACGCTGCGCGGCCCGACGGTCTCGCAAAAGCGCTTGAAGGAGCCACGCTCCTCGGGGATCGTCACCGCCAGCAGGGCTTCGCGCTGCTCGCCCACCTCGGCCCGCTCGGCCACAAAGCGCAGGCGGTCGAAGTTCATGTTGGCACCACAGTTGATGGCGACATAGGTCTTGCCCTTGCCGCCATGGCGATCGACATACTGCTTGACCGCCGCCACGCCCTGGGCGCCGGCCGGCTCCACGATGGAGCGGGTGTCCTGGTAGATGTCCTTGATGGCCGCGCAGACCTCGTCGGTGCTGACCACCACGAAATCATCGACCAGGGCCTTGGTCAGGCGCATGGTCTCCTCGCCCACCAGCTTGACGGCCGTGCCATCCGAGAACAGCCCCACGTCTGACAGCGTGACGCGCTTGCCAGCCTTGACCGAGCGCACCATGGCGTCCGAGTCGGCCATCTGCACGCCGATGACCTTGATCTCCGGACGCACGGCCTTGATGTAGGCCGCCACTCCGCTGATCAGGCCGCCACCGCCGATGGCCACGAAGACCGCGTCGATCGGGCCGCTGTGCTGGCGCAGGATCTCCATGGCCACGGTACCCTGGCCTGCGATCACGTCCGGGTCATCGAAAGGGTGCACGAAGGTCATGCCCTTCTTGCGCTCCAGCTCCTTGGCATGCAGGGCCGAGTCCGAGTAGCTCTCGCCATGCAGCACGATCTGCACGTTCTCGCCACCGAAATGGCGAACGGCATCGATCTTGACCTGCGGCGTGGTGGTCGGCATCACGATGGTGGCCTGGCAGCCGAGACGGCGCGCGCCCATGGCCACGCCTTGCGCATGGTTGCCGGCCGACGCGCAGATCACGCCCTTGGCCAGTTGTGCGCGACTCAGTTGCGCCATCTTGTTGTAGGCCCCGCGCAGCTTGAAGCTGAACACGGGCTGCTTGTCTTCGCGCTTGAGGAAGACCTGGTTGTCCAGGCGACGCGACAGGCTGCGTGCCTCGTCCAGCGGGCTTTCAATGGCCACGTCGTAGACCCGGCTGGTCAGGATCTTCTGCAGGTAATCCTGGACGGTGAGAGGCGAGGTCTTGGTGGGGGCGGCCTTGCGCGCGGTGGGCATGAATGGGCTCCGTATCCGAAGTCTGTATCTGGAGCCCCAGAGTCTAGCTTGCCTGCCCCTTGCTCCCTGGGTCGTTCCCGGTGAGATGTGGTGGACGGCTGCGATCGCCCATCAACACTGTCAGGTAGTTGCGTTGACGGGTGCGCGCCCACTTCGTCCATGACGCCATCAGACCCGGCACGGCATGCAGGACCAGGGTGCGCAATGCGAAGGGCGCCATCACGGCCAATGGATACCAGGGGATGGTCGCCGGCAGGCCCAGCGCACGCATGCCTTCGGGCCCCACGAACCAGCGCACCAGGCTGAGGTGGCGGGCCTTGTTGAAGCGCCCGCGTACCGCCTTCCAGTTCGCATAGTGGCGATGCAGAGGCTCGTCCATCAAGGCGCGCCCCAGCAGCACACTGGTTTCGTCGGCCGGGGCCTGGCTCACCGTGTTCTGGTAGAGCACGGTCCGGCCGGTGTGTTCGTCATCACACAGCAGCCCGTCCTCCACCCCCATCAGCCAGCCGATGTAGCGCCACAGGTGCATCACCGCCTCGGACTCCCTGGCCGTGAGCCACACCCCCGTCGTCTTGAGCGACAAGAGTTGCACCACCGAGAAAGCCAGGTAGGTCGCCTGCATATCCACCTGGTTGACGGGCAGGCCCAACTCATCGGCATCCCACTGGGGGTTGCGACACAACTGGTGGCGCACCATCGCGTGCATGAGCCGCACACGCAGGGTCATTGTGAAGCCTTCGGCGCCGGGCGCCATGCCGCCATCCTCTGTGCAAGCGAGCCACCAGGCCGTGGTCTCGGCCACACGGCGCTGCGCCCCTTTGTGCAAAGAGCCCGTCATCACCAGCGTCTGGTTGATGCCCGACGCCTGGTAGCCGGCCATCAAGCCCGCGTCCCGCAGCACCATCATGCCGTGCAGGCCGGTGGCTTGCAGCACCCGCGCGCCCAGCCGCATCTTGTCGGCGTTCACCCACTCAGGCCAGCCCTGCGTACGCAGGATGAAGGCGCGCAGGGCCGCTGGGGTCTCGCCGTTCACGCTGGCCGGGTCCTTCAGGGCTCGCTCGAACTGCGGCCAGGTCTTGGCCATCCCGTTGGCCTGCATCCACGTCATCAACTCGTCGGCCAAAGGGTCGCCACGCCACAAGGCCTGGCCCAGGGCCTCCCACTGTGCAGCATCGGGATCTGGTCGCCCGCGAATCATGAGCCTCAGGCGACTGGACATGCGCCGCGAGGCTTCCACGTCCTTGCCATGGCGCCTGGGTGCAGGACGACCTTCGTGTTGATGCTGTACACCGTCCGCCGAAAACGACGTGCTCTGGCTGGTGGACAATGCGGCCTGGACTGGCGTTGAGCGGCTGGGCGTCATGCTGGTATTCGAAGAGGATCAATCTGACACCATCCTGAGGCCCATCACCTCCGTCGTCATTGACCGGCGAAGCCCGGCACCTGACCGCAAGCCCCCGGACAAACCATGAGCTCCTCGCTGTTGCCTGTACTGCCAGCATCGCCCACGTCGGACAGCATGGGCGTGCAAGCTGGTTTTGCCCGCCTGCTTCCTGACACGCTCGCCGCGCGCGGTTTGCCTTCACAAGCCATCTGGGCTGCACTGGGCCTGCCCCCCGATCAGGCGCCAGAAGGCACACGGGTACCCGTGGAGGCCCTGGGCAAGGCACTCACCTTGGCCCGCGATATGGTTGGGGACCCCTTGATCGTGCTGGAGGCGGCCCAGTCGGTTCGCCCCGCCCACCTGGGCAATCTGGGCTACGCCCTCATGAGCAGCACGCTGGGGCAGGATGGCCTGGCCATGTACGAGCGCTTCCAGACCTTGCTCTGCAATGAGCTGCTGTCCCACCACCGCATCAGCAAAGGGCTGATCCAGATCCAGCATGAACCCGTGGCGGCCGGCATGCTGCCGCGCAACGCGCTCTTCTGGTGGTTTCTCTTCGGCTCACGCCTGCACTTCGCGCGCTGGGTATCGGGGCGGGACCTGGTGCCGGTACGCATCGACATTCCCGCGCCTGCGCCCGCTCGGGCCGACGCCTTCGCCCGCTTCGTTGGGTGCACGGTGCGCTACGACACGCCGGACGCACGCGAACTGATGCCTGCCGAGTGGCTGCACTGGTTCAACCCCAACTCGGACCCCGCCCTTCACGCCCTGATGGAGGCGCGGACCGTGCGGCAGATGAGCAGCGAAGCCCGAACGGTGGAGGACGCGCTGCTCAGTCGGGTGCGCGTGGCGTTGGCGAGCAGCCTGAAGCAAGGTCTGGACGTGAGCCTGGATACGGTTTGCCGGGCTCTGGACCTGTCTCCCCGCCAACTGCAAAAACGTTTGCATGACCATGGCTTGAACTTCAAGGCCCTGATCGAGGAAGTTAGGCGTGAACGCGCCCTGCATCTGCTTCGGGACAGCAGCAAGAGCATTCTTGAGATCGCGCAGGACTGCGGTTACACCGAACTGAGCCCTTTCCACCGGGCCATCCGGCGCTGGACAGGACTGACGCCCGCCCAGGTCCGTCAACAGGCCCAGCAGGAAGCTCAGAGCACGTGATCAGCCCTCTCAGGCTTCGATAGCCCACGTACCGCTGAGCGCCTTTTGGCGACCAGGGACAGGCCCAATAAGCCCATCCCCATCAAGGCATGGCTTGCGGGCTCAGGGACCGTGGTGACACTCAGGGTACCGAAGTCGGTCAGACTGTCCAAGCCCGACTTACCCAGCGTGAGGAGGCCCAAGCCCTGGTTGAACGCGGCCCGCCCCTCGACGGTCATGTCAAGACCGGACAACGTGACGGCAGGAACATACTGGACGGGCGACATGCAATCCCAGACCGGGGCGGCGCTGCATGTGAACCAGGGCATCTGGCCTCCGCCCGACAGGGTCGCGGCCTGCCACAACGCAACATGGCTCAAGGTGCCCAAGCCATGGCCACCAATGAGGTTGGCGTAGACCGTTCGACTTGGCAGGTCGATGCTCATGTCCGTGACAGTCAATGAACCGCCACTGGACACGGATTTCAATGGAGGGAGCGTCAGCGTGAAGCCCCCTGAAAAGCCCAGGGATGTGGTCGCCCCCGTGACGTCGTCATAAACCAGCGAGGTCAGTGGCGCGGCCGCGTCAATCCGGGTGAAAAAGCCATCCGTGTCCTTCACGGGGCCCGCACTACCCGGCGCATAGGAGGTCATCACCGCCCTGATGATATCCAGCGAATTGGCCCAATCGCTACCGAAACTCAAGACGCCCACCATGCCGGAGGCGTTGTGCGGACTGTAGACAAGGTCGGCGGCACTGGCCGAACCAGCCACAAGCAGCACCGCTGCAGCGGCGGCACATTTTGCGAAATGCTTCATCTGCTCGACCCGCTTTGTTTATGTCGTCTGGGCGGAAATCGACCAGATCGGAGGAGAGCATATCGAATTGCGTTTTTCGGTCAATGGATAAAAGATGCCACGTGAGCCGAAGGCCCAGAAAAAAGCCCGTGGTGCGCGAGGCACGACGGGCTTGGCGGCGGAGAGGCTGTCTGTCAGCCCAGGCGCTCAACCCAATTGTTGAGCGCGCCGTTCATCACTTCCTCTGACGCAGACGCTGAATGGCGGCCAGCTGGGCCACCATGACGGCCAGTTCGCTCTGGGCCTTGGCCAGGTCCAGGTCGCCCTTGGCGTTGCTCACGGCCTCTTCGGCCAGGCGCTTGGCCTCATTGGCCTTGGCCTCGTCCAGGTCCTTGCCGCGCACGGCGGTGTCAGCCAAGACGGTCACGCAACCGGGTTGCACTTCGAGAATGCCGCCGGCCACGAAGACGAACTCTTCTTCCTTGTTGTCAGCGCGCTGGATCCGCACGGCGCCGGCCTTGATGCGCGTGATCAGCGGAGCGTGCTTGGGCAAAATGCCCAGCTCGCCCACTTCACCCGGCAAGGACACCAGCGTGGCTTCGCCAGAGAAGATCGACTCTTCGGCGGAGACAACGTCAACGTGAATGGTGGACATGGTGAGCCTTCCGGTTTAAGCCTTCTTGGCCTTTTCGAAAGCCTCGTCGATCGTACCAACCATATAGAAGGCTTGTTCGGGCAGCGCATCGCACTCGCCGTTGACGATCATCTTGAAGCCGCGGATGGTTTCCTTCAGCGGCACGTACTTGCCGGGCGAGCCGGTGAACACTTCGGCCACGTGGAAAGGCTGCGACAGGAAACGCTGGATCTTGCGAGCGCGGGCCACGATGAGCTTGTCTTCGGGCGCCAGTTCGTCCATACCCAGAATGGCGATGATGTCGCGCAGTTCCTTGTAGCGCTGCAGCGTGTTCTGCACGGCACGGGCCACGGTGTAGTGCTCTTCGCCGACCACGTGTGGGTCCAGCTGACGCGAGGTCGAGTCCAGCGGGTCCACGGCGGGGTAGATGCCCAGCGAAGCGATATCACGCGACAGCACCACAGTGGAGTCCAAGTGGGCGAAGGTGGTGGCAGGCGACGGGTCGGTCAAGTCATCCGCAGGGACGTACACGGCTTGGATCGACGTGATCGAACCCACCTTGGTCGAGGTGATGCGCTCTTGCAGACGGCCCATTTCTTCAGCCAGCGTGGGCTGGTAACCCACGGCGGACGGCATGCGACCCAGCAGCGCGGACACTTCGGTACCGGCCAGGGTGTAGCGGTAGATGTTGTCTACGAAGAACAGCACGTCACGGCCTTCGTCACGGAAGGACTCGGCGATTGTCAGGCCGGTCAGGGCCACGCGCAGACGGTTGCCGGGCGGCTCGTTCATCTGACCGTAAACCATGGCCACCTTGGAGTTGCCCAGGTTGTCCAGGTCCACGACCTTGGAGTCGGCCATTTCGTGATAAAAGTCGTTACCCTCGCGGGTACGCTCGCCCACACCAGCGAACACCGACAGACCCGAGTGAGCCTTGGCGATGTTGTTGATGAGTTCCATCATGTTCACGGTCTTGCCCACACCGGCGCCACCAAACAGACCCACCTTGCCGCCCTTGGCGAACGGGCAGATCAGGTCGATCACCTTGATGCCGGTTTCCAGCAGGTCTTGCGAGGGCGACAGTTCGTCGTACGCAGGGGCCTTGCGGTGGATGGGGGCGGTTTGAGTCGCGTCCACAGGGCCGCGCTCGTCGATGGGCGCGCCCAGCACGTCCATGATGCGGCCCAGGGTTGCTTGACCCACGGGCACGGTGATCTGGGCGTTGGTGTTGTACACCTGGTTGCCGCGGCGCAGGCCGTCGGAAGAACCCAGCGCGATGGTACGGACGATGCCGTCACCCAGCTGCTGTTGCACTTCCAGGGTCAGGGCGGAGCCATCCATCTTCAGGGCGTCGTACACCTTGGGCATCTGGTCGCGGGGGAATTCCACGTCCACCACGGCGCCGATACACTGAACGATCTTGCCTACTTGAGCAGTGTTCATGTTCATTTCCTAAAAAACAATTGAGTCTTAGTTGACCTTCGTGCCGGACAGCTCCGCGACGGCGTGCTTGGCGAATTCCTCATACAGCCAGCTCATGCGGGCCTCGTCTTGGCCGCCACCGATACCACCCAGAGCATAGGAAGCCTTGACCTTGCTCTGCTGCAGAATTGAGCCATTGGCGCCTTTGATCGTCACGATGCCTTCGACGTTGTCATTGCCGGCCATGAAGCCGAACATGATGGCGCTGAAGGCCGAACGCACGCGGAAACTGGTGACTTCAATGTCCATGGTCTGCTCGGAGGCAGGGTCCAACAGACTTTGAGCGGTCAGGCTGCGTTCTACAGTGGACTTCAGCGCATCGGCGTTGAACTTCATGTTGTCAGCCAACAACTTCTTGGCATCGTCGTTGAGCCAGATCGAGACTGATTTGGCCTTGTTCTGAACCACCACCGGCTGCGACGCCGAGACATCCGCGCGCGCCATGCGGGTTGAGCTGGACGCACAGGCGCCCAGAAGGGCCGCCAAGCTCAAAGCCACCATCAATCGCACAAACCGAACCATCACATTTACTCCGTATGTATTCGCTGCCAATCAAACCGCGGCCGCACCGGCGACGATCTCGGACAGTTCCTTGGTGATCGCGGCCTGGCGGGTCTTGTTGTAGACCAGCTTGAGTTCCTTGATCACGTTGCCGGCGTTGTCGGTGGCAGCCTTCATGGCCACCATGCGCGCAGACTGTTCCGAAGCCATGTTCTCGGCCACGGCCTGGTAGACCAGCGCCTCGACATAACGGACCAGCAACTCGTCGATCACGACCTTGGCGTCCGGTTCGTAGATGTAGTCCCACTGGTGGGTCTGCTCGCCCTGGAACGCGCTGGCGTCCAGAGGCAGCAGTTGGTCGACCAGCGGCTCCTGCTTCATCGTGTTGATGAACTTGGTGTAGCACAGATAGACCGCATCCAGCTCGCCAGCCTGGTAGGCGTCCAGCAGCACCTTGACGGGGCCGATGAGCTTTTCCAGGTGGGGCGTGTCGCCCATGCCCACCACGCTCGACACCACATTGGCGCCGATGCGGTTGAAGAAGCCAGCAGCCTTGTTGCCGATGGTGACCACGTCCGCCTTCACGCCAGCGCCTTCGAGCTCCTTGAGCTTGTTGGTCACGGCGCGCAGCACGTTGGTGTTCAGACCACCGCACAGACCCTTGTCGGTGCTGACCACGACGAAGCCCACCTTCTTGCCGCCCTTGTTGGCGACCATGAAGGGGTGGACGTACTCGGTGTTGGCCTTGGCCAAGTTCGCAGCGATGTTGCGCACCTTGTCAGCGTAAGGGCGTGCCGCACGCATACGGTCCTGCGCCTTGCGCATCTTAGAAGCCGCGACCATTTCCATGGCTTTGGTGATCTTCTTGGTGTTCTCGACGCTTTTGATCTTGCCGCGTATTTCCTTGCCTGCTGCCATCAAAATCTCCTATTGGAAGAACCGCCCCCACCACACGCAACGCGGCGACCAAGCGGACGCCACGGATCCGGCTTTGCCGGTCCGTTGGCGGCGCCCCCTTGAGGGGGAGCGCCGAAGGCGCTTCGGGGGTGGTTCATGTTCAGGCGAAGGTCTTCTTGAACGCGACGATGGCCGATTGCAGTTCGGCTTCAGCGTCCTTGTCCAGGGCCTTCGAGGATTCGATCTTAGCGAGCAGCGCGGCGTGGCTGGTCTTCAGGAACTGGTGCAGGCCGGCTTCGAAGGCCAGAACCTTCTTGACGTCCACATCGTCCATGAAGCCCTTGTTCACGGCGAACAGCGTCGCGCCCATCAGGGAGATCGACAGCGGCGAGTACTGAGCCTGCTTGAGCAGTTCGGTCACGCGGGCGCCACGGTCCAGCTGCTTGCGGGTCGCGGCGTCCAGATCGGAGGCGAACTGCGCGAAAGCGGCCAGTTCACGGTACTGCGCCAGGTCGGTACGGATACCGCCGGACAGGCCCTTGATGATCTTGGTCTGGGCGGCGCCACCCACGCGGGACACCGAGATACCGGCGTTGATCGCAGGGCGGATACCAGCGTTGAACAGGCCTGTTTCCAGGAAGATCTGGCCGTCGGTGATCGAGATCACGTTGGTCGGCACGAAAGCGGACACGTCACCGGCTTGCGTTTCGATGATCGGCAGGGCCGTCAGCGAACCGGTCTTGCCCTTGACTTCGCCATTGGTGAAGGCTTCGACGTAGTCGGCGTTCACGCGGGCCGCACGTTCCAGCAGGCGCGAGTGGATGTAGAACACGTCGCCAGGGAAAGCTTCGCGGCCGGGAGGACGGCGCAGCAGCAGCGACACTTGGCGATAAGCCACGGCCTGCTTGGACAGGTCGTCATACACGATCAGGGCGTCTTGGCCACGATCGCGGAAGTACTCGCCCATGGCGCAGCCGGAGTAGGCCGACACGAACTGCATGGCAGCCGAGTCAGAGGCCGAAGCGGCCACCACGATGGTGTATTCCATGGCGCCAGCTTGCTCCAGAGCGCGCACGACGTTCTTGATCGACGAAGCCTTCTGACCGATGGCGACGTAGATACAGGTGACGCCCTGGCCCTTCTGGTTGATGATCGCATCGATGGCGACAGCGGTCTTGCCGGTCTGACGGTCACCGATGATCAGCTCGCGCTGGCCACGGCCAATAGGCACCATCGAGTCGATGGACTTCAGGCCGGTTTGCAGGGGCTGCGACACCGATTCACGGGCGATCACGCCAGGAGCGATCTTCTCGATGGGAGAAGACAGCTTGGCGTTGATCGGGCCCTTGCCATCGATCGGCTGACCCAGGGCGTTGACCACGCGGCCGACGAGTTCGGGGCCGACGGGCACTTCCAGAATGCGGCCGGTCGTCTTGACCACGTCGCCTTCGGAGATGTGCTCGTACTCACCCAGAATCACGGCGCCGACGGAGTCGCGCTCGAGGTTCAGCGCCAGACCGAAGGTGGGGACACCAGCGGCGTTGGCGGGGAATTCCAACATTTCGCCTTGCATCGCATCGGACAGGCCGTGCACGCGAACGATACCGTCGGTCACGGAGATGACGGTACCTTGGTTGCGAATGTCGGCAGCCGCGCCGAGACCCTCGATGCGGCTCTTGATCAGTTCGGAAATTTCTGCGGGATTCAGTTGCATTGCTTTGCTCCCAGTCTGGTCAAGGGCTGCACGGAGGCACACCTCGTTGACAACGACCGTCGGCTGACAGGACCAGCCTCCGGCACGGTTTGAGCGACTGTTGGTTTGCGTCGATAGGCATCCGTGGTTGAAGATCTCAAGCCACTAGGCTCGACTTCATGCGCTCCAGGCGGGCCTTGACGGAAGTGTCCAGCACTTCGTCACCCACCACGACGCGCACGCCGCCGATCAGTTCGGGTTCGAGTTCGACCTTGGCTTCCAGCTTGCGACCGAAACGCTTCTCCAGCGGGCCCAGGATGTCGGCCAGTTGGCCGGCATCGATGGGGTAGGCGCTGTAGATGTGTGCCTCGGACACGCCCTGGCGAGCCTGGACCAGCGTCTGAAACTGTTCTGCCATTTGGGGCAGTGCAGCCAGACGACCGTTCTCCAGCACGGTACGCAAGAAGTTGGCCATAGCCGGCGCCGGCGAGACCTTGGCAGCAGCCACCAGCACGTCGAACACCTGGCTCTGCGTGACCTTGGGGTTGTCGGCCAGGACCTTGAGTTGCGGATCGGCGGCGACAGCACCCAGGGCAGCCAGTTGGCTGACCCAGGCACTGGCCTCGGCTTGCTGCGCTGCCTTGAAGAGGGCCTCTGCGTAGGGGCGTGCGATGGTGGCAAGCTCGGCCATGATCACAGCTCCGTCTTCAGTCGGCTCAGCAGGTCGGCGTGGACCTGGGCGTTGACCTCACGGCGCAGAATCTGCTCTGCGCCCTTGACGGCCAGCACAGCGACCTGCTCGCGCAGGGCCTCACGGGCTTGCACAACCAGTTGGTCAGCTTCGGCCTTGGCGTCAGCCAGGATCTTGGCGGCTTCGGCGCTGGCGCGAGCCTTGGCGTCATCCACCAGGACCAGGCCTTGCTTTTCAGCATCGGCCAGACGCTTGGCGATCTCTTCACGGGACTGAGACAGCTCCTGCTGCAGACGCTGCTGAGCAGACGCCGAGTCAGCCTTGGCCTTGTCAGCCGCAGCCAGACCCGCACGGATCTTCTCCGCACGCTCGTCCAGGGCCTTCGCCATCGGAGGCCACACGAACTTGGCCATCATGAAAGCGAAGATAAAGAACGCGGCAAGCTGCGCAAGGAATGTTGCGGTTAAGTTCACAGCTTGGACCTTTCTTGATACTCAGACAAACAACTCACACTCACCAGCCACTCCACGCCAAAAAAGGCGGGCGACGGCGAGGGGTGATTTGACTTGATTACTTCAGGAAGGTCGAAGTGGCGAACCAGAGGGACACACCGGTACCGATAATGAACGCGGCGTCGATCAGACCAGCCAGCAGGAACATCTTGGGTTGCAGGCCGTCGATCAGTTCGGGTTGACGTGCGCAAGCGTCCAGGAACTTGCCGCCCATCAGAGCGATACCGATACAGGCACCCAGGGCGCCCAGACCAATGATCAGACCACAAGCCAGAGCAACGCTACCAAACACTTCCATCATGCACTCCTAAAAAGGTGAAGAAAAAAAGAAACTACGAAGAAAATTGTGACGATCTGCCCGCCATCAGTGGGCGTCGTGCGCCTGACCGAGGTACACCAGGGTCAGCATCATGAAGATGAATGCCTGCAGGGGAATCACCAACACGTGGAACAGCGTCCAGGCCAGGCCCAGGACCACATGCACCACCCACAAGGCAGCGGTGGAGCCCGAAGCAGCCCAGGCGCCGCCCAGCATAGCGATCAGCATGAAGATCAGCTCGCCAGCGAACATGTTGCCGAACAACCGCATGCCGTGCGAGATGGTCTTGGCGGCGAACTCGATCATCTGCATCGAGAAGTTGACAAGGCCCATGACCACGGCCAGCAGCGGGTTCTTGCTGGAGCCGAACGGTGCAGACACCAGCTCGTGCGCCCAGCCGCCCACACCCTTGATCTTCAGGTTGTAGTACAGGCACAGCAGCAGCACGCTCACGGACAGGCCCATGGTGATGGACAGGTCGGCCGTGGCCACCGGGCGCATGTAGGCGTGATGCTTGTCATGGCCCATCACCTCATTGATCAGGCCCCAGCCACCGGGGAGCAGGTCGAGCGGGAGGAAGTCGACGGCGTTCATCAGGAAGACCCAGATGAACACGGTCAGCGCCACGGGCGCCACGAAACGGCGCGAAGCCTCGTTGTGCACCAGGGACTTGGCCTGGGTGTCGACCATTTCGAAGAGGATCTCGATGGCCGCCTGCAGACGGCCCGGCACGCCGGAGGTGGCCTTGCGGGTGACCGACCACAGGAACAGCACACCGAACAGACCCGTCACCACGGCCCAGAAGACCGAGTCATAGTGGATGACCGAGAAGTCCAGGATGCCCTTGTGCATCTGGTTTCCCCAGTTGGTCAGGTGGTGGTTGATGTACTCACCTGCACTGGGCGCGTGGTGTGCCACGGTTTCCGCGGCGGCTTGTGCTTCAGACATCGGCAACTCTCGCAAACTCAACTAGATCTTTTTTCGCGGCGCCGCTGAACCAGCAGCACCACACCAAATACTTTCAAGCACAACACCAGGGTCACCAACATGGCCAGCCAGTTCAATGGCTTGATCCACACTGGCGCCAGCACGAGCATCGCACCGGTCAGCCCCAATTTGAGGACCTCCCAAAACAGAAGACCCCCAACGCTGCGCCCGGCACGCCCCAGAACCCCTCTGGCCATCAGCACATTGGGGACCACCGCCACCGCACCGCCATACAAAGCGGACACAGCAGCATTCGGGCCATGCGACAAGGCACCCCACACCAGCGCGACAAGCACCCCGAGCGCCGCCTGAGCAGCGATCAATTGCCATATAGACAGGGAGGGGTGCCGGGCAAAAAGGGCTTGCGCCTCTTCTCGCGTCAGCGGCCGGACAGGGGGATCGTCGTCTTCGGACCAGTCGGAATCGTCAAATGGCATGGGTTCGCGTGAACTTCGCATGAACTGACAGCGCCGACGACACACATCACTGGCACAAAAACGCCGACCCTGGCGTCGGCAAAACCTAAAGATTATACGCGCTTACCCGGACGCAGTCCAAGCCCTAGTTCCACAGTCGTTTGAAACACCCCTCAGCCATGGGTGGAATAGGGCCGCTTTGAGTCGCCCATGAGCCACAAACAAGCCACAACCTAGTATTCCCCCTAGCGTTATATACCCCCCATATAGGGGTCCCACTGGGACAAGCCCGGTGTTGCTCCCCCGTGAGCATGGGCATCCTTAGTAACAAAGTTGCTAATTGCCCTCGAGATGCCCTGGAGACAAGTCTCGCCCCGCCAAGTCGGGTGGGTTGGGGCTTGTTTTTCTTAAAGCAAGTGCTTTGGAGCGTGGAGTTCAGTATGTCGTCAGCGCCGAATCAGGAAAAAACCTACACCTTCTACCGGCCCATCAAGTCGGTGACCGTGTCCGACATCAAGCAGATGTATGACCTGTATTCGTCTTACTATGAAAACACCTCGCTGGACATCTTCCTCAACGACCTGAGCAAGAAGACAGGCGTCATCCTGGTGACCCGCAAGTCCGACGGCAAGGTCGTGGGCTTTTCGACCCAGGTCGTGATGACGCTCAAGATCGACGGCAAGCTCGTGCGCGGCGTCTTCAGCGGCGACACCATCATCGAGCCGCGCTACTGGGGCAACAACAAGCTGGGCGTGGTGTTCTACCGTTTCCTGTTCAAGATCCGCCTTCGCCACCCCATCACCCCCTTCTACTGGTTCCTCATCTCCAAGGGTTACAAGACCTATATGTTGATGACGAACAACTGCTACAAGTACTACCCCAGCGTCAACGGCAACTCCGAAGAGCACAAGCGCATCACCCAGGCTTACTGCGAGCAACTCTTCCCCGAATCCTTTGACAAGGACAAGATGCTGCTGGACTTTGGCGAGCGCTATGTGCGCCTGAAGGAGGCCGTGGCCGAGATCACGCCCGAGCTGGCCGCGGCCAACCCCAAGATCGCCTACTTCGAGAAGATGAACCCGACGTGGCGACGTGGCACCGAATTGCCCTGCCTGGGTTCGCTGGACTTCCACAGCGCGCTGATTTCCTTCTATGCTCGCCCCATGAAGTGGATCCAGAAATACATCTTGCGCAACTACAAGCCCGAAGGGCTGGAGCTGGCCAAGCAGTTGGAAGCCGAACGGGTGGCCGCGTCCGCCAGTGACGCGCTGGGACGCAGCAAGGGATGAGCGTAGGTACCACACTAGGCCACCACCTCCTCCGATTGTTGGTCGCCCCCGGGCGGCGTCGCTTTGAACAGCACCTTGGTGAGCTGGAGTCCGTCCAGCGCGCCAGGCTGGCTCGTTGGCTGTCTGCCGTTTCCCGCTCTCCTGAAGGACAACGCCGCGGCATTCGCGCAGATTGGTCCTGGGAGGAGTTCGTTCGCCAGGTTCCCGTCTCCGAGTACCACAGCTATGCCGAGGTGATCACGGCGCAGCGTGAGCGCAAGCAGTCGCTGCTGATCGACTCGCCGGTGATGCGCTACCAGCCCACCAGCGGCTCGACCTCGGGCGTCAAGTGGGTGCCCTACACCAAGATGTTCCTGGACGAACTCGACCAGGTGATCACGGCCTGGGTGGGCGACCTCTATCGCCAGTTCCCTGGGCAGGGCACCGGCACGCACTACTGGTCGCTGTCGTGGATCCCCACGGAGATGCGCAGCCAGACGGCGGGCGACATCAACGACGACATGAAGATGCTGTCGTGGGGCAAGCGCCTGCTGGCCTACCTGACTCAGGCCGCGCCGCAAGACATCGCCCTGGCCGAGACATCCGACGACTCGCTGTTTGCCACCATCGCCTATCTGGCCGCAGACGAAACACTGGGCTTCATCTCGGTGTGGAGCCCGACCTTCGGCCTGGGGCTGCTGGAGCAGATGTCGATCTGGCGCAAGGACCTCGCCGAGGCACTGGATGCGGGCAACTGGGGTGCACGCAATGCGCGCATGGCCGGCCTGCCCTGCCCCAAGTCGGCGCGGGCTGCGCTGCTGCTGCAGGGCTGGGATGGTCAGCTCGATTCGGCCTTTTTCGCCAAGCTGTGGCCGCAGCTTGCCGTGCTCAGCGCCTGGGACACGGCCGCTGCCGCGCCCTGGGCCAAGAAGCTGCGCGGCCTGCTGCCGCACGCGTCGTTCCAGGGCAAGGGCCTGTGGGCAACCGAAGGCGTGGTCACCTTCCCTTTTGACGGCCGCTACCCGCTGGCCTACCTGAGCCATTTCTACGAGTTCGCCGATGCCCACGACGGCAAGATCTTCGCGCCCTGGCAATTGCGCGAAGGCCAGGAGGTCATCCCCATCATGACCACGGGCAGCGGTTTTGCGCGCTACCAGATGAGCGACGTGATCCGCGTCGACAAGCCGCTGGACCAGGTGCCCTGCTTCACTTTCCTGGGCCGCAATGACGGCGTCGACCTCGTGGGCGAGAAGACCAGCGCCACAACCGCACAGATGGTGCAGGACCAGCTGCATCTGAATGGTGCCATGCCCATCACCCTGCTGGCCCTGGACGAGGCTCGCAACCGCACACCGGGTTATGTGCTGCTGGTCGAGTGCGCGCCAGAAGCCGCGCGCGAGCCTTTGCAGCAGTCGCTGGCGGGCCAGGTCGAGAAGGCCTTGCAGGGCAACTTCCACTACAAGCTGGCGCGTGAACTCGGCCAGCTGCAGCACGCGGCCTGCATCGCCTTGCCGCAGATGCGCGCCATCTACCTCGACCAGTGTCGCGAACGAGGCATGATTGAGGGCAATATCAAGATCGAACCGCTGCGACACTGGCGCGGTGCCGTACCAGCCGTGTTGCGACAGTCGCTGGACAGCTAGCAGATCGGCTCCAGCATCCACCCACTTCTGGATCACACATTCACCATGGCCATCACCGTACGACAGGGCTCACCCGCCGACAACGCCAAGATGCAGGATCTGATCACCAAGATCACGATGCCAGGTGTGGCGCAGATGTGCTTCCAACGCGCGCCAGATTTCTTCGTCGGTGCCAAGGTCATCGGCGAAGAGTTCGTGCTCACGGTGGCCGACGACGACGAGCGCCCCGATGTGCTGGCCGGCCTGACGGTGATCTCGGGCCGCGACCTGTACATCAGCGGCAAGAAGCGCCGCGTGTACTACTCGGGCGACACGCGCGTGGACCCGTTCTACCGCCGCCGAGGGATCGCGTCCAACCTGTTCATCGAGCAGAAGAAGTACCGCTCCACCGAGGATCTGCTGCAAGGCATCGTGCTCAAGGAGAACACCGCTCCGCTGGATGCCGCCGCCAACGCGGCCGATGGCGTGCTGTTTCGCTACTGGATCAGCCACGCCATCGAGACCAGCTTCATCTTCACGCGCAAGATCACGCCGCGCATTCCTTCGGGTGTGCAGATGCGCGCGGCCACGGCCTCGGACGTGCCGGCCATGCAGGCCTTCTTCGACCGCGAGGCACCGCGCCGCAATGGCTACCCGGTTTATGACTTCGAGAAGCTGCTGGCGGGTGACCCGTATTACGCAGGCCTGAACATCGGCGACTTCGTGCTGGCCACGCGCAATGGCCAGATCATCGGGATGGTTGCGGGCTGGAACCAAAAAGCCTACAAGCAGACGCGCATCGTGGGCTTCAAGCCCATCGTGAAGGTGCTGCGCCCGCTCTACAACCTGTACGTGGGCATCGTGGGAGGCTTCAAGCTGCCTCCGGTTGGTGGCGTGCTGAACTACCTGACGCTGTCCAACATCCTGGTCGCCAACGACGACACGGCCGTGCTGCAAGGCCTGATCGATTACGTGATGGCCAACCAGGGCCAGAAGTTCGATGCGCTGGCCACGGCCTTCACCGCAGGCGACCCGCTGGAAAGCGTGCCGCGCGGCTACAAGCGCCAGAAGCTGTTCTCCAGCCACTTCTGGCTGAGCTATGGCGATGACCCCCGGCCAGGTATCGATGATCGGCCCTTGTATGTGGAGTTGGGCCGACTCTGATTTTTATGCCGCCTTGGCTTGTGGCTCCGGCGCCGGCATCTGTTCGGCTTCGGCCACCATGCGCTCGAACGTCTGATCCAGCCGGCGCAGGAAATCGTCGACGTCCTCCACGGAGGACTCCGACAACTGCCATGACAGCGGGATGAAGAGCTTGCCGTCGGTCTCGACCAGGGCTGGCAGCAGCGCGATGCTCGCCACGCTCGGCATGAACTGGTCGATGCGCACGGCCACGTCAGGCGGGTTGATGACCGAGCTCACGTCGCCAATGCTCGTGGCGTGCCCGCTGATCTTGGGGAAACGGTCCTTGCGCTTCATCTGCACGCCCACATAGCCCACCAGCGTGCGGCCCAGCCAGGGCAGCATCTCTTCCATGAGGTAGACCCAGCACATCTCGCGGCGGTTGAATCGCGAAATGCCCTCCTTCATCAAGGCGTCCACCGAGCGCACGCGGTCCACCAAGGCCTTCTTGGGGTCCTGCTCGATCACGAGGAAGGCGCCCACGTGGTTGCCCCACAAAGGCCCATGCCCGGCCGACTTGGGGTAGTAGCGCCGCAGGTTCACCGAGATGCGGATCACGGCCGCGGCCTTGGGGTCATCGGGCGCCTGCTCCAGGAAGGTCTGCGCGATGGCAGCGACCTGGAAGGTGTTGACCGTCACGCCCAGCTTGCGCGCCGCCTGCCTCATGGCCTTGGTGCCAGTGGACACGGTGTGGTGGCGCAGGCCCGTGGTCGAAAAGTTGGGGCTGTGCTGGCGCGGGATCTGCTGGATATGCAGGCTCTTGAGCCGCTTGGACTCGCGGGCCTTGTACTGCTTGGCGCGCCACAGCTTGATGGGCCACTGCCACCAGTGCTCCGGCGCGATCGAGCCGATCATCGAGGGCGCCTCGATGGGCATGGGCTCCATCGGCATGCCATTGAGCCCGCGCACGATCTGGTTGACCAGGTTGAGCATGGTCATGCCGTCGCCAAAGATGTGCGGCACCGCGAACAGGATCACCGCACGCTGCGGATGCGGCACGAAGCGCACACGCATGCCGATGCCCCGCTCGATGGGCACGACCTCGTTGAGCATGCGCCGGTGCCAGGCCTCCAGCGCAACGGGGTCGTCCACGTTGATGTGGCTGTCGACCTGGTAGGCCAGATCGAAGAGCTGATCGACCACGTGGTCGTCGGGCAGGATGCGGAAGTGGTAACGGTGCGGCCCGGCCTCGATGATGGCGCGCAGCTTGGGATAAATGGTCACCAGCTGGCGCAACACCCTCCGGACCAAGGCTTCGTCCAGCGGCGCGTTGAAGCGCAGGACGTAGGGCTGCATCACGCCGGCAGCCAGCCCCTCGACGGCCGCATAGCCGAATTCGGTGCGATTGAGGGGAACGATGTCGTCGGTGATGGATGCCATGCGTTTGATGTTGCCAGAAGCCGCCAGCGCGCGGGCTCATGGCTTGTGCGGATGCCCCCTGAATCAGGGCGCTGAGCTGGCTCAGATAGCGCGCGCCGGCGTCTGCCTACAATGCCAGGATGACTGCCGCCACCGCCCCCTCCGACATCGCCCTGCCCCCACTGGCCAACGACCGCTTCCTGCGGGCCTGCCTGCGCCTGCCCACGGACTGCACGCCCGTGTGGCTCATGCGCCAGGCCGGGCGCTACCTGCCCGAGTACCGCGCCACGCGCGACAAGGCCGGCAGCTTCATGGGCTTGGCCACCAACCCCGAGCTGGCCTGCGAGGTGACCCTGCAGCCGCTGGACCGCTATGCGCTCGACGCGGCCATTCTTTTCAGCGACATCCTCACCGTGCCCGATGCCATGGGCCTGGGCCTGAGCTTCGCGACCGGTGAAGGCCCGCGCTTTGCCCACCCCGTGCGCGACGAAGCCGCTGTCGAGAAGCTGGCCGTGCCCGACATGGACAAGCTGCGTTATGTGTTCGACGCCGTCTCGACCATCCGCAAGGCCTTGTCCGACGATCAAGGCGTGGGCCGCGTGCCCTTGATCGGCTTCTCGGGCAGCCCCTGGACGCTGGCCTGCTACATGGTCGAAGGCGCGGGCTCGGACGACTACCGCCTCGTCAAGACCATGATGTACCAGCGCCCGGACCTCATGCACCGCATCCTGCAGGTCAATGCCGACGCGGTGGCGCGCTACCTCAACACCCAGATCGAAGCCGGCGCGCAAGCCGTGATGGTGTTCGACTCCTGGGGCGGCGTGCTGGCCGATGGCGCCTTCCAGCAGTTCAGTCTGGCCTACACGAAGCGCGTGCTCAGTCAGCTGAGGAAAACCCATGAGGGCTTGCGCATCCCCCACATCGTGTTCACCAAGGGCGGCGGCATCTGGCTCGACGAGATCGCCGACAGTGGCTGCGATGTCGTCGGTCTGGACTGGACCATGAACCTGGGCAAGGCGCGCGCCATGGTGGGCGACCGGGTCGCACTGCAAGGCAACCTCGACCCGAACGTGCTCTTCGCTCAGCCGGATCAGGTATGCGCTGAGGTCATCAAGACCCTGGACAGCTTCGGCAAGCCTGGCCCCCACACGGGCCATGTCTTCAACCTGGGACACGGCATCAGCCAGTTCACGCCGGCCGAGAACGTCAGCGTGCTGGTGGACACGGTGCACGCGTACAGCCGCCAACAGCGCGGCGGCTGAGGGTCGGTCAGCGCCACCGAACTCAGCGGCGCTCGACCACCATGGGCAGCAGTTGCAAGGCCGTCTTGGCCTGCTCGGCCGCGGCCAGCGCCTCGCTGCGAGAACCGTACGGCCCGATCTGCAGCTTGAAGTAAGACGCCTCATGGAAGACCGCCAGCATGGGCAGCAAGGCGCCCAGCTCGGCTGCGACCTTCTGCTGCAAGCGGTCGACCCCATCGCGCTTGCCAAGCGCAGCCAGCTGCACCCAGAAGCCCTTGGAGTCCGGTGTGTAGGCCCTGGCCTGCCCTTCCTTGATGGCCGCGTCGGGATTGAGCTCTGCCTTGGCCACGCCGCTGTCGAGCGTGCTTACCTCCACGGCCGCAGGTGCTTTCACCCCCTTGGCGACCACCGACATGATCGGGTCGTCACCCAGCTCGGTTGATGTGCCGGGCGCCGACGTGGGTGAAGCAGAGGCCACCCTCTCGGCATCAGGGTCCATGATGGTGCCGCGACGCCAGGCGCCGGTGCGGATGTCATCGAAGGTCAGACGCTCGATCTCGACCTGGGCACTGCCCGTGGCCACGATGCCCAGCTTAATGGCAGCGGCGTAGCTCAGGTCCATCACCCGGTTGGAGTGGAAGGGCCCGCGGTCGTTGATGCGCACGATGGTCTCCTTGCCATTGGCGAGGTTGCGCACCCGTGCATAGCTGGGAATGGGCAAGGTCTTGTGGGCGGCCGTCAAGCCGTACATGCTGAACATCTCACCGCTGGCCGTGCGCCGGCCATGGAACTTGGTGCCGTACCAGGAGGCTAGGCCACGCTCCTTCCAGGTGACGTCGGATGCCACCGGCTCGTAGGACTGGCCCAGCACCGAGTAAGGCTTGTTGGGGCCGCCCTGCCTGATGGGCTCGACCTGCGGCACGGGGTCAGGCAAGCTGGCCAGATTGGGCGGCGCATCGCTGGGCGGGCCGTCCTTGTCGGGGTTGCGCACGCCTGGCTCGGTGGGCCTTGTCACCGGCGCCGAGGCGCGGGGCCCACTGGGGGATGGCCCCGACGCACACCCCGCCATCAGCATGACGACCAGCACAGCGGACAAGGCCGCAGCCGAGGCCCGGGACGACGAAGGCAAAAGCAATGCGCGGCGTGACATGGACGGCACCATAACCGATCCCAGGCGCGGTGTGCACACGGTAAGCCCCTGAGCATTTGGACAACGCATGCATTGCGCATCGCGGCACAATGTACATCTGTAACTGACATCTCCGCCCGCCAGCCCCCTCATCATGTCCAAGCCCCTGGAACACGCTTTCGACCACCCCTTCGAGCGCGGCATGCGCAACCGCCGTGCCGCCCTGGGCGACGCCTGGGTCGACAAATCGGTGGCCAAGGCCAACGCCTTCAATGCCGAGTTCCAGCATTTCATCACCGACTACGCCTGGCATGGGGTCTGGGGCCGCCCGGGCCTGGACTGGAAGACCCGCCGCATCATCGTGATGGCCGTGACCTGCGCCCTCGGTCGCTGGGACGAGTTCGAGATCCACATGCGCGGCTCGCTCACGCCCGGCAACGCCCACACGCTGACACCCGAAGAGGTGCGCGAAGCCCTGATCCAGATCGCCATCTATGCGGGCGTGCCGGCCGCCAACACCGGCTTTGCCAAGGCCCTGGGCATCATGCGCGAGCTGGGTATCGAGCCCCCGCCGCATCCGGCCGACCAGTCCTGGCACCCTGGCGTAGGCCGCTCTGTCTTCACCAGCACCCGCCCCAAGCTGCATGCCACCGTGCGCGAGGCCCGGCATGGCCAGGCCGCCCACACCATCGTGCTCAGCCATGCCCTGGGGCAAGACGGTTCGATGTGGGACCTGGTGGCCAACGAGCTGGCCGCCACCTGCCGCGTCATCTGCCCTGACACGCGCGGCCATGGCCGCTCGCAGACACCGTCCGAGCCGCTGACCATGACCGAGCTGGCCGCCGACGCCGCACGCCTCATCGACGAAGTGGCCGATGGCGAACCGGTGATCTGGGTGGGTCTGTCGATGGGCGGCATGATCGGCCAGGAGCTGGCCATCCGCCACCCCGACAAGGTCAAGGCCCTGGTGCTGGCCAACACGACCAGCGCCTATACACCGGCCGGGCGCGAGGCCATCGGTCAGCGCATCGAAACGGTCGAATCCCATGGCCTGGGCGCGATCAGCACGACCACGATGGCGCGCTTTTTCAGCGAAGCCTTCCGCCAGTCACAGGCAGCCACCGTGGCCCGCCATCAGCGCCTGCTGGAAGCCACCGACCCCGAAGGCTACATCGCCTGCGCCGCCGCCCTGTGCGACGCCGACACCTCGGGCAAGCTCGGCCAGATCCGCGTCCCCACCCTGGTGATCGCCTCCAGCCACGATGAGGGCACGCCCGTGGACATGGCGCTCTCGTTGGCGCGCAGCATCCATGGCTCGCAGATGGTCACGCTGCAAGGCTGCGCGCACCTGAGCGCCGTGGAGCAGCCGCAGGCCTTTGCCGAAGTGCTGGGTGAGTTCGTGGCCAGCATCTGACCGATCTATAAGGCACCCACTAATGACAAAACCCCGCCAAGCAGGACGCTTCGCGGGGTTTCTTGTTCAGGCCAGCCTGAGCCAGCCCTTGTTTCATTTGTCTCTTCTACTCAATACAACAGCAATCAAGCAGCGCGACGACGTGCAACGGCTGCCACACCGACCAGGCCCAGGCCCATCAGGGCAAAGGTTTCAGGTTCGGGGATGGCAGGGGTGCCAGCCAGCGTGCCGATGAAGTGCACGTCGGTGGTCAGCCCAAAGGGCGCGTTGTAGGGGCTACCCACATTGCCCAGGTCGAGCATGGGCACGGTGCCTGCCTTGGCAAAAGCCGCAGCGGTCACGCCGGAACCCGTGATCGTCAACACCGAGGTGGTGCCTCGAGCGAACTTGTTGGAAGCGAAATCGATGTTCCAGGGGTAGATGTAGCCCGCATCCTTGATCTGCGGCAGCAGCCAGTTGTAGCCCGAACCAGCCACCAGACCCGTACCGCTCACGCTCTTGAGCGTGCCGTTCGGGCCAGCCAGCCACAGAGCCTCAACGAATGTGCCCGCCGAGGTCTTGGCAGGGAACGTGTTGTTGTTCTGGGTCAGGGTCAACTGCACGCCACCCGAGATGTCTGCAATGGTCAGCGAGGCCACCGAGTAGCTCAGTGTCTTCGTGTCCAGCAGATCCAGCACGGTGGACGTGTCAAAGAACGTCTTGAAGTCATAGGAATAGCTGGCAGCCCAGCTGGCCGACGACGCCAGACTGAGTGCAGCAATGCCGGCGGCCACAGCCGTTCGGCGCACTAGTTTCATCATGGAATCTCCTCTCTTGGCGGTGGACGTTGAGAACAGTCCACATCCATATACGGCGCGAAATGTGTGACTTTTTACCCAACGTTAGCTGATCGTAGAGATTTAATGCGACGCGTCAAAGAGGGGTTCCCCGGCCCCTTAGTCGAGGGGGCGGCAGCCGTCAATGCCGCATGGCGACAAAGCGCATGGCCCTCGGTGACAAGGGGGCCGCTTGCTCTATGCTTGCCGGCTTGATCGCCCCGTCTGCCTGCGCAGGCCTCGTTTTCGTCCGTCCCAGATGTCGTCCCACGCTGCCCACGCCGCCCCGCCCACGATGAACCCGGCCCAGATGGCCGCCGTGCAGCACCTGGACAGCCCCTGCCTTGTCCTGGCCGGGGCCGGCTCGGGCAAGACACGCGTGATCACCCACAAGATCGCCCGCCTGCTGCAACCCGGCCCGGGGGCGGATTTGGCCCCCTCGCAGATCGGCGCCATCACCTTCACCAACAAGGCCGCCGCCGAAATGCGCGACCGGGTCAAGGCATTGATCGGCGCCAAGGCCGCCGGCAAGCTGCTGGTCTGCACCTTCCACTCGCTGGGCGTGCGCCTGCTGCGCGAGGATGGCGAGTCCGTAGGCCTCAAGCCGCAGTTCTCCATCCTGGACGCCGACGACGTCACCAGCATCCTGCGCGACGCCGGTGCCACCACCGACGCCAAGCTGGCGCGCAGCTGGCAATGGCAGATCAGCCTGTGGAAGAACATGGGCTACACCAGCGGCCAGGTCATGTCCATCGTGAAGACGGACGATGAGCTGATCGCCGCCCGCATCATGAAGCTGTACGAAGAGCGCCTGCTGGCATACCAGGCCGTGGACTTCGACGACCTCATCAGCCTGCCGCTCAAGCTGCTGGCCGAGCATGGGCATGTGCGCGCCAAGTGGCAAAAGCAGCTGCGCCACGTGCTGGTCGACGAGTACCAGGACACCAACGCCACCCAATACGAGCTGCTCAAGCTGCTGGTGGGCCCGCAGGGCATCTTCACCGCCGTGGGCGACGACGACCAGTCCATCTACGGCTGGCGCGGCGCCACGCTGGACAACCTCAAGCGCCTGCCACAGGACTTTCCCAACCTCAAGGTGATCCCGCTGGAGCAGAACTACCGCTCCACCTCGGCCATCCTGCGCGCGGCCAACAACGTGATCGAGCGCAACCCCAAGCTCTTTCAGAAGACGCTGTGGTCGGACCTGGGCGAAGGCGCGCCCGTCAAGCTCATGGAGTGCGACAACGAGGAGCACGAGGCCGAGCGCGCCGTCTCGCACTTCGTGGCCCTGCGCATGAACCTGCTGGAAAACCACCCGGGCGACCCGAGCAGGACGGACTGGAACAACTTCGCCATCCTCTACCGCGCCAACCACCAGGCCCGCCCCATCGAGCAGGCCCTGCGCAAGGCCAACATCCCCTACAAGGTCTCGGGCGGCCAGAGCTTCTTCGACCGCGCCGAGATCAAGGACTTGTGCGCCTGGCTGCGCCTGCTGCTCAACAACGACGACGACCCGGCCTTCCTGCGCGCCGTGACCACGCCCAAGCGCGGCATCGGCCACCAGACCCTGGGTGCGCTGGGCGAGTTCGCCGCCAAATGGAAGGTCAGCCTCTTCGAGGCCCTCTTCGCCGACTCCCTGGCCGCCGCCCTGAGCGCCAAGGCCCTGGGCTCGCTGCACGAGTTCGGCCGCTACGTGAACGACTTCGAGTACAAGGCCCGCCAGACCTATGGCAGCGAGGATGCCAAGGTCATGCTGATGGAATGGCTCAAGGACATCGAGTACGAGAAGCATCTCTACGACAACGAAGAAAACGAGAAGGTGGCCGCCGCCCGCTGGACCAATGTGCTGGACTTCATAGACTGGGTGGCCAAGCGCTGCGGCGGCGACATCGAGGCTGACGGCGGCATGACCACGCAGACCGAGCGTCGAAGCGTGATCGAGGTCGCCCAGACGATTGCCTTGATCACCAGCCTGGCCGAGCGCGAAAACGACCAGAAGATGGTGACCCTGTCGACCCTGCACGCCTCCAAGGGCCTGGAGTGGCCTCATGTGGTGCTGGCCGGCGTCAACGAAGGTTCGCTGCCCTTCTCACGCGAGGAAGGCGAGATCTCGCCACAGCAGGTGGAGGAAGAGCGCCGACTCATGTACGTGGGCATCACGCGCGCCCGCCTGACACTGGCCGTCAGCGCCCTCAAGCGCCGCAAGAAGGGCCGCGAGTACGTGCAGGCCACACCCAGCCGCTTCATTGCCGAGATGAAGCTGGGCGAAGGCAACGGCCCTAAGGAAGACCCGCGCGAGAAACTCAAGCGGCTGCGCGAGGAGATGGCGGCGAAGGCGGCTGCAACCAAAGCGGCTGCCGCCAAGACTCAGATCTGAGCCCCGCCCTGCACACAAGGACAACAGGCGCGAAAAAAAACCCGAGACCAATTGAGATCTCGGGTTTATATAAATCCACCAAAAGGAGGAGTGGAGGAGACAAACGAAACAAGCACGTGTAAGACAGTTCAAAATTCGAAAAGTTCCACACGGCTGAAACAAATTGTATCGCCCTTGTCTTTTTTTCGCAAGGGTTTGCCCCGGGGCACAATGCGGCTATACGAAAAAGCGCGTTTGAAGGATTGCTTGCGATGGAATGCACGATCAATTGGCAGCCTACTTCCGGCATGGCGTTCATGGCCGAAACCGGCAGCGGCCACATCATCAACATGGATGGCGCCCCCGAGGGCGGCGGTCGCAACCTGGCTCCTCGTCCCATGGAAACCGTGCTGGCCGGTACTGGCGGCTGTACCGCCTACGACGTCGTCCTGATCCTCAAGCGCGGCCGCCATGACATCCGTGGCTGCCAGGTCAAGCTCACGGCCGACCGCGCCGAGACCGATCCCAAGGTCTTCACCAAGATCAACATGCACTTCATCGTGACGGGTGTGAACCTGCCCGAGACCGCCGTGCAGCGCGCCATCCAGATGTCGCACGAGAAGTACTGCTCGGCCTCCATCATGCTGGCCAAGACGGCCGAAATCACGACCAGCTTCGAGATCGTGGCGGCCTGAGCCCGCCTGAGCTCAGGCCAATGGGGCGTCAGATGTAGTGCGCCGTGGTCGTCATGACCTTGGCGGCCAGGCGCATCAGGCCCTTGACCGGTGCGGGCAGGTCCACGCCACCGGCGCGCTGGGCCGCATCGGCATGCGCCACCTCGTCGTCGCGCATCTGGGCCACGATGGCCTTGGAAGCCACGTCGCCCGAGGGCAGGCGGTCCATGTGGCTGTTGAGGTGGTGCTCCACCTGGCGCTCGGTCTCCACCACGAAGCCCAGACTGACCTTGTCGCCCGCCTTGGCCGCCAGCAGCCCGATGGTGAAAGCGCCCGCGTACCACAGCGGGTTGAGCAGGCTGGTGCGGCTGCCCAGCTCCTTGAGACGCTGCTCGGTCCAGGCCAGGTGATCGGTCTCCTCGCGGGCGGCGGCGTCGAACTGGGCCTTGAGCACGGGATTGCTGGTACCCCAGGCTTGCGAGGCATACAGCGCTTGCGCACAGACCTCGCCCACGTGGTTGACGCGCATCAGCGCAGCGGCCAGGCGTTTGTCGTCCTGGCTGAGAACCTCGCCTTCCATGGCGGGCTGCGGGCAGGGCCGTGTGGCGCTGTGGTCGGCGAAGACCGTGCGCAAGGCCGTGTCGATGGACATCAGCAGGCGGTCCATGCCGTCGTGGTGGATCGCTGAGGAAGAAGGGTTGTGGGGGGCGCTGTCCATGGGAACCTCGCTTCAAGCTTGCGTCAGGTGGGCGATGTTAGCGCTGGCCTGCACCCCGCAGCTTGCGGCCGATCAGGCCATCATGGGTATAGGGGTACGGGTGTGGCCGCCAGTCAACGCTGCATCAGCCCACGGCTCTTGGCGATCGACATCAGCATGCCCAGCGCCAGACCCAGCGTGACCATGGCCGTACCGCCGTAGCTGATGAAAGGCAGAGGCACGCCCACCACGGGCAGGATCCCGCTGACCATACCCATGTTGACGAAGGCATAGGTGAAGAAGCTCAGCGAGATCGCCCCGGCCAGCAGGCGCGAGAACAGCGTGGGGGCCTGCGAGGCGATCACCAGGCCCCGGAAGATCAGTGCCAGGAAGCTCAGCATCAGCGTGACGCCGCCGGCCAGGCCATGCTCTTCCGAGTAAGCGGCAAAGACGAAGTCGGTGGTGCGCTCGGGAATGAACTCCAGGTGGGTCTGTGTACCTTGCATGAAGCCCTTGCCCATCACCCCGCCCGAGCCAATGGCGATCATGCCCTGGATGATGTGAAAGCCCTTGCCCAGCGGGTCGGTGGTCGGGTCCAGCAGCGTGCACACGCGGTTCTTCTGGTACTCGTGCAGGCCGTGCCACTTCACGCCCGGCTGGCACAGCTGCGTCTGGTAAGACACGATCAGGGTGATGCCCACCGCAGCCGCCACGATCACGGGCAGGATCAGGCGCCAGCTCAGGCCGGCGAAGAAGATCACGTAAAAGCCGGACGACATCACCAGCATGGCCGTGCCCAGGTCGGGCTGCTTCAAGATGAAAGCTGCGGGCAGCAGCAAAAGGCCGCCGGCAGCCGCAAAGTCCAGGCCACGCAGCTGCCCCTCGCGGCGCTGGAACCACCAGGCCAGCATCAGCGGCATGGCGATCTTCATGATCTCTGAGGGCTGGATGACCATGCCCACATTCAACCAGCGGGTCGCACCTTTCTTGGTGATGCCAAAGAGCGCCGTGGCTACCAGCAGGATCACACCCACGGTGTAGAGCGGCACGGCCAGGGCCATGAGGCGTTGCGGCGGGATCTGCGCCACCAGAAACAGCATCAACGCCGCCAGCATCATGTTGCGCGACTGGTCGGCAAAGCGCGTGCCGTTGTCGTAGCCGACCGAGTACATGTTGACCAGGCCCAGCGCGCAAATGAAGACCACGATGCAGATCAGCGGAAGGTCGAAGCCCTGGAAGATGGGCTTGATGCGCTGCCACCAGGACGGTTTGTCAAAGGCCACGCTCATGGCTGCTCCTTCGATGCGGCAGGGCTGACTGCGCTGGACGGGTGACGTGGGGCGGGGGCCATCGCAGGCACGGCTGCTGCCGCGTGCGAGCCCGGTTCAGATGGTGCCGATGGCATCGCCGAGCTGGCGGGCTGCACGCGCGCAGGTGCCGAGGCAGCGATTGCTGGTGCGGAGGCGGCCGACGCCGCCGCAGAAGCCGCCGACGCGGCGGCATCGGGCGTGGCCGGCACATCGGCACCGAAGGCGTCAAGGCCACGAGGCAGCGGCATGGCCGAGGCCTTGCGGGGCGTGCCGATCGGGCTGGCGGCCTTGCCCAGTTGTACGGCAGCGATGTCTTCCTCGCTGGGGTACTGGTCCATCAGCAGGTAGTCCAGTACACGGCGGGCAATCGGGGCGGCGGCCTCGGCACCGAAGCCTGCGTTCTCGACGATCACCGCCAGCGCGACGCGGGGTTCATCCAGCGGCGCGAAGGCTTCGTACAGCGAATGGTCGCGCTTGTACTCGTCCACTTTCGAGGCCACGTATTTTTCGTTCTGCTTGAGGCCCACAGCCTGGGCGGTGCCGGTCTTGCCGCCGCTCATGTAGCCGGCACCCACAAACACGCGGGTCGAGGTGCCCTCCTGCGTCACGCCGTACATGGCGTTGCGGATGAAGTCGGTGTGCTCCGGCTTGTAGGCCAGCTTGGGCAAGGCCTTGCTCGATATCACCTGCACGTCACGGCTCACGACATTCTCGATTTCGCGCACCACACGCGGCTGAAAACGCTCCCCGCCCGTCGCCAGCGTCGACAAGGCCGTCGCCATCTGCAGCATCGTGAAATTGTTGTACCCCTGGCCGATGCCCAGCGAGATGGTTTCGCCCGCATACCACTTGCGCTGCTCCGGGCGCTTGTAGGCATTGCGCTTCCAGGTCGTGGACGGCAGGATGCCGGTGACCTCGCCCTTGAGGTCGATGCCAGTCAGGCGGCCGAAACCCAGCGGTTCCATCTGGTCATGGATGAGGTCCACACCCAGCTCATTGGCCAGCGAGTAGAAGTAGACGTTGCTCGACTTGACGATGGCGCGGCGCATGTCCATGGCGCCACCCAGCTCGTTCTCCGGGCTGCGGAACTTGTGTCCGCCGAACATGAAGAAGCCGTTGTCCATGATGACCACGCTGGGGCTGCGCTTGCCCGTGTTGAGTGCGGCCAAGGCCATGAAGGGCTTGTAGGTAGAGCCTGGCGGGTAGGTACCACGCAGGGCCCGGTTGAGCAAAGGCTTGTCGGCAGACTCGTTGAGCTCGCGCCAGTTCTCGATGTCGATGCCATCGACGAAGAGGTTAGGGTCGAAGGTCGGCTTGGAGACGAAGGCCAACACCTCGCCGTTGCGCGGGTCGATGGCCACCAGGGCGCCACGGCGGTCGCCGAACAGGCGCTCGATCAGGGCCTGCAGCTTGATGTCGATCGACAGGTGGATGGTGTTGCCGGGCGTGGCCGGGTTGGAGCGCAAACGCCGCACCGCACGGCCACCGGCGCTGGTCTCCACCTCCTCGAACCCCGTGATGCCATGCAGCTCGCGCTCGTAGCTTTGCTCGATGCCCAGCTTGCCGATGTACTCGGTGCCGCGGTAGTTGGCCTGCTCCTCCTCGGGCCAATCGTCCATCGCATCGGCCTCTTTCTGGTTGATGCGGCCGATGTAGCCCAGCACGTGGCTGGCCAGCTCGCCATAAGGGTAATGGCGGAACAGACGGGCCTGGATGTCCACGCCGGGGAAGCGGAAACGCTGGGCGGTGAAACGGGCCACCTCTTCGTCCGTCAGGCGGGTGCGGATGGGGATGGACTCGAAGCTTTTCGACTCCTCGCGCAGGCGCTTGAAGCGGCGACGGTCGCGCGGCTGGACCTCGACGATGCGGGACAGCGCGTCGATCGTGGCCTCGACGTCGTCAACCTTGGACGGCGTGATCTCCAGCGTGTAGGCCGAGTAGTTGTTGGCCAGCACCACGCCATTGCGGTCGACGATCAGCCCCCGGTTGGGCACGATGGGCACCACGGCAATGCGGTTGTTTTCGGCCTGCGTGGCCAACTCGTCATGCCGCACGACCTCCAGCACCCACAGGCGAAACACCAGCAAGCCGAAGCAGAACAGCACGAAGCCGACCGCCGCCCACAATCGGGCACGAAAGCGGCTGAGTTCGGCTTCGAGGTTTTTGAGTTCGGTCATGGGCGGTTAGCCCGCTATCGTAGCGCCTACGACGCGGTTCGCCCGGCCCCGATCAAGCCGATATGCGCAAGAAGGCGGTGGTTTCGGGTCGGTCAAAAACGCCAGAGGCCCTGCAACCACAACCTGGTACGGCTATTGTCCGGCTCCGACTGCACCGGTTCGGTCCCCACCCGCGTGGCCAGCATCAGCTTGAGCCCCAGATCCTGCCTGGGCGCCCACAGCAGAGAGCCCCCAAGGGCATACAGGGACCGGCTTTGCGGGCCGACGCTGTTGTATGCCTCGTGGTCAAGGCGCACATGCCCTGCATCCAGAAAGCCCGCCCACTGCAAGGTGGACAGCGGTGGCGTGTAGCGCAATTCGACTGAGCCGAGCTGCCCCTGGTCTCCCGAGGCCTCGCCTTGCGGATAGGCGCGTACGCCGCTGGCGCCGCCGAGCGAGAACTTTTCGGAGGCATCCAGGTTGTTGAAAGCATGCTGCCAATAGGCGTTGGCATACACGCTCCACCCCTTATCCAGCGGCATGGTCGCGTTGCCGGCGAACACCAGCTTGTCAAAGCTGCCCTGAGTTCTTGGACCAGCCGCGTCTGCGGCCTTTTGGGCCATCGTGGGCAGATTGAGTTGGCCGTGACTCCAGATGAAACTGAAGGCATGGTTGCGGGCGTCGCGGTTGCCGAAGCCATTGAGGGCAAGGGACCAGACGTCGGACGACTTGCGCGTCACCGACGCCGGATCAAGCACTTCGATCCGGTCTTCAAACGTCTTGTGATCCCACGTCAGGGCCGTGCTCAGGCTGTGGTCGGGGGTGCGGACAAGGGCATAGCTGGTATCGATCGTCGCGGTGCGTGCCCACCCCTTGGCATCCAGATAGGCGAACTCCCGTGCAAGCTTGTAGTTGACCTGCGACGAGGCAACGCCGGCCGTCCACGCCGCAGTGTGCACGGGCACGCGATAGCCCAGCCGCACATAGCTCAGGGATTCATTGGTCGTCAGGCCACGCAACTGGATCTGATCCCCCACGCCGGCAGGGCTGTTGACCGTGGCCTGGGCCCCGACACGCCAGTAGCCGGTGTAGCGGTTGCCATGGTTGTCAAAATCAACTTGTGAGATCAGCCTGTCGGCGCCATCGACCTGCACGCGCACATCGGTCTCGCCGGTGTGCGCGCCAGGCTGCAAAACGGCGCCTGCGCGGCTCGCACCAGGCGTATCGCCCAGCAAGAGCAGGCGACGCTCCAACTCAGGCTGAGAGACCACAGTACCAACGAAGGCATCGCCAAACAAGCGCGCCAGGCTGGACTCGCTGATCAAAGACTGGTTGTCGAACGAGACGGCCCCCAGCCGTCCCTCCAGCACCAACACCGTCACCACGCCATCTCGGATGTCCTGCGCAGGCAATACGGCGCGCGCCACAGGATAGCCCAGTGAGCGGTAGTAGTCGCCAACGCGCCGCAACACATGCTGCAATTCCGGCAGCGTGAAGGAGCGCCCCGGCACGTCAGACAGCAGTGCCTGCAACACAGGCTCCGACACCACCGTCGCCCCATTGATGCGCAACACCCGCACGGGAATCCGCAGCGCCACCTTGTCCGACGCCTCATCTGGCTGGGCCGGGCTCACTTTCACAGCTGGCGTGGCATCTTGGCGTGGCGCGGGTGTCTGAGGCGGCTGCACCGAGCGCTGCACATCGCCCGCACCGGGCTGGGCCTGAGCCCATGCGTCATGAGGGATCATGACCACGCCAGCCAGGCACGACATGACGGCCAGGGCCGTGGGACGGGTAAGCCGCATGGGCAGGTGCAATCGAGGGTTTGTCATGTGAACGCGTCAGCCTGCCTCAACGAATGGTCAGCAAGGCGGGCAACTTGATGCCGCCATCGATCACCCGGACCGGGCTGTCTCTGTCGCTGCTGCCAGCTTCGGCTGACTTGCCCTCGCCTTCACCCGCAGCGGGTGGCGGCAATGTTCCCAGGATATCCGACAACGCCACGGGGTTGATCGCCTGCGTCGCAGATTGTCCACCGCGCTGACCATTGCCGATCACGACGGGCAGATCACCTGGCACCGTTGGCTGCGTGGCAGGCTTCGGCGTGACGGTCTGCGCCGTGATCATGGCGCTCGTACGCCCGGTAAAGCTGTAGTTGCCTGCAGCATCGCCTGTCGGCGTCGCCACATAAGCGATGCCCACTGGCGTGTTGCTGGAGGCCGCACTGTCGAAGAGCACATTCGAAAACGACACGTCAAGGCGCCCTGCACTCAGGTCACGCGCAACGATACCGCTGCGATCCAGCGCCACAGAAGCGAGGCGCGTCCCATCGGCCACCTTGCTTTGTCCGAGCACATTCAATGTCTTGGGCAGAATCACGCCACTGCTGCCGTCGGTCGACAAGACATAGGACTTCACGATCTGGCGGGGCCCTGACAGGGTGGGCTGACTAAGTGCATCCCACACCAGGGCAATCGGTGCGCCGGACACATCAGCCTGGCTGAAGCGTGCGCCAGTAGCCGATACCGTGATCAGACCCGTGTCGATGTCAAGGACGTCACCGGCCAGCACATGCACCGTCGCCTCGGTGGTGCCGTCATAGGTCTTGCTATCGGCCTCCAGATGGACCTGACGAGGCCGGATGTAAGCCTCCAGCGAGGTGGGTAGAGTCAGGTCCACCCCTTTGGAGAACTGCCCCTTGAACCACACATAGCTGGTGTCATCGCCTTGCGAGTAGCGCTCATCGAAATGCGCCGTCAGGATGTCCAGTGTCACAGGCGTGGCGGCGTTGCCCGGCATGCTCGACAGATCGACACGTACCGTCGCCTCCGTGGTGCCGTCATAGACCTTGTCCTGCGCCGTGATGGCCACTGCACCGGCATCGCCGGGCGCATGAGCCCGGAAAACCTCGGGAGCGAAGTCCAGTTGCCCGCCCTCGCCCAGATCTGCCGTGGCCTCGCCCGAGGCGCCCGCATCAACCGTACCGCGCACACTGACCGCGCTACCCGTCGCACCCAAGGCGACGAGGCGAATCACGCCATCAGGCCCTTGTGACACACCAGCCGCTTCAAGAACGCCACTGCTGTTGACCACCGATTTCGCCAAAGAGCGGGCATCCAGGGCGATTTGCCCACCCGCCGCCGCAATGTGCCCAGCATTGCTGACGCTGGTCGCCAGGCTGCTGCGCGTCAGGCTGTAGGACAGCAGACCATTGCGGTCAGGCGTCAGCACGACACGATCCCCGCCCAGCAGCATCGCACGGCCACCCGACGCGCTGATCGTCCCGCTGTTGCCGACCTGATTGCCGATCAAGGCCACCGTGCCGCCATCTGCCGTGATGGTGCCTTCGTTCTTGATCTCACCGCTGGCGCGCGACGTATCCCGCTTGAGCGCCAGCGCCCCGCTGTCCAGATCAAAGCTCTCCAGCGCCATGGTGCTGGCAACCCAACTGCCCACGGCGATCTGCGCATCGCGCCCGATCAGCACGCCATTGGGATTGAGCACGTACACATGGCCGGGTGCCGTGATGCTGCCCAGGATGCTCGTGGGCGTGCTGCCGGTCACGACATTGATCGCCACCCAACTCTTGTCAAGCTGATTGAATGCCAAGGCGCTGCCTGCGGGCACGTCCATGCCCGTCCAGTCAATGCGCACGGCTCCCGTGCCTTGATTGACCGTGGTGGTCGAGCCAGAGGTCTGGACCGAAGCCACGCCCCAGACAACCTTGGCCTGGGATGCATCGACTGCCCAGGCCATCGGGCTGAACAGCAAAGCGCACAGCACTGAAGCGCGCGCAACAGGGCTCAACACGGCCCTCACGGTGGCGTGGTCTCTCATTACTACTCCTGAGAGCGCAGCTGGCTCTGCGCTGGCGTCTTGCTGGGCTGACTTGTTGATCAGGCGCGGCGCGCCTGTTGCTTGTTCGCGGACCGGCGGCTTTGTACCATCAGGCCCAAGCCCAGCAGACAGAAGGTGGCGGTATCGGGCTCCGGCACAGGCGAGGCGGTCAACGCCGCAGCCTGGAAAGCCAGGATGTCAAAATTAGCTGAACCACCAGACAAGGTGCTCGCACCAAAGCCCACATGCACATCGGCCGGTGCCGTGAAGATGCCTGCCCCGAACTGCGCGAAGCCGACTTCCTTCCAAAGGGAGGTGGCGCCTGAATCGCGCATCTTCAAACTCATGACCCACGAGTTGTATGTAGTGGAGTAACTCACACGCAGCTTGGCATCGACCTGGGTACTGTCCAGCATGTTCAAGCCGGTGACACCCGTGTCCGCGGCGATGACCGTTGGCGCGTTGGCCACGCTGCTCACTTGCAACGACGCCGCCTTGCCAGCCGCAGGGTCAACCCCGAATGCCAGACCGTTACTCAGTTGACTCAAGCCCAGGAAGCTCGAAGAGAAGGCTGGCACCTTGCCGCTGGACAACATCAGCGAAAAGCCGTCTTTGAAGCTGGATGATGCCGATGCGCCGGACACCTTGAACGAGAAGAGGATCTCGGTGTAGCTGGCCTGGTTCGACATGATGCTGGCCAGATTAATGCTGCCCGGTGCCCACACCGCCCCGGACTGACCGACCACATCCGAAGTCAGGCGAACCACATTGCCGCCATTGATCAATGAAGACTGCCCCGCCGTCGACCAGGAAGAGAACGTACCCGCATGGGCCTCAGGCAGGCCACCCAGGGCCACAACAGCAACAAATGAACAGACGACCGAACGCATGGATTGACTCCCTAAAACGTAAGGAAGTGTGTCCCAGCGCGAGCGCCGCCACAATCCCTGGACTGGGCGACCAGGGCACCCCATTTGGCGCAACTTTTGTCGCACGCCCGTCACGAGACTATGATGGACACCTGCACATTACAACGGCCTGTTCTTGTCGCGGTCAGGGGCACGGCGCTGCGGGGCCAGCAACACGAAGGATGCCAACGGCCACAGCATCGATTCGATCAGGGGCGCACCCAGCAGGCCCCAGCCCGGGAAGGCCGCACCCGCGATCAGGCGCACCAGCAGGGACACGGCATGCGCCGCCACGAACAAGGGCACAATCTGCACGGCCTGCGAGGCCACCGTGAACCACAGCAGGCGACGGTGCACGGTGATCGCAAAAAAGCTCAGCAGCGTGTAGGCCAGTGCATGCTGGCCGAGCAAGGCGCCCTGGTGCACGTCCATGATCAGGCCCATCACGAAGGCCACACCCACGCCCACACGGCGCGGCTGGTGCACGTTCCAGAACACCACGGCCACGGCCAGAAAGTCGGGCACGCCGGCCACACGCCCCCAGGGCAGCATGTTCAGGCTCAAGGCCAGAAACAGCGAGAGCCAGATGAACAATGGGTTGACCGGAAGCAGCAGTTCGCTGCCGCGGGGCATCATGGCTTGCCTCCCGTCGGTGAGGCCTGGGACTTGGCCGAACCATGGTGGGCCGAGGCCTTGCCCTTGCGACCAGGGTTCTCTGGCGCGGAGGCGGAAGCCGATGCGGCGTCTGCCGGGCGCTCGGGCAGCTTGCCCGCCGTGGGCTCCAGCAGCAGCACATGGCGTGTGCTGTCGGGGCTGGCCAGCGTCTGCAAGCTGATGCGGGCAAAGGCCGAGTCCGCGCGGCGGTCCACCTGCATGACCTTGGCCACAGGCAAACCCGCCGGATAGACACCATCCAGGCCGGAGGTTTGCAGCACATCCCCCACCTGCACATCGGCATTGCCGGCCATGAAGCGCAGCTCCATGCCATGCGCATGAGGCGTCCCATAGGCCACGCCGCGCTGCTGCGTGCGCACGTTCACAACCGGCACAGCCGCGTCCTTGTCGGTCACCAGGGTCACTTCAGAAGTCAAGGGGTAGACGCGCGTGACCTGCCCCAGCACGCCGGTTTCGTCGATCACGGGCGAGCCCAGCACGACCAGGTTGGCGCTGCCACGATCGATCACGACCTTGCGGGTGAAGGGGTCGGGCGCGTCATACAGGATCTCGGCAGCGATGCTGGAAACGTCAATGCGCGGACGCAAGCCCAGCAGACCCCGCAGGCGGGCGTTCTCGCGTTCCAGTTGGTCCGCCCGCATCACGCGCTCGGCCTGCTTGGCCACCAGGCGCTGCGCCGCCAGCTCCCGCCGTCTGGCCTCATCCAGCCCGGACACATAGTGCCCGGCCGAATCCCACCAGCGAGACGGCGCCATCAGCACTTCTTGAACGGGATGCAACACCGTGGCCACGAGCGCACGCACCGGTTGGGTCATTTTCCAGCGTGAGTCGGCCACCATCAGGAACACTGCCAGCGCCGAGAAAAACATCAAGCGAGTGAAAGCCGACGGCCCCTGCTTGAAGAAGGGGGGCGGGGTACGGTCCAGCGTGGCCAATGGCATGACGAAGCGTCAGCTCCCACAAAACACGACAGGCGCCATGGTGGGGGCGCCTGCGGGTCACGACAAGGGTGTTATTCCGATGTGAAGATGCTGCCCAGGCGCTCCATGCGCTCCAGGGCCATGCCGCAACCGCGCACCACACAGGTCAGCGGGTCTTCAGCCACCAGCACAGGCAGCCCGGTTTCCTCGGCCAGCAGGCGATCGAGATCGCGCAGCAGCGCGCCGCCACCGGTCAGCATCATGCCGCGCTCGGCGATGTCGGCGCCCAGTTCGGGCGGGGTCTGCTCCAGCGCGTTCTTCACGGCCGACACGATCTGGTTGAGCGGATCGGTCAGGGCTTCGAGGATCTCGTTGGACGAGATGGTGAAGCTGCGGGGCACGCCTTCGGACAGGTTGCGGCCCTTGACCTCCATCTCCTTGACCTCGGAGCCGGGGAAGGCCGAACCGATTTCCTTCTTGATGGCCTCGGCCGTGGGCTCGCCGATCAGCATGCCGTAGTTGCGGCGGATGTAGTTGATGATGGACTCATCGAACTTGTCGCCGCCCACGCGCACGGAGCCTTTGTAGACCATGCCACCCAGCGAGATCACGCCCACTTCGGTCGTGCCGCCGCCGATGTCGACCACCATGGAGCCCGACGCTTCGGACACCGGCAGGCCGGCACCGATGGCCGCGGCCATGGGTTCTTCGATCAGGTAGACCTCGGACGCGCCGGCGCCCAGCGCCGATTCGCGGATGGCGCGACGCTCCACCTGGGTCGAACCGCAGGGCACGCAGATGATGATGCGCGGCGACGGCTTCAAAACCGAGCGCGGGTGCACCATCTTGATGAACTGCTTGAGCATCTGCTCGGTGACGGTGAAGTCGGCGATCACGCCGTCCTTCATCGGGCGGATGGCCTCGATGTTGCCGGGCACCTTGCCCAGCATGGCCTTGGCCTCGGCCCCCACCGCCTGGATGGTCTTCTTGCCGTTGGGACCGCCTTCGTGACGGATCGACACCACCGAGGGCTCGTCCAGCACGATGCCTTTGTCACGAACGTAGATCAGGGTGTTGGCGGTGCCCAGGTCGATGGCCAGGTCGGTGGAAAAATACTTGCGAAACATTGAATACATGCGACGACGCTCCGGCTCGGAACCCCTTGCCTGCCGCCGCTTGCCGGTACGCGAACTCGAAGACCGACTCGCCCGTGCGTAACGGAGGAGCGTCTGGCGCGAAGCAAACGGAACACTGGCGGGCAAAGGGCCCTGAAACAACGCGCGCAGCCCGCTCACTGGCGCGGCTGCGCGTCTAAAAACCTCATCCCCATCGCATCTGCGCGCATTGCGTGCAAACATGACTTGTGGATAACCTAGGATAATACCCCAAGGCCCCGCCCTTTCCGGGCTGCGCCCCCATCTGTTACCCCTGGACGAACCATGGCCCTGACCCCCGATGACGTCAGCCGCATCGCCCAACTCGCCCGCCTGGAACTCAGCGGCGAGGAGCAAGGCGCAATGCTGACGCAACTCAACGAATTCTTCGACATCGTCGAAAAGATGCGCGCGGTGGACACCTCGGGCATCGAGCCCCTGTACACCCCGCTGTCTGCCATCGAGGACGTGACCCTGCGCCTGCGCGAGGATGCCGTCACCGAGAGCGACAACCGCCAGGCCAATATGGCCAATGCCCCCGCCCAGGATGGCGGCCTCTTCCTCGTGCCGAAGGTGATCGAATGAGCATCGCCACGTCCACGAGTCTTCACGACCTCACCCTGGCCGAGCAAAGCCACCAGCTGGCCACCGGCCAGACCACCAGTGTGGCGCTGACGCAGCACGCCCTGGACCGCATCGCCGCCCACGCCGAGCTGGGCGCCTTCCTGCATGTGGATGCGCAAGGTGCGCTGGCCGCCGCTGCCGCATCCGACGCCCGCCGCGCCGCTGGCCAGACCCTGGGTGCGCTCGACGGCCTGCCCATTGCGCACAAGGACATCTTCGTGACGCAAGGCCTGCCGACCACGGCCGCTTCCAAGATGCTCAAGGGCTATATGAGCCCCTTCGACGCCACCGTGGTGGCGCAGCTCAAGTCGGCCGGCGCCGTGGCCGTAGGCAAGCTCAACTGCGACGAGTTCGCCATGGGCGGCTCCAACGAGAACTCGGCCTACGGCGTGGCCCGCAACCCCTGGGACACCAGCCGCATCCCCGGTGGCTCCTCCGGCGCGTCGGCCGTGGCCGTGGCGGCCCGCCTCGTGGGTGCCAGCACCGGCACCGACACCGGCGGCTCGATCCGCCAGCCCGCGGCGCTCACCGGCATCACCGGCATCAAGCCCACTTATGGCCGCTGCTCGCGCTACGGCATGATCGCTTTTGCCTCCTCGCTGGACCAGGCCGGCCCCATGGCCCGCACGGCCGAAGACTGCGCCATGCTGCTGCAGGCCATGAGCGGCTTCGATGCGCGTGACGCCACCAGCGCCCAGGAGCCCGTGCCCGACTACATTGGCGTGATCAACACGCCGCGCGCCGACAGCACCACCGCCCAGCCTCTGCTGGGCCTGCGCGTGGGCGTGCCCAAGGAGTTCTTCGGCGATGGCGTCGATGCCGGTGTGCGCGACGCCACCCGCGCGGCCTTGGCCAAGCTCCAGGAGATGGGCGCCACGCTGGTGGACATCAGCCTGCCGCGCACCGAGCTGTCCATCCCTGTGTATTACATCATCGCGCCGGCCGAGGCCTCGTCCAACCTGAGTCGCTTTGATGGCGTCAAGTTCGGCCATCGTGCTGCCAAATACGGCGATCTCAATGACATGTACCGCAAGACCCGCGCCGAAGGTTTCGGCCCCGAGGTCAAGCGCCGGATCATGATCGGGGCCTATGTGCTCTCGCATGGCTACTATGACGCCTACTACTTGCAGGCTCAGAAACTGCGGCGCATGATTGCCGATGACTTCCAGGCCGCATTCAAGGTATGCGACGTCATCGCCGGCCCGGTGGCGCCCAGCGTGGCTCGTCCCATCGGTTCGCAGACGGACCCGGTGGCCGAGTACCTGGCCGACATCTTCACGCTGCCCGCCTCGCTGGCCGGCCTGCCTGGCATGAGCATCCCCTGCGGCTTCGGTGAACACACCCTGCCCGTGGGTCTGCAACTGATCGGCAACTACTGGCAGGAAGCCGGCCTGCTGCACACGGCCCATGCCTTCCAGCAAGCCACGGACTGGCACCAGCGCCGCCCAGCCAGCCTGTCATAGCCCGCCCTCCATGAACGCCCCTGATTCGCCCCACCACCTCCATGCACCGGACGGCATGACTGTGCGCCACATCGATGTGGACCTCAGCCAGGGCTTTCCGATCTACTGGAACAACAACGATCCCTACCGTTCGCAATTGCTGAACGCGCTGTCGTTCATGTTCCCGGTGGGCGAGCAGTTCTTCATCGACAGCGTGCGTTTCTACGCCAAGGACGTGCAGGCCAAGGGGCTCACCGAACTGAGCGAAGAGATCAAGCTCTTCGTCGGCCAGGAGGCCACGCACCGCCACCTGCACCAGCAGTACAACGACTTCCTCCTCGCCCAGGGCTACACACCCTGGGTGGAGAACGCGCTCAAACGCGTGATCCACATGACGCGATCCTTCTCGCCCAAGACCAAGCTGGCCATCACCGTGGTATACGAGCACTTCACGGCCATGCTCGGCGACGGCCTGCTGCGCAACGCCAGCTGGACCGAAGGCATGACACCGATGATGCGCACGCTGTGGCAGTGGCATGCCGCCGAGGAGTCCGAACACAAGGCCGTGGCCATCGACACCTACCGCGCCATCGGTGGTGGCTATGTGCGCCGCGCCTTGATGTACCTGCTGATCACCTTCGAGTTCTACTTCTACGTGGCCGTACAGACCATGCTGATGCTGCACAAGGACGGCAAGCTCTTCAAGCGCCAGACCTGGTCCAGCGCGCTGCGCTTCTGGTTCGGCCGCGAGGGCATCTTCTGGCACATGGGGCCGCATTGGTGGGCCTTCCTCAAACCGGGCTTCCACCCCTGGCAACACGACAACCGGGATCTGTTGGTGCGTTGGCGCGAGAGCTACGCCAATGCCTACAGACCCCTCAAATAAAACAATCGAGCAAGCACAACCATGAGCGCCCCGTTGATCCGCGGCTACGAAGTCGTCATCGGCCTGGAAACCCACGTCCAGCTGTCCACGCAATCCAAGATTTTTTCCGGTGCCTCGACGCAGTTCGGCGCCGAACCCAACACGCAAGCCTGCGCGGTGGACCTGGCCCTGCCCGGCACCCTGCCCGTGATGAACAAAGGCGCCGTGGCCCGCGCCATCGCCTTCGGCCTGTCGGTCGGGGCGCATGTGGCGCCGCGCTCCATCTTTGCGCGCAAGAACTACTTCTACCCCGATCTGCCCAAGGGCTACCAGATCAGCCAGTACGAGATCCCTGTCGTGCAAGGCGGCACGGTCAGCTTCTTCGTGGGTGACAAGGAACACACGGTGCGCCTGGTGCGCGCCCACCTGGAAGAAGATGCAGGCAAGTCCTTGCATGAAGACTTCGTGGGCTTCAACGGCGAGAAGTCCTCGGGCATCGACCTGAACCGCGCCGGCACCCCGCTGCTGGAGATCGTGACCGAGCCCGACATGCGCGCCAGCAAGGAAGCGGCCGAGTACGCCAAGGCCCTGCATGCGCTGGTCGTGTGGCTGGGCATCTGCGACGGCAACATGCAGGAAGGCTCCTTCCGCTGCGACGTGAACGTCTCGGTGCGCAAGCCCGGTGCGCCCTTGGGCACGCGTCGCGAGATCAAGAACCTCAACAGCTTCAAGTTCCTGCAGCAGGCCACGGACTACGAGATCAACTGGCAGATCGACGAGATCGAAGACGGGCGCAAGATCCAGCAGGCCACCGTGCTCTTCAACCCCGACACAGGCGAGACACGGGCCATGCGCACCAAGGAAGACGCGCACGACTACCGCTACTTCCCCGACCCCGATCTGCCGCCGCTGGTGATCGCGCCGGAGTGGATCGAACGCGTGAAGCGTGAGATGCCAGAGCTGCCGCGCGTGATGGCCGCACGCTTCGTGAAGGACTATGGCCTGCCCGAGTACGACGCATCGATGATGACGCAGTCCAAGGGCTTTGGCGCCTTCTTCGAGGCCGCGGCCAAGGCCTGCGGTCAGCCCAAGCTGGTGTCCAACTGGTTGATGGGCGAGGTCTCGCGTCGTTTGAACGCCGAGGAAGAGTCGATCGAGCAATCGCCGATCAGCGCCGAGTTGCTGGCCGCGATGATCTCGCGCATTGCCGACGGCACGATCTCGAACAATGGCGCCAAGCAGGTGTTCGATGCCCTGTGGAGCGGCGAATCGGCCGACGCGACCTCGGATGCCGCGCGCGTGGATGCCGTCATCGAGGCCAAGGGCCTCAAGCAGATGAGCGACACCGGCGAGCTGGAAAAGATCCTCGACGACATCCTGGCGGCCAATGCCAAGTCGGTGGAGGAGTTCCGCGCGGGCAAGGAAAAGGCCTTCAACGCGCTCGTTGGCCAGGCCATGAAGGCGACCAAGGGCAAGGCCAACCCGGCCACCGTCAACGATCTGCTCAAGAAGAAGCTGGCCGGCTGAGTACCGCGCACCTTGGCGGCTTCAGCATGGCATTGGCGGATCAGGCACAGACGCCATCCCTAGGATGACGCCATCCTGACCCTGCCGTGCCCGCACCATGAGCCTGTCCGCCCCTGTTCCCCTGTCCAGCAGCACGCCGCTGCGTACCTGGCTGCTGCGTGCGGTCGCCCTGGGCCTGGCCATGGCAATGCTGCTCTATGGGCTGGTCGCCATCGACGCCGGCGTCGTCAACTTCAGGAGCGCTGGCAGCGCCGAAGTCGCGGCCAAGCGCATCGCCTTGCAGCAGGCGGCCGAAAAAGGCCAGCCCACCGGCACGCCCGGCGAGATCGCCGAGCATTCCACCGTGGGCATCGCCATCCTGGGCAAGGTCAGCTCGCCCACCTATGCCTATGGCGAGCGCGGCCTGAGCGAGCCGCTCATCCACTACGCCACCATGCCCAAGGCCAATGGCATCGCGCTGTCGCTGCACAACGCGCTGGCCGGCACCTGCATGCTCTTTGGTGCCCTGCAGTTCTGGCCGGCCTTTCGCCGCCGCTTCCCGCTATGGCACCGGGCCTTTGGCGCGGTGTATCTGATCGCCGCGCAATCGGCCATGATCGCGGCCATGGTCTACCTGGTGCGCACGCCGGTGGCCGACATCTACGACCAGCTCACCTTCTACATCGGCCTATGGGGCCTGGCCGTGGGCGTGACCCTCAGCCTGTGGATGGCCATCTACTCGATGCTGCGCAAGCAGATCGCCCAGCACCAGGCCTGGATGAGCCTGAACTACGGCATGCTGCTGACCGCCCCCATCCAGCGCTATGGCTGGCTGGCCTTCGGCGCCTTTGGTGAGCGTTTCGCGCCGCAACTGCGTCAGCTTGAAGGCAACTACGCCGTCACCGGCATGCTGGTGCCCCTGTGCGTGATGATCGGCTACGGCCTGTTCACCATCAACCGCTGGACACAAGCTGATCGCCCGGCCGCCGCGAAGAACAAGATCGCGCAGGCCTTCACCACGCATGCCCGCATCGGTCGCTTGATGGCCTATGGCGGGCTGTTGACGCTGCTGGCCGCCGCCGCCACCACGGTCGAGCACCTGGTGCTGTCGCCGGGCCTGAGCGTGCTGCCACACGCGGCCGAGTGGATCCCCGCTGGTGTCATCCACATGGAAGACACCGTCGTGGCGGGCCATGCCCTGCCACGGCTGCTGTTCGCCCTGGCCACATTGGTGGGCCTGGCCGGTGGTGCTCAGCTGGTGTGGTCAGGCTTCGCCACCGCACAGCCCGCCTCCCGCTATATGGGCGCAGGCAGCTGGGCTTTGGCGTTCAGTGGCATGGTCGTGGGTGCGGTGATGCTGATCTGGGGCGTACAGATGGGCATGCCCAGCTTTGCCACCCTGGCCGGCGGCAGCCTCTACCTGTTTGGCGGGGCCATCACGCTGTTGTTCTCCGCGCTGCTGGCCTTCGCGCTGACTCAAGGCCGCGCGGCCTGGGTCAAGGAGTGGGGCCTGTTCGTGGTCGCCTGCCTGGTGGCCACGCCCAGCTTCTACTGGTCCTTGCCGATGATGGGCCAAGCGGGTTTCGATGCGCAGTTCGTGCAGACGGGCCACGTCTTCCGCCTGGCCAGTTATGGGCAATGGATGATGCTGATCGGGGCTTTCATCTACGCCATCTACAGCGAGGCCACGCACAGTAAACTGGCCCGCTGAGCACCGCGACATGGCCAGCCCCGACCGCATCCTCAAAACCCTCACCTTCCCCATCCAGTACATGGAGGTGGGCGAGGCCTTGTGCCGCGAGCAAAGCCTGGCCCCGGAAGCGCTCTACCAACACTGCGGCATCGACCTGCCTCGTCCCTTCATGCCCTGGCAGACGATTGATGGCGTGCAGATGCGGCTGGCGCTGGCGCATTTCCTGGACCTGTGCCCACCCGGCCCGCCGCCGCTGGTGACCTTCATGGCGCACTTCCCGCTGACCACGCACGGGCCGGTGGGCATGATGGTCATCACCTCGGCCAACCTGGGCGAAGCCGTGGAAGGCACGCTCAAGTACGCCACGCTGATCATGCCGGCCTACGACTTCCGCCGCCAGGACATGGGCGATGAAGTCCACCTGATCGTCGAGCCCAAGTACGACTTCGGCCGCGTGCATGACTTCTTCACCGAGACGGTGCTGGCGTCCTTCCTCAAGGTCATGCCCTTTCTGACCAAGCCGATCACCGATGGCGAGGTCCACCTGATGCATGCCCCCATGGGCGACCCCACCGAGTACGAAGCCGCTTTTGGCGCGAAGTTCATCTTCCGGGCGAGGCAGAACAAGATCTTGCTGCCGCGCCAGGCCCTGCACACGCCCCTGATCGCGCCCAGCCGCGCTTCGCACATGCTGATGAAGGCCACGCTGGAGCAGCAGCGTCAGGCAAGACTGGACATGAAGCCCGTGACCCAGGAGGTCAAGCGGCGCCTGCAGACGGCCGCCCGGCAAAAGCAGCTGCTCGACGCGGGCGCGCTGGCCGAAGCCATGGCCATGTCGCCGCGCACCCTGAGCCGGCGCCTGAAGGACGAAGGCAACACGCTGCCGCAGTTGCGCACCGAAGTCGGCATCGAGTACGCCGAGGTGCTGCTGCTGGAGACCGACAAGACCATCGCCCAGATCGCCCACACCACGGGCTTTGCCGATGCAGCCTCGTTCACACGCGCCTTCAAGCGCGCCACCGGCCAGACACCCACGCAGTTGCGCACGGGCGTGGCCGGCACCGAAGCCGCCAACTGATCCTCACCACCGAGGCCAGACACCATGTCCACCATGTCCCTTACCCGCCGTCAAACCGTGCTGTGCACGCTCTACGCCCTGATCTCGCTGGCCGCCCTGATTGGCACGGCCTCGCAGCTCAAGCCCTATCTGCCCCTGGGCTTCGTCAATGCCAACATCCATTTCTGGCAGGACACCCTGGTGAACGCGGCCAGCCGCTTCATCACGGTGGACATCATGTTCGTCTTCCTGGTGTGCTGGCACTGGATGCTGACCGAGGCACGTCGCCTGAAGATGCGCGCCTATGGCTGGTACTTCCCGGCCTCGCTGTTCATCGCCTTCAGCGCGACGCTGCCCATCTTCATGCTGCACCGCGAGCTGGCGCGCCCAGCCGATGAGGCCCGCGCTGCCGACCGCCTCGGCCTGCTCGATTGGCTCAGCGTTGTGCTGGTGGCGGCGGTGGCCCTGGGCTACACCTGGCGGGCGATCACGATGGCGTGATGCTTGCTCGCGGTCCGTCTCGGCGGCCAACCGCACCTGCATGAGGGCGTCAGTGCGCCGAGGACGGTGTCACATCCGTTCCGGGCGCTTCACCTGCCCACAGGCGCTTGAGACGGGCCAGTTCCGCGTCATACAGGGCGTTCACGCGGGTGATTTCAGCCTGCTGCTGGGAGATGATGTCCTTTTGCGCCTGCTGCTGGGCCTCGTTGGCTTCCAGCTTGCTCCGCAGCTTGATCGGCAGGCGCTTGTCCTTGTAGAACTCGGTCTCAGCCAGTAGCGGTTTGCGGTCTTCCTGCAACTCCTTGAGGTGCTTTTCGGAGTCCGCGATGCCATGCCGCAGATCGTCCAGTGCCGCTTCTCTGGCCTTGTTGTGAACCGCCTCATTGGGAAAGCGCAGCATCAGGTTGCGGTCGCGCCGCACAGCATCTTTTTGCGCGGCCTCGGCCTGGGCTTTCTGACGCTGGCGCTCCTCGGCAGCCGCGCGTTCGGCGGCATTCATGCGCGGCGGCAGGGTCTGCTTTTGCGAGCCGTCCTTGTTGAGCACGCGCTGCTCGCGGTCCAGGCACTCGGGAATGGGGCGATCAGAGGTGAGGCGCTTGCCGGTCGAGTCCACGCAGGAGTAGATGCCGCCCGCGCCGTTGGTGGGTGTAGCCGAGGATGAGGCATGGGCCGAGATCGCAGCGGCCAGCAGCACACACGCCGCGACGCACCGCCTGCCGTTGAAGGCGACGGCCATGCGTTCAAGGACTCCCATCTCCAACGTCATGACATCTCCGTGGTACAGCGCGGACTTGGCACGCTTTGATCAGTGTGTCGATTGTGACCTGATCTGAGCGATGAAGTTCTCAGAATAAGAACGGATCAGACGCCATAACGTTGACGGTAGGCCAGCACGGCCGGGTGGTGGGCAGACAGCGCCGGGTCGGACTGCGTCTGCAGGTATTGCAGCAGGTCGCCGAGCGTGGCGATGGCCACCACGGGCAGGCCATAGTGCTGCTCAACCTGCTGCACGGCGCTCTCCGCCGCGTCCTGGCCATTGACCGTGGCTTTCTCCTGGCGGTCCAGCGCGATGGTGACACCCGCCGGCTTCGCACCCGCCTTGAGGATCAGGTCAATGGACTCACGCACCGAGGTGCCTGCGGAAATCACATCGTCGATGATGAGCACGCGGCCCTGCACCGGTGCACCCACCAGGGTGCCGCCTTCGCCGTGGTCCTTGGCCTCCTTGCGGTTGTAGGCGAAGGGCTTGTTGTGCCCCAGGCGAGCCAGTTCGATGGACACGGCAGCCGCCAGGGTGATGCCTTTGTAGGCCGGGCCGAAGAGCATGTCGAACTCGACGCCGGACGCGATCAGCCGCTGTGCATAGAATTGCGCCAGGCGGCCCAGCTTGGCGCCGTCATCGAACAAGCCGGCGTTGAAGAAATAGGGCGACAGGCGCCCCGCCTTGGTCTTGAATTCACCGAACCGCAGCACCTTGGACTGCACGGCGAAGGCCACGAAATCCTGGGCCAACGTGTCATGGGAAGAGGTGTTGCTCATTTGATTGGATACTCGTCGTGTTTCGTCTGGTCTCACTGAACCTCAACGGCATCCGATCTGCCGCCACCAAAGGCCTCGTGCCCTGGGCTGAAACCATGTCCGCCGATTGTATGGGCGTGCAGGAACTCAAGGTCCATGTGGACGACATGCCGGCCCCCTTGAAGGGCTTCGCCGGCATGCAGGGCCACTTCCACCATGCAGAAAAGAAGGGCTACTCCGGCGTCGGGCTTTACACGAAGCACGAGCCGTCGGACGTGGTCATCGGGCTGGGCAAGGGTGACCCCAGCGGCGAGTTCGACCCCGAAGGCCGCTGGGTGGAGCTGCGCTTCGACAAGCCCGGCCGCAAGCTCTCGCTCATCAGCTGCTACTTCCCCAGCGGCTCCAGCTCGGAAGAACGCCAGGAGGCCAAGTTCCGCTTCCTGGACATGATCTTCCCCCACCTGGCTTCGCTGTGCGGTAAACGCGAGTTCATCCTGATCGGCGACATCAACATCGCCCACAAGGAACAGGACTTGAAGAACTGGAAGGGCAATCTCAAGAACAGCGGCTTCCTGCCCGAGGAGCGCGCCTGGATGAGCAAGTTGCTTGACCCGGCCGGCAAGACCCGGCTGGTGGACGTCTACCGCCAGCTGCACCCCGACACCACCGATGCCTGCTACACGTGGTGGAGCAACCGGGGCCAGGCCAGAGCCAAGAACGTGGGGTGGCGCATCGATTACCACCTGGCCACGCCTGCCCTGGCCGAGACGGCCAAGTCAGCCAGCGTCTTCAAGGACCAGTGGTTCAGCGACCATGCGCCGCTGACGGTCGACTATGACTTCACGCTCTGAGGTGATCAGAGGTCGCGCCAGACCGTCAACAGCGCGGTGTACGGTCTGACCCGTGTCTCTGCCGCCGATCCAGGAGGTGCAGAGGCGGGGCGGACGCTGACGCTGGCCTGCTGGTATTGCGCGTCGACATGCCAGACCGCGGTCACACGGTGATCGACATTGACCGTCCAGGACCAGTCGCTCCATCCTGCCCTGTCGATGCCGGTGTAGTCCCGACGGTAGGTTCGGTTGCCGTACGTGGCGGCCAGGCCCACGCCCACAAAACCCCGGGCCAGGGGCAGGCCGCTGGTCAGACCCAATTCGGTTTGCACCCCATTCTGGCTTTGCCCACTGCCATAGGACACGGCGCTTTGCAGCAAGGCGATGTCACCCAGCATGCCGTTTGCAAACAGCTGTTTCTGCAATCTCGGCCCCAGACGCGGCTGGGACGCGGACGCATCCTGCCGATCCCGCCCGAACTGCGGCCACAAGCGCAGCCCTGCCTGCCAGCGCTCAGATGACGAGGCATTGAAGCCCAAGCCCATTTCCGTCGACGCGAACCAGCCATCGTGGCGGTCATACTCGATCGCCGGGGTCAGCAAAGCCGTCTGGTGCGCACCGTCCGGGGCGCGGGGCATCGACCACATCGTGCCGCCGATCGCCAGCGTGTCCTGCTTGGGTGGGGCCTCGATCAACAGCAAGGTGCCCCAGGCCAAGGCGCACTCTGGCCGCCAAATGGCAAGGCACACCAGCAAGCACCGTGCGATTGACCGTTTCATGGCCGACGCCAGCTCATCTCATGACCCAGCAGCTTCAAGCCCTGGTAGGCCACGACGCGCAGTGTCTTCGCATCGGCCGACAGGCGTATCTCGCAGTCATAGACCCGGCCGTCACTGGGATCAAGGATGGAGCCCGACGCGAGCACGCCTTCCACCTCTCGCAAGCCCCAGATGACCTCCAGCCCCTTCCAGGCTTGCCCTTGCTTGGGGCCAGCGCAATTCACGCACAAGGAACCGTCTCGCCACTTCTGATCTGCTCGCGTCACCAAGATCGTCTTAATGTGGCCAGACCATTGGCCCGCCTGCCGCGTCAAGGTGATGATGGCATCGACATCGTCGGCGTCCTCGGCGGGTGCCAGCCAGTCGCCCTCCAGTTTGGCCGCATCCCATGCCCATGCGGGCGAGACACCCACCATCAAGAAGGCAAGCCCCACCGACAGGCGTCGCCGCCAGTCGAAGCGCCAGCCGTCAGGCATCCACCGACCGCAATGCCAGGACCGCATTGCTGCCACCAAAGGCAAAGGAGTTGGACAGCGCCACCTTGAGGCCAGGGGACTCGCGGCCTTGAACGGCCACATGGTCCAGCCCTTCGCAAGCGGGATCGATCTGATCCAGATGGGCAGTGGGTGGCACCATGCGCCGATGCAGGGCCAGCGTGGTCGCCATGATTTCGATGGCGCCGGCCGCGCCGAGCAAATGCCCGTGCATCGACTTGGTCGAGCTGATCATCACCTTGGCGGCATGGTCGCCCAGCAAGGCCTTCAAGGCCTGGACTTCCACAGGGTCGCCCTCCATGGTCGCGGTGCCGTGGGCATTGATGTACTGCACATCGCTGGCGTTCAACTGACCCACATGCAGGGCCTGGCGAAGCGCACGCAACTGGCCTTGGACATCTGGCGCCGTGAGGTGCGCGTGGTCGCAACTGCCGCCATAGCCCACGACTTCGGCATAAATGCGAGCGCCACGTTGCGTCGCCCTCTCCCAGTCCTCCAGCACCAAGGCAGCTGCGCCTTCGCCCAGCACGAGTCCACGGCGCTCCGCATGGAAGGGGCGGCAGCAGGCCTCGACCTGATCGCCAGCTGGCGCCGTCACCTGCAGCGAGTCCCATGCCTTGATCATGCCGAAAGGCAAGCCCGCCTCGGCGCCGCCGGTCAAGGCGATGTCGGCCTCGCCACTGCGAATGCGGCGAAAGGCCTCACCCACGGCCACGGCCGACGAGGCACAGGCCACCGAGTAGGTCAGGCACTCACCGCCCAAACCCAGCTGCAGGGCGATGTGCGACGCCGCAGCATTGCTCATGCCCAACACGACGGTCAGCGGAGAGATGCGTGCGCGGCCCTTCACAAACAGATCGCGGTAGCTGCGCTCGGTCGTTTGCGTGCCACCACCGCCCGTACCCCACAGGGTGCAAGCCAGATCGCGTTGCACCTGCGGCAGCTCATCCAGGCCGGCGTCGCGCCAGGCCGATACCGAAGCCACCGTGCTCAGTTGGCTGACGCGGTCCATCGTGGCCAGCCGGCTTCGCCCCAGCACCGCAGCGGCATCGAAATCCGTGCACAGCGCGTAAGGCACCGTCATCGCATGAGGTTCGTCACCCACCGTGTGCAAGCCAATGCCGGACTGGCCCGCACACCAGGCATCGAAAACAGCTTGCGGCGATTGGCCCTGGGATGAAACCAGGCCCAGACCGGTGATGGCGACGCGGCGTGTCATGCCACGCTCTTGACTTCCTGGTCGTCGATGAAAGGCTCGATCAACGCCACCACATCAGAAATCAGACGAGGAACAGACTCGGTCTCGGAAATGGTCGTACCCAAGCGATCCTCCAGCTCGAACAGCAGTTCAGCCAAGGTCAGAGAGTCCACAGCCAAGTCAGCCAGACTGGTGTCGAGCTCAATGGCATCGGACGGCGTGTCCGTATACCGAGCCAAAGCTTGGCGGACCAGACTCAAGGCATATGCAGTTTTGTCGTTCATTGATCTGTCCCTTTGCGACTTTCAAACAGCGATAAGACCTTGGATCGCCCTGATGCATGGGCGCTGCGCTCCTCCTCGCTGTGGGAGAGGAACTGCACCATTTCTGTGAGAACGCGCTCTTTTTCCCGATCGATGCTGATCATGTGGTAGCAGTCGTTCAGCAGCACGCAACGGATGCGCGAAGACTGAACCCGCGAAGCCACTTCGAAAGAGCTGCGCGGCGTGGCGCATTCGTCTTCCTTGGCATGCAGCAACAGAACAGGCGCCGTGATGTCTGAAAGTGAAGGTCGAACCAATGCGATCAACTCGCGCGCTTTCAGCAAATCGGCCACGCGCAGATGAGATGCACCGGCATCGGACTCGCCCACTTCTTTCATCTGCCGAGCCACCCAGGCACGCATGCGCTCGTCCTTGAGACCAAACGGGGACCGCTCGCGGACCCTGATGCGACGGGCAAAGGGGGTATAGCGCGCCAGTGACAACAAGGGCGTGAACCACGGGTTGCCCCAGCCATCGTAATGCAAAGCCGTAGAGAGCGCCATGACCGACGCAAGCCGGTCCGAACGCAAGGCCGCCACGCGCAAAGCCAGAACCGCACCCAGGCAAATGCCGCCAACAGATACGGTGTCGTACGTCGCCAGCATCTGGTCGAGCTCTTTGAGCGCCGTGGCAACCCATTGACCGACGGTCTTGGGCTGTCCTAAATGGTGTCCGAATGTATAGCCCTCGATGACCGGCACACGCACCGAATACCCTGCCCGCTGGATGCCTCTTGCTACAAACTGTAACTCAAGGGGGCTGCTGCTCAAGCCGTGGAAGAGCAGCACGCCATGCCGCCCACCACTCAAAATCAAGGACTTAGGGCTTGCGGACTGAGGCAAATCAAGCGGGCCAGACATCGTGGCAGCAAATAAGTCAAAAAGAGGCCGAATTTTGGCGGACCAATCTTTCGCCAATCTTTCAATCGACCACCAAATTGCAGGCAGGTGTCCGCAAATGTGACTCACGTGCCAGGCAGCCTAATGAGCCAATCAGCTCACTTGCTCAGCACCACATGCATCGCATGCGGCGAAGCCACGTGCCGGGTGCAGCGAAACCCCAGGGCAGGCATGTCAATACCGGTCAGGAGCGGCTCGCCTGAGCCCAGCAAGGTGGGCGAAAGGGCCAGATGCACCTCGTCCACCAACCCAGCCTGCAAATACTGCCGCACCGTGGCCGGGCCGCCGCCGATGCGCACGTCTTGACCTTGCGCCGCGGCCTTGGCCCGCGTCAAGGCGGTGTGGATGCCATCGGTGACGAAGTGGAAGGTGGTGCCGCCCTCCATCTCGATCGAGGCACGCGGGTGGTCCGTGAGCACGAACACCGGCACGTGGTAGGGCGGATTGGTCCCCCACCAGCCTTTCCACTCGTCATCCGGCCACGGCCCACGGACCGGCCCGAACATATTGCGGCCCAGGATCCAGGCACCCACATTGGCAAAACCGCGCGCGGCGAAATCATCGTCCACGCCCGTGTCGCCACCGCCACCACCATGCATCCGCTGGAAGGTGCGGGTCGGGAAGACCCACTCCATCAAGGTGGTGCCGCCCACACCCAAGGGGTTGTCGAGGCTTTGATCGGGGCCGGCGCTGAAGCCGTCGATGGACAGGCCGAAACAGCTGACGATGACGCGAGACATGGTGCGATCCTTTTGCTGAAAGATGCGGAAAGAAAGTGGATGGAAGGTGTCACCTGAACGACGAACGAGCCATACCTGAATCGACAACGCGGCGCCCACTGACGCCATGCATTAGCGCAGCTTACGCACGCCGCAGCAATGATCGTTTGTCACGGTGTGTGCCCCTCGCTAGATTGCACACCAGGGTTGCGCTGCTTGTCGCGGCCTGCGACCTTCTGGAGAGCCCCCACCATGCCCACTGTCCTCTCGCTTGGCCTGAGCTACGCGCTGGTCTTTGCCGTTCTGGTCCACTTGATCGCCCGAGAGGACCGCTCATGGTGACCGGCCACTTCGCCACCGCCTTGATCCCATACGAACTGACACGCCGGCAAGCTGGCCGACGACAGGTGCCGTTCTGGGTCTTCCTGCTGGCATCGCAGTTTCTGGACTTTCTGATGCTGGCTTTGGTGGCTGCCGGCATCGAGCACCTGACACCGCCTGATCTGCTGGACCTGACGTTTGCCGGCATGCGCGCCGACATGTTCGCCAGCCATGACCTCTTGCCGGTCGCGGGCTGGTCCATCGGCTTTGGCTTGCTGGCCTGGGCTGTCACCCGCCATCGGGCGGCCGCCCTGGCTGTATGGGGCTTTGTGCGCCTGCGTGCCCGCGCCGGGCAAAGTGTTTCACGGGTCACGCAATGGGGCTTGTATGGCGTGCTGGCAGGCGGCACCTTGATCTCGCTGCCCGTCGCGCATACATCGGTGCGCACGCTGCTGGGTTGACGGATATGTTGACAAATGGATGAGCGCATCCGCTCAAGCCGGCAGCCCATGCAAGCCCATCCACAGGCACAACACGCCGGCAATCAGCAAGCACAGGAAGGTGAGCCCCGCCCCCACTGACCGACCCAACACAAACTGCTCGGTGAAGGCAAATGTATAGCCATGCAGCAAGCGCGCGACCAGCAAGGCGCCGCCCAGCGCATGCAACACCCAAGCAGGCTCCTTGCCCAGTTCCAGCAAGCCCATCAGCAACAAGATCAGCGGCACGTACTCGGCGAAATTGGCGTGCCCCCGAATACGCCTGAGCATCATGGGGTCGCCGCCATCGCCCAGGCTGGGCTTGCCAGGCCCCGATCGGCCCAGCACCACACGGACACTGAGGACGAAGAACCAGATCGCCAGCGCACCGGCATAAAGAGGTGTCACGGTCAGGGACATGGGGCCGCTCCTGTCTGTTGGTGAGATGCCGGACCTTATCGTGCCCACGCCCGCCCGGCAAGCGATGATGTCAGTGCGATGCATCAGCCTGGCTTGTCCATACGCAGCCCCCCGCAATGGCCAGGCACTGCTCCGCTGGCTCAAGCAGCGCTTCGACGATCTGCCGACCAATCAGGCCAGCAGACCACGGCGTTCGGCCTGAGCCCGCACGTCATACACCTTGATGGCCTGGCGCCCGGCCTGCTTGGCCTGGTACATGGCCGCATCGGCCTGCTTGAGGCGCTCGTCTTCGGTCCCGGGCTCGCCCTGGAACAGCACCACCCCGATGCTGGCGCTGCAGCGGTGCTCGATCAGGGCGTCATCTTCGTGAGGCTGGGGCACCGACAGGCGATAGGCCGCAGTCAGCGACTCCAGGGCCTTGCCGGCCACCGTCAGGGCATGAACATGAGCCGCCTCGTAGGCCACGTCCAGGTCGTTGATGATCACCACGAACTCGTCGCCACCGAAACGCGCCACGGTGTCGGCCTCGCGCACCAGACTCTTGAGGCGACGGGCCACCTCGATCAGCAGCAGGTCCCCGACATCATGCCCATGGCGGTCATTGAGCGGCTTGAAGTTGTCGAGATCGAGGAACATCAGGGCGCCATGCTGGCCACTGCGTTTGTGGCGGGCCATAGCCAACTGGAGCCGGTCCATCAGCAGGCGGCGATTGGGCAGGCCCGTGAGCGCATCGTGGTAGGCAAACTGCCGCACACGCTCGTCCATCTGCTTGCGGTCGGTGATGTCGGTCAGGAAGTTCAGCGTAGCCGGCTTGCCCTCCCATTCGAACAGCGTGCCGCTCAACTCGAACCAGCGCGCGCCCTGGTGTTGGGTCATCACCCGGACCGGGTACTGGAACTCCTCGCCTTGCAGACGACGACGGCGGTTGCGCATCACCATCTCGCCATCATCCTCATGGATGAAATCGAGGATGGAACGACCGAGAATTTGGGCTTCCGGCTGGCCGATCAGCTCGCACAGCTTGGGGTTGGCAAAGCGGATGCTCTCACCCTGCACCACGCAGATGCCTTCGTTGGCGCCATTGACGAGGCGGCGGTAGCGCTCTTCGCTCTGCCTGAGCTGCACCGTTTCGCGGCTGCGTTCGATGGCGATGCTGGTCAGGCTGGCGAATTGCTCGATGAAGCCGATATCAGCGGGCGATGGGGCGTGCGGTTCGCGATGGTAGATGGCGAAGGTACCCAGCACATCGCCCTTGGCCGACAAGATGGGCTGGGACCAGCACGAGGCCAGCCCAGCCTGGGCCGCCTGGGCCGCGAAAGGCGCCCAATCCGGATGCCGTGCGATGTCGTCCACGATCACGCGCTGGCCGGTGGCCGCCGCCGTGCCACAGGAGCCCACGCCCGGGCCAATGCTCAGGTTGTGCACGACGTCATTGAAGAAGGTCGGCAGGCTCGGGGCGACGCCATCGCCAAAGCGCTTGCCATCGCGGTCCAGCAGCAGCACGCTGCACAGCATGCCGGGGCGGCGCTGCTCGATGCCCTGCACCATGGTCGTCAGCAACTGCCGCAGGGGCACGCCTCGAGACAGCTGCTCCAGGATCTGGCTGCGAAACAGCTCGGTCTGCCGCTCCCTCTCCAGGGCCTGCTCGGCCCGCTCCTGGTTCATCATCACCAGCCCCAGCGACAGGAACAAGATACCCAGGATCGTGGCCACATAGGTGTAGGTCTGCACCGGGCTGGACTCGGTGACGACCGCAATGCGCACCAGGCCGAGCAGCACCACCGTCATGCGCACAAGCATCACGCCCAGCACCGTCGTGATCCCCACGGCCAGGATGTACTTGCCTCGCCCAGGTGTTTCGCGCCAGCGCTGCCTGAGCGAGACCAGCATCATCACCGCCTGGGCGCTGAACAAGAGGCTGGCCAGCACGAAGCGCGCACGCTGGTTGTCAAGCAGGACGCTGAAGCCCACCGCCGCGATGGCCACCGGCATCCACAGCAACCAGCGCTGCGGCACGCGCTCCTGAAAACGCAGAATCCCTTCGCAGAACAGGGCCAGCGCACTCGCGATCGCGATATTGGCCACCACGATGGACAGCACATCGGCGATCTGCCCGCGCAGGCTGTAGAGCGCATAGCCCAGCCCGTGCAGGATCAGGCCGGCCGACCATAGCAGCAGATCGGCATGACGCCGGTAGGCGATCCCTGCAATGGCCACGCCCATGACGACGCACGTCAGCATGATCACCAGGAACATCGTCGGGGTATGAAGGACCATGGGACGTGGCAGATAGACCAGGGTGAATCTCGGCCGATGAGGGGCAAACTAAAGCTCGATAAATGCCGTCAAACACATGTTAGATGATCGACCGACCGCGCGCACCCCTGCGTACAGTTCGGCTTCTCACGTTGCGTGCACCACCCTACAACCCCACGGAGCCCCCGATGCCGATCCCGCGCCCATCCGTCGCCTGCTGCCTGATTCTGAGCATGGTCTCCCCTTTTGTCTGTGCGGGTGAGTCATATGTGAGCGTGGGCCTGCCAGGCCTGGTGGCCGGCTATGCCGTCACCGTCAATGAAAAGCTCGGCCTGCGCGCCGACGCCGGCACCATGGGCTCGGTCAACCGCACTCACACTGTATCGGGCGTGGGCTTTGACACCAAGGCCCAGTACAACCGTTTCGGCTTGTTTGCCGACTATTTCCCGTTCGGTGGTCGCTTTCGCCTGACGGGCGGCCTGACGATGAACAAGGCCCAGCTGACCCTGAACTCGCGCTTTGACGGCAACACATCCATCAACGTCAACGGCCAGTCCATCACGCCTTCGGCGTCCGATTACTTCAATCTGCAGATGAAGTTCCCCACCACCATGCCCTATGTCGGCCTGGGTTGGGGTCACCAGCCGCGCAGCGCGGGCATGGGCTTCATCGCCGACCTGGGCGTGTCCATCGGGCGCGCCAAGCTCAAGACCGACACCAACATCGTCGGCAAGACCTACAACGGCTACACCGTCACGCAAGCTGACGTGGACGCCAAGACCGACGAGATCCACGACGCGGTGGGACACATCACCTTTCTGCCCAGCGCCAGCGTGGGCGTGAACTACCGCTACTGACCCCCCTTTTTTGTTTTTTGGCTTGGTTGCCGCGCGTGGACGCCACGGCGGCGCATTGGCAAGTCCTGGGCGTGAGCCCCGAATGCCGCCACCGTTTCACGACGGTGCCGGCATTTGTTTTTTGAGCAGCGCATCTTGGCGCAGGCGCGCTTATATGTGATATTCGGACAAATTCATGGACCGAACCCATGGGTATCCGCAAGGTTCAAGCATGATCGAACCCAGCTCCACCCGCCTGTTGACCCGTCTGGCCGCGTTGATTGGCCTGATGCTGGTCGGCTTCGCGGTGCTGTTCGGATACCTGTCCTGGCGCGCCGAGAAGGACGAGCAGATCCGCCAGATGCAGGCGGTGCTGGAGATCTCCGAAAAGGCGCTGGACCGCTACTTCGCCCAGGTGGAGGCCAGCCTGCGGGGCCTGGCGCTGGATGTGCAAGCCGCCGATGGCCTGGCCCACCCCGCCAACGCCCAGGCGGCGCTGAACCGCTATCTGGCCCTGCACCCGGACGCCTTGTCCGTTCAACTGATCGCCCCCGACGGCCAATTGCTGGCCACGACCCGGCATCTGAAGCAGCCCCTGCCCACCCTGGCGAACGAGCCCACCTTCCGGGCCTTCCTGGCCTCGATCAAACCCGACACCCGCATCGATCTCAGCCGCCCGCTGATCAGCGCCTTTTCAGGCCAGTGGCTGTTCCCGATGCGCTATGTGCTGCGCGGCCCGCAGAACGAGGTGATCGGCATCCTCGCCGTGGCCATGCCGGTGGACTTCATGCAGACCTTCTGGCGCGGCGCACCCGTGGCCCCGGGTGCGACCATCGGCATCATGCGCGACGATGGCTATCTGCTGACACGCTACCCTACGCCAGCGAACTTCAGCCTGGAGCAGGTCTACGGTCAGCCCCGCACCGGCACGCTCATGAGCCATTTGCGTCAAAACGGCTTCCCCAGCCATGGCTATGTGCAAGGTCCCAACCAGCTTGCGCGCGGAGAGGAATACGGCAATGTGTTCATGCGCCTGGGGCATTTCCCTGTCACCTTGTTCGTGGCCTTGCCCCTGAGCGAGATCCGGCACCACTGGTGGTTCAATGTGCGGACCCCGTTCGCGCTGATGGCGCTGCTGTTGATCTGCGGCTTCATCGGCTACCGCTACACGCTGACGCGCCAGTTGCGGGCCAGCGATGAGATCAGGCGCTCCGAGCAGACCCTCAAGGCCCAGGAAGAGGAGCAGCGCTTTCTGATCGACCACCTCATGGCCGGCGTGATCGTGTACGGCCCGGATGGCCGCGTTACGCGCAGCAACCCGCTGGCCTGCCATCTTCTGAGCCTGAGCGAGGACGAGATCTGGGGCCGCAGCCCGATCAGGCCCGACTGGCAGGCCCTGCATGAAGATGGCCGCGTCATGGGCCCCGACGAGTTGCCCGCTGCCCGCGTCATCCGCACGCGTGAACCCATTTGCGACCTGGTGGCCGGCATCCGCCACGATGCCCAGCGCGAACCCGATTGGGTGCTGTGCAATGCCGCCCCTCAGTTTGCCCAAGACGGTCGCCTGCGTCAGGTGGTTGTCACCTTTGTGGATGTGACCGCGCGCAAGCGCATGGAACAGGCCCTGGCCCGCAAAGAACAGCGCTTCAGGCTGCTGTACGAAAACAGCATCAACGGCGTGTTGATGACGCACTCCGATGGCCGCATCCTCAATGCCAACCAGGCCGCATGCGATCTGTTCGGGCTGACGGAGGCCCAGTTGCGCCAGCGCAGCCGCCTTGATCTGACCGATCCCGATGACCCGCGCGTGGCAGCCTTGATCGCCATGCGCGAGCTCGAAGGGCACGCACAGGGCCCGCTGACGATGCGGCGCGCCGATGGCAGCTTCTTCGACGCCGAGATCGCCGCCGTGAACTACATGGGTGAGACCGGCGAGCCGCTGACCAGCGTGGTGGTGCGTGACATCACCGACCGCCGCCGCGCCGAAGCGGCCCTGGCCGCCAAGGAGCTGGCCGAGCGCGCCAACCATGCCAAGAGCGAGTTCGTGGCCCGCATGAGCCATGAACTGCGCACACCGCTCAACGCCATCCTGGGCTTCTCGCAGATCCTGCAGCTCGACCGTGAAACGCCCTTGAGCCCACGCCAGCGCGAGTGGTTGCAGCACGTGATGCAGGCCGGCAGCCACCTGCTGGCCCTGATCGACGACCTCCTGGATGTGTCCCGGCTGGAGTCCGGCAGCCTGAAGATGGCCTTCGAGGCGATCGATGTCTGTGACGTGGCGCGCGAAGCCGTTGGCGACATGCAGGTGCAGGCCCAGGCCGCGCACATCAGCCTGAGCTTCGAGCCCTGCGCCACGCCGCTGTCGCCCGTGATGGGAGACCGCACCCGGCTCAAGCAGGTGCTGCACAACCTGATTTCCAACGCCGTCAAGTACAACAACCCGAACGGGCACGTCAGCGTGCACACCTCGCAGGACGGGGCCCATGTGAAGCTGACCGTACGGGACAACGGCTGGGGCATGAATGCCACGCAGCTGACCGATCTCTTCCAGCCCTTCAACCGCCTGGGCCGCGAAAAGACCACCATACAGGGCACGGGCATCGGCCTGATCATCACCCGCAGCCTCGTCGAGCTGATGGGCGGCCACCTGACGGTGCACAGCCAGGAAAACATCGGCAGTGTCTTCGAGATCGCCTTACCGCAGATGGCACAGCCCAAAGCCGCAAGCAGCACCGTGCCGCCTGCGGCAGACCTCGCCTTGGCAACAGATGGCACCGCGCATGTGCACGTGCTCTACATCGATGACGATGTGGCCAACCGCAACCTCGTCGAGGCCTACGGGCGGTTGCACCCGACGCTCAAGCTGAGCGTGGCCAGCGACGGCCACAGCGGCCTGGTCCTGGCCAGGCAGTCTCCACCGCAGGTCCTGCTCATCGACATGATGATGCCGGACATGAGCGGCACCCAGGTGCTTGAAGCTGTGCGGGCCGACCCGCAACTGCGCCGCACGCCTTGCGTGGCCGTGTCGGCCAATGCCATGGAGATGCAGATCCGTGAGGCGCTGGCGGCTGGCTTTGACGGCTACCTCACCAAGCCCCTGTCGGCCACGGACCTGTTCAAGGAAATCGAGCGCGTCCTGCGTGACAGAGTGGACACGCGGGAGGGCGCCGACGTGGCTTGAGCTGGGCGCCTGCCGGATGGCGCCCTGCATCCATCCTCGCGCGCCAGGCGTAAGGAGAGGGTATGCCTCCTACCCGATTTGTCCTCATCAGCCGCTGGCGCCTGCATTGCCCCGCGCAGCAGGCCTGGGCCTTGCTCACCCACATCGAGGGCTGGCCCCTGTGGTGGTCTCATGTCAAGGAGGTACGCATCCTCCAGCGCGCCCAACCTGGGCAGACCGGCACCCATGCCGAACTGACCTGGCAGACCGCACTGGGCTACAGCCTCAAGATCGACGCCCTCAACACCCGCACCGAGCGCCAGCCCGATGGGCACGGCGAGATCGAGGGCCGTTCAGGCGGCGACCTGCAAGGCCACGGCTTGTGGGTGATCGAGCCGGTGTCGATGCAGGCAGTGGACGTGACCTACCGCTATGAAGTCGAACTCGCTCGCCCATGGATGCGCCGGTTCGCGCCACTGCTGCGCGGCCTCTTCGCTTGGAACCACTTCAAGGTGATGAGGGCCGGTGCGCAGGGCATGGCACGCAGGCTGCGCTGCGAGGTCTCGGAGATCGCCAACTGGCGTGGTGGCCCGGCCTGAGCCGTCAAGCGGCCGGGCGCACGGCCGGGTCGATCACCACCGGGTCGATGGCCCCGTGGAAGTACAACAGGCAGCCCACATCGGAGTGCAGGCCCTCGTGGTGACCGGTGTCGCGCGGGGCGAACTGGAAGTCACCCTCGCACAGCAGCACATCACCCAGGAAAAGGTCGCCTTCCACCATCAGGCATTCTTCGCCATGACCATGGCTGTGAGCTGGCACGGTGGCGCCCGGCTCAAAGCGTACGAACATGGAAACGCGCTCGCCTTCGGCATACAAGGGCTTGATCTCAACCCCTTGTCGCAAGGGCTCCCAGGCCAATTGATCGGCCTGTGCCAGATGCGAAGCCACGGCCTGCCCGTAGGCATCCACGTCCGACCGGATGCGGCGCCAATACAGGCTGGTGCCGGCCTTGGCACGCAAACGCAGAGGCCCGCTCGCGTGGATGAGGTAATCGTGTGCCCGCAGGGTGGACGCATCGGCGCCCTCACCCACGGTCAGCTCGCCTGTCAGCACCAGGCACTCGTGGGTCAGGCCTTGACTTGGCAAGTCGAGTTCGGCCTCGTCCGCCCATTGCAGCACGTAGGTCTGGGCCGCCTCATCCGCGTGCAGCAGGCGCTGCTGGATGCCGGCTTGCAGTGTCTGCCAGTTGCCGTCCTGGCGGCGCGTTGTCACGAAAGCCTGGTTGGCTGCGGCACTGCGGGCCACGCGTGCCATCAGGCGTCCACGCAAGGCGGTGTCACGCGCGGGTGTCGGTGCGATCGGGTCCAGGGCCACGGCCAGCGAGGGGGCCAGGCCCACGGCCGCCGTCGGCGCCACACCGGTACGGGTCTGCGGCTCCATCTCCTCGGGTGCGATCCACGGGGTGTCGGTGGGATTCATGGCGGTGCGTTTCATCTTGTCGTCCTCACGCCGCATCATACGGAGCAGAGGCATCGCCTTGCCCCGGTGAAAGCCATTTGCGCAAGACATGGAGCGCCCGGCGGATATGGGACTTGACTGTGCCCAGCGGCAGGCCGGTCTGGCCAGCGATCTCTTCGTGTGTGAGCCCTTTGAAGAAAGCCAGCGCGACCAATTGCCTGGACACCGGCTCCAGCTTGCACAAGGCACCATGCAATTGCGCGTGGGACTGGGCAGCCTCCAGCAGATCGTGCGGTGCATGGGGCATCTCGGCTTGATCGTGCAGCACCTGAGCATCGAGTGCCTCGCCCATGGCATCGGCCGAGACGGTATCGGCCTGCGCCCGGGCACAGGCCCGCACAGCGTCCAGCGCCCTGCTGCGCGCGATGGTCAGCACCCAGGCCAATGCCGTGCCGCGCTGCGGATCGAACCGAGGCGCCTGTCGCCACACTTGCCAGAAGGTGTCTTCCGCGACCTCCTCGGCCACGGCGGGGTTGCGCACGATGCGCAGGGCCAGCCCATACACGCGGCCCACGGTGGCCCGGTACAGATCAGACAAGGCGTCTTCATCTTGCTTCACGATGCGCGCAAGCCAGACCTGCAGTTGCACCTCATTGGCCGAAGCCACCGGGCGCAGCGGCACCGGCTCGGCGCTCTCTTCTTGATCGACGGCCTCGTGCGCGATGTGCGCATCGACATCGTCGTCGGCAAAGGCATTCAGATCAGACACCTCGGTCATGGACATGTCCCGACTCAGCTCGGCCCCGGAGAACATCACACGGACTGCCCGCGTCTTGCGACGCGCGGCCCCCTGCAGCGAAGAAGCAGCAAAGCGGATTGGAACATGGACGCGGCCCCCCGGGGTAGCAAAGTCTGCCAGGAATGCTTACGCACCAACGCTCGCCCTGGATGCAGAATAACCATTCTATCAACATTGTTTTTGTTCATGGCTCAGCCGGGCAGCCAGCCCAGAGAGACGTCGGCCGTGCGTTCATACAGCCACAGCGCGGCCAGCAGGGCGATGGCCAGGGAGCCCGGCAAGACCACGGCACGGCGGTACACCGTGGTGCGCCTGAGCCAGAAGGCCACGGGCAGCACCGCAGCCACCAGCATCAACTGCCCCAGCTCCACGCCGAGGTTGAAGCCCAGCAGCGGCCAGGCGAGGTCTTGCCGGGCCAGGCCGAGATCCTGCATGGCGCCGGCAAAGCCAAAGCCATGCACCAGGCCAAAACCGAACACGACGATCCAGCGTGGCGCACGCAAGATGGGCCAGATGTTGTCCAGCGCCGCCACCAGCACGCTGAGCGCGATCAGCGACTCCACCCAGCGAGATGGTGGCGAGACAAGGCCGAACGAAGCCAGTGCCAGAGTCAGGGAATGCGCCAGCGTGAAGGCCGTGACCAGGCGCAGCACCTCGCTGATGGCACTGCGCCATTGCGCTCGCGCTTGCCAGCCGGCCAAGGCGGGTGACCAGATCGCCTGATCTCCCCGACGCCAGACCGATACGAGCAGCAAGGACACCAGAAAGAGGATGTGGTCCATGCCCGAGGCGATGTGGTCCACCCCATCGTGCACGAAGCGCAGCACCTGAGAGGCACGCGTGTCGATGTGGGGCGTGTGCGTTGGCGGCAGAGGCTGCGCCGATGTGCTGGCCTGTGGCGGCCTATGCTCGGATGCCGCTGGCGCGATCGGCTTTGCGACAGGCTGGCCAAGCAAGCCCGTCCACATCGCGTGGTACTGCGGGCGGTCCACACCCAAGACCACCGAGGTGGTTTCGTGCGCCGATGTGTCTGCACTGCCCTGCGCCCGCAAGCGCACGATGCCACGGTGCGTCGGGTCGGTCAGCGCAAACAGGCGATAGTCCACATCCATGTCCGACCAGGGCTGCCCTGGTGTCAGGGGGCACTGCATGCGCCACGCGAACACGGCGTACTGGCCATCGGTGTGCTCGATCACGGCGGGGTGCTGGTCGCTGTCGGCCACGAGCTCACAGGTCTGGGCCGCATGAGAGAGGCGCAAATGAGGCCTCACGTAATGCAGCAGGTCCTGCCAGCGCGTGCGGACCTCGCCCCACGTGAGCCGGCCGTCGTCATTGGCATCGAGGTTCAGCTCGCCGTCCAGATCGCGCAGGGCCACATGCCAGCTGACATCGACCACACCGCCATCGTGCGCTGTGAGCGTCACATAGCTGTCGCTGGGCTTGTGAGCCCAGGCCGGGCTCACCATCAGACCCCACAGCATCCACAGGCCAAGCCACAGGCGCTTCATAGCCAGCCCTCCAGGCGCTTGTCGGACCAGCCCCAGCGACGCACGAAGACGCGCACCTCATCGGCCGCAGCGTCGTTGCCGGCGGCGCGTGCCGCTTCCAACAAAATACGTGCGTCGGCAGGCTCTTTCTGCACCTGCCAGTTCAGCTGGGCCAGCTTCAGGGCCTGCTGGGGCCGCTTGAGCAAGCGCAAGGTGAAGCGGGCCTCCTCGCGGCGGTGAACGCTGTCCCCGCGCTCACGTGCCGCCGCGAACCGGGCGCGCAAGGCCTCGACGGTGCGGTCGCGTGCCTGGTCATCTGTGGCGGCATAGGCCTCGGCCAATCTCAACAGCAAGGCATCGTTGCGCTCTCGCCCTTTGAGCCGATCGATCACCTCGTTGGCACGACCACGCTCCAGCAGCAAGTCGGCATACGCGCCTTCGGTATAGGCATCGCTCTCGCGCAGCAGCAAGCCTTGATAGAGCGCCACAGCCCGATCCGCTTGCCCCAATCGCTCCGCCAGCTCGGCCCGCATCAAGTCCAGGTAGCCAGACAGCTCGCGGGGTGCGCGGGCCGTCAGCACATCGAGGCCGCGTTCGGCCTGGCTGGCCTCGCCACGCAGGCTGCTCAGGTCCAGCGCGCAAGCCTGTGCATGCCAGGGCGCACCAGCACGCTGCAAGGCCGCACACGCTTGCTGAGCCTCGTCATAGCGGCCCGTCACCTGAAGCACCGCGCTCAAGGTCAGCCAGGCCTGAGGACGTTCGGGCTGCTGCTGAACCAAGGCCCTCAGGTCCAGCAAGGCCGCGTCGAATTGGTGTGTGCTCTGCAAGATGGTGGCACGCAGCAGTCGCACCTCGTAAGGCGGCGCGGGCTGCGCCCACCAATGGGCCAGGGCGGCCTGTGCCTGCCCTAGCAAGCGCGGGTCACCATCCTGCCTGGCCCAGCGCACCGCCTGCCATGCCACCTGCGTGGCGAGCTGGGCATTGCCCGGCTGGACGCGCGCCTGGGCCCGCAAGCTACGCCAGGCCCGCTCCTGCTCGCTCAAGGGCCGCTCGCGCAGCACCTCCACCACCTCACTGTCTTGCTGAGGCACACGCGGCTGAGCAGCCTGCGCCGACTGCCCCACCATGAGCCATGCCAGCAGCATGGCGGGACAGATCGCGAGCCAAGGAGAGGCCTTCATGGCTTCAGTGCGCCACGGAGGCCGGCTCACCCGTGTCGTCGGTGGCCAGTTGCGCGGGCACGGGCAGCGGGTCCAGTGTGTCCGTGGTCGATGGCGGCGTCGAAGCCAGGCTGGCGGTGTAGCTGGTGGCCACGGCCGCATCGCTGCTGGCGGCAGGCGCCACGGCCACTGTAGGGTCGGACGTGGCTTGCGCGTTGCCGTCCTGCCCACCGCCGCCACCGCACGCAGCCAGCGTCAGCAAAGCGAGCGTGGCGATCGCTGTGCGCGGCCTTGTCAGCAAGCGCATCATGTCGATATCAAGCTTGTGCATGACCGACTCCTCACTGCTTGGGTGTCGAACCGGAGTTCGGCGTGTTCAGGTAAGGAAAGCGCGACAGGAAAGGCACCTGGGCCTGGTCCACGCCATCGTGCACATTGGCCGCATTGGGCAGGCCATTGCTGCCCGTGGCCTTGGCCGTGGGCGTGAGCGAGGCCGTCGTGCAGGTCGAGGTCAGCGTGCCGACCTTGGGCACCACCACCGAGCTCAAGCCCAGATCGATGCTTTCATTGATGGCGCACAAGCCACCGATCATGGCCACCAGCGCGATGTCGACCACGTCGTCCTTGGGCCTGCGGCCATTCGGGAAGCCCGCCAGGTCTGTGGCGCCACTCACCGAGCCCGCAGCCAGGATGGAGCCGGCCGCACCCAGTCGGTTCTGGCTGCCTTCGGCCACCGGCGCCACGTTGGTGTTCAAGCGCAGCTCATCAGCAGCGGCCGTGAGGTTGGCAGGCCGGTTCAGACCATTGATGCCGGTCAAGAAGGCCGCCACCAGGTCGGTGCGAGGCAGGTTGGTCGGGGCCAGGCCGGCCGTGTCGTTGACCAGCACCAGGCCCAGCAAGGCCGGCAAGGTCGGGTTGGTGACATAGGTGGCGAACTGCAGATCATCCTTGGGCTTGGAGCCGTTGAACTTGTCCTTGTCGCGCAGGCCGATCACGACCTCGTTGACCAGCGGGTTGCCCAGGCGGGACACCTGCACCCAGGCGCCGCCGTCCTTGTCGGTGGTCTGCAGGCCCGATGCAGGCGAGCCATCGAGCAAGCGGGCCTGGCGCAGGCTGGCCGTGGTCCAGCCGCCGATGACCGGGTCACCGCTGCTGGCCGTCAGGCAGGACTTGTGCACTTCCAGCGCGATCGTGGTCACGTTCTTGTCCTGGATGGAGTTGGCAGCGAAAGCGTTCTTCAGAGCCGGATTGAGGATCTGGGCCGGTGTGGCATTGACCAGGTCGAAGATGGGACCGAGGTTGACGGCAAAGCCATCCTGACGCTGGCCCACAAAGACCTTGGCCGGCATGCCGCATCCGGGAATGGTGACGTTGTGGATGTGCTGCTGGGCGTAGGCCTCATAGGCGGCGCTGTTGCCCAGGGTCTTGTCACCGATGTAGTCCACCGGCTTCTCAAACGTCGTGGTGTTGGTACCGGCCTTCGTGAGGAAGGCGGAAGTGCCTTTGCGGCGATCACCCCGCACCACCTTCACGGTATAGGTCTCGGCCACATTGAGATGGCCATCGGCCACGGTGCTGACAGCGCCTGCCTGTGTCAAGGGGATGGCCACATTGGCATTGCCGATGGGCAGCTCCACACCCTTGCCGCTGTTGGCCAGCGTGTTGTTGAAGCGGAACTGGAAGCTGATGTCTTCAACCGCATCACCGTTGTTGTCGACGTGGATCTCGTACAAGGCATTGGGGTCCATCTTGAAGTAGTTGGGCCCGCCATAGGCATCTTGCAGCGGCTGGTAGTTGGCGATCAGCGTGACGTAGCCCGGGCGGCCCGTTTCGTAGCTCATGAACATGTAGAAGTCGGTGCCATCCACCTTGGGTGAGGTGGTGATGAAGGGGGCTTCGCGGTGGCTCGAAGCCAGCGCGGGCTCCAGGCTGGTGACACCGGCCAGTGCGGCCAGGGTGCAGACAACCATACGGCGCAAGGCCGGTCGATAGACGTGTGACATGAAAGGCTCCTGAGGTGGGAATGGCGGTGGAACCGCCGGGGTCTGGTGTTGCGACCTGTTCTCTACGCCACACGACGGGAGTTGGATGCAGTTTTTTGCATCGCGAGCCATTCCCCCCTAAACTTGGGATGCTTGACTTTCCCCCCATGTAAAGGTTCACAGTGGGAAAGTCAGCTTGTGAAAGTCAGCCCATGCGATTTCGTCCCCGCCCCCCTGCACAGCGCCGCTTCTGCGGCGTGATGCTGCTGGTATGGCTGTTCGCGGTGCTGAGCGGCACGGTCAATGCCTGCGTGCTGACCGAAAGGTCGGGGCCGGCTCACGCAGAGCACACGACCCACACACCCCACGTGGCGGTGGCACTGCATGACCATGCCCACGATCACCCAGGCGCCAGCCCCGCCGGCCTGCGCCATGTCGATGAACACCTGGTCTGTCACAAGTTCTGCAAGGACCAGAGCGCTTCGCTCACCCCATTCAAGAATGTGCATGACCAGGATTTCCATCCTGTCTTGCTGGCACTTGGCAGCGCCTTGCTGCCCGATGCATGGGCTGCTCAGCCTCTGCCCCCTGCCGTCGAACACAGGCCGCCCGCCCATGGGCCGCCGGTGCACATCCGACTCCTGCGTCTGACGCTATGAAGCGCCCGGCGATCAGCCCTGCCTGGGCTGTCGCACGCCCGGGCTTCTGATCGCCGTTGTGATGGCCGCCTGCTTGCGACGCATGTCGCGCGGGCGGGGCTTTCGCGTGCCCGTCCGGGGCCACGCGCTCCACCTGTCAACGCTTCATCATGATCAGACACTTCATGCGCCGTCTCATGCGCCATCTCATGCCTTGCCTAGCCGGCCTGAGCCTGGGTGCGCTCATCCTGCATGCCGGATGGGCCTGCGCTCAAAGCGGGCCGCCTACCAACCTGGCTACCACCCTGGCAATGGCCCTGGCGCAGGCCAGCGCCCGTGATCCGCAACTCACCCTCTTGCAAGCCCGCCTGGCCGAAGCCCAAGCGGGCATCGACCTCGCGCACGGCCCCACACCCGGCCCCGCCTCCGTGTCCCTGAACCACTTGAGTGATCGACTCAACCACAACCAGGGCCATCGGGAGTGGGAAGTGGAGGTCGCAACGCCCATCTGGTTGCCAGGTCAGCAAAGCGCCCGCCTGCATGCCGCACAAGCCGCGCTCGCCCAGCGCCAGGCCCAGTGGGATGAACGCCAGCTGGCTCTGGCCGGCGACTTGCGCCAACGCTGGTGGCAACTGGCCCAGACGCAGGCCTTGGCCCAACTTGCACAACAACGTGTGCAGACCGCCCGCCAGTTGGAGGCCGATGTGCAGCGCCGCTATCAAAGCGGCGACGTGGCCCGTGTCGACCTCAACCTGGCCCGCACCGAACGCCTCACGGCCGAGGCCGAAGCGCTGTCCAGCCAGGCAGAGCAGCTGCGTGCGCAGCAAGCCTACGCCGCCTTGACCGGCTCGACACCCCCGGCGCAACTGGCACCCGAGAACCCAGGCACGCTCGAGCCCCAGGCAAACGATCTGCGCCAGCACCCTCAAGCACGCGCACTGAACAGCACACGCGAGCTGGCCGCCAGCCGCCTGGCCCTGGTCGATGCCAGCCGACGTGATGCCCCTGAAGTGGCGCTGCGCTGGACCAGTCAGCGCAACGACGCCTTCACGCCGTACGACCAGGCCATCGGTGTCAAGCTGACCGTGCCCTTGAGTGTGAGCGACCGCGTGCGCCAGGACAGTGCCGCTGCACGGGCCGAACTGGCTCAGGCCGACAGCGAACAGGCCCAGGCCATGCTGCACTTGGAACAGGCACGGTTGCAGGCCCTGCAAGACATCGAGACCGCGACCACGCAGTTGGCGCTGGCCCGGCAACGCAGCGAGTTGACCGCCGACAACCTGCGCCTGGCTCAACGCGCCTTCGAGCTCGGTGAACAGGACCTGGCCACGCTGCTGCGCGCACGTGCGGCCAACCATGACGCCCAAGCCTGGCTGACACGCCAGACCCTGGCCCTCCACGCAGCCCAGTCCCAGCTCCGGCAAGCACAGGGCGTGCTGCCCGAGGCCCAACCATGAACACCCTTTCTCTGAACCACATGACAAGACTGCCCCCGATCTTGCTGGCCTTGCTGTCTGCCGGCCTGCCTTGGTCCGCCTGGCCCCATGGCGGCGAAGACCACGGTGACACCCCCGCCGTGACGGCTCCTGCCGAGCAAGCACCCCGCGCCGTGGCCCAGACCGAATCCTTCGAACTGGTGGCCGTGCTCGACACGCACGCCAAGCCCCCCATGCTCACCCTGTATCTGGACAAGGTCGACACCAACGAGCCCGTGAGCCAGGCCTCGGTGGACGTGGAAGGCGGCACCGTGAAAGCACAGGCCACAGCACGGGAGCCCGGCGTCTACACCGTGTCGGCCGACGCCTGGTCCAAGCCCGGCCGCTACCCCTTGACCATCAGCGTGCAAAGCGCGGAGGGCGCCGACCTGCTGGACACCACGCTGGTTCACCAGGCCGATGACGACGCGCACGATCACCCAGACGCCATGGCCTCACCTCGTCACTGGCCCTGGTTGGCGCTGTCCATCCTGGCCGCCGTGGCCATCGTGGGACTGGGCTGGTTCATCCGTCAGCACGCTCGCCGCCGCCCCCTCCACAAAACAGGGACCTGAACATGACGCCCGCTCAACACATCCGCATCCTGCTGCTCGCCCTGTCAACCCTGCTGGCCGCACCGGTCTGGTCCCATGGAGGTGAAGACCACGATGAACCCGCCGCACCAAGCAAGCCGGCACAGACGCTGGCGACCTCGGCCATGGGTACACCACGTCGCCTGCCCGATGGCAGCCTGTGGGTGCCCAAGCCGGTGCAACACAAGCTGGCCCTGCGCACCCAAGTCGCCCTCACGCAGGACCATGCCCCGGCCCTGGAGCTCAACGGGACCGTGCAGGCCGCCCCCAATGCCGGCGGGCGCATCCAGGCCTCGCAGGCCGGCCGCATCGAAGCCGGGCCGATGGGCTTGCCCTCGCTCGGTCAGCGCATCAGCAGAGGTCAGGTGCTGGCCTACCTGAGGCCGGTGCTCAGCAGCGTGGAGCAAGGCAACCAGCAAGCTGCACTGGCTGATCTGGATGCGCAGTACGAGGTGGCCGAGCGCAAGCTGGCCCGCTACAGGCAATTGGAAGGCTCCGTCCCGGCCAAGGACATCGACGCAGCCCGCATCGAGCAGGATGCCCTGCGCAAGCGGCGCGGAGCCCTGCGTGCCAGCCTGGGTGCGCCCGAGGCACTGACCGCACCGGTCAGCGGCGTCATCGCGGCCAGCCACGTGGTACTCGGTCAGCTGGTGGATGCACGCGAGAGTTTGTTCGACATCGTCGATCCGACGCGGCTCATGGTCGAGGCCCTGGCCTACGACCCCACGCAAGCTGCCCATCTCGGTGAAGCCAGCGCGTCGGTACCCGGCGGCATCGTGAGCATGCGCTTTGCGGGCGCTGGCGCCTTGCTGCAAGAACAGGCCCTGCCCCTGCGCTTTCGTGTCGTCAGCAGCACAGCCCCACTGGCCGTGGGTCAGACCTTGCACCTGAATGCGCGCACAACCGGCAAGGTGCGCGGCGCGGCCATCCCTCGCAGCGCGCTGATTCGCCTCAATGGCAGCGACACCATGGTCTGGCTGCACGATGCGCCCGAGCGCTTCGTGGCACGTCCGGTGCGCGTTGCCCCGCTCGATGCCGAGCACGTGGTCGTCACACAGGGCCTGCATGACAAGGACCGCGTGGTCACGCGAGGCGCCAGCCTGCTGGCCCAGATCCGCTGAGCCTCGCAGGAGCAAACCGTGTTTGACACCCTCATCCACACCAGCCTGCGCCAGCGCCCGATCGTGCTGACGCTGGCCTTGATCCTCGTCATCTATGGGGTCTTCGTCACCCGTCAGATGCCGGTCGATGTCTTTCCCGATCTCAACAAGCCCACGGTCACCCTGCTGACCGAGGCCGGTGGCATGGCCCCCGAAGAGGTCGAACAACAGGTCACCATTCCCATTGAATCGAGCCTCAACGGCATGCCCGGCGTCAACCGGGTTCGTGCGGTATCGGGTGTGGGCCTGTCGGTGATCAATGTCGAATTCGAGTGGGGCTCGGACATCTATCTCAACCGCCAGCAGATCAACGAGCGGCTGGGCCTGGTCCGCGCGCAGCTCCCCGATGGCGTGACACCGCAACTGGGCCCCATCTCCTCCATCATGGGCGAGATCATGTTGATCGCCTTGCCGGCCGACCCGGCCAAGGCCCATCCCATGCAGGTGCGCGAGTACGCCGACTGGGTCATGCGACCGCGGCTGTTGACGGTACCGGGTATCGCGCAGGTCATCCCCATCGGCGGCCAGGTGCGGCAATACCGCGTCGAGGTGCTGCCCGAGCAACTGCATGCGCTGCAGATCGAGCGCGCGCAGGCGGCCGAGGCCTTGAAGGACTTCGGCGGCAACAGCAGCGGTGGCTTTCTGGAGGCCAATGGGCGCGAGTACCTGATCCGCCAGATCGGCCGAACCAGCAGCCTCGAAGACCTGCAACACGTGGTGGTTGGCAACCGGCAAGGTCAGCCCATCTTGCTGATGCAGGTGGCCCGCGTCAGCATCGCCCCTGCCACCAAGCGGGGCGATGCCAGCTACCAGGGCAAGCCTGCGGTGATCCTGTCGGTGCAGAAGCAGCCAGGCGCCGACAGCGTGCGCGTGACCCAAAGCGTCGAACGGGCACTTGCGGAGCTGGACGCGTCCCGCCCGCCCGGCGTGGACAGCCCACGCATCCTGTTCCGTCAGGCCAACTTCATCGAGCATTCGGTGCGCAATGTGGAGGAGGCCCTGCGCGATGGTGCCGTGCTCGTGGCTGTGGTGCTCTTCATGTTCCTGCTCAATGTGCGCACCACGCTCATCTCGCTCAGCGCCATCCCGCTGTCCCTGCTGATCACAGCGCTGGTGTTCCACTACATGGGCCTGAGCATCAACACCATGACCCTGGGTGGCCTGGCCATCGCCATTGGCGAACTGGTGGACGATGCCGTGGTGGGCGTGGAGAACGTGCTACGGCGCCTGCAACTCAATCAGCAGACCAGCACGCGTCAAGCCGCGACGGCCGTGATCGCGCAGGCCACGCTGGAGGTGCGCTCGGCCATCGTCTACGCCACGCTCATCATCGTGCTGGTGTTCATCCCCTTGTTCATGCTGCCAGGCATCGAGGGCCGGCTCTTCACGCCGCTGGGTGTGGCCTACGTCGTGTCCATCCTCGCCAGCATGCTGGTGTCGATCACCGTCACACCTGTCTTGTCGGCCTACCTATTGCCCAAGTGGGTCGCACGCAAATGGGCGGGCACTGGTGAGCAACAGCATGACACCCGCCTTGTTCAGGTTCTCAAGTGCTGGGATGCCAAGTTGCTGAACTGGTCGTTCGCACGCAGTCGCTGGCTGCTGGTGGTGGCCGGGCTGGCCACGGTGCTGGCCGTGGCCTCACTGGCCTGGCTGCCGCGCGCCTTCCTGCCGCCCTTCAACGAAGGCACGCTCACGGTCAGCCTGCTGCTCAACCCCGGCACGGCGCTGGCCGAGTCAGACCGCGTGGGCGCCTTGGCTGAACAGCTGATCGCCAGCGTCCCCGAGGTCGTGCAGGTGGGACGACGTACCGGGCGCGCCGAGCAGGACGAGCATGCGGAGGGCGTGCACGCATCCGAGATCGACGTCGACCTCAAGCCCTCAGAGCGCTCTCGCGAAGAGATCGTGACTGACCTGCGCGCACGCCTGAGCGCGCTGCCAGCGGTGGTCGGCATCGGCCAGCCCATCTCGCACCGGCTCGATCACCTGCTGTCCGGCGTGCGCGCCCAGATCGCACTGAAGATCTATGGCGATGACCTGGACACGCTGCGCGGTCTGGCCGCCGACCTGCAGGACCGTTTGCGCGGCATACACGGCCTGACCGACCTTCAGGTTGAAAAGCAGGTGCTGATCCCCCAGCTCAAGATCCGCATTGATTACGAGGCCGCCTCGCGGCTGGGTGTGGCGCCGGGCACCTTGCTGCGCACCCTGCAGGACCTGATCGAAGGCGAGCACATCAGCCAGGTGGTGGAGGGCACACGCCACTTCGATCTGGTGATGCGTCTGCCCGAAGACCGTCGGCAGACCGATGCACTCAAGGACGTGCTGATCCCCACCGCGAAAGGCACGGTGCCGCTGTCCCAGCTGGCCACGATAGAAGAGAGCGATGGCCCCAACCAGATCAGCCGGGAAAACGCCAGGCGGCGCATCGTGGTCTCGGCCAACGCCAACGGCCGTGACCTGTCCGCCGTGGTCGCTGACATCCGCCAGGCGATGACCCAGCAGGCCTTGCCCCAGGGCTACTTCACCGACCTGGAAGGTCAGTTCCAGGCGCAAGAGCAGGCCACGCAGCGCATGAGCTGGCTGGGTGCGGGCTCGCTGACGCTGATCTTCATGGTGCTCTACAGCCGCTATCGCTCGGCCGTGCTGGCCGCCATCATCATGGTCAACATCCCGCTCGCGCTCGTGGGCAGCGTCATCGCCTTGTGGTGGTCCGGTCAGCCCTTGTCGATCGCAGCGCTGGTGGGCTTCATCACGCTCACGGGCATGGCCACGCGCAATGGCATCCTCAAGATCAGCCACTACATCAACCTGTGCCTGCACGAAGGCGAGACCTTTGGACAGGCCATGATCGTACGCGGCTCGCTGGAGCGGCTCACGCCCGTGTTAATGACCGCGTTGGTGGCCGCCTTTGCCTTGGTGCCCTTGCTGCTCTCGGCCTCGGCGCCGGGCAAGGAGGTCCTGCACCCGGTCTCGGTGGTGATCTTTGGTGGCCTGATCAGCGCCACCCTGCTCGACACCTTGCTCACCCCTGTGATGTTCTGGATGTGGGGCCGCAAGCCGCTTGAACGGCTGCTGGCCAACAGCCAGGCTGAACAAGCCCACAGTTTCTGATCCACTTGCTCAACGCGAACCACGAGAGGAGAAACCCATGCCCCGACTCTGGCACATCCCCGCAACTTTGGTGCTCACGCTGGGCGTCTGGGGTACTGCGCACGCCCATGACGACGCCTACCTCGACAGCCTCACCGCGCCCCATGGCGGACAGATCCGCATGGCCGGCGCCCTTCACCTCGAACTGGTGCTGGACAAAACCGCCAAGGGCGACCAGCCCCACCCGGTCGAGGTCTACGTGACCGACCATGCGGGCAACAAGCACGATACGGTTGGTGCAGCAGGCACTGCCACGCTGCTGTCCGCAGGCCACAAGGTGACCGTGCCGCTCAAGCCGGCCGGCGACAACAAGCTCGCAGGCCAGGCGCCCTACACCGCCAGCGCCGATATCAAGGCAGTAGTCACCGTGACCATGCCGGGTGAAGATGCCCAGCAGGCGCGCTACACGCCCCTGGCAGCGCGCCCCAAGCAGGCGCACTGAGCAGGCTGGCCCTGGCTCAACTCTGACGCTTGAGCCAGGGCCGCACCATGCCCTCCTGCGCCACCGATGCCACCAGCTTGCCATCACGCGTGTAGAAGCGCCCCTGGCACAGGCCGCGCGCGCCGCTGGCGCTGGGCGACTCGAACACGTAGAGCAGCCAGTCATCGAGCCGGAAGTCGCGGTGGAACCACATCGCGTGGTCGAGACTGGCCAGACGCACCTCGCCCTTGAACAGGCTCAGGCCATGGGGCGCGATGGCCGACAGCAGCAGGCCGTGGTCCGAGCCATAGGCCAGCAAGGCACGTTGCAAGGCCGGGTCATCGGGCAGCGAGGCCATGGACCGCATCCACACGGCGATCTGACCCTCACGCTTGGGCGGGTTCATCAGGTCCACCGACTCAACCGGGCGGTACTCCAGCCCACGCGGCCCGAGGATCTTGTCCTGGAAGTAGGCCGGCAGGTACGGCAGCACGGCCTGACGCAGTTCGCGCTCGGTCTGCAGGCCGTCGGGGCCGGCCACCTGGGGCATCGCGGCCTGGTGCTCGACGCCATCGGAGGCACTCTGGAAGGACGCGTTCATCTCGAAGATGATCTGCCCGCCCTGACGTGCCACGACGCGGCGCATGCTGAAGCTGCGGCCATCGCGCACACGCGTCACCTCGTAGTCGATGGGCGCATGCTCGCCGGGCAGGAGGAAATAGGCGTGCAGCGAATGCACGGGCCGGTCTGCGGCAATGGTGCGGCAAGCCGCCTGCAAAGACTGCCCCAGCACCTGGCCGCCAAACACATTGAGCGTGCCGATGTTGTCGCTCTGGGCGCGGAAGCGGTCTTCACCCAGGTCATCCAGCTGCATCACTTGCAGCAGTTGGTCAAGCTGTTGACGGGCGTAGGCGGTATCGGTCATGGATCAAAAGTCAAAAGGCAGACAGACCTTGGCAGTATGGGCGATCTTTAGGTAGATGCCGTCCGTTTTTGCCGCGTGGAGATGGCCTCGGATTGAAGGTAGGACAGACCCAGCGTCACCAATTGATCCCGCAAAGCCTTCAACATCTTGGGCGGCGCGCCACCTTCAAGCATGGCGCGCGTAGACCCGACCATGGCCGTGAACCAGATGTAGGCGCTCAGGCGGGCATCGACAAAGCGCACCCTGGGCGCCGTGGACAACATGGCCGCGACGGCCTTGCAGCAGCGTGCCCCGATCGCATTGACGATGTCGGCAGCCTCCAGATCACTGGCCACGCCATACAAGGCCCGGGACTCGTCCACATGGGCCAGCTTGGCACCCACGAAGGCATCGACCACAGCCACCACCATGTCTGGCAGCGACCGGCCGCTCGCCGACTGCGCAGCCACCTCCACGGCATCGCCCACCTTGTTCAGATGCTGTGCCAGCACGGCATACAGCAAGGCCTGTTTGTTGGGGTAGTACTGGTAGAGCGACCCTACAGAGACACCCGCACGCTCGGCCACCCGCGTGGTGGTCAGGCGGTTCGCCCCCTCCTGGAGCAAAACCTGAATACAGGCTTCAACAATCACCTCGACCGTGGCCTGCGATCGGGCCTGACGCGGCTGTTTACGGGGGTTCAGTGTGGCGTGGGCAGGCCTGGCCATATGCGAATTCCATATGTGAATCTTTCTTCATATTATGAACAGCATCGACCTTTCACTACATATACCATGGCCACCTTGCTCATCACTGGCGCCACCTCGGGACTGGGGCTGCATGTCGCCCAGCAATTGGCTGATCAAGGCCGGCACCATCTGATCCTGCCCATGCGTGATGCCCGGCGAGGCCTCGCGCTGGCCGACGCGCTGCGGCAAGGCGGGGCGCTGGCCGTGCACACGCCCGAGCTGGACCTGGCCTCGCTGCATGACGTGTCCCGCTTCCTGCGGACGTTCGAGAGCGCGCATGCCCTCTCGTCGATCGACGGCGTACTGCTCAATGCCGGCGTGCAATCCGCGCAAGCTTTGTCATTCACCGTGGATGGCCTGGAAACCACCTTCGCCGTGAACCACCTGGCGCACCTGATGCTGATCCAGGGCTTGATGAAGCACCTCGCGCCTGGCGCCATCGTGGGCTGGACCGCCAGCGGCACCCACGACCCTTGCGAGCTGATGGCGCGCCTGTCGGGCTTCAGGGGCGCGCGCTACACCGGTGCCCAGGCACTGGCCAAAGGCGAACACGATGCCGGCACATCTGATGCCCAGGCCTGTCGAGATGCTTATGCCACCTCCAAGCTCTGCAACATCGTGACGGCACAGGCTTTCGCGCAGACATGGGCCGAGACCGGTTGGCGCTTCTTTGCCTTCGACCCCGGCATGATGCCGGGCACCGGCCTGGCGCGAGAACACGGCGCCTTGACGCAGTGGATGTGGCAGCACGTCTTGCCGCGTCTTGCCCGCATCCTGCCTGGCACCAGTCTGCCGGCTTCGTCGGCCGCTGTGCTGAGCCGCTTGATCACCGACCTGCCTGCGGCAACGCCCAGCGGTGCCTACTTTGGCTTCAAGGGCCAACGCCTCACGCCTGCGCGAAGCGCCCGCTCAAGCTGGGTCATCGAAGACCTGATGCGCACCAGCGCGACGCTGCTCACGCCCTTCCATCCAAACTAACGTCAGCACAGCGAAGCCCCAAAAGAAAAAGGCCAGGGCGTGAACCCTGGCCTGGCTGCTTGCCGCAAGCCGCCGATGCAATCGATGTGGCTTACTTGCTGGCTGCCGATGCAGCGGGAGTGGCTGCTGCAGCCTTGGCCTTGTGATGGTGCTTGGCCTTGTGGTGCTTGGGAGCCGGTGCGGTGGCCTTGGCAGGCTCGCTGGCGGCAGCGGCGGCAGCAGGTGCTTGCGCAAAGGAAGCGGCGGCAAACAGACCCAGCACGGAAGCGATGACGAGAGACTTTTTCATGACATACCTTTCGAGAGACAGTGCTCAGAGAACCTTTGAGGTGGCTGTTCGTCAGCCATGGTTCTTCAACGCAAGCCAACTTGAATCGGTTGACAGCGCTTCGCTATCATCGTCCGATGCCTGCCACGCCCACCCACCCCGTCACCGCGCCAGCCCCGCGTTTCGCCGAGCTGATGGCCTGCCTGGCCGGTGCCTGCGAACTGGCCATGGGGCAAAGCGCGGACCACGCGCTGCACAGTTGCGCCGTGTCCATGCGCCTGGCGCAGGCCGCCTCGCTGTGCGGCAATGAACTGCGCAATGTCTACTACCAGGCCTTGCTGCGCTTCATCGGCTGCAACGCCGATGCCGAAGCCATGGCATCGATTGCTGGCGATGTGATCGGCCTGCGCCAGGCCACAGCGCCACTGGACATGGCACAGACTCAGGCCGTCGTGGCCGCCTTGATCCGCAACATCCGCCAGACGCACGATGGTGAGGCCATGATGCCCAAAGCCGCTGCCATCCTGCATGGCCTGCTGCATGCCGGACGCTTTGCGCAGGACATCTTTCCTGGCCATTGTGAAGTAGCCCAGCGACTAGGGCGGCGACTGGGCTTCGACGAGCGCTTCATCACCGGACTGGGCCAGTTGTATGCACGCTGGGATGGCAAAGGGGTGCCCGCCATCAAGGGCAACGCACTGATGCCAGCCGTGCGCGTGGCCATGCTCGCGCAAGACGTGCTGATCCACCATCGCCAGGGCGGCTGGCCCGCCGTGGAGGCACTCATGCATGCGCGCAGTGGCAAACAGTACGACCCTGATCTGGCCGCACGGGTGTTGACGCTAGGTCCCGCCCTGGTGGCCGATCTGCCCGGTGACTGGGCCAGTGTGCTGGCCATGGAGCCACCGCCCCATGAACACCTTGAAGGCGCAGCCCTGGACAGCGCCATGGCAGTGCTGGCCGACTACAGCGACATCCAGTCTCCCTGGCTCATCGGGCATGCCAGGCGCGTGGCCGCTTTGGCCTGTGCGGCAGCCCGTAACATGGGCATGCCCACGCAAGACGAACACACCCTGCACCTGGCCGCGCTCGTGCACGACATCGGCCGCGTGGGTGTTTCGGCGCACATCTGGGCACACCCCGGTCCCTTGTCTCAAAGCGACCGCGATCGCATGCAGTTGCACAGTCTCTACACCACGCAGATCCTGTCGAGAGCGCCATCGCTGCGGGCGCTCGCGCGTCTGGCCGGTGGCGTGCATGAACGACTGGATGGCAGCGGCTATGTCGGCGGCCTGGACGCCTCGGCCCAATCACCGATGGCGCGTGTGCTGGCCGCAGCCGATGTGGTGGCCGCACTGGGTGAAGCACGCCCGCATCGGCCTCCCTTTCAGCCCGAACGCATCGTCGACATCGTCAACGATGAAGTCCGCCAGGGCAGGCTCGACGCCCAGGCCGCTCAGGCCGTGCTCCATGTCGCCGGCATGGCCTGTCGGCCACAGACCGCCCCCCCCTTGCCAGCCGGGCTCAGTGCCCGCGAGGCCGAGGTGCTGGGTGAGTTGGCACGAGGTCTCACCAACAAGGAAATCGCGCGCCAGCTGGGCAGCGCGCCCAAGACCGTGGGACATCAAGTCCAGTCGGTCTACCGCAAGATCGGTGTGAGCACGCGAGCCGGCGCCACCTTGTTCGCCATGGAGAACGGCCTGGTTGCACCACCGCGCTGAAGCCTGCCAGCAGATAGGCGTGGGGCCATCGCCGATAGGGCATTCGCCCGATGCCGCCCCCCCCTTGGCTGCCTAGAGTGTCCTCACCGCAACGCAATGACACAGGAGCACACCATGAGCGCACTATGGCAACTTCCGGCCCAGGATCTGGCCCGGCACATCGCCCACAAGGAGGTCTCGTGCGTCGAGGTGATCGACGCCCACCTCCAGCGCATCCACGATATCAACCCCCAGGTCAACGCCATCGTCAAGGTGCTGCACGACGAGGCACGCGAGGCCGCCCGCGCCGCCGACAAGCTGGTGGCCAGTGGCGCACCGCTGGGGCCCCTGCACGGCGTGCCTTTCACGGTGAAAGAAAACATCGACATGGCTGGCCAGCCAACGACCTGGGGCGTCGTGCCCCTGGCACATGCTGTGGCCCCGTTTGATGCCCCCGTGGTGGAGCGCATGCGTGCGGCAGGCGCCATCCCCATCGGGCGCACCAACCTGCCCGACATGGCCTTGCGCGTGCACACCGACAGCAGCCTGCACGGCCTGACGCTCAACCCCTGGCACCCAGCTCGCACGGCGGGCGGCTCCAGCGGCGGCGAGGCAGTAGCCCTGGCCACAGGCATGAGCGCGCTGGGTCTGGGCAATGACATCGGTGGGTCGCTGCGTAGCCCGGCCAGCGCATGCGGCATCGCCTCGATCCGGCCATCGACCGGTCGCGTGCCCGATGCAGGCCTCATCCCCATGGAAGACCGCCTGCTGGCGGTACAGCTGATGAATGTGCAAGGCCCCATGGCCCGCACCGTGGGCGATGTGCGCGCAACGCTACGTGTGCTGATGGGCGCCCACCCACGCGACCCGCTGGCCATCGATGTGCCCTTCTCAGGCCCTTCGGCGAGCAAGCCGATCCGCGTGGCCGTGCTGGCTTCGCCCCCTGGTGGTCCGACCGACCCCGCCATCCAGCAAGCCGTGCGACGCAGTGCCGATGCTCTGGCCAATGCAGGCTATGACGTGGTCGAGGCCAGTCCACCCCGGTACGAGGAGGCCGCTGCCTGCTGGGCGCAGTTGCTGCTGGGTGACTTCGCCCTGGCCCTGCCTCAGCTGCTGCCCATGATGGGCCAGGACGCGCGCACCTTCCTGGACCGCGCCTGCGCCAGCGTGCCGGCCTTCCCGGATGCTGCGGCCTTGTCAGCGCTGCTGGTTCAGCGCGACGGCATCGCCCGTGCCTGGTCCCAGTTCCTGGCCGATACACCTTTGCTGCTCAGCCCCACGTGGACGCAATTGCCGTTTGAAGTCGGCTTCGATGTGGCCACACCCGCAGGTACATCGGCCATCACCGAGCTGATGCGGCCCCTCGTACCGGCCAACCTGATGGGCCTTCCATCGGCCTGTGTGCCCGCCGGCATGGACCAGGACAGCGGTCTGCCCATCGGCGTACTGCTCACCGGCGCCCGCTTCCGCGAAGACCTGTGCCTGGATGCGGCCGAAGTGGTCGAACGTCAATCAGGCCTGTCCACACCGATGACACCCATCACGACGATCAAGCCGAGGGCTTGAAAACCCCTTCGTCATACGCCTGTGCAAACGAGGCGAAATCCTTGAGCGTTTGCTGGGCGCAGGTTTGTGAAGCGTCCAGCAGTTTGCCCTGCCACTTCTGGCCTTGGGCAAAGTCGATCAGCTCGTCTGCCGTGGCCGACCCCTGCCGCCCACCGCTGCGCAACTGCCCCCAGGCCACCAGTTGCCCCATGGCATGCACCACGGTGCGGATGTCAGACAGGGACTGCCTGGCCCCGTCCAGGCTCACGCGGTCTTCGGTGGGTTGCAGGCCGCGCAGCACATAGGGCTTGCCTTGCATCTCCACAGGCTGCAGGAAGGCCATGGACACGGCCTGCACGCGCCGCTGGACGGCCACCACGCGATGGGCCTCGCTGGGCCACTTGGGTTGCTTGCACTTCACATGGGGGGCCAGGCTGGAGGGCAGGGCCTCCTTGAGGTCCAGCAGGTAGTTGCCATCCGGCGAGCCCTTGCCTTCCACCAGCACCACGAAGCGCTCCACGCCGAGACTGCCCGTGCCGGCAATGCGGGTGGCCACATCAAGCACCTTGAAGAACTGGGGATTCGCCTGTGCCTTGGCGAAGTGCTTCATGAAGTCCTCGACGCGGGCACGATCCTGCGCTGTGACCGGATCCGTCTTGCCATCGATGAGGCGCAGTTTCCGCTGGCGGTTCTTGACATGCGCGCGCGCTGCCAGCAAGTCCTTGCGCTGTCGGTCGCGCAGCTTGAGCAAGAGATCGCGGATCAGGCCCTCGGCCGTCAGGCGCTCGATCCAGTAGGCCTTGCCCGCCGACAGCGCTGCACCATAGGCCTGCAGGAAGGCTTCGCACAGGCCTTGCGCCTCCTTGACCGGGATGTCCAGGCTCTTGCTTCCGACGCGCAGGCTGGTCAGCATGCGCACCACATCCCAACTCGCGGGCGCCAGCAAGCCTTCATCGAAGTCGTTGAGATCGAAGTAGACCAGGCGGTTGTCGCCCTTGTAGCTGCCAAAGTTCTCCAGATGCAGGTCACCGCAGGACCACACGGGCGGCGCATTCTTGAAGATGCCCGATGAAGGTAGTCGGTCGTAGAACAGGTGGCAGGCACCGCGCAGAAACACGAAGGGGTCGCTGCGCATCTTGCTGTACTTCAATTGCAGGCGCTTGGCGTCCCGCCCCCGGTTGTACTGCGCAATCCGTTCGTTCACATTCATGGCCATCCCCTTGTGCTGCTTCTGATGCGGCTCCCTTGGCGAACTCTAACGCCATCTGCAAGCACTTTCCCTGATGCGCCCACCACCTTCGATTGACCACGGACAATGCCAGGCGTACAAGGAAGGTCTGTTCGACCCCAGCCAGATTGGAGGCCCAGATGGAACGAGCCACGCACACCTTGAACGAACTTTTCCGCCAGCTGGGATTGCCCGATGGCAGCGCCGATATCGACCGCTTCATCGCCGCGCACAGACCGTTGCCGCCGCAGACGGCCCTGGCCGACGCGGCCTTCTGGCAGCCGGCTCAGGCCCGCTTCCTGCGCGAGGAGATCGCCGAGGACGCCGACTGGGCCGAACTGGTCGACATGCTGGACGCCCGCATGCGTGTGCACTGAGCACATCGGCCAAGGACCGGTCAGCTCGATCAGATGACCTGCTTGGGCGGGGCCGCCAGCATGGCCTCGAAGGCGTCCGCCGGCATCGGCTTGGCAAACAGATAGCCTTGCTGGTGCGGGCAGCCATGCGCCAGCAGGAAGGTGGACTGCGCCATGGTCTCCACGCCTTCGGCCACCACGTGCAGGCCGAACACACGGCCCAAAGCGATGACGGACACAGCGATCGCACCGTCGCGTCCGCCCTTCCACGCATCGGTCACGAAAGAGCGGTCGATCTTCAGCTCGTCGATGGGGAAGCGCTTGAGGTAGCCCAGCGATGAGTAGCCCGTGCCGAAGTCGTCCAGCGAAACGCGAAAGCCCAGCTCGCGCAGCTCCTGCAGACGCAACACGGCGCGCTCAACATCCGACATCAGCAGCGACTCGGTCACCTCCAGCACCAGGCAGCTGGGCGTGAGGTGGTAGCGCGCCAGCAAGGCCTCCAGCTGGCCGCGCAGGCCGTCATCGGCAAAGCTCGGGCTGGCCAGGTTGACCGACACCGGCACGGGTTGCAGGCCCAGGTCGGCACGACGTCGGATGTCGGCACAGGCGGTTTCGAGCACCCAGTCGGTCAGGGGCAGGATGAGGCCGGATTCTTCAGCCAGGGGAATGAACTCGCCCGGAGAAACCATGCCGCGCTCGGGATGCTGCCAGCGCACCAGCGCCTCGGCCCCGACGATCGCGCCATCGGCAGCGTCCACCTTGGCCTGGTAGTGCAGGCGCAACTGGCCCTCCGAAATGGCGCGGCGCAGATCGCTCTCGCGTGCCAGGCGGGCACTGGCCCGCACATTCATCGCCTCGTCGAAGAAGCGGTACTGGGCGCGACCAGCCGACTTGGCCGCATAAGCTGCCTGCTCGGCACAACGGGTCAGGCCTTCGGCATCGGCCGCATCGCGCGGGTACAAGGCCATGCCGATGCTGGCCGTGAGGATCAGCTCGCGGCCATCGACCGTGATGGGCGTGGCAATCGCGCTAAGCAGCCGGTCGGCCACCAGGGCGGCCTGCTTGTCATCGTCGATGTCGACCAGCAACATCGTGAAGGCATTCGCCCCCACGCGCGACACCATCGACTCCTGGCCCGCGCGGCCGTCCATGGCCAGGTCCGAGGTGCGGACCGAGGATTTCAAACGCGCCGAAATCAGCCGCAGCACCGTGTCGCCCTGGGCATAGCCGATGGCATCGTTGACGCTCTTGAAGCGGTCCATGTCGACGTAGACCATGGCGCAGCCCGTCCCCAGCCGAGTAGACCGGTCCAGCGCCGGCGCCACCAGCTCGCCAAAGAACTGGCGGTTGGGCAGGCCTGTGAGCACGTCGTAGTGGGCCAGGCGCTTGATGCGCTCTTCGGCTTCCACGCGGTCGGTGATGTCTTGTGTGATGCCCTCAACGGCCACCTGCCGGCCATTGTGGTCGATCACCGTGGCCGCCTGCTCGAACACCGTGCGCACCACGCCGTCGAAGCGCTGGATGGCAAAGGTCAGCTGATAAGGCTTGCCTTCCTGCAAGGCCGTCTGGCGCAGGGTACGCACGGTGTCGCGGTCGGCATCGGCCACCAGAGACAGGAACTCTTCTGGCTGCGCACGCGCCACCACCGCAGGCGATGCCGCCAGCACCCGCATGAGTTCGGGCGAACACAGGAAGCGTGCGCCGTCATCGACCAGCTCCCAACTGCCCATGTTGGCGATGTAGTGGGCCCGCTCCAGGCGTTCGCGGCTGCGCATGGCCGACTCGATGGCCAAGCCGGCCCGCACCGAGTAACGCACGCGGTGCGACAGCAGCGTCCAGTTGATGGGCTTGGAGATGAAGTCCGTGGCGCCCGCTTCATAGGCCAGCTCGATGGAGGCACTGTCGTTGAGCCCCGTGAGCATCAGCACGGGCACGCGCTCGCCATGGCGCGCCTGGCGCACACGCCGGCAGACCTCGTAGCCATCGAGGTCGGGCATCATCACGTCGAGCAGCAAGAGATCGAAAGGCCCCTGCTCCTCCACCTGAGCCAGGCCCTGGAAGCCATCTTCCGCCTCGCAGACATCGAAGCCCGCGTGCCGCAAGGTGTTGGCCGCCATCCCCCGTAGCAGGTGGTCATCGTCAATGATGAGCAGGCGGGGACCCGGTTTGTCGAGGTTCAGCGTGGTCATACTGCGCTTTCTGAGGTGGCGTTTTGTTGTTGTGATCCGAGTGTGATCTGCAGCCTTTGCAGCTCCATGTCGAACCGTGCCGGCAGGTGCGACATATCGTGTTGTCCGGCACGCAATTGCGCTTCGGCGTGGGCGGCGCAAGCGGCCATGGCCATCGCGCCGACCGCGGCGCTGGAGGACTTCAGGCTGTGCGCCACCCGCTGGGCTGTCTTGGTGTCGGCCGTGTGGACGGCCTGCCGGATGGACGCCAGGAGCTTGGGCAGCGACTCAAGATACAGCTTCAAGACCGCTTGCCCGTACTCGGGCTGGGAGCCATCGGCCACCATGGGCAGCGCCGCCAGGACCGTGTGGTCGAAGACGTCCGACAGCGAAGATGCGGCCATGGCCGTGTCCGCCAGCGGCGCACGCTGCCCGGCGCGAACCTCAGCCCGGCAACGGCCCCAGCGCCCGACGGCGGCCATCAAAGCGTCCACCTCGACGGGCTTGGTCAGGAAATCATTCATGCCCGCCTTGAAACAAGCTTCACGGTCCGCGGCAAAGGCCTGGGCGGTCAGGGCCACGATCGGGATGGTTCGCCCCTGCTCCCCGGCCGCTCCCGCCCTCAGGCGACGGGTGGCCTCCAGGCCGTCGAGGTCCTCCATGCGGCAGTCCATGACCACGAGGTCATAGGAAGACGCCTGGATCGCCGCCAGGGCTTCCCGGCCGCTTTCCACGGCGCTCACCAGGTGACCAAAATGCCGCAGCATCTGGCAAACCACGTCGCGGTTCACGGCCTCGTCCTCAACCACGAGCACGTGAATCGGTGCTTGCTCCTGCATGGTTCTCCCACACTCACTTGAATGGCTTGAATCGACATTGTCGGCACGCGCCGCGTCAAACTTGAGACAGACAGCGATGCCAGGCCATACCTTACACTCCGTCACCATGCCCCGCCCCCTCGCCTGTCACCGCCAGATCATCTGGATGGCCGCTCTGGCCGTCTTGCTGGGTGCGCTTGCGCCCACGGTGTCGCGCTGGCTGATGCTGCGCCAGTCGGTGCCGCTGCCGATGCTGGAGGTCTGTGTCAGCCAACTGGATGGCCCGTCTCAACTGGTGATCAAACGCGGCGCTGAAGACACGACGCCGGCCAAGCCCGGCGTGGACCGCTGCCCCCTGTGCGTCCTGGGTGACCACCTGCCAGGCCTGCCCCTGAGCACGGCCATCGCCCTGCCTCAGGTGCCCACCTTGCAGGAAGCCGTACCCGCGCTCTTCCTGCGCGCGCCTGCGTCCTTGCATGCATGGGCCAGCGCCCTGGCCAGAGCGCCGCCTGTCGACTTCAGCTGACAGCGCGAAGCCGGCCTTTCCGCTTTCCGGACGGGCCCTCCCACTTATTCAGACATGTCCGCCACGCATGACCGTGCTTGGCCGGTCGCGGCCACATGCCTGCAACCGCTTGCATTCACACCATGAAACGCGTCGCCCTCTCTCCCGTCGCAGCCGTGCTCGCCACGTCTTTGCTGAGCCTGACCCTTCCCACCCAATCCGCCTGGGCTTGCGCCAGCTGCGGCTGCAACCTGAGCGCCGACTGGGACAACCCCGGCCTGCTCGGCGACACCGGCTTCAAGCTCGACGTCCGCTACGACTACCTCAACCAGAACCAGCTGCGCAGCGGCACGGGCACCATCTCGTCCTTTGCTGCCAGCCAGATCGTCCATGGCGACGAGCCCCAGGAAGTAGAGAAGTACACCCGCAACAACTACCTCACTGTGGCGATGGACTACACCGTCAACCGCGACTGGGGTGTCAACCTGCAACTGCCCTACGTCGTTCGCAACCACAGCACGCTGGGCACGGCATCTGACGGCGCCACGCCGGGCGCCGATGGCGGCCAGTACGACTCGCGCACGGCCAGCCTGGGCGACGTCAAGCTCATCGGGCGCTACATGGGCCTGCTGCCCGCGCGCAACCTGGCTCTGCTCTTTGGCCTGAAGCTGGCCACGGGCAGCCACACCGAGACCGGCACTTCCACCGACCCGAACAACCCAGGCCCCGTCGACATCGACCGCGGGCTGCAACCCGGCACCGGCACCACCGACCTCATCCTGGGCGCGACCTACGTGGGCTCGCTCACGCCGACCGTGAACTACATGCTGCAAGGCCTCTTCCAGTCTGCCTTGAGGGCCAGCGACGGCTACCGCCCCGGCAACGGCGTCAACCTCAACGCCGGCCTGCGCTACACCGCCTGGTCCAGCGCCCAGCCACAGCTGCAGCTCAACATCCGCCACGCCCTGCGCGACATGGGCGAGAACGCCGACCAGGTCAGCACGGGTGGCACGCTGGTCTACCTCAGCCCTGGTGTCAACGTGCCGTTGAACCGTCAGGCGGCGTTTTACGGCTACATTCAGGTGCCGCTCTACCAGGACGTCAATGGCGTGCAGCTGGCGCCGAAGTACACAGCCTCGGTGGGCGTGCGCTACGCCTTCTGACAAGCCCCCTGCGCCAGCCACCACCATGAAGACCCTGAGCTTGCTCAAGCCCCTTGTCGTTGCGCTGTCCCTGTTCCTTGCCTTGTTGGCGCAAGCTAGGGAGCTGCCTTACAACGAATCGGCCGACGTCAAGGCGGAAGTGGCCCAGGCCCTGGCCACTGCGGGCGCCGCACACCGCCCCGTGCTGCTGATCTTCGGTGCCAACTGGTGCGAAGACTGCCGCGCGCTGGATGCCGCCTTGAAGAAAGGCCGCAACGCCGAGCTGCTCGCCGCCGAGTTCACGGTGGTCAAGATCGACGTGGGCAACTTTGACAAGAACCTCGATGTGGTCAAGCGCTATGGCGACCCGATCGCCAATGGCATCCCCGCAGCGGTGATCCTGTCGGCGGACAACCACGTGCTGTTTGCCACACGCGCCGGTGAGCTGGCCGACGCCAGGAAGATGAGCGATGACGGCATCGAGCGCTTCTTCAAGCAGGCATTGGCGCGGTTCACCCCGTCAAGCCCAGCTCCTTGAGCCGCCTGCACAAAGAGCGGAGGCTCAACAAGCCCGGCTTCGCGCCCCGTTCACACCGAGCGCGCCACCAGTAATCCCGACACCAGCACGCAACTCAAGGCGAACAGGCCTCGGCTGACCTCAGGCGGCAGGTGCTCGGCCCATCGGCGGCCGAGCCACATGGCCAGCACGGCCCCCGCAGCGAAAGGCAAAGCTCCATCCCACCTCACCTGTCCGTGTAGCGCCGCCGAGGAGACACCGGAGGCCGACACCAGGGCGATCACAGCCAGCGAGGTCAACTGGATCTGCCTCAAGTCCAGATCGGTGTAGCGCATCAGGGCCGGCACAATGACGAAGCCCCCACCCACGCCAATGAGGCCGCTGAGCACGCCGGACAAGGTGCCCGTGGCGGCCATGGCGCGCGCACAGGGTGACGTCCAGTTCAGGCGTCCGCTGCCCGGGTCCACGACACAGGGCGGCAGCTTGCGTGGCAGGAATGCCGTAGCCTGATTGGCCTTGGGCCACTGGCGCCAGGCCAGCCACAACATCAGCCCCGCGAACCCCCAGAGCAAAGGCGTAGGCGGCAGGCGCTGCCCCAGCGCCACGCCCAGGGGCGCCCCCACCATGCCCATGCCGCCCATCAACAGCGCCGCACGCCAGCGCACCAGGTCTGCGCGCAGGCCTTGCAAAGCCCCCAGCGAAGCCGCCAGCCCTACGGCCAGCAAAGCGGCCGGCGCGGCCTGTGTCAGCGGCCAATGCAAGAGCAGCACCAGCAGGGGCACGGCCAGTACGCCACCTCCTGCCCCCGTCAGCGCCAGCACACCACCCACCGCGACACCCATGGCACCGGCGGCCAGAGGCTCAGCCAAGAGCAGGGCCACCTGTCAGCCAGGACGTTTGCAGGTGGACAATCCGAAGGGGAGATAGGCGGGACACCAGCGAAAGGTTCCGGTCAGGATGGGCACGATGCCCACCCAGCCCCATACACCGATCTGCCCGGACACGGCCAGGGCCACCAGCAACACGCCCACCACGATGCGGGCCACACGGTCAACACCACCAACATTGGCTTGCATGGTCTTCTCTCCTTTGCTTAGGTCAAACGGAACAGCCCACGTCACCACCGCAGGCCTGGAACAAGGCACTGGCCCGGCCGCCGGAACGGCAGAAGGTCGCAATGGGATGCACCAGGGGCACGCTGAATCTCATTTCTTCGTCCTCGACTTGACTGCTCGAGCGGGGGAACACAGGCGCTCATGCAGCACCTGCAACACAGCCAGCGCGTCCTCGCTGGCCAGCCTGTAGTGGATGTGCTTGCCCTCCCGCCGGGTCTCCACCAGGCCCTCCTGCCTCAGCACGCCCAACTGTTGTGACAACGTGGGCTGGCGAATGCCCAGGTCGGCCTCCAGATCGCCGACACAGAACTCGCCTTGTGTCAGTCGACACAGCAGGACAAGCCGATCGGTGTGCGCCAGCGCCTTCAGCAAGGCACAGGCCTTCTCAACCGACGCCTGCATGTGCGTCAAGTCCATGACTTCAGGTTCATTGGGCAACACTTTCATTTTTATAATTATGTTCATAAACAATATATAAGTCAACATACTGATGGGCGGGCGACATGGCATAAGCTTTGGCACATGAAAGCTTCACCTGCCCACCGGCTTGCCTGGCGACTCTTCCTTCAAAGGCTGTTTCGCGTATCGGAGTGGCAAAGCCTGCTGCTCTGGGCCATCGTGGCCGGCTTCATGGGCGCCCTGGCCACGGAGGCCTTTCGCCTGTTGCTTGATGCCCTGGACCACCTGCTGCTGGGCCAGGGGGGCAGCCTCGTGGCCATCGCCGAGCACCTGCCTTGGTGGGCCAGGGCACTCACACCGGCCGTAGGCGGGGCCATCGCGGGCCTGCTGCTGGTGGCCGCCAGCCGGTTCGCACAGCAAAAGGAAACCTCTGACTACATGGAGGCCGTTGTGCTGGGCGATGGCCGCATCCCTGCGGCACAGACCCTCGCGCGCAGCGCCTCCTCGCTGGTGACGATCGCCAGCGGCGGCTCGATCGGCCGCGAGGGTTCCATGGTGCAACTGGCTGCGCTGTGTGCCTCGTTGCTGGGCCAGCGGCTGCGCTTTCCGCTAGAACGCATGCGCCTGTTCGTGGCCTGCGGCGCCGCAGCCGGGATCACCGCGGCCTACAACGCACCGATCGCGGCAGCCTTCTTCATTGCCGAAATCGTGCTGGGCTCCATCGCCATGGAGAGCGTAGGCCCCATCCTGATTGCCGCCGTCGTGGCCAATATCGCCATGCACCGCCTGTCGCTGGGTCAGCCGCCGTATGTCGTGCCGACCTTCGCCGAGATCACCGGCCCGGAGGTGCTGTTGTTCGCTGCGCTGGGCCTGCTTGTCGGCGGTTGCGCGGCCCTGTTCCTGCAGGGGCTTCGCCTGGGGCGCATCCTGTTCCAGCGTGTGGCGCCGCCCTTGCCATGGCGCCTGGCGCTGGGTGGCGCCATCGTGGGCCTGATCTCGATCTGGTGGCCCCAGGTCTGGGGCAATGGCTACAGCGTGGTCAACGATGTCCTGCACCACAACTGGCCTGCCGCCCTGCTGCTGGCGCTGCTGCTGGTCAAGGTGGTGGCCACGCTCGCCACGGTCGGCTCGGGTGCGGTGGGCGGCGTGTTCACGCCAGCGCTGTTCTTTGGCTGCTTCATCGGGCAGCTCTTCGGTCTGGGCGTGCACGCCTGCTGGCCGGGCGCCTCGGCCGCGCCGGTGGCCTACGCCGTGACCGGCATGGGGGCATTCCTGGCTGCGGCCACACAGGCCCCGTTGATGGCCATTCTCGTCATCTTCGAGATGACCCTGAGCTACCAGGTGATGCTGCCGCTGATGGCCTGCAGCGTCGTGGCTTATTTCGTGGCCCGCTCCATCGGCGCCGGCTCCATGTACGAGATCACGATCAAGCGCCGCGAGCAGCGCGATGAAAAGCAGCGGCTGAGCCATCTGCAGATGGGTGATCTGGTGCAGTCCACGCAGACGGTGGTACAGCCTGACGCCGATCTGGAGACCATGAGCCAGTTGTTCCTGCGGCACCCGGTCAAGTACCTGTATGTGGTGGACGGGCAGCAGCGCTTTCTGGGGGTCGTGCCGCTGAAGGCCTTGAAGACCGCCGACATGAAAGCCTCGTCTCAGGACCTGCGCGCGGCCGATCTCCTGAGCCAGGAGATCACGCCGCTGACGCGGGACATGGACCTGGGCACGGCGCTCCAGCGCTTCGTCGACCACCGGGGCGAGCGCCTGCCCGTGATCGAGTCGCAGGGGCACCCCATCCTGCTCGGCATGGTCGACAAGACCGCCTTACTGCGGACCTATGTGCGCCTGAGCGAATCGTATTGATGCGCTGAGCGGCAATCACGATCAGCACGCCCACTTGCGCCCGATCTCCAGGATGTCGTCGCGCCGGGTCTCGAATTAGGGCCCACGAGCATGGTCAAGGCGGCAGCGGCATGCCCGTTATCATGGCCTGCTCCTCGTTGTTGAGGGGTGAACACGACGCCCACCCGGTCATGCCCCCAACGCCACCAGCTCCCGCACTCAGCACCTTCAAGCAGATCCCGGCCGGCGTGTGGGTGCTGGGCTTCGTCAGCCTGTTGATGGACATCTCCTCGGAGATGATCCACAGCCTGCTGCCCATGTTCATGGTGGGCACCCTGGGGGCCAGCACCCTGACGGTGGGCATCATCGAAGGCCTGGCCGAATCGACGGCCCTGATCGTCAAGGTCTTTTCCGGCACCCTGAGCGACTACCTGGGCAAGCGCAAAGCCCTGGCTGTCTGCGGCTACGCGCTGGGCGCACTGACCAAACCCCTGTTCGCGCTGGCGCCCACGGCGGGCGTGGTGCTGTCTGCCAGGTTGCTGGACCGCGTGGGCAAAGGCATCCGCGGCGCGCCACGCGACGCGCTGGTGGCCGACCTGACACCTGCCGCCATTCGGGGCGCGGCATTCGGCCTGCGGCAATCGCTTGACACGGTCGGGGCCTTTGTGGGGCCCTTGCTGGCCGTGGTGCTGATGCTGTGGTGGTCGAACGACTTCCGGGCAGTGTTTTGGGTCGCGGTCATCCCGGGCATGGCCGCTGTCTTGCTGCTGGCACTGGGGCTGCGCGAACCCGCGCCACTATCAACCCAGCGGCGCCCCAACCCGCTGAGCCGCGCCAA